>Ga0065165_1000166_pt1 | contig 115866 bp, 108 predicted proteins | sample AraplaMF_Cvi_mMF_FD_63813 | JGI IMG/M metagenome (GOLD analysis project Ga0065165, IMG submission 63813) | Arabidopsis root microbial communities from the University of North Carolina, USA - plate scrape MF_Cvi_mMF (version 2) (version 3) | ecosystem: Host-associated > Plants > Roots >... | reverse complement strand
GAAGTGGACATGCGGACGCTGGAGCTGTCGCGCCAGTGGGCCGGCATGACCGAAGGCAACATCCAGCGCCGCATCGTGCAGATGGTGGTGGAGGACGAGAACTTCGTGAAGGCCTTCACGGCCCGGTCCAAGGAGCTGTCCGCCCGCATCGACAAGGTGCAGAAGGAGCTGGAAGAGAACATCAAGGAACCGGCAGGCGCCAAGCTGATTGACGATATCGGCGTGGCGCGCAAGGCCTACCAGGATGCCCGTGACGCCTTGGCAAAGGAAAAGGCGGCCGGCAATGACATCAAGGCGGGCGCCGCTTCCAAGCTCATCCCGGCCATGAATGCCTACCTGGAGAGCATCGACAAGTTCGCCGAGCACACCCGCGAGCTGCTGCAGGCCGCCCGGCTGGAGGCGCAGGCAGAAGCGCAGTCCACCCGCGTGCTGGTCATCACGCTGATGACGATAGCCATCGTGCTGGGCGTGATGGTCGCCCTGGTGATCACGCGTTCGGTGACGGAGCCGCTGGCCCAGGCCCAGCAGCTGAGCCAGGCGATTGCCGATGGCGACCTGCGCCAGACCAGCCGTGTGGACGGCCGCGATGAAGTGGCGCAGCTCAACCGCTCCTTGCAGGAGATGCAGGCGCGGCTGGCGGCTACCATTGCGGGGGTGCGTTCGTCGGCGGACCAGGTGCGTCACGCGTCCACCGAGATCGCCACCGGCAATGCCGACCTGTCCAACCGGACCGAGCAGGCCGCCAGCAGCCTGGAGGAGACCGGCGCCGCCATGGCGCAGCTCAGCGAGGGTGTGAAGATGAATGCCGAGGCGGCCCGCGAAGCCGACACGCTGGCCAAGACGGCCTCCGACGTGGCAGGCCGTGGTGGCGCGATGGTGGATCAGGTCATCAGCACGATGAACGACATCCAGCAGTCCTCCAACAAGATTGCCGACATCATCGGCGTGATCGACGGCATTGCCTTCCAGACCAATATCCTGGCGCTGAATGCCGCGGTGGAAGCAGCGCGTGCCGGGGAACAGGGCCGCGGCTTTGCGGTGGTGGCCGGGGAAGTGCGCTCGCTGGCCCAGCGCAGCGCAGAAGCGGCCAAGGAGATCAAGTCGCTCATCTCGGCCTCGGTGGAGCGGGTGGACGGCGGCAGCCGTCTGGTCGGCGAAACCGGCAACACCATGCGCGACGTGGTGGCCAGTGTGCAGCGCGTCACCCGCATCATTGGCGAGATCTCGTCGTCCAGCGCTTCGCAGGCGCTGACCCTGACCGAGATCGGTCAGGCAGTCACCCAGCTGGATCAGATGACGCAGCAGAACGCGGCGCTGGTCGAGGAATCGGCGGCGGCCGCGGAGAGCCTGCGGGACCAGTCCGCGCAGCTGGTGGACGCCGTCGCCAGCTTCCGGCTCAGCTGAGCCGGGTCGTCTCAGTGGTCCGCGCCGGCGGACCCTGCCAAAGCCCCGCCCAGGCGGGGCTTTTTCATTGCGGCGCCGCGTCGGTCATGGCGCGGGCCAGCGCGGCGTTGCCGGTGGCTGCCAGGCCACTGATGGCGCCGGCCAGATCGGCGGCCTGATGATGTTGATTGAGCTTGCGCTTGCCCTCCAGGCGCTTCACCTGCACTTCGATCCCGACGATATGGGTCAACAGCTCATCGATGTAGTCGGGCGGCGCATCGCCCATCTTCCAGGGCACCGGCTGGGCCGCCTCATGCTCCCGGGTGAGCCTGGCCACGACGCCGCGAACGAACTTGGCATCGTCACGCACCAGCAGGCGGCCATGGGCATGCACCACCTCGTAGTTCCAGGTGGGCACCCGCCGATGCGTCTCTTGTTTGCCGGGGTACCAGTTGGGCGAGATGTAGCCCTGCGCCCCCCTGAAGACGACCAGCACGTCGGCGCCCGCCTCCGGGACTGACCGCCAGACGGGATTGGCTCGCGCCACGTGGGCCACGAGCACGGCGTTCCCCTGGGCGTCGCCATCCATGAAAAACGGCACATGATTGGCGTCCAGGCCAGCGTCGCCATGAGTGACCAGCATGCCCAGCGGGTGGTCACGGATGATGCGGTGCAGCTCCTCGGTGCGGGACTCTGCAAAGTGCTCAGGGATGTACATGCGCTTGCTCGCTGGGACAGGGACGCCGCTGGGAGCGGCGGACGGCGTACTGTGCAGTCAGATGCCGCGAAATGGAAGTGGAGCGAGGCCAACGGCGCTGCAAAGGTCAACGCAGTTCGGGCTCAAGCCCGGCTGGCGCGGGCCGATATACCGTTCATGGACATCAACACCTCCTCCAGCGTGTATGCAGCGGTGAGCCAGGCCTCGGCCAGCGCGCCGGGAACCACCGGCAACGCGGCCAGCCTGCTCGTGCTGCGCAAGGCCCTGGATGCCCAGGAAGCCGGCGCCGCCGCCCTGCTCGACGCCCTGCCTCCGCCACCGGCCCTGGCCACCGAAGGTCACCTGGGGCGCAACCTGAACACCTACGCTTGATGGGCGTGGGCGGGTGCCCGCTCAATGCGGACCGTTCGCGGCGGCCTCAAGAACCTGTTCTGCGCTGTCCGTGGACAGCACGATATCGGGCACCAGCGCGCCCCGGATCCGCACGCCGCGTGCATCGAGCATCCAGCCCGCCGTGATCCGCATCTGAAGCCGGTCGTTGAGCGGCACGAGTTCATTGGCGGTCGTCAGCCCCGCAGTGGCCTCTCCGACGCTCAGATGGTGCGCAACCGTGCGCAGCGCTACCGCCAGCATTTCACACGCGCTGCCGCAGTCCGGCCCCACCCAGGCGATGACCCGACGTTCGGATGCCACGCCCAGGGGCAGCTCCCGTCGCGTCCACAGGGTGCCAGCCGTCCATTTACCTTCCCGCGTCAGCACCACGTCCTGGCGCTCGCCTTGCGCGTTCAGCCAGGCGTAAACCAGACCTCCCGGCAATAGCGGGGAGGCGGCGGCCAGCAGCAGTTCATCACTGCCGCCAGTGTTCTGCCGCAGGTCCAGGATCCACGTGCGCGGAGATGGCGCACGCAGCAGGCAGGCATGGGCTGCCTGAAGGTAGCTGGCTTGTGCGGCGCCGTCCAGCCCAAAGGCGGCAGGCAACCTCAACAGCCAAGCGTCCGGGCGGACCGCCTCGCAGGTCGGAAGCTCCGGGGCAGTAGTGGCCAGAGCCGCAGACGAAGCAGCTTCGGAGTTGCCGCTTGGCGCCGCGTTGCCGGTCTGCACAGGCATCAGTCCGGAATGCTCCCGGCCCGGCAACTGCGCGATCACCCAGCTCATCAAGGGGCCGGTCGGATCCATGTCCTGCGGTGCCAGACGGGCGGCACGGTCCGCGCAGGCCCGCAGGGTCGGCCAATCCACCTCGTCGCCACGGTAGTACAGCGTGCTGACGCGACGAAACGCCTGGTCAAAAGCGGGGACCGCGGTCGAGCGCAATCGCGGGGCAGCGATGGAGCGCTCCAGCGTCATTTGGTGGAAATGAGCACCTGGCCCGTCCGCGTAGCTGATGACCAGCACGCGGTCCGCGTCGTCCGGGATCCAGGAGATGGCCTCACAGGACAGCCCATCGCTGCGGGAGGACCGTGTGCAGCTGCCCGGCGGTGAGCTGGCAATGCGAAGCTGATGCCGATACGCCGTCACCGTCAGCCGCACGTCGGCGGCTGCGGTCGCCGCCCCGTCCACATGCACCCGGCCGCGCAACCAGGAGCCGCGCAGCTCTGCAGCGGGCACCTCGATGCGCGAGAACAGGCCAGCGGATGCCGTCACGAAGTCGGGAAGCGGCTGCACAGTCGCCCGCAGCCAGTCGGCTGTCGGTGGCTCGGCTGTCGGTGGTTCGGCTGCAGCGGCCACGGCCATGCCGACAGCCCCCAGCGCCACGGCAGTTCGAATCAGCTTCCAACGCTTCATCACGCCCGACCTCACGACCTTCCGCCCCAAGCGGGTCCTTGAAAACAAAAGGCCCGCCGATGCGGGCCTTTCGAGGTCACTCCTTGGTGCCGAAGATCTTGTCTCCGGCGTCTCCCAGCCCCGGGATGATGTAGCCCTGCTCGTTCAGGTGGGAGTCGATGGCCGCGGTCCAGCAGCGCACGTCCGGATGGGCCTTGTTCAGCGCCGCCACGCCTTCCGGCGCTGCCACCAGCACCAGTGCGCGAATGTCCTGGCACCCCCGCTGCTTGAGCAGGTCGACGGTGGCGATCATGGAGCCGGCAGTCGCCAGCATCGGGTCCACGATCAACGCCGTCCGAGACTCCAGCTTGCCCACGAACTTCTCGAAGTAGTTCACCGGCTGCAGCGTCTCGTGGTCCCGCGCCAGGCCCACCACGCTCACCTTGGCGTTGGGCATCATGTCCAGCACCCCGTCCAGCATGCCAAGGCCCGCCCGCAAAATGGGCACGACCGTGACCTTGCGGCCGGCAATCTGGTCCACCTCCACCGGGCCGCACCAGCCGTCAATGGTGGTCGTTTCCAGGGGAAAGTCCGCCGTGGCCTCATACGCCAGCAGGCGCGCCACTTCGCCGGTGAGCTCGCGGAACTTCTTGGTGGACATGTCAGCCTCCCGCATCAAGCCGATCTTGTGCTTGACCAGGGGGTGTTTGACTTCAAAGACGGGCATGTCGGATCACTGTTGGGGGAGAGATGGCGCGATTATCCCCCGCAAACTCCATGCCCGCCGGCGCGGCCGCGCAGCCGCGCCCGGCCCAGTGCCGTGCGTCAGCCCTTGCTGCGCTGGCGCAGGGCTTCATACAGGCACACGCCGGCCGCCACCGAGACGTTCAGGCTTTCCACCGCGCCCTGCATCGGGATGCGCACCAGTTCGTCGCAGGTCTTGGCCGTCAGTTGCCGCATGCCCTGCCCTTCGGCACCCAGCACCAGCGCCACGGGCCCGGTCAGGTCCAGGTCGTACAAGGTCTTCTCGGCCTGGTCGGAGGTGCCGATCACCCAGATGTCGCGCTCCTTGAGCTCATTCAAGGTGCGCGCCAGGTTGGTGACCATCAGGTAAGGCACGGTCTCCGCCGCGCCGCTGGCGACCTTGGCCACGGTGGCGTTCAGGCCCACCGCATGGTCCTTGGGGGCCACCACGGCATGAACGCCGGCGCCATCGGCCACCCGCAGGCAGGCACCGAGATTGTGCGGGTCGGTCACCCCGTCCAGCACCAGCACCAGGGGCGGACCTTCCACCTCGTCCAGCACATCGTCCAGCGAATGATGCTGCGCCACGGGCTTGACGCGGGCCACGACGCCCTGGTGACGATGGGTGCCGCTCAGCTTGAGCAGGCGGTCATCGTCGCTTTCCACCAGACGCGCGCCGGCCGCCTCGGCCTTCTCCAGGAAGCCGCGCATGCGCTGGTCCTTGCGCGTGGCATCAAAAAGGATTTCCTGCACCGACGCCGGCGCGGTTTTCAGCCGGACAGTGATGGCATGGAAGCCGAACAGGATCTGGGTCTTGCCGCTGGCCGCCGGGGCGTCCCCGCCCGCGGCCTTGGATGGTCTGGATGCGCTCATGGGCCGATTGTCGCCGCTCGCCGCCCTCCCGGCCGACCGGCACGGCAGAGCGCCCTGAAAACCAAGGGGAGCGGCGTCAAGCCTCAGGCGTCAGGCAGGGGCGATCAGAACCAGCCCAGGGCCTTGGCGCCCATCAACGCCCCGATCAGCACCGGCTGATGCAGCATGTAGTAGGACAGCGACCACTGTCCCAGCATGCCCAGTGGCGCCAGTACGCGCGGCAGTGGACGCTGGAGCACGGCGCGCGCACGTTCGGTCCGCATCAGCGCACAGCCCCACAGCATGGGCCCCAGCCACGGCAGCAGGGGCACATAGTCCTCGGTGAGCGGTTTGTGAGTCACCAGCCCCACCCAGTTGGTGGTGCGCGTATCAAAGATGGGATGCGCCACCACCAGGGGCAGCAGGACCGCCAACAGGCCCAGCAGCACGAGCCACGCATTGGACAGGCGCGACAACCCGAACCGCACCAGGATGAGCATCAGCGCCATGCCATGCAGCACGCCAAAGCTGATGAAGGACCGGGGGAACATCCACCAGGAGCCCAGCGACACCAGCAGCGCGCAAGCCATGATCTGGCCCCAACGACGCCAGAACCGTTCGGCGCTCTGGCCCTGCGCCAGCGCCACCGCCTGCCCCATGCCGGCGCACAAAAGGAACAGGCTGACGATGGCGCTGCGTTGCCAGGTCCAGACCGGGTCCCGATAGAAGTCCTGCCGAATCAGCCGGAAGAAGGCAAGGTCGAAACAGAAATGGAAGACCGTCATCCACACCATGGCCACGCCGCGCAGCGCATCCAGCCGCGCATAGCGCGGCGTAGGCGCCGCCGACCGGCGGCCCGGCCCGGCACTGCCGCCGGCGCTGGAAAGAGGGGAATGGACCTGCGAATTCATCGGGCCGCAGTCTACCCAAGCCCGCCCACGGGTCCATGACGGTGGCCGTCCATTCCGGGGGACGGCCGAGCACAGAACCCGTTGAATGGGGCGGTCGTCACACCGACTTACGCAAAGTCCCGGCCATTTGCACACAGATGTGTCATTGAGACAGGGGCTGGGGCTGAGAAACCATGGCATTTCCCTCTTCATCAGGAACGTCATGCAACTGTGCTTTCCCCGCGCCGCCCTGGGCGCGCTCTGCGCCGCAAGCGCCCTTCTCCTCAGCGCCTGCGGCGGCGACGACGGGCCCGCGCCCGATCCCAGCCTGGTCGAGGTGGTCCGCCCGACCGACCAACCCTGCGCCATCGTCGCCTCCACGCCCGCCTCCGGCGCCGTCAATGCCGCGGTGAACGTGGAAACCACGGTGATCTACACCGGCCCCAGCGCCGGTGCCTGCCGCGATCTGCGCCTGACCGACGCGGCCGGCAGCACCGTCCCGACGGATACGCTGTTCGTCAATGAATGGGCCCATCCGGACGGCGGCATCGTGGGCACGGTCAGCCTGCAGCCCAAGGCCGACCTGCGCCCCGCGGCTGACTTCACCGTCGTGCGCGGGCAGGAACGGCTGCTGAGTTTTCGCGCGGGCAGCACCCGCGCGGGTCTGCCGGTCAGCGCCATCGACCAACCCGTGCGCATGACTGGATTGCCGCAGTCCTCGCTCGTCCCGGTTACCCAGATCAACCGGGTGCTGGACATGCTGGCCCTGGACCTGGCGGACGGCAATGAAACCGTGGCCAAGGCCCTGGACTGGGCACTGTCCGAGGAATTGAAACGACTGGCCGCGCCGGGCGCCACCTACAGTGCACGCGTCAAGAAGCTGGTCTACACCAGCATTCAGGCGGACGGTTCTCCCATTCAGCTCAGCGGGCTCATGGTGCTGCCGGTCCAGACGGACGGCAACGCGCCCGATTACAGCCGCATCCCGGTCATGGTCAGCCAGCGCGGCACCCAGACGAATTCTGCCGCCCCGCCCTCCAGTGCCGCACAACTGGCTTCCTTGCTGCCGGGTCTCCTGGCGGCCGGTAAGGGGCACATCTACCTGGTGCCCGACTTGATCGGCGTGGGCGACACGGCCCACCTGCCCCAGGCCTACCTGGTCACCAAGGACACGGCGGCGCAAACCCGGGACATGCTGCTGGCCGCGCGCACGTACATCCAGCAGACCTATGGCACGCTGCCGGACAGGGCCCTGCGCATCATGGGCATCTCACAAGGCGGCCACTCCGCCATGGCCGCCCTGCCTCAGCTGGCGCGCCTGGGGTCCGTGAAGCTGGTCTCCGCGATGGCCGGGCCCTATGACGTGCAGCGCACGTTCTCGGGCACGCTGAACGCCATTGCCGGAGACCCACGCGACGCCTATGCCGCCCATGAAGACCTGGGGTTCGCACCCAGGTTCCTCGCGGGGTCCTTGGAGGCACTGGGGGCCTACCAGCACTACAACTACCAGCCCAACCGTGTGTTCGCGGCTGACGGCACCCTGCTGACCAGCTTCCTTGCCGACTTCAAGGCGGGGCGCTTCGGCGGGCTGAAGGCTCAGTGGGGCGCCAGCAGCATGGCCAGCAACACCCAACGCTATATCGCGCCGGACGCCAAGGTGGTGCTCTACCACTTCAGCACCGACACGCGGGTGCCGGCGCAAAACACTGTGGACATGCTGGCGCGGCTCAAGAATGGGCAACACCAGCTGGCCTCGGTGGACCGCGGCAGTTGCCGGGAGAAGTCGGTGCTCACGGAGCTGGTGCTTCAGCTCTCTCACAGTCCTCTGAAGACGCACACGCTGTGCGTCGTCTACCAGATCGACGATCTGATCGCGGAACTATGACGCACCGCCGGGTCGCCGCTGCGCCTGCGTGACTTCCTCCGGCCGGGCTGGTCTCTCGCCCCGGCCGGACGACTCGTCCTTGCCCGGCTTGGGCTTGGCCCGGACGGGCCGGACGACTGGCGGCGCCTCGGTCGCCTGCCCGAACCAGCGCGTGCCGACCGTACCGCCATCGGGCAGCGCCACGTCTTCGAAGTTGGCCACCACGGCCCACGCAATCACCACCACCGATGCAGAGAACTTGAGCCAAGCCATGGCTACCCTCCGATTCCGGACACCGGTGGGCATCAGGCAATCGGTGGTCCTGTCGGGCCACCAAATACGGCCGGCGTGTCCCGCAAATGCGCAAAGCCCGCACAGTGGCGGGCTTTGCGCTGCCCCTCGTCTCGGGGGCCGAGGCTGGCCAGGTTCAGCGGCGTGTGGCGGGCAGCCCAGTGGCCGGTGCGGCGGTCGGCAAAGCCGACACCTCAGCGCCCGGCGCGTTTTCACCCAACGTAGACCGTCCAAGCTCTTGCTCGACCAACCGGTCAAACACACTGTGCTCGTCTTCCCAGCACAGCCCCTCCGCCTGGGGCGCGTGCCACGAGAAACCAAACAGCGGCGTCATGCTGGCGCCGGCCATGCGCGGGTCCAGCACGCGCGCGGCGTAGTCGGCCAGGCCCGCCCAATGGGCGCGCTGTAGCGCATCAGGGGCCTTGGCGGCCGCTGCCTGCAGACGCTGCCTGAGGGTCTTCAATTCCTCCCGCATCAGCGAGCGGCTGTCATCCACCGCCACGCCGGTCGCATTGATCCGTTCTGCCAGCAGTTCCAGATAGCCTCGTTGCAGGTTGCGACGGATGGCAGTGGCCGGAGCGCCGGTGGACAGCTCGGAAAAGATGCCCTGGCGCAGGTCCTGCAGCAGGGTGTCCACGCCATAGGCCTTGTCGCCCAATACGGCGCTCTGGTCCTGCAGGCGGCGCGTGCGGCCGAGGTCCAGCAGATAGCGCAGCAGGGAACGCTGGTAGACCTGCACCATCAGGTTGGGTTCCCAGGACCTCAGCCGCTCCGTGATGGCTGGCTCCAGCAGCCACTGGGGCGTAGCAAACAGCTGTTCATTGAGCAGCTTCACCGCCTTGGCCTGCTGAACCCGCGGCACCGCCTCGGACACGGGCCCCGGTTGGTCGTTGTGCTTGTTCTGCGTGCGGTAGCCCCCCACCATGGCAATCACATGGCTCAACTCGCGGCCCCATTGGCCGGCGGCAGCGCGATAGAGCTGTTCCAGCGTGCGGTCGTCCTGGCCGTCGCGCGGCGTCATGGCCGGCAGTTGCTTCACGATGCGCTTGAGGTTGCGGATGCCAAGGCCGGTGGCGGTGACCGCATCGGCATCTCCGACCGCCTCCGCGTTTTCTCCGGCGTCGCCACCATCCGCTTTGGGCGACGAAAAGCGCAACCAGGGGTGGGTGTCCTGTTCGCGCGCCCAGGCATTGAGGGTGGGCAGTTCGTCCTCCGGCGTGCTGGCCGAGGGAATCGGCGCATAGCCCCAGCGCGTGGCGAACACGTCATAGGGCCCGACGCCCGGAATCAGCAGGGCGGGGTCCACCCGATCTTCCGGCTGCACCAGGTAATTGAACCGGCTGTAGTCCATCAGCGAGGGCACATGGCCCATGGTGCGCAGCCACTCCGGATCGCGCAGCTTCTCGACGGGATACAGCGAACTGGCCTTCATGTTGTGCGGGAAGCCCAGGGCATGGCCCACCTCATGGCTCACGACAAACGCCACCAGGTCACCCATCAGGTCGTCCGGCAGCGGCAGTTGGCGGGCCCGCGGATCAGCCGCGCCGGCCTGCGTCACATACCAGTCCCGTTGCAACTGCAGGATGTTGTGGAACATCACGACATTCGCATTGAGGATCTCGCCACTGCGCGGGTCGCTCAAATGCGGCCCGTAGGCGTTCGGCACGGGCGACGGCACCCAGCGGATGATGCTGTAGCGCACATCCTCCGGGTCGAATTCCGGGTCTTCCTCCTTGGTCGGGAAGGGCCGGGCCTGCACTGCCTGCTTGAAGCCGGCAGCCTCAAAAGCCTTGTTCCAAGCCTCTACCCCCTTCTTCACATAGGGCACGAGCGCTGCAGGCGTGGCGCTGTCGATGTACCAGACGATGGGCTTGACCGGCTCGCTCAGCGGCGCGTCGGGCTCCTTCTTCTCCAGGCGCCAGCGGGTGATGAGCCGGTCGCGCTTGAGCTCCTGGCCACTGGCGCCGAAGTCCACGCGAGAGACGCTGAAGAAGCCCACGCGGTCATCCATGAAGCGCGGGCGCATGGGCGTTGGCGGCAGCTGGACGATGTTGTAGGCCACGTTCACGCTGCCGGCCCTTGCGGGGGTGGATGGCGGCATCACCGGCATGCCGGGGATGATGGTGGGCAGTGCACCGATCTGGTAGGTTTGCACCGCATCGATGCGCACGCTGCCGGGGAAGGCCTTGGTCTGGTCGATGTAGCTGCGGCTGGGATCGGGGCCGCTGCCGCGCAGCATGGAGCGGGCGCTGAAGTCGCCCACCTCGCTCAGGAACAGGCGGCTGACCTCGATGACCGGCGCACCGTCCTTGCCAAAGCTCTCGATCGGGAAACTCGCCAGGATCGGGTCGCGCTGCGAGCGTTGCACCGCGTCCGCATTGGGCTTGGCAGGGTCGGTGATGAAGGCGTGGGAGATCTGCTGCAGGTAGAGGCGGTTGTTCTTCTGGACGAAGCGCACCACATCCTCATTGAGCGCCCGTCCCACGTGCTCCACGCCAGCCGGCACCTGCGTGGCGGTGGCCACCATCAAGAGGGGCTGGTCCAGCAAGGCCTTGGGAATCTCGAAGTACAGCCGCGTCTTGATGGTGTGCAGCTTGAACAGGCCTTCCTGCGTCCTGGCGTCGGCCGTGATCACCTTGTCATAGGGCTTGGGCTCGCTGGGATCTGGCATGGTGGGGGCGCTGGCGCCCGGAGCGCCCGGCACGGCCACGCGGACCACCGGCCCGGGGGTTGGGGTCGCCCGGGCGCCGGAAGCGGGCTGCGAAGCTGCCGCAGCGCCGGCCCCTGCCTTGGGTGTGCCAGGGCCGGGGGTCGCGCAGCCGCCCAGCAGCGTCAGGGAGGCCAGCGTCAGGGCCAGGAGTCGTGTCATCTATCCCTCGGGAAATCTGTCCGTGGCGCCATGCTAGCGCGTCTGGGTCGCGCCAGCCGGCAGAGCCGGCGCTTCGGAGCAGCGCACGCAGATCGCACCGGCCGCCGCCGGGGACAGGCATCCGCCAGCGTCACGACGCAGAATTTGCGGATGGTGGCGCGTGAGCTGCCGCGCCGCCTTGCCGATGACCTCCTCCACCCCACCCTCCACGCCGCCCGTCGCGCCGCACGCCGCGCCAGGTCCTTCATCCGACTTCTCGTTCCGAAAGATCGCGATACCGGCCTTTGGCCCCTCGCTGCTGTTCGGCCTGGGCGAAGGGGCCATCCTGCCGATCGTGCCGCTGATGGCCCGGGATCTCGGGGCCTCGGTCTCCATGGCGGCTTTCATCGTCACCTTGATCAGCCTCGGGTCGCTGCTCAACAACGTGCCCGCGTCGCTCATCACCATGCGCTGGGGTGAACGGGGCGCCATCATTGCCGCGGGCCTGTGGAGCGCACTCGGCATGGCCCTGGCCGTGTTCACGCATCACCTGGCCTTGTTCGGCGCCGGGTGTTTCATGGTGGGCATGTCGCAGGCGGTCTACAACCTGGCCCGGCAAAGCTACCTGACCGAGGCGGTACCGGCGGTCTATCGGGCGCGTGCGCTGTCCACGCTGGGCGGCGTCATGCGCATCGGCATGTTCATCGGCCCCTTCCTGGCGGCGGGGGCCATCCACGCCTTCGGGGTGTCCGCGGCCTTCGCGGTGGGCATTGCGGGCGTGCTCTGCGCGGCGGCCGTGGGCGCCCGCCTGCCGGATCTTGAAGCGCCGCCACACCCTGCGGGGCACGCGGCGCCCGCGCCGGTGACGCTGCGCACCATCCTGGCCGGCCACCGCCACGTCTTCCTGACACTGGGGCTGGGCGTGATGCTGGTGAGCGCCGTGCGCTCGTCCCGCCAGGCGGTCATCCCCCTGTGGGCGGACCACCTGGCGCTGGCCCCCGCGGCGGCGTCGCTGATCTACGGACTCTCCGGCGGCGTCGAGATGCTGCTGTTCTATCCCGCCGGCCGCGTGATGGACCTCAAAGGCCGGCGCTGGGTGGCTGTGCCGTCCATGGTCACCATCGGGGTGGCGATGCTGCTGATGCCGTGGACCACCGGGCTGATGAGCCTGTTGCTGGCCGCCATGGCCGTGGGCATCGGCAACGGCATCGGGTCGGGCTTGATCATGACCTTGGGGGCCGACCATGCGCCACGCCACGGGCGCGCATATTTCCTGGGCGTCTGGCGCTTCCTCTCCGACGTGGGAGGCTCCTGCGGGCCGGCCTTGCTGTCGGCCTTGGTGGCCACGGTCTCATTGGCTGGCGGCATTGGGGTCACTGGCCTGCTCGCGCTCTTGGCCGCCGCCTTGCTGGGCCGCTGGATTCCGCCGCGCACCGACCATCGCGCCTGAGGCAGGATATCCACGCTGCCGGGAAAGGCGCGACCCGGGCGGCAACGACGGTCACACGGCGCAAGCACCGAGGTAACGCCGGTAACGCGCCTTCACGCGGGGCCGCAGGCAGCGCGACGCCACACTCGCGCCCCTGTGCTTGTCTGGACACCTCCCTCATGCTGAACCGCCGGCAACTGGCCGCCGCCGCACTGGCGCCGCTGATGACCCCAACGCTTGCCGCCATCGCGGCGGCGGCGCCTCCGCCCAAGTCCCCGCCCCCGTCCCCGCCCCCGTCACTTCCGGCCTCGACCGGTCCCTACGCGCTCCCGGGCAGCTTCGTCCATCCCCTGCCCGACCCAGCCACCGGGCGCCGCTATGAAGTGTGGGTGGACCTGCCCCCCGGGCTGGCGCCTTCGAGCGCGCCGCTGCCTGCGGTCTTCGTGACGGATGCGCCCTATGCCTTCCCGCTCGTGCGTGCCTTGCGTCATCGCGTCGGCCAGAAGGGCCGCAACATTGCGGACTTTGCCGTGGTAGGCCTCGCCGGCCCGGCGGAGGAGTCCGCCACCGACATGCGCAACCGCGACTACACGCCGACCGACCCGCGCGCGCGGCCTCCCGGCCAGCGCGGCGACTACGGCGGCAACGTCTACGGCGGCGGTGCCCAATACCTGCGCTATGTGGCGGAAACGGTCGTGCCTGCCGTCTCGGCCCATTACGGCCTCGACCCCGCGCGACGCGTGCTGCTGGGCCATTCCTACGGCGCGCTGTTCGCGGCGCAGGTGCTGCTCGCAGATCCGGCGCTGTTCAGCCACTACGTGCTGGGCAGCCCCTCGTGGTGGTTTGACCAGCACGTGATGTGGGAGCGAGAGGCGGCATATGCACGCGCGCACCGCGACCTGGCGGCACGCATCTTCCAGTATGTCGGCGCTTTCGAGGCAGTGGCCAGCGGCGCTCGCTTCAACCAGCACCACGACCTCGTGGCGGACATGCGCCGCTTCGAGCAGCGGTTGCGGCAGCGGGCCTATCCGTCCCTGCGGATCCAGAGCCAGGTGATAGCCGGCCAGGACCACCTCACCGTGGCACCCGTGGGCGCCACGGCGGCACTGCTCTGGGCATTGCCAGGCCGAGGCCCCTACACCGGCGGTTGAAGCAGGACGCCAGGCCTCATGCCCGGCGTCCATACGCGTTCAAGCAGGCGAACGCGCGCATCTGTTTGCGTCTCATGGGACGCAGGATGCGCGCGAGCAAGCACTCAGCCGTAGACCGAAACCTCCGGCCGGCGTGCCAGCACCGCAATCGGCGGCGCCCAGCGTTCCCCGCGCGGCTTCTTGCTGGTGACGAGCGTGATCTCCGAAGGCTCGAACACTTCCACGTTGTGCGTGATGGGCGTGGTCAGCAGGTACTGCGCCCGCGTGCTCTTCAGGAAGTGACCCACCAACTGGATGTTGCGCACATCCAGGTGGGCAAACGGTTCGTCGATGAAGACGAAGCCGCCCGGGGCGTCGTCATCCTTCATCAGGCCCACCAGCAGGATCAGGCTCTTGAGCACCTGCTGGCCGCCGGAGGCCTCGCCATCGTTCAGGCCCACTTCGCCCTTGCCGTCGAAGTTGAATTTCACATGCAGGCCTGCCTGCGCCAGCACGGTGTCGTCATTGTCCAGGTGCGGCAGTTCCGCCTGGGCGTGCACGCCTGCGAGTTCGCCCAGCTCCTGCACATTCTTCTTATAGCGGCGCACGGTCGCGCGCAGCACATCGATGTAGCGCTCACGGGCATTGAAGGCCGCAATCCGGGCCATCTCGTTGCTGGCGCGGCGGTCATCCAGTTGCGTGGTCTGCTCCAGCACGGCCACCTGCATGCGCGCATGGCGGTCCTGCACCTGCGGGTCGGTCTCCCAGACGCCGGTGTCGAGTTCCTGCTGCACATGCCGGGAGGCAATCTCCGCCTGCTTGGCATTCTCGAATTCATCGCGCAGTGCCACCAGCCGCAGCGGATGCACCCAGCCTGACGGGAAACGGCTCTTGGCTTCCTTCGAGGCACGTGCCTGTGCAAGGAGGTCGTCGCGCCGGGAAGCCCAGTCGCGCTCGGCGCGTGAGACGTTGTCCTCGCTGGCCTTGAGCGACGCCTGCGCGGCTTCGTAATCCCGCTCGGTGCGGGTGTTCTGGGCCACGGCACGGTCATGCTCCTGGTCCAGCGTTGCCATGCGGGTGGCCGCTTCGATGCGGGACTGGCGCAGGCCCGGCAGACGGGCGCGTGCCTGGGCAAATTCCTCAGCGCGCTCCACCAGTTCCTGGGCCGCCTTGTGGCCCTGCGCCGCACGCTGCGCATCCTTGAGCTGCCGTTCGATCTCCACCTGCTCCTTGGCGATCTTCGACAGCTCCAGGTCATAACGAGCCAGTTCCTTTTCCAGCGAGGCGCGGCGCGCATCCAGCGCCGAAACGCCAAACTGGAACTCCCGCGGCTCGACCCAGAGGCTGCGACCGCCCCGGCCATCGCGGTAGTAGGCGTCCGGCGTGATCCATTCGCCGCCGGCACGCGCGCCCTGGTCGGTATCGGCCACACAGCGGATGGAGGCCAGCTGACGCAGCAGCCATCCCGGCGCCTTCGCATTGAATTTCAGCACCGAGAGCAGACTGTCTTTCGGGCTCACCGTGGGGGCATGCTCGCCATCGGCCACCACATAGTGGCGATAGCGCTCCCGCGAGGCCAGGCGATACGCCTGCGACTCGTCGCTGCCATGGGCCAGCACCACCACCCAGCGCGACGGCCGAAGGAAACCTTCCGCGGCGGCGCGCCACTGGTCATCCGAGATGTCGATGCAGTCGGCCAGCACATGATGCTGGATGCCGGCTTCGTCCAGCGCCTTGCGAAACCGCGTGACCTCCTGCGGCGGCGGCGGCAGGCGCTGGCCGGTCAGTTCGTCCATCGCGGCCTGGGCCTTGCGCAGCTGGTCGTTCTGGCGCGTGAAGCTTTCGCGCAGCTGGTGCTGGCGAGTGCCCAGCTCCTCCAGGCGGCTGGTCAGCGCCGCACCATCGGTCTCCACTGCGGCCAGCGCCTTGAGGTCTTCCTCACGCTTGACCAGCTGCTCCATCGGCCGTTCGCCGTCGCGTGCCGCCTCAAACGCCTGGCGTGCCTCCTTGCGCTGCGTCTCCAGTTCCGAGAGCCGGTTCCGGGCCGCGTCCTGCGCCTGGAACAGCGCCAGCAGGTGGGCGCGCTTGTCGCTCATGCCGCGCTCGTCGGAGCGGGCGAAGAGCCGCTGCCGGTGCAGCTCGCGCAGCTGCTGGGCGGTGCGCTGGCGCTGTTCGCTCCACTGCAGCACCGGCACCACTTCGGTGGCCAGCCGCTCCCGCTCCTTGAGCCGCAGCTGGTACTGCTGGTAGCTGTTGACACGGTTGGAGAGGTCGGAGAGCTGGGCCTGGGCATGCGAGAGTTCATGCGTGGCCTGGTCGACCTCCTTGAGCAGTTGCTGCTGGTGGTTGCGCGCCAGTTCATAGCGGTCCAGCACTTCCTGGTCGCCGAACACCTCGAACACCAGGCGCAGCAGCTCCTTGGGCGAGAGTTCGCACAGGCGGTCCGTCTGGCCCTGCTCCAGCGCCAGCACGCGGCCGATGGCGCGCGTGAGGCCCGCGGCTTCCAGGCGCTTCTTCCAGGCCTCGATGCCCAGCCAGTCCTTGTCCGGCTTGACGTCCAGCGCCTCGATCTCATTGACCCCGTCCGCCACGATGTAGCGGCGCACCCAGTCGCCGCCCTGGCGCGAGATGCGGCAGGCCAGGGTCACCTGGTCGCTATACAGCAGCGAGCTGGCGAAAGGCCGGCTGCTGTTCTGCCGCCCGCGCGGGCGGTTGTCCACCAGGGCGCGCAGCCAGGCCGTCTCGGCATTGGCATGGCGTGCATAGGTCTTGTAGGTGCGGCCGCCGGAGCACTCCAGGCCCAGCAGCGTACGCATCGCATCCAGCAGCGTGGTCTTGCCCGACCCGTTCGGGCCCGCAATGGTGATGATGTTGCCGTCCAGCGGCATCGACACGCGGCGGCAATAGTCCCAGTGCAGCAGTTCCAGGGATTGGAGATGAAACATCAGGAATCGCTCAGGTCAGAGTCTTCGTTGTGTCGGGCGGCCAGGATGGCACCCAGCATCGGGCCGGCTTCGCCGTCGGTGGAACGCGCCAGCACATCGGCCAGGGCGCCGTCCAGGATGCGCGGCGCCAGGGTGTCGTAGTCCAGCAGCAGGTCCAGCAGCGGCCCCTCGGCGATGTCTTCGCCCTTGCGGGTGATGAAGCCCTGGCGCTCCAGCAGCTTGAGATTGGCGTCCAGCCGCATCTTCTTGCCGAGCTGGTTGCCGAAGTCGGCCAGCAGGCTGCGGTAGGACAGCGTCGGCGCGCTGCTGGCGGCCGTGGGCAGCGGCTTGTCGGTGGCGAACATCTCGCCCTGCCCTTCCGCGGCCTCTTCAGCACGGGCCAGCTGGCGCTGGCGCTTGGGCAGCACGATCAGTGCCCACAGCACCACGAGCAGGGCCACGCCGTCGCGCGGCAGGTCCAGGTTGTTGTTGGCGGCCAGGCCTGTCTCGCCAAAAACCGAAACTTCTGCGGGACGCAGCATGGCCACGCTGATGTGGTCGGCGTAGACGTTGTCCACGATGCGCATGCCGACGGCGGCCAGGCGCTCGTTGACGGCCCGCCAGAGTTCCTGGTCGATCAGGGCCCGGCGCACCAGCGGCTGGTTGCGCGGCAGCCAGCGCCGCGCGAGCAGTTGGGCCGCCAGCTGGGCGGCATCATCGAGTTGTGGGCTCATGGCTGGGGAGATGCTTCAGGGGCGGCCGGAGCATCGCTTGGGGCGATGCGTTCCGGCGCGGGATGGTCGGAGGCTGCGGCTGACGCGGAAGGGTCGAGCGCAGGCGTGGCCGCGTTGCTGGCTGCGGGTGCCGTCGTTGTGTCGGCGGCGGCCGAGGGTGCCGCTGCGTCGGCGCCGTCAGCCGTCTTCTTGCGTCGGCCGCGCTTGGGCGCCTCGGTGGCCGCCGGCGGTGCCAAAGGCGGGGTGTCCGGTTCGAGCGGCGGGGCTACGTCCGCGCCATGCAGCACCCCTTCGCTCATCCATCGCACGTACTCGTCCTGCACCGGGCCCTGCCGCGACGACCAGCGCACGCGCCAGGGCTGGCGGGCCATGTCGCCCGTGGCGCCGGCCAGATGCTGCGCCTGCGGGTCGCCCAGCAGCGGCAGCAGCTGAGCCCGGTAGGCCGCACGCGCATAGCTGCCGCCAAGCACGGCAGGACGCAGGTCATTCATGTCCACGCCGGCACCGCTCCAGCGGGCCAGCAAGGCCTGCAGCTCGCCCATGTCAGGCGGCAGGCTCATCACGGCCAGCTTGCCCTCCGGGGCCTGCATCACATCGGGCAAGGGCTCGGGCGCGGGCGGCTTGGGCCGGTCACGTTCGAACTCGGCCTCGCAGGTGTCCAGCAGTTCATGCTGGGCCACGAAGACCGGATGCACCGGGCGCGAAAGCGCGCCCAGCGCGAGGTTTTCCAGGAAGGGGACGTCCTGCAGCCAGCGGCGCACGTCCGTGGTGGTGATGCCGGTGGAGCCGAGCGTCACCCGCTGGCGGTCGGCCTGCTGAAGGGCCCGGTTGAACTGGCTGGCCATGGCCAGCAGGCGCGCCTGCGCCAGGCCCAGCTCACGCGCCAGGCGTTCGAGCCGCGCGTTACCTTCGCTTTGGGCCTGGGAGATGATGGCCGACAGCGCCTCGCTGGCCTTTTCGACCAGCGTCAGGGCTCGTTCGAAGCGCATGCGCGCGCGGCGCAGGTGGAACTCGGAGCCCGAGGCAATCGCATCGGCGAATTCGTTGTACAGCCGCGAGAGCTGCGCCAGCAGGTGCTGCAGCTGCGCGGGCTCCAGCGTGCCCAGTTGCTGGGCACCCGCCACATTGGCGAGCAGGCCGACGAGGTCGCCGTCCTGGTCCTGCGCTTGCGTGAGCGGGGAGACCAGCGCCATGAGTTGCTGCGCCAGCGGCGTGACGCCGTAGTGCTGGTTCGACGCATCCCAGGCGAGCAGCTGTGCGTCGCGCAGGCGCTTGAGGACGAGGTCCAGCGCCTCGTCGCGCAGGACGTGGAAATGCCGGTTGAGATCGTCGCGGGTCAGGCGCGAGTGCGGCAGGGTCATCAGCTCGATGAACACCCACACCCGCAGCCGCACCAGCGTGGACGGGCCATGGAACAGCGCGCGATGCGCCGCCAGCAGGGCCTCGTTTCGCTCCAGTTGCCACCACAGGAGGGATTCCTGCGGCAGTTGCCCCTCGCGGAAGTAGTCTTCGAATGAAGGTTCGGGGAGATCGTCGCGCAGCGGATCGTCCGCCACGCTTCCCGGGATCGCAGTCATCCAGCGATTATCCCAGCCTCGGCGGGCCGTCCGGGCCGATGCACCAGGGGTGAACCCGGATTCGGGCGAATGATTGACACCCGGGCGAGGGACCGCTGCCCGATCCGCCCGGTATCCGCACCGTCAGGCCGCCACCAGTGGGCGGCGCATCAGGCGGGCCTCGGGGCCGAAACTTGCAAGTTTCGTTTTCATGGCCTCGGACAGCGACGCCGCCTCGGCAAAACCGAGCCGCTGCCAGTAGTCCTGCGAGCCTTGCACGGCCACCAGGGCCACCTGGTCCAGGCCCATGTCGCGCGCCCGTCGCAGCACCTGCTCGACCAACTTGTGGCCCAGGCGCTGTGCGCGCCCGGCCGGTGACACGGCCAGGTCGTGCAGGTACAGCGTGCGCGGTGCCCGCGCGGGTGCCCAGTCCGGGGCGTCGAGCCCTGGCAACTGGTCGTCATCGACCGGGACGCTCACCACATAGCCCAGCGTCTTGCCACCCTGCACGGCCAGGAAGGAACAGTGCAGCCCGCGCGTGGCCCGCAGCTTGGCCTGGAAGGCCTGCGCGCTTTCATGCAAAGCCGGTGCATAGCACTCGGCCTGCACGGCCAGGACGGCGGGAACATCCGCCGTATCGATCACTTTCAACTGCAACATGACTCAGACGGTTGCCGAACGCCACAACAGGGACGGCAGCAGGGGCGTGAACAGAAAAACAAACAAAAGGATGTTGAGCACGGTGCTCAACCAGAAGGTGCGCCGAAAACTCGCCTTGGCGCGCTTGTGCCTTAGCAAGTGCTGCGCCAAAAGCGCGCCGGGCCAGCCGCACAGGAACGCCAGGCCATGCAACGTGATTTCCTTCACGCGCCACTGGCCGAGCCGGGCGGCCCGCTTGTCCAGGGCATAAACGATGAAGGTGGCCAGGCTCATGGCCATGTACAGGCCCCACAAGGCGTGGGGCAGCGGCCAGGCCAGGTGCGTGAGCAGCACCAGGCTGGCAAACAGGGGGATCAGCCAGAGTTCCGCATTGGCGGCACTGCTGCCCCCGGTGTCCCGGGGAGCGGCGCGCCCAGCGCTTGCAGCGTTGTGGGCGGCCGAGGCTCGGCCCCGGCCGGCGCCGGCGCCGGCGGCGCGCGGCGGCGGTGCGGCAGGTGCCGGGCGGGGCTCCAGGCTGCGCACATCGATGGCGCGCGACTTGCCTTGCCCGTCCAGCCCCACTTCATAGCTGACACGCTCGCCGGCAAAAGGCCGGCGGCTGCGCAGGCCGAAGGCGCGCGCATGGACGAAGATCTTCGGGCCGCCCGCCGAGGGCGCAATAAAGCCGTAGCCCTTTGCGTCATCCCACTGGATGACCTTGCCTTCCACCCGCATCCGTGCGCTCCGCCCCGCCAGCCTCCTTCAGGCTCGCCCAGTCAGATCAGAAGCCCTTGCGGGGGCCGTTGCGACGGGCTTGGAAGCCGCCGCGGTCCTGACGGTCGTCGCCGCCGCGGCTGCGATCCGCTGCAGGCTTGCCGGCGAAACGCGGGGCGCCTTCGGGGCGACCCTCGAAGCGGGCGCGGTCATCGAAGCGGTTGTCACCGCCACGGAAGGCCGGGCGCTCCTGGCGATCACCACGCGGCTCGAAGCCACGGCCCTGGCCTTCACGCTGCGGCCGGCCTTGATAACCGCCACCTTCGCGGCGTTCACCGGCACGGCCTTGGCCGTCGCGCTGGAACGGTGCGCGCTGCTCACCAAAACGCGGCGCGTCCGGACGACGGTCGCCACGCGGCTCGAAGCGGCCGCCTTCACGCTGCTGGTCGGCACGCGGCTCGAAACGCTGCGGACGACCTTCGAAACGAGCGCCTTGGTCGGCGCCACGGGGTTCGAAGCGCGGGCCACGGGCATCAGCGCGACCTTCCGGACGACCTTCAGGACGCTCGAAACGCGGGTCCTGGCGGTTGTCGAAGCGGCCTTCACCACGTTGCTCGAAGCGCGGGCCGCCATGGCCATGGCCGTAGCCACGTCCCTGGCCGCCGAAGCCGCCACGGTCACCACCGCGGAAGTTGCCACGATGGTCGCCGCCGCGGGCATTGCGGTCACGCGTCGGGTAGATGCGCGGCTCTTCGTTGCGCGGCTCCAGGCCTTCGATGCGGGAGACCGGGATCTGCTGCGTGGTGAACTGCTGGATGCGCTTGATCATCGACAGGTCCTGGCGCTCGGCCAGCGTCACTGCGATACCCGAGCGGCCGGCACGGCCGGTACGGCCGATGCGGTGCACGTAGTCCTCGGCCTTCATCGGCAGGCCGAAGTTGATCACGTGGGAAATGGTGGGGACGTCGATGCCGCGGGCAGCCACGTCGGTGGCCACCAGCACACGCAGGTCGCGACGGCGCAGCATCATCAGCGTGCGGTTGCGCTTGCCCTGCGGCATGCCGCCGTGCAGCGCAGCCACGCGGTGGCCAATGTCAGCCAGCTGCTCGGCCAGCCATTCAGTGTCTTGCTGCGTGCTGGTGAAGACCACGGCCTGGTCGACATTGCGCTCGCCCAGGATGTGCTCCAGCAGCTTGCGCTTGTGCTGGCCGTTGTCGGCCCAGTGCAGGCGCTGCTCGATGTTCTCGTGCGTCTCGGTGTGGCCGCTGACGTCGATGCGACGCGGGTCCTTCATGAGCTGCTCGGCCAGGCGGCCGGTGTGGCCGGCGAAGGTGGCCGAGTACATCAGGGTCTGGCGGGCCACCGGCAGTTGCTGGGCCACGAACTCGATGTCCTCGATGAAGCCCATGTCCAGCATGCGGTCGGCTTCGTCCAGCACGAACATGGTGACGTTGTCGAGCTTGCAGCGGCCACTGTTGATGTGGTCGAGCAGGCGGCCCGGCGTGGCAATCAGGATGTCCAGGGGGCCGCTCAGCATGCGCAGCTGCTGTGCGTAGGGCATGCCGCCCAGCACGGTGGCCACGCGCAGGCCCTGGATGTGGCGGCCGTAGGTCATGGCCGACTTGGCCACCTGCATGGCCAGTTCACGGGTGGGTGCCAGCACCAGCACGCGCGGGCCCTGCACCTTCAGCTTGGGGCCGGAGGCGCGTGCAGCGCGGCTGTCGAGCACCTGCTGCAGCGCGGGCAGGATGAACGAGGCGGTCTTGCCGGAGCCGGTGCGCGAGGAGACCATCAGGTCGGCGCCGTCCAGCGCCGGAGGAATGGCCTGGGCCTGCACTTCGGTGGCGTGTTCGTAGCCGGAGTCCTTCACGGCGCGCTGGAGCGCCTCGTGCAGACCCAGCGAGGCGAAGGCCACGCCGGTCGGCGCGGCAGCCTCGGCGCCAACGTCCTGGGTGTCCTGCTCGGTGTCGAGCACGTCGTCGCTCAGCGCGTCGAGGGTGTCCAGGGCCATGTCGGCGTTCAGAGTTTGGTTCACAGTCATCTCAAGTCCAAAGGAGCGCCTGGCCTTGAAGGTCACCACGTCGGTGCACCGGGCCGGGTCGCTGTCCGCCCGCGGGCTGGTGTGCCGCGGCGGAAGGTGATGTCGCTGGGAGAAAGCTCGCGTCGATCACCGAGGCTGCGCAGGGAATGCGCGTGCCGCCTGGTGAGGCGCCGGGGAACAGTCAAAGCGACGGCATCGCCGCCGACCGAACCCGAGGGCTTGCAGTGCGCCGGAAAACCCCACATCAAGCTGGGGCAGCGGACTGCAAAGTGGTCAGAGGAGACGTACGGTTCACTGGCATGGCTGCCAGCGAAGACCGCAAGTATAGCGGGATTTTGGGGTTTCCACCTAGCCCCTCCCGCGCCTGCGGGGATGAGGGAGGAAAGCGTGCGGATACGCACGCCTTGGGACGCGCCCTGGGACGGGCGCTGGGGCCGGCGCCGGGCAGGCGCCCGCCTACCCGCCCGCCGACCTCAAAGGGTGTCCAGCAATGCGGGCAGTACCGCCATCAACGCCTCGATCTGCTCAGGCGCCAGCCAGGCGGGCGGCGCATCCAGCCAGGCCGGGAAGGACAGCCCCTGGCGCTGCGCCTTCAGCAGGCCTGCATCCAGCGAGCCACTGATCAGCAACAGGGCGGCGGGCACGCCACACGCTTGCTCGCCGCAAGCCCAGGTCACCCGTTCCTCCAGCGTTTGCGCCTGCCAGGGCAGGTCGGCATGCACCACGGCCACGCGGTCGTCGGCCAGCAGGCCGATGGGCAGCGACGCAAGCGTGTCGTCACTCGCCATCAGGATGCCGGCCGGCGCCGCGCGCCAGGCTTGCAGCGCCTGGGCGACAGCTGCTTCGGACTGGCCCGCATGCAGGCGATGTGTCGGCAGCCGGCGCAGCTGAGGCGACTGCGCCAGGCTGTCCAGCAGGGTTTCAGAACGGCTGCACACCACCAGTCTGCTGGCCGCTGGCTGCGCGGATTCGACCCACTCCTTGCGCAGCGCCACCACGGCTTCGGCCTTGGCGGCGAGCGCCTGGCGCGATGCTGGCGGCAGCAGGGCCAGCGCTTGCATCAGTTGCTGCTGCTCCGCGCTGCTCAGGAACGGACGCGTCTTCCAGCGCTCCGCGCTCTGGCGCAACTGCTTGAGCGGTGCCGAGGGCAGGCTGGCGCCCGCCGCGTCCAGCCACAACGGCGTCATCAGGCAAGCGGGCAGGCGGTCGATCAGCTCGCGCTTGCGGCGTGACAGCACCACCGGTTCCAGGGCGTCACGCAGTGCCTTCTTGCCTGCCTCGGGGGGCAAGGCGCCATAGCGCGCGAACGGACCCCGCCGGGCCGCATCGAGCCAGTCCACCCAGGTGGCCAGGCGGGCATGGCCCAGGGGTTCCTCGTTGGCGATGAGCAGCAACTGGGCGCCCGTACGGGCCTCAAGGGCCCGCAGGCTCGCCAGGGCGTCGTCGTCCAGTTGCTCGACGCCATCGACCACCAGCACGGCCGGCGCCGCCTTGGCGGAGGGCCGCTCGGCCACCTGCACCTGCCCAGCGGCTTCGCCCAGCCAGCGTGCCAGGTCGCGCTGCCATGCGGCATGCCGGGCCTCGGGCGCGATGATGAGCGCCGGCGCGGCGCCAAAGAGCTGGTCCCACAGGCGGATCGCGGCGATGGCCGCGCCTTGCTGGCCCAGCCCAAGGTCGTCGGCCAGCAGCGCTCGACCGGCGCAGACGGCGAACATTGCCCCTTCCCAGTGATGCACCGGCAGGGTGTCCGACAGCAGGCCGCGCAGGGCGGCGCCATCGGCCATGAAGGCCTCCAGCCGCTGCACCCGGGCCTGGGCGTCGCGGCCCCAGGCCAGTTGCGGCCAGACCGGCGCATCGACGCGCAACGTGACCCCGGCGGCCCGGGCCTGCGAGACCATGGACTGGAGCCAGGCCTGGGACTGTTCGGCATCCCGACGCTGGCGCTCATCCAGCCCGGGCTGGTCCCGCAGCGCCGCCGGCACTTCGCGCCCCGCCACCCATTGCAGTTGACGCGCCGGGCCGGGCACCAGCCACACCTCGGCTTCCCGCGCGGGCCAGCCCGCCTCAAGCGCCTCTGCCTGGTCATCATCCAGGAGCGACAGCAGATGGTCGCCATGGTCGCAATCGCCCTGGTCGAGATACCGCGGGCAGTCGCAGCGCCACAGGCCGTGCCCGAGCAGACGCATGCGGAAGGTGCCGCCAGTCTCGCCATCACGCAGTTCATAGTCGCCGAAGACGCCGTCGTCCTCGCGCGATCCCAGCGTGAAGCGCGCGGGCGCATCGGGTGCGTCGGAGAGCCGCGCAATGGCCGGACGCTGCCGCGTGCGGCGAGCCTGCATCGGTGAAGCGTCGCCGCTGGGCAATATCTCGGGGGACGGCTCCTCCGCTTGAATAGGCGAAGCGTCAGTCAGCATTGCTTCGGCGCCCTCATCGCCAGCCGTGTCACCAGCCATGCCGTCCTTGAGCGCCACGTCGCGCGCAGGCTTGCGGGGAGAACGCCCTCGCGGCCTGGACGTGCGGCCAGCTTCAGCCGGAGCTGACGCCAGGTCCTGTGCATCTTGCTCGCGGGCCTCGGGCGCGTCTGGCTGTGCGTCGGCTTTTTCGCCGGCCTCTACGCCGGTCTCTGCATCGCCATGTGCGTCGGTCTGCGGGCCTGGTTGGGCGTCAGCCAGCGCGCCGGCCTGTGCGCTGGCGTCTGCATCGGCCAGCACTTCCGGCTGTGGGCCTGATTGCAGCTTGGCAAAGGCATCGCCATCGCCCTGCCCTTCCGGAAGCCCGGAGCCCGGCTTGGCACGCTTGCGCGCAGGCGAGCGCTTGCGCGGCGCGGGTGCCACCGGATCGGTTGCTGCGCCGTCCGTCGCTCCGGTGTGATCCACAACCACGTCTGCCCCGGCACCGGGCGCCGCGCCGTCTTCAGACACCTTCGCGTCCTGTGGTGCAGCCACCGTGTCCTCGGCTTGAACCGCCGCAGCGCGGGCACGGCTGGCCCGCTTGCGAGCCGGCGGTGCCGCTGGTGCCACCGGAGCCTCCGCCACCGGCGCAGGCAGTGCGGCAGCATCCGCCGCATCGGCGTCGTCGCCTTCCATCAGGGCTTGGAAGATGTCGTCCACCGCATCGTCAATCGACGCCGGCAGCAGGGACGCCTGGGCGGGCAGGTCCAGCGACACATCGCCGACGATCTCGGCAATTGCTTCGGCCGGTGCCATCGCCGCGCGCGGCTTGCGCGCCGGTGCCCGGCGCTTGGGGGGAGTGGTGCTCATGAATGGTCCTGAGGCAGCAGCCGGGCTTCTCGCCAGCCGCGCACACTGTTGAAGACGGCGAGCGCATGGGCCCGCCGCAAATCCGGAATAAGGAGCCGGGCCTCGCGAAGGCGGCCCTGCTCCAGCAGTTCTTCCCGCATGGTGCCCGGCAGCAAGCCGGCGTCCAGCGAGGGCGTGAGCCAGGGGGCGTCGGGCCCTTCCAGCTGCACGGCAAGATTGGTCAGGCAGCCCTCGGTGAGCTCGCCTGCGAGGTTGAACAGCAGCACGTCGAAACAGCGGGCTGGTTTGCGGTCCAGATGCCGCTGGTAGATCTCGCGCCGGGTGGTCTTGTGCTGAAGGAATTCGGCCTCGGGCCCGCGGGCATCCACAGGCGTGTCCGCCAGCGCCACCCAGACCGGAGCGTCGTCCAGCACCAGGGGCTGGACGTCCTGTGTCCAGTCCCCACCCCGCCCCACAGTCACGCGAACGCGCCACAGGCCACTGCGATGCCGCGCCGCGATCGCGGCCAGGCGCTCGCGCACCAGGTCCATGGGCACATGCAGCCCGAAATGGCGCAGCGTGCGCGCCAGGCGCGCCAGGTGACGGGCCTCGCGCTGGAAGACACCCGACTCCAGGCGCAGGGTTTCAAGCGCCGCAATCGGCGCCTGCGCCCTGGCCAGGAACCGGGCCTTGGCGCGCCACTCGTCCAGCTCGGCGGCTGGCGTGGCGTCCAGCGTGATGGCGCTGCCCACGCCGCAGATGGCCGCGGGCGCGAGCGCTTCAGCGGCTGGCGCCACGCTCACCGTGCGGATCGGCACGTTGAAGGTGACGACCCCGCCCGGCTGCAACACACCGAGTGCGCCGGTGTACCAGCCGCGCGGCCCGGGTTCCAGCTCCTCGATGATCTGCATGGCACGCCGCTTGGGCGCACCCGTGACGGAGCCGCAGGGAAAGAGCGCGGCGAACACATCGTCCAGTGCGAGCCCGGCCCGGCTCACGGCAGTGACGGTGGAGGTCATCTGCCAGACGGTTGGCAACGCATGCAATTCAAAGAGGCGTGGCACCCGTACGGAGCCGGTCACCGCCACGCGCGACAGGTCGTTGCGCAGCAGGTCCACGATCATCAGGTTCTCGGCGCGTTCCTTCTCGCTGGTGCGCAGGTAGGCCTGCGCCGCCTCGTCCGCCGCGCGGTCACGCCCGCGGGGCGCCGTGCCCTTCATCGGCTGCGTGGCAAGCAGCCAGGTATGCGTGGCATCAGGGTGTTCCGGCAGCGGGCGCCAGTCGAAAAACAGCTCTGGCGAGACACTGGCCACCGTCTCTCCGCTCTCCAGGCGCAGCAGCAGGGCAAAGCCCCCCGGCTGCGCCGTATGCAGAGAGAAGAAGTAGTCGGTGATGTCGAATTCCGGCCCTGGCAAGGCCTGAAGCCGCGTGGTGAGATTCACCTGGTAGCAGTCGCCTGCGCGGATGTACTCGCGCACCCGTTCGATCTGGCCGGTCTTGTCACCGTCGCTTTGCACATCCTGCCAGGGGGACAAGGCATGCGCGGCCACATCGACGGGTGGCTGCCACGGCTGAGGCGCTTCCTCCCAGACGGCGAACTCGGCAAGGGGTTCATTGCGCGATGGCGGCCGCGTCGTGCCAGCGGCTGGGTCAGCCCCATTGGCCGCCTCGGCCCCAGCGCCAACCGCCAGCGCCACGTCCAGCGCGCCTGCCGCCTCATAGCGCAGCCCGCCCAGCACCCAGGCGCCGGCGCGTGCGGCGGCCTGCGCCTCACGCAGCACCGCCCGCAGTGCCTCGGGGTCGCGCGCAATCAGGCGACGGGCGGGCGGCTGCTCGAAGCAGCCGCGCACCCGTTCGCCGTCCTCGCGCGCCAGCGGATGGCGCGGAAAGTCAAAAGCCGCCCACAACCGGGCCGGGCGGCGCATGTCTTGCATGACTGCCTACAACTCAGTCCAGCTTGAGGAACTGCTCGCGGTAGTGGATCAGTTCATCGATCGACTCATGGATGTCGGCCAGGGCGGTGTGCTTTTGCGCCTTCTTGAAGCCTTCCAGCGCAGCCGGCTTCCAGCGGCGGGCCAGTTCCTTGAGGGTGGACACATCCAGGTTGCGGTAGTGGAAGAACGACTCCAGCTGCGGCATGTAGTTGGCCAGGAAACGGCGGTCCTGACAGATGGAGTTGCCGCACATCGGCGACTTGTTCGCCGGCATATAGGCCTTCAGGAACTCGATCACCCGGGCCTGCGCCTCGTCCTCGCTCACGGTGGAGGCCTTCACGCGGTCAATCAGCCCGCTCTTGCCGTGCGTGCCCTTGTTCCAGGCATCCATCTTGTCCAGGGTTTCGTTCGTCTGGTGAATCGCAAAGACCGGACCTTCCACCCGCACGGCCAGGGAGGGGTCGGTGACCACGACGGCGATCTCGATGATGCGGTCGCTGTCGGGGAACAGGCCCGTCATCTCCAGGTCGATCCAGATCAGGTTCTGGTCGCTGATGGGCAGGGCGGGGGTGCTGGCAGGGGTCGCTGCGGTGGCGTCGATGCTCATGGGAATCCTTGTGTCGTGGCGGGTGCCCTGCCCTTCCGGGCGATGACGGGGCACCAGCAATGGGGGCGATTGTCGCAGCCCTCGACGCGCTTCGGCGACAAGTCCCGCCGGGCGCTGCGGCGACTCAGCGGGCGACGGGAGACAGGGGGCGCCTACACTTGCGCCATGCACATTTCCGATCCCTGGTCCGTGAATGCCTTGTCCCTGAGCCTGCTGTTCGTGGCGGCGGTGGTCCTTTCCTTCATGGCCAAACTGTGGCTGTCCGGCCGCCAGGTGCGCCATGTCTCCCGCCATCGGGCGTCGGTGCCCGCCGCCTTTGCGGGCACCGTGTCGCTGGCGGCCCACCAGAAGGCGGCGGACTACACGATGGCCAGGAGCCGCGTGGCCAGCCTGCATCTGGCCTGGGATACCGCCCTGCTGATCGGCTGGACGCTGCTCGGCGGCCTGGACCTGCTCAACCAGTGGCTGCTGGGCTGGCTGCCCGTGCTGGGCCCGATGGGCTACCAAGTTGCGCTGGTGACCGCCTTCGCATTGCTCAGTGGCGTGCTGGACCTGCCCTGGTCGCTCTACAACACCTTCAAGCTGGAGGCACGTTTCGGCTTCAACCGCACGACGCTGCGGCTGTTCGTGGTGGACGGCCTGAAGATGCTGCTCGTCGGCGCGGTGCTGGGCCTGCCGATCCTGGCCGTCATCCTGTGGCTGATGGGAGCGGCCGGCTCCGCCTGGTGGCTCTGGGCCTGGGCCGTCTGGGTGGGCTACAACCTGCTCATGCAGGTCGTGGTGCCGCTGGTCGTCGCTCCGCTGTTCAACAAGTTCGAACCCTTGGCCGACGCCGCCATGCGAGAAGGCGTGGAGGCATTGCTGCGCCGCTGCGGTTTCACGACCAAGGGCTTGTTCGTGATGAACGGCAGCCTGCGCTCGGCCCACGGCAATGCCTATTTCACGGGCCTGGGCGCCTCCAAGCGCGTCGTCTTCTTCGACACCTTGCTGGCGCGGCTCAACCCGCCCGAGGTGCAGGCCGTGCTGGCCCATGAACTGGGCCACTTCAAGCGGCGCCATGTGCTCAAGCTGATGGTGCTGGCCTTCCTGATGAGCCTGGTGGGCTTTGCGCTGCTGGGCGCGCTCAGCGTGCAGCCGCAGTTCTTCCTTGGCCTAGGCGTTCGCCCGAGCCTGGATGCGCCCAATGACGCGCTGGCGCTGCTGCTGTTCGTGCTCGCGCTACCCCACTTCACCTTCTTCCTCACGCCGCTGATGTCCTATTGGTCCCGCAAGCATGAATTCGAGGCGGATGCCTATGCCTGCGAACAGGCCAGCGGCGCCGACCTGCGCTCCGCGCTGCTCAAGCTGCACGAAGACAATGCCGGCACGCTCACGCCCGACCCGGTGTTTGCGCGGTTCTACTACTCGCACCCGCCTGCCAGCGAGCGCCTGGCGGCCATCGCCGCGCAGCAGGGCCTTCGCGGCGCCCTGAGCGGGAGCGCGGCATGAAGGACGCCCAGATCGGCCTGGTGGTGCGCGGCCATGGCCGCCATTACGTGGTGGAAGACGAGGCCGGTGAGCGCGTGCACTGCCTCACCCGCGGCAAGAAGAGCGACTGCGTCGTGGGCGACCGGGTGCGCTGGCAGCGCAGCAGCGATCACGAGGGCGTGATCGAGCGGCTGGAACCGCGCCGCAACCTGCTCTTCCGTCAGGACGAATGGAAGACCAAGAGCTTTGCCGCCAACCTGGACCGCCTTCTGGTGCTGGTGGCAGCGGAGCCGCAGTTTTCGGAATCGCAGCTCACGCGGGCCTTGATCGCCGCCGACAGTGCCGGCATCACCGTGGACATCCTGCTCAACAAGACCGACCTGCCGCAAGCCGAAGCGGCCCGGCAGCGCCTGGCTCCCTACACGGCCATGGGTCAGCGGGTGCTGGAGCTCAGCCTGAAGGGCCAGCCGGACCAGGCGCGTCAAACGCTGATGCCGCTGCTCGAAGGGCAGTCCACGCTGGTGCTGGGCCCCAGCGGCACGGGCAAGAGCACCCTGATCAATCTGCTGGTGCCCGATGCCGGCGCGCAGGTGGGCGAGATCTCGCAGGCGCTGAACTCAGGCCGGCACACCACCACGACCACGCAGTGGTACTGGCTGGACAACCGGCGCCAAACAGCGCTAATCGACTCCCCGGGCTTCCAGGAATTTGGCTTGCGGCAGATTGCAGCGCCGCAGCTGGCCAGCCACATGGCGGACTTCAAACCCTACCTGGGCGAGTGCCGCTTCCACAACTGCAGCCACCGGCATGAGCCGGGGTGCGCGGTGCTGGTGGCGGTGGAGGCGGGGAAGATCAGCCCCTCACGCTACCGCATCTATGACGAGCTCTGGCAGGAGCTCAGCAGCCCGCCGCGCTACTGAGCCCGCCAGGGCCGCTCAAGGCTCCAGACGCGGGTGCTGCGAGGGCCCGGTGGGCACTTCGCGCGCTTGCACATCCACCACGTCGCCGGCAGGTTCGGCACGGCGTCCGAACGCCTGGGCGCGGAAATCCGAGGCGGTACGGAACACGCCCACGTTCGGCCGCTGCAGGCGACGCCCCCGCACGAGGCTCCAGACGAGCAGCACGCCAAAGACGCACAGGCCCACCGCCAGCAGCGCCAGGAAGAGCATGAGGAACAGGATGCCGCGCAGCACGCGCGCGGCCAAGGTGAGCAGGTCGGAGATCAGGTTCATCGTTCAGCGTGTCAACCGCGTCCAATATAGGGCATCTTGGTGGCCATGACCGTCAGGAAAGGCACGTTGGCCGACAGCGGTAATTCCGCCATGTAGAGCAGCGCACTGGCCGCATGCTCGACATCCATGACGGGCTCCGCCACCACCGCGCCATGGGCCTGGGGCAGGCCCTTGGAGAAGCTGGCGGTGAGATCGGTCTGGGCGTTGCCGATGTCCAGCTGGCCGGCGGCGATGTCGTAGGGCCGACCGTCCAGCGCCAGCGTCTTGGTCAAGCCGGTGATCGCATGCTTGGTGCTGGTGTAGGCGACCGACCCTGGCCGAGGCGCATGCGCCGAGATCGACCCGTTGTTGATGATCCGGCCGCCCTGCGGCGATTGCGCTTTCATCAGCGCAAAGGCTTCGCGCGCGCACAGGAAGCTGCCGGTCAGGTTCACGTCCACCACGGCCCGCCACTGCGCCACGCTGAGCTGGTCGATCTCCATGCCCCGCGCGCTCATGCCGGCGTTGTTGAACAGCAGGTCCAGGCGGCCGAAGCGCGCCTGGACGGCCTTGAACGCAGCAGCCACCTGGTGCTCGTCGGTCACGTCGGTGGGCAGCACCAGGGCCTGTGCCGGCGCTTGGGCGGCTGTCTCCTCCAGTGCCTCCTGGCGGCGGCCCAGCAGGGCCACCTGCCAGCCAGCGCCCATGAGCTTGCGGGCAGCCGCACGGCCGATGCCGGAGCCGGCCCCGGTCACCACGGCGATGCGGGAACGGCCAGCCAGCGCCTCGGTGCCGGCGGGAGAAACATCAGGGCGGTTCTGCGTGTCCATGCGGTGATGATAGGGGCCAGTGCCGCTCAAGCCGGCAGCAGCCCGCGCCCCTTGAGCATCGGCGTGACCTGCGCGTCGCGCCCACGGAACGCCCGGTAGGCGGCCCCGGGTTCCCGGCTGTTGCCCGCCGCCAGGATGTGCTGGCGCAGCGCGCTGGCCGTTGCGGCATCAAAGGGACTGCCAGCCTCGACAAACGCCTCATAGGCATCGCAATCCAGCACCTCGGCCCACAGGTACACGTAGTACTGCGCCGCATAGAAGCTGCCGGAGAACAGATGCTGGAAGTGCGTGAGCCGGTGGTTCATGCCGACGGCGGCCGGTGCCCCCAGGCGTTGCAGCGTCTCGCGCTCGAAGGCCACCACGTCCGGCACCTCGCCCGTGCCCAGGCCATGGATGGCCTGGTCCACCAGGGCCGAGGCGCAGTAACGCACCGTCTCGTAACCCTGGTTGAAGGTGGCGGCCGCCTTGATCTTGTCCAGCAGCGCGTCGGGAATGGGCTCGCCGGTCCGGTAGTGACGCGCATGGCGCTTGAGCACTTCCGGCTCGGCCATCCAGTGCTCCATGAGCTGGGAGGGCAATTCCACGAAGTCCCGCAGCACCTGGGTGCCGGACAGGCGCTCGAACTCCACGTCCGAGAGCAGCCCATGCAGGCCGTGGCCGAACTCATGGAACAGCGTGCGGGTGTCGTCGAAAGACAGCAGCGTGGGCTCGCCGGGCGCGCCCTTGGCGAAGTTGTTGTTGTTCAGGATGATGGGCAGTGCCTCGATGCCGTTGCGCGCCTGCCAACGCAGCGCGTTCATCCAGGCACCGCTGCGCTTGGTGGGACGCGCGAAGTTGTCCTGCACGAACACGCCGCGCAGGCGCCCCTCGGCATTGCGCACCTCATAGACCTTCACATCCGGGTGATAGGCCGGGCTGCCGGGCTGATGCACGAAGCGAAGGCCGAACAGGCGCTCGGCGCAATCGAACAGGGCCTGCACCATCGCGTCGAGCGGGAAATAGGGCTTCACCTCGGCTTCGTCGAGCTGGTAGCGCTGCTGGCGCACCTTCTCTGCGTAATAGCGCCAGTCCCAGTCCTCGATGGGGCCGGCATGGCGGAGCCGAACGCGCTCGGCTTCCAGCATGGCGCGTTCGCGTTCCACGGCGGCCTTGGCCGGTTCCCAGACCTGGTCGAGCAGCCCCTGCACCGCGGCCGGCGTGCCCGCCATGGTGTCGGCCAGCGCATAGTCCGCATAGTGCCGATAGCCGTGCAACAGCGCTTGCTCATGACGCAGGCGCAGGATCTCGCGGATCAGTTCGCGGTTGTCGCTGTCGCCGGCATGTTCACCGCGGCTCACCCAGGCGCGCCAGGCCTGCTCGCGCAGGTCGCGCCGCTCGCTGAAGGTCAGGAAGGGCACGATCAACGAGCGGGAGAGCGAAATGACGTGCGCGCGCGGCTCGGACACCCCGCGGTCCAGCGCGGCCTGTCGCGCCGCGGCCCGTACAAAGTCCGGCAGGCCGGCCAGTTCGGCCTCACCGCGCAGCACCAGCTGGTAGCCCCCTTCGTCGGCCAGCACGTTCTGGCCGAAGCGGGTGTGCAGCTCGGCCAGGCGCTCCATGAGCGCGGCATAGCGGCGGCGCGGCTCGCCCTGCATGCGGGCACCGGCGCGCACGAAGTCCAGGTGCACGCGTTCGAGCAGGCGCAGCTCCTGTGGTTCCAGGCCCAGGTCCGCACGCTGTTCATGCAGCGCCTCGATGCGGGCGAACAGGGCCGCATTCATGTAGACCGCGTTGTTGTGGGCCGCCAGCGGAGCGGCCAGCCGTCGCTGCGCGGCCTGCAGTTCCGGCGAGGTGGCGGAGGCGCTGAGGGTGGAAAAGAGGTGTTCGAGGGCTGCCAGGCGCCTGCCGCTGCGATCAAAGGCCGCGAGCGTGTTGGCGAAGCTGGGCGCCTCGGTCTGGGAGGCCATCAGGGCCAGTTCGGCCCGGTGCTCCGCCAGCGCCTGCTCGAAGGCCGGCTCGAAGTGCTCCGGCCGGATGTCGGCAAACGGGGGCAAGCCGTAAGGGCCGTCCCAGGGCCTGAGCAGCGGATTGGCGGACGGCCCCTGGGGCGCAGCGCTGATAGCGGTCATTGACGTTCCTCGATGGAGGTCGCCGCAGTGCACGGATCGCGCACACCGTCGGCGACACAGCCCATTGTAGGAACGATGGCAGCCGGGGGCAGGCCGGAGCCCGCCGGAAACCCTGCTGCCGGCTGCCGTGCGGGCGATGCGCCCGAACGGCCCGCGCGGCCTTACTTCTTCTGTGCGGCCAGTTCCTTCTTGACGGCGATCTCGTCGGCTTCGTCATAGGGCTTGTTGGCGCAGCGCTTCTTCCATTCGTCGCGCTTGTCCTGCAGCGTCTCGACGGCCTCGTTGAAGTCGTCCTGGGCCTTGGCCTGGGCGTCCACGCGCTCGTTGAAGCCCTTGTACTTCTCCACGCGGTCGTTGCGCTCCTTGTTGAAGGCGTCGATGCGCGGCTGCAGGGCGTCGGCACGCGCCTGGTATTCGTCCTGCTTGGCCTTGAGCTGGTCTTTCTCCATCTTGGCGGCGCCCGCCTGGATCTCGGCCGCGAAAGCCTTCACCGATTCGATCTCGGCCTTGAGCTCCTTGCTGCGGGTCTGCATGTCGGCCTCGGCCTTGTCCTGCTCCGCCTTGAAGGCCTTCAGTGCATCGCGATCGGCCAGCACTTCCTTTTCGCGGTTCTTCAGCGCGGTGTTCTCGTCGATCAGCGCCTTGTCCTCGAACAGGCAAGCGCGCAGCTCGTCGCGCGTCATCAGCTTCTGCTTGGGCTTTTCCACCACCGGCTTGCTGACCTTGTTGTTCTTGGGGTCAACCTTGGCGGCAGGGTTGGTGGTCTGGGAGAAAGCCAGGCCGCAGGCCAGCAGGGTGGCCACGGCAGCGGTCGTGCGCAGGGTGTGCTTCATGAGGATTCTCTCGTCCCGGTACGGGATGTCTCGTCGGTGAGGCAGGAATGATAATGCGCCGCTTCAGACTCCCAGTTTCAAGGCCCCCCATGGCGCTCAAGGCCACCATTCACAAAGCCCAGCTTCAGATCTCGGACATGGACCGTCATGTCTACGGCGACCACAACCTCACGGTGGCCCGCCATCCGTCGGAGACCGACGAGCGCATGATGCTGCGCATCCTGGCCTATGCGCTCTATCAGCCCGAGAACGACCTGCGGGGCCGGCTCGAATTCACCAAGGGGCTGTCGGAGGCGGACGACGCCGATCTCTGGCAGATCGACCTCACCGGCGAGGTGGTGCACTGGGTGGAACTGGGCCAGCCCGACGAACGTCGCCTGCGCCAGATCCAGGGCCGCTCGGAGCTGGTGACGGTGCTGAGCTATGCCTCCAGCACACCCGTCTGGTGGGCCGGCATCCAGAACAAGCTGCTGCGCGCGCCCAAGCTGGCCGTGTGGCAGATCCCGGCGGACCAGTCCCAGGCGCTGGCCGCCCTGGCTGAACGCAGCATGCAGTGGCAGGTCAGCATCCAGGACGGCACGGCCTATGTGACCACCGAGAAGGGCGCGGTCGAAGTGACGCCCCAATTGCTCAAGGACAGGGAACACTGACCTCGACGCCCTCGCCTCCCGCTTGCCCCTGACAGCCGGCCGACCGGCGCCTCACCCGATGGAGACCCCAGTGCCTGATCACCACGACGCCTTGCCTGACGCCCCGGCGCCTGCCGACGCCCCGGACGAGTTCCTCTGGCTGGAAGCGCTGGAGGGCGACGAGGGCGCCCGTGCGCTGGACTGGGTGAAGGCCCGCAACGCAGAGTCTCAGGCGGCCCTGCAGGCCCGGCCAGAGTTCGAGCCGATCCGCCAGGAGCTGCTGCAGCTGCTCAATGCCCAGGACCGCATTCCTCACGTGGCCCGGCGCGGCGACTGGTTCTACAACCTCTGGCAGGACGAGGCGCATCCACGCGGCCTGTGGCGCCGCTGCCTGATCGAGCAATACCGCGCCGAGACGCCGCCCTGGCAGACCGTGCTGGACCTCGACGCGCTGGGGCAGGCCGAAGGGCGCAGCTGGGTCTTCCACGGGGCCATCGCGCTGGCGCCGGCCTACCGCCGTTGCCTCGTGTCGCTGTCCGACGGCGGCGCCGATGCCAGCGAGATGCGTGAATTCGACCTGGAGACGCTGCGCTTCATCCCGGCGGAGGAAGGCGGCTTCTTCGTGCCGGAGGCCAAGAGCGACGTGGAATGGCTCGACGAGCACACCCTGCTCGTGGGCACGGACCTTGGCCCTGATTCGCTGACGGATTCGGGATATCCGCGCCAGGTACGCCGCTGGGCGCGTGGCACCGCGCTGGCGGATGCGCCCGTGGTGTTCGAGGGCGAGCGCAGCGACGTATCGGTCGGCGCCAGCGTGGACCGCACACCCGGGTTCGAGCGGGTCTTCTTCAGCCGCTCGCTGGACTTCTACAACGAAGCCCGTTTCCTCTGGCGCGACGGGCAGCTCGTGCCCATCGAACTGCCAAGCGACATGAGCGTCGAGGCCCATGGCCCCTGGTGGCTGCTGCGGCCGCGCAGTGATTGGGCGGTGGTGGGCCGCACCCATCCGGCCGGCTCGCTGTTGCTGCTGAGCGACGACGCCTTCTGGCGCGGCGAACGCCAGGCGCAGGTGCTGTTCGCGCCGACGCCCGGCCGCTCGCTGGAAGACTACACGCTGACCCGTGACCATGTCCTGCTCACCATCAGCGAACATGTGGCCAGCCGGCTGGAGGAATGGGATCTGCGAGCGCGCCCGCCCGTGCTGCGTACGGTGCAGGCGCCCTTCCCCGGTTCACTGAGTGTGCAGGGTCTGCATGACCCGGAACTGCCCGAGGACCGCTGGGGCGACGACTACCTGCTGCACTACAGCGACTTCCTGAGCCCGGACAGCGTGAGCCTGGCCAGGGCCGGCAGCGACGAGCGCACGCTGCTCAAGCGGCGCGGTGCGCAGTTCGACGCCACCGGCATGACGGTGCAGCAGCATTTCGCGCGCAGCGCGGACGGCGAGAACGTGCCTTACTTTGTCATCGGCGGCGCGGGCCAGGGCGCCGAGACGCCTACCCTGCTCTATGGCTACGGCGGCTTCGAGGTCTCGCTGCAGCCCTGGTACTCAGGGGGCAACGGGCGCGCATGGCTGGCCCGCGGCGGGCGGCTCGTGGTGGCCAACATCCGCGGCGGCGGTGAATACGGGCCGCGCTGGCATCAGGCGGCTACCGGGGCGCACAAGCAGCGCAGCTTCGACGACTTCATCGCGGTGGCGGAAGACCTGGTGCGCCGCGGCCTGACCCGTCCGGCGAGGCTGGGCATCATGGGCGGCAGCAACGGCGGCTTGCTGGTGGGTGCCTGCATGGTGCAGCGTCCGGAACTGTTCGGCGCGGTGGTGTGCCAGGTGCCCCTGCTCGACATGCGGCGCTACCACCTGCTGCTGGCGGGTGCCTCCTGGATGGCCGAGTACGGGGACCCGGACCAGCCGGACGAATGGGCCCACCTGGCGCGCTACAGCCCCTACCAGAATCTACGGGCCGGCGTGCGTTACCCGCGGGCGCTCTTCGCCACTTCCACGCGTGACGACCGCGTGCATCCCGGCCATGCGAGGAAAATGGCGGCTCGCCTGTTGTCCCTGGGCCAGGCGTGCTACTACTACGAGAACATCGAAGGCGGGCATGGCGGCGCGGCGGACAACCAGCAGCGCGCGCAGTTGCAGGCGCTCGAGTTCAGCTACCTGTGGCAGCAGCTCGGGGAAGCCGGCACCGGCACGTGAACCCTGGCATGGAGAGCCCCGTGAACTTCGTCATCCAGCACCATCCGGACACCGGATGCTTTCTGGCGCAGCCCCAGCCCGGCCTGCAATGCCGGCTGGACTATGAGCGTCACGGCGAGCAGTTGATCATCACCCACACGGGCGTGCCTGCGCAGCTCAGTGGGCAGGGGCTCGCGGGGCAACTGGTGGAGGCGGCGGTGCGTTGGCTGGCGCCGCTGTCGCTGCAACTGGTGCCGGGCTGCACCTATGTCCGGCACTGGCTGGAGCGCCATCCGCATTGGCGCCGCCTCACGGCTCCGGCCGCCGCGCAGCGGGTGCTCAACGAATGGTTCGGCGCGCTGGGCACCGAGGCCGACGGACAGGTGCAAACCAAGTGGTTCAAGAAGGACGAGGCGTTTGACGCCTTGCTGCGTGAGCGTTTCCAGCCGCAGGTGGAAGCGGCGCTGCGCGGCGAATATCTGGATTGGGACCGCAGCCCGTGGGGCGTGTTGGCGCGCATCCTGCTGCTGGACCAGTTCACCCGCAACATCTTCCGCGACACGCCGCGCGCCTTCGAGGGCGACGCACTGGCGCTGGAGGCGGCGCTGGCGCTGCGGGCGGACATGACGGCGCTGACGACACTGGAGCGCTGGTTTGCGCTCATGCCGCTGGAGCATGCCGAGTCGCTGGAGATGCAGGCGCTGTGCGTCGAGGAATTCGAATCGCTGGCCACGCAGGACGAACGCCTGCGAGATGCGCTGGACTACGCCCGCAAGCATCAGGCGGTGATCCAGCGCTTTGGCCGCTTCCCTCACCGCAACGCCATCCTCGGGCGCTCTAGCACCGCCGAGGAACTCAGCTTCCTTCAGCAGCCCGGCTCCCGCTTCTGATCCGGTGAGCTGCGCCCCGGCGCAAGCTCGATGCACCAAGTGCCGCCACGCGCACAGACCTCTGGAAGGCGGACCAAGAAAGTTCCAACGCCCTTCAGCGGAGCCGCCTCCATGCATCTAGTCGCGCCGAACGCGCGCAGCGCCGTTCAAGCGGGGCTGGTGGTTCGCCGAGAGGGCCGTCGCCGGGCCGCCCCAAGACGGCCCGCAGCCCCCTCGGGGGGCGGCTTGAGTGGACCCTAGGTCCGCTCAAGCGGGGGCTCCATCTCTTGAAGCAAGCGCCACATGACTTTGCCGGAGCCGGATTTAGGAAGGGTCTCGACGAACTGCACGACGCGCGGCGCCTTGTACGGCGCCATATGCTCGTGCGCCCAGCCGATGATGTCCTGCTCGGTGGTCTTGCCCCGGGCGTCGGCCCGCAGCACCACGACCGCCTTCACCGTCTCGCCGCGATAGGCGTCCTTCGCTGCAATCACGCAGGCTTCCTGCACCGCCGGGTGCCTATACAGCAGCATCTCCACTTCGGATGGCCAGACCTTGTAGCCACTGGCATTGATCATCCGCTTGAGCCGGTCGGTGATGAAGAAGTAGCCCTCCTCATCCATGCGGCCCAGGTCCCCGGTGCGGAAGAAGGGCTTGCCGTCCACCTCCACAAACGCCGCCTCAGTGGCCTCCGGCTGCTGCCAGTAGCCCTTGAACACCATGGGGCCGTGACTGATGATCTCGCCCACTTCGCCCACCGGAAGTTCTTCCAGCGTGGTGGGGTCCACCACCCGCGAATCGACGCCGAAGATTGGAATGCCCAGGCATTGCAGCTTCGCACGCTCGGGTGGGTTGCCATGCGTCGGCGCGGCGGTCTCGGTCAATCCGTAGCCCTCGGCAAACGTCAGCCCGAACTCCTCCTGCAGCCTTTCGGCTACCGCCTTGGGCATGGCCGCGCCGCCCCCGCTCAAATACCGCAGGCTCGTCAGATCAAAGCTGCGGTAGTTCGGGCTCGCGAAGAGATCGATGATCATCGTGGGGATGCAGGTCCAGTGCGTCACCTTGTAGCGCGAGATCAGGCTGCCGCAGAGTTCGCGGTCCCAGCGGGGCATGATGACGAGCGTCATGCCGGTGTACACCGGCCCCAGCACCCCATACAGCGTGCCAGTGATGTGGAACATCGGCACCACCGCCAGCCCCACTGATTCGGCGCTCGCATAGCCCCATTGGCACCCGCCGCAGCTGTTGGACATCAGCGTGGCATTGGTATGCACGCACCCCTTGGGCAGGCCGGTCGTGCCCGAGGTGTAGGGCAGCATGGCCAGGTCATCCGGGCCTGCGGTGTGCGGGCCGGGCACATGCTGCTGCGCCAGGGCGTCAGGCCACGCGGTGGCCCCTGGCGGGAGTTCGTGCCGCGCCATCAGCCAGGCGCGCATGGTGTCCGGCACGCCGCACCCGTCTTCCGGCCCATCGGGCGGCAGGGCCTGCCAGTACTGGGTCACCAGCACGGCGGCCGGCCGCTGCTCGGGCGTCAGTCGCGCAGCGGCCGCCGACACGACGCCGGCCAGTTCACCGCTGCAAATCACCACCTTGGTGGCCGGATCGGTCAGGTAGTGGCCGAATTCATCTTCCCGATTCATCGGGTTGACGGGCACCACCACCGCGTCGGCGCGGTTGATCGCATAAAAGGCCACCAGGTACTGCGGGCAGTTCTGCATGAACAGCGCCACGCGGTCACCCTTGCGCACGCCTTGCGCCTGCAGCCAGCCGGCGAGCGCCTCGGCCTGGCGCCGCATGGCTTCGAAGCTGAGCGTGGCCCCCAGGTAGACGGTGGCCGGCTTGTCGGGATAGCGGCTGGCGGCCACGGCCAGGTTGAACCACAGCGAGGTCTGCGGAATGGCGAGCTGGCGGGGCAGGCGCCGCGGCCAGTGGCTGTACTGGACCTGCGCCTGTTCAGGACGAGGGGTGACCACGCGCATCATCGTGCTTGTCTCCTGTTGTCGTTCTCGTGCTGCGATCTTCCCGCCAGCGGGCGCAAAAGCTTGTCCCGGCAGCGACAAACGGCCCAAGGCCGGCCCCGTCCTGGGTTCGGCATCCGCGCCGCAAGCCGGTGTGGCGTAAATCCGACTGGCCCTGCAAACGGGTGGTGCGGTCGATGGTGATCCGATGGCACTTGATTAGTATGCGGGCTTTCACCGACGGCGGGGCTGCCCCGCCCGCCTGCTCATGCGTGTGTCGCGCCGTTCAGCGCTATGGATGTGGATGATCTCGGGCCTGCCCGCCGTCGTGGCGCTGGCCGCGGCGTCGCCCGCGGCAGCCCTTCCGGCGGACACCGCCTTGGAGGCGCCAGCCGGGCCGGTGGTCCTGAGCGTGGGCGGTGCGCTGCGGGTCACCAACAAACAGGGTGTGGCGCAGTTCGACATGGCGATGCTGGAGCGGCTGCCGCAAAAGAGCTTTCAGACGCTCACGCCCTGGTACCCGCGCCCGCGCAAGTTCACCGGCCCGCTGCTGCGGGACGTGCTGGCCGCGGTGGGCGCCAACGGCCAGACCATCGAGGCCCGTGCCTTGAACGACTACCGGGTCACCATCCCGGTCGGGGATGTGCAGCGCTTCGATGTCATCGTGGCGCGGCTGATGGATGACAAGCCGATGGCGCTGCGGGACAAGGGGCCGCTGTTCATCGTCTACCCCTTCGACGACCACAGCGAACTGCGTAACAGCGTCTATTACGGGCGTTCGGCCTGGCAGCTGAAGAGCCTGGAACTGCGATGACCCTGAGCGCCACGCATCTGGCGGCGCGCCGACGGTGGCGCCTCGTCATGGCCGGCATCAGCCTGGTGCTGATCCTGGTGCTGGCCGCCGCCGCCTGGCTGCAGGCGCGCCAATACCAGTTGCTCAACGGCACGCGGCGCTACCAGGACGACTATCTGGTCTGGAGCCTGTTCCAGTTCGAGACCGAATACCTCAAGCTCCGGCTGGCGCTGGAGCAGGCGGCGGGCCCCAGCCTGGCGGTGGACCCGGACCAGGTGGCGCAGCGCTATGAGATCTTCGTCAGCCGCCTCAACCTGGTGGAGGGCGAGCATGCGGCCCAGGTGCTGTCGCAGCATCCGGATTACCAGCGCACCGTCGCGCGCACGCAGGACTTCGTGCGCTGGGCCGATGCGCTGCCCCTGAATGCCGACCTGATCCGCCACCACCCCGAGCGGCTTGCCGCGGTGATCGAACGGCTGGAGCCTCTGGCGGACCCGATCCGTGAGCTGTCCCTGACCTCCACCCATCATGTGGCCCAGGACGTCACCGAGCGCAACGACATCATCCGCAGCCAGAGCCGCGTTGGCCTGGCCCTGACCGGCCTGCTCACCGCCCTCACCTTGTGCTTTGCCTGGGTGGCGGTGCGGCAGTTCGGCCGGCTGGAGCGCTATGGCGTGAAACAGCACAACCTGGCCGAGCGGCTGCATGATGCGCAGCGCGAAGCGGAGGCCGCCAACCGCGCCAAGACGGTGTTCCTGGCCAACATGAGCCACGAACTGCGCACGCCGCTGCAGGGCCTGCTGGGCATGCTCGGCCTGATGAAGGATGGTCCGCTGAGCCGTTCGCAGCAGGACCATCTGAAGGCGGCCAATGATTGCGCGCGCCATCTGCTCGCCGTGCTGGGAGACATTCTCGACGTCACCCGGATGGAAGCCGGCGGCCTGGCGATTGCGCCCGAACCGATGCAGCTCAGCGCGCTGATGCATGAGCTGGAGGCGCTGAGCCGCCCGCAGGCCAGCGCCAAGGGACTGGCCCTGCATGTGACCATCGATGAGGATGTGCCCGGCTGGGTCCAGGCCGATCCGACGCGCCTGCGCCAGATCCTGCTGAACCTGCTGAGCAATGCGCTGAAGTTTTGCGACCGGGGCCAGGTGGCCTGCGGCCTGAGGCGAGGTGTCGGCCCGCTGGGCGAGGACCTGCTGATCTTTGATGTCAGCGACACCGGCCCCGGCATGGAGGCCGCCACCGTCTCGCGGCTGTTCCAGCGTTTTAGCCAGGGTGACAGCAGCACGTCGCGCCGGCATGGCGGCGCGGGCCTGGGCCTGGAGATCTCGCGCCGGCTGGCCCGCGCGATGGGCGGTGACATCCATGTGCAGACGGCGCCCGGCCAGGGCAGCCGCTTCAGCCTGGCACTGCCGCTGCGGCCGGCTCCGCAGACGGATTGGACGGGCCAGGTCGGCACGGCCTGCCCCAGTGAAGATGCGCAGGGCCCGGCCGTGACCGGCCTGCAAGTGCTGGTGTCGGAGGACCACCCGACCAATCGCCTGGTGGTGGAGGCGATGCTGCGCAAGCTCGGACACCAGCCCACGCTGTGCGAGAACGGCCTGCAGGCCTTGCAGCTGGTGCGCCAGCAGCGCTTTGACCTCGTGCTGATGGACCTGCATACGCCGCAGATGGACGGGTTCGAGGCCACGCGGGCCATTCGGGAACTGCCGGCGCCGCGTGGTCAGCTGCCCATCATCGCCTTTTCGGCCGATGCCTTCGACGAAGCGCGGCAACTGGCGGAACAGGCTGGCGTGAGTGCGTTTTTGCCCAAGCCGGTGGAGTTGGAGATGCTGCAGGCGTGCTTGCAGCGACTGGCGCCAAGGCCGGCTAAGCCGGAGGCGGCGGCCTGAAACAGCAGTCGCTCACGCCTCCAGATTGGCCGCCCGTTCCAAGAGCCGCAACGCTTTTGCAGGACGGACGACCACAGGGTCCCGTGCGACGGATGCGCGGTTGAGTCAACGCAATTCACTGTTTCCTACTCAGACTGAAGATCTCCGGGTCGGCGCCGGAGATCCGGGCTCGACTTCAACAGGAGAAGCTCATGAATGCACTGACTCACTTGGAACGCCTTGACGACCTGATCCCCGACATGTTCCGGCGCTTTCCACGGTCGTTCGCGCTGCCGGAGGACTTTTCCAAGGGCATCCGAATCGACGTCTCAGAGACGGACAAGGCCTATGAGGTTCGCGCGGAGGTTCCGGGCGCCCGCAAGGACGATATAAAGGTGAGCGTGAATCAGAACTTCATTGCCATAAGCGCCGAGATCAAGCGGGAGAAGGAGGAGAAGGACGGCGCCCGCACTCTGGTGAAGGAGACCTACGCCGGCCTGATCTCGCGAGCTTTCCGTGTGCCTGAGGAGGTTGATGCCAAGGGCGCTACAGCGAGGTTCGAACATGGCATCCTCAAGCTGACGCTGCCCAAGCAAGAAGGCCACGCGGGCCGAACATTGACCATCGAGTGAGCGTCGCGGTGCCGGTGCGGGTGTGGGTGCGAGTGGCGATGTTCAACATGCATTTCTCGAATCGTCCGTCCGGCTGCTTGCCGTTCGAAGCACGCGACCTCGCGGAGTCGTACGACATCGGCGACACCCAGGTCATCGCCCTGGCGGGCGTGGACCTGGACATCTGACTGTCCAGCCTGCAGCGTCGGCCGGCGCAACTGTTCGTCACCCACGGCGAGCCGGAATCGTCCGACGCACTGGGTCAGGCGACCGAAGAGCGCTGCGGTTGGTCCACTTTCTTCCCCGAGGACCTGGACACCGCGCTTGGCTGCCGGCGCTTTGATCGGCACGCTGCGACCCAACCGCTTTCTCCCTCCGACAAGGAGTTCCCATGCGCACCATGAAAGCCGCCGTGGTCCGCGCCTTCCGCGAACCGCTCATCATCGAGGACCTGCCCGTGCCCGAAGTACGGGCAGGTCAGATCCTCGTCAAGCTCGCCGCCTGCGGCGTCTGCCACACCGACCTGCACGCTGCCGACGGCGACTGGCCCGTCAAACCGCGCCTGCCCTTTATTCCGGGACACGAGGGCGTGGGCACCGTGGCCGCCGTCGGCGCTGGGGTCAAGCATGTGGGCGAAGGTGACCGCGTCGGCGTGCCGTGGCTGCACACGGCCTGCGGCCATTGCGAGCACTGCCTCACCGGCTGGGAAACGCTGTGTGACCACCAGCAGATGACCGGCTACAGCGTCAACGGCGGCTTTGCCGAATACGTGCTCGCGGATCCCAACTATGTCGGCCACCTGCCGGCGCAGGGCTCTTTCGAGGCGCTCGCGCCGATCCTTTGTGCGGGTCTCACGGTCTACAAGGGATTGAAAGTGCTCGACGCCCGGGCCGGCCAGTGGGTCGCTGTCGTGGGCGCTGGGGGGCTGGGCCACCTGGCCATCCAGTACGCCCGGGCGATGGGCTTCCATGTCGCCGTGGTGGACGTGGACGCCGCCAAGCTCGGCTTGGCCGCGGCGCTGGGCGCGGAACTTTGCGTCAACGCAGTCGAAGACGATCCTGCCGTCGTCTTGCAGCGAGAGTTGCAGGGCGTGCATGGAGCGCTGGTGACCGCCGTGTCGCGGCAGTCGTTCAGCCAATCGCTGGCCATGCTGCGCAAGCGCGGCACCATGTCGATGGTCGGGTTGCCGCCGGGAGACTTCGCGCTGCCGATCTTCGATGTCGTGCTCAGCGCGAAGACGGTGCGTGGCTCCATCGTCGGCACACGCCAGGATCTCAACGAGGCGCTGCAGTTCGCGGCGGAGAACAAGGTCCATGCCGAGACGACCCGGCACCCGCTGGAAGACGTCAACGTCATCTTCGACGCGCTCAGGCGCGGTCGCATCGAGGGCCGAGCCGTGCTGAGCTTCGAGTGAAGTGTTAGCCGGCCGGCCTCGTTCGAGGAGCACGAATGACCTACAGAACCGTGATGGTGGGCTTGGATGGCACACCGACCTGCGCCGCGCGCACCGAGGTGGCGATCCAGGCGACCCGGGACTTCAATGCGGGTGCTTGGCTATGGTGTTTTCAAACCTGTTTCCGGAGCGCGACATGAAGGATCTACTTGTCATCCAAGACTCCCGCACCGGCACGGCGCGGACTGCTGCGGAAACGCTCCCCACTTGGGCGAGGGGCACGTCGGCCTCGAACCGCGCACGGGGGAAAAGAGCCTTCCTGGGACCAACGGTCGGCGGATCCGAGCTTCGGGTGCGTAATTGCCTTAATCGCGCCTACTACGGACGCGCGCTGACACCCATACAGATCTTGGTCGAAGACACGGCCAGCATTCCGCAGGCATCCCCACTGCTGGGCACGTTGAACACACACCCCCGTTGAGGCTCACGACATGGCCCCGGGTCGTATGCGACCGGTCGTCGGGCTAGAGTGCCACGCCAAGCAGGCGCGCCTCATTCTCCAGAAGGAACACGAAGATGATTCTGACCGGATCTGACTCCAACGCCGTGGAGGTCCCAGGCCTGCACGAGGTGGCGGTCGCTGAGCCCGTCATGACGCTGGCCCTGGACCCGCTCTACCTGAACCTGCTATGGAATGCCTGGACGGTGTGGCCCACCCTGTGCCTGGCTTGGCAGCGCGAGTTCAACGACATCTGGGTTGCACATTGGGCAGGCGGCGTTCCACTGGACGGTTGACTCCTGCCGGAAGAATCAGGAGGCGCGCCGCACCGGCAACGCGTTGAGCGGAATGCGTAGGTACGACACGCCGTTGTCGTCAGCCGGCGGCAGCTGACCGGCGCGTACATTGATCTGGATCGAGGGCAGCAGCAGCGCCGGCGGATCGAGAGTGGCGTCGCGCGCGTTGCGCATCGCGACGAAGCTGTCTTCGTCGATGCCGTCGCGCACGTGGATGTTGCGCGCACGCTGCTCGGCCACGGTCGTTTCCCAGCGCGGTTCGCGCCCGGCAGGCGGGTAGTCGTGGCAGACGTAAACCGGCGTCTCGGGAGGCAACGCAAGCAGGCGGCGGATCGAGCGGTACAGCGTACGCGCGTCGCCGCCCGGAAAGTCGGCGCGCGCGGTACCCACATCGGGCATGAAGAGTGTGTCGCCGACGTAGAGCGCTCCGCCGATGAGGTAGGCCATGTCGGCCGGCGTATGGCCGGGTACGTGCAACGCACGCGCCGGCAGCGAGCCAATCATGAACGTCTCGCCATCGGCCAACAGGTGATCGAACTGGCTGCCGTCGGGAAGGAAGCCGCGCTCAAGGTTAAAGAGCTTCATGAACACCTGCTGTACCTCAAGCACGCGCTGGCCGATGGCGATGCGCCCTCCGGTCTGCGCTTGCAGCCAGCGCGCAGCCGAGAGGTGATCGGCGTGCACATGGGTTTCCAGAATCCAGTCGACGCCCAGGCCCTCGGCGCACACGAAGTCCAGCAGTTCCTGCGCAGCCGCATGGCCGGTGTGGCCCGACCGGGCGTCGTAGTCGAGCACTGGGTCGATCAGCGCGGCGCGCCGGGTGGCGAGGTCCCAGACCGCGTAGCTGACCGTACCGGTGCCGGCATCGAAGAAGGCGCGCGAGGCGGCGCCGCTGACTGCAGGGCTGGGCGAAGGGGTCACTGGAGGCTCCGGTTCGATCTATTGACACACAATATGTTAGTTAATATATTATTGTCAAGTGATCTATTGGAGCTGAGTCTGAAAACTACCCCCCCCGTGATGGACATCGACGCCCTGCGCCGCGCGGCTGGCCAGGCCGTGGGCGCGCTCAAGCTGCTCGCCAACGAGGACCGGCTGCTGCTGCTGTGCCGACTCTCACAGGGCGAGCTGTGCGTGAGCGAGCTTGAAGAAGAGCTCGGCATTCGCCAGCCCACGTTGTCGCAGCAGCTCGGCGTGCTGCGCAGCGAGGGCGTTGTGAACACGCGCCGCGAAGGCAAGAACATTTACTACAGCGTCGCCGACCGCGCGCTGCTGGACATCCTCGCCGTTCTGTACCGTCTCTACTGCCCCAAAGACTGACCCATGACCATCGACTGGACCGCTTTCACGCCATGGCACGCGCTTGCTGGTGGGGCGCTGATTGGCCTCGCCGCGGCGCTGCTCGTGTTGCTGAACGGCCGCATCGCCGGTATCAGTGGCGTGCTCGGCGCACTGCTGGTTCCCAAGCGCGGCGACATCGCTTGGCGCGTCGCGTTCATCGGCGGCCTGGTGGCGGCTCCGTTCGTCTATACGCTGTTTGATGCGCTGCCACTGCCGCGCATCGACGCCAGCATGGGTGCGCTCGCCGCGGCAGGGCTGCTGGTGGGCATCGGCACGCGCTACGGCTCGGGCTGCACCAGCGGCCACGGGGTCTGCGGGCTGTCGCGGCTGTCGCCGCGCTCGCTCGTCGCGACGCTCGCCTTCATGGGCGCCGGCTTCGCCACCGTGTTTGTGCTGCGCCACATCGTCGGCGCCTGACTCTTCGTACGGATCGCATCGTGACCGTTCTTGCCTCTCTGCTCGCCGGGCTGGTGTTCGGCGTCGGCCTCATCGTCTCGGGCATGGCCGATCCCGCCAAGGTGCTCGGCTTTCTGGATCTCTTCGGGCACTGGGACCCGTCGCTCGCGCTGGTGATGGTGGCCGCCATCGCGGTCGGCGTCATTGCCTTCGCCGTGGCCGGGCGGCGCTCGCGTTCCCTGCTAGGTGCCGAGATGAAACTGCCCAGTGCGCGTCACATTGACCGCCGTCTGGTGGTTGGCAGCCTGCTGTTCGGCATCGGCTGGGGCGCCGCCGGCTTCTGCCCAGGGCCGGCGCTCGTGGCACTCGGTATGGGGCAGGCGAAAGCCTGGGTGTTCGTTGCCTTCATGCTCGCCGGCATGGGCGCGTTTGAAGGGATCGACCGCGGGCGAGCGAAGATGCGGCGTTGAAGGCGGCGTGAGATGAACGCCCTGATGACGCCGGGAGCGGCGCTGGAGTTGCGCTCCTTGCCTTGCTTTTCGGCTCGCTGTTCGCTTCAACCTTGGTCCTGCCCCACTACAAACGCGCCGGCCTCATTGGCGCGGTACCGGTCGAATCCGAGGCGCGCGCACAATGAGTGGGAGGCCCGAGTCAGGCTGATGCCAGTCAGATCTTCGCTATTTGAGCGCGGGGCGCCCGAACTCGTCGAGAACGTTCCCAGAGGCACCGTGGTCAAGAAGCAGTGTGATCACGTTCGGATCACTGGCATAGTGCAGCGCTGTGTAGCCCATGTCTCCTGGCCTATTCGGGTTCGCGCCGGCCTTCAAGAGCAGTTCTACCGCTCGGCGGTTTCCACGATGAGCAGCGATGTGGAGGCAGGTATCACCATCGGGCGCAACGTATGTCAGCGGGTCAATCGGGGTACATACATCATCAGCCTCATAGTTGATGACATCGCGGAAGATTACAAGCAGTTCGTCGAGCTCTTGATCGTTTAGTCGCGCGAGCATGAAAGCGTCCTTGCCTTGGATGTGCCTTTCCCATCCACCATGCCTTGCTGAGTCACCGCACGGTGGATGGACGCGGCGTCGCGCTTCTGACGGCCAAGGGCAAGCCGGAGAGGGAACGATGAGCGCCAGCAGTATCACGAGGGCAGTTTTCACGGCTACCCTCATCGCAGTGGTTTCACTTCGGCCGGCCCTCGGGGACGGGTCAGCCTCATCTGAAGAAGACCGCAGGGCAGCAGCGGCGCTCAATGCCGAGGGCGATTCAGCTTATCGAGAAGGTCGGTTCGACAAGGCGCTGAAAGCCTACACGAGCTCCTACCCCAATTACCCGAACGCCCACGCTTACCTGATGGCCGGGGACACCTATTGGCGGGCCGTGTTGGAGGCCAATGCGCGGCACATGTCGAACAGTTCCGCGGAGGCATGCGCCCTCACAAACAAGTTCTTTGCTGATGATGCCCAGCGGAGCTTGGACCAGCATTACCGGCCCGGCCTGTCGCTGGCTGATAGGGAGGTAAAAGACGCAAAGGGGCTGTCCGCCCTGCGCGACCGCTCGAGCAAATCTGCAGCGTGTCTCACCACCGTTCAGGCCAAATACGCTGCGCTTCCCAAGACCGCGTGCGTCGATCTGCGCGAAGTCTCGGTGTGTCTGGGAGAGCCGCTGAGGCCATGACTAGTGGTCTGAGGCGCCAGCGAGTGGCAGCAACGGTTCCGCATAGAACGGTCACGCCGTGCCTATGGTTTTTGGCGGGGCCACCATCCCGTGTATATCGAGGGGCCTGCGCCCCAATGGCCGCAACGCTCAGAAGTTCGGTCGAACGGCGTTTGACACCGACTGACCGAGATCGCTGCAAAGCGGCCAAGTGATGCCGGGTGCCCGCTTCAGGCCGACGTGAGACATTCGTCACTGGCGGCTTGAACGGTGGGAGGAGCGAACACCGGTCATCGAGCGCCGGGATCCTCGACCGGCCGCTTCATCGCGGATTCCGGTCGCCTGAGAACGGCCGGCGACCGGCAGGCGGCGCCGAACGACCGCTCCCGCAAACCGTGTCCCGGCTCAACGCGACCCGTCGCCACCGCAGACTCTCCCTCCAGGCCGACAGCTACGTGCCCGAAGCGGACGCCGGCACAGGCCTACCAAACTTTCAGAAAGCTGCCGTTCAACGTGCGAGCTCAGCGGACGGCGGAGCCGTCCGCTGGAGCGATAGGTTGGGCCTCGGCCATTGCCAAGACCGCACTGGCCTTGGCCATAAGCGGTGAGTGATCCGCGTTGTCCAAGTTTGAGACGAAGCCGAACTCGCCGGTTGTTCGAAAGTGTTGAACCCACTCCTGTAGCTCGGAAAGCAGCCAATCTGGGCAACCTTCGAGGACGGCAACGTCTCCGGTTTCAGCAAGGCGGCGTACGGCCGCGAATGTGCCGCCCATGCGGGACTGGTGGTCGTATAGGACTCCATATTCACGCTCGATGCGGTACGCGGATTCAACCGCATCGCTGATCTCAGGGTCCACGACCTTCTCCGCATGCACAACGTCTGAATTTAGCCGACCATCAAGCGGAACTGGCGCAGGCCGGCTGCAATGCGAGGTTAGCCAGAACATTACTCCGCACGGCGCGCCTGTGGGTCAAGCCAAGTTGGCCGCAGCCCTTGCGCTGCCTCCTGACGTTCCTTTACCAGGGACGTTGCGTCTCCCATTTGCGCCTCGGTCTCCCCGACGCAACGTCAGCAATCGCCTCCACAGTCAATAGACAACGGAATGGAGTACCAGCCCTCGGAGTCGCTGCGGGGTATTCATGACGCCTAACGTCAAAGCTCAGCGGGCGGCGAAGCCGTCCGCTGCAGCGAAGGTTTAGCCATAGATCGCCACCCGGAGGCATCCGATAGAGGCGACAGAAGCAAGCAGAAAGTAGATGACAAAGAACGTCCCATGGCTCTCGCCTCTCGATTCATCTCGACTCGCGAAGTTGCCTTTGCCCAAGTCGATATATGGATAGCGGAGCAGTACCCACCAGTACATGCCGTTGGCCCAAATGAACACCAATCCAGCTAGCCCACAGATCGCGGCCACCGGCACACTCGCGTTGCCCTTGAACTTGAGCAAGGTGACGAGCGCGACGATCCAGCCAGCAACGGCAATAGCCAGCAGTGCATGCCTGTAGCGAATGAGTGGGTGAGGAGGAATGTTGCGCATTAGAAGATGGCTACCTGCTAGTTTATTCAGCACACCGTGCTGGTTAACCCCGAGCGCTGCTGCTTAACCAAGCACACGGACGGCTTGGAAGTTGTTGCTGTCATTGAAACATCTCCCATTGGCTGCTTATCTATACAGCATTAAATTCGTGCGCAAACCGGCACCCACGTCCGGACTGCCCGAGCAGCAGCTGCACGGCTCGCAGGTTCTTGGTCCGCCGATGGATCAGAGTTGTTCGGCACGGCTTGACATCGTGGGCTTCGTCCGGACGCCTTCGGCGTCCGCCTCACCTCCGAGAGCCGTCATTGCTGTTGGGCCGGTCGATGGTTGGGCGGATGGCGGCTTTGTGGCCGTGAAGCTGGCTATCTGCCGCGAAGGAACGCAGTCGCTGCGATGCTGCCGCGGCTTCAGGCTGGAAGCAGTCCTCGGGAGCCGTTCGCTGGGGCCAGCACCAGCCGCTCCTTGCCGCGAAAAATGACGCACAGAGTCTCGGCGATGGCGTCTAAGCTGTCCGAGTCGGGATGGAACGCAATTGTGTACTCCAGATGCCCGTCGAGCGACCGAGCCGCCGAGCTATCCACTCGCACGCAAAGGCGGTTGGGCTCGAGCCGGGCGTCCAGGACATCACACTCGTGCGTAAGTTGGTCGGACACCATCAGCTGGATGTTGACGGCGGCAATCGCCCGAGACAGCGAGAACCAGTATGCGTCCTCAGCGTCTCGAACCCAGATGCGCGCCATGCCTTCGTACTCTTCGTCCTCGATGCGTGCGAACACGACGCCAGTCACGAGCTTTGCCATTCAAACTCCACAGTTTGTTGTCGCGTACCAACGAGACTTGTCGCCCCGAGGTCCGCTTTGGCTGCATAGCTGCCCTCCCGACTAGCTGTCGAAGACATTGACGCTACGCCTCAAGCGCCAATGGCACTTCTCAGCCATCGACTAAAAGCAAATCCGCCGGCGGCCGCTGCCTCAAATCACCACCGGCTCCGGCTCCAGCCGTATGCCAAAGCGGCCGTAAACACTTTCCTGTATGGCCCTGGCCAGCGTCACCACTTCGGCTCCCCGGGCCTCGCCCCGGTTGACCAGCACCAGCGCCTGCTTCTCATAGACGGCCGCGCCGCCCACGCTCTTGCCCTTCCAGCCACACGCATCGATGAGCCAGCCAGCGGCCAGCTTGAAGCTGCCGTCAGCCATCGGGTAGTGCACGATGTGCGGATCCCGGGCGATGATGTCGCGGCACTGCTCCGCGCTCACGACCGGGTTCTTGAAGAAGCTGCCGGCATTGCCAATACGAGCCGGATCGGGCAGCTTGGTGCGGCGGATCTCGCAGACCCAGTCGAAGACCTGCCGCGCATCCGGCGCCGTGATGCCCGTCTCCGCCATCTTGCGTTCGATGTCCAGATAACCGAGCTGCGGCTGCCAGGGCTTGGGGCAGCGCAGACGCACGCGCGTGATGACACTCTTGCCAGCCAGGCCGCCGTAGCCCGTCTGCTTGAAGACGCTGTCCCGGTAGCCGAAGCGGCAGACCGAAGCCGGCAGGGTGACGCGCCGGCCCGTGGTCAGGTCCACCACATCGACGTTCTCCAGGCGGTCTTTCAGCTCCACGCCATAGGCGCCAATGTTCTGCACGGGGGCCGCGCCCACGGTGCCCGGAATCAAGGCCAGGTTCTCCAGCCCCGGCACCCCCTGGTCCAGCGAGAAGGCCACGGCCTCATGCCAGGACACGCCGGCGCCAGCCTCGATGATCCAGGCGTCCTCGCGCTCCACCACCCGCAGGCCCGGAATCTCCATCTTCAGCACAACCGCGTCCACATCCCGGGTCAACACCAGATTGGAGCCCCCGCCCAGCACGAACTTGCTGGCGCGCCCCAGTTCCGGATGGTCCACCACGCGGCGCACGTCCAGCTCTTCCCGGATGCGCACGAGTCGACGGGCCAGCGCCGGCAGCCCGAAGCTGTTGTAGGGCTTCAGGTTGACATCGGTCTCGATCAACAGACCTTCGCGGCGCTCGGTCGGGGGTGTGGTGGGGGCGGACTGCATGGCAGAATTCTCGCCGAAGAATGCCCGGGGCCCGCGCGCGGCCTCCCGCCCTGCGCCCCCAGGCCCTCCCCTCCTCCATTCAAGACCACACACAGCAGTACATCCACATGCCCAGCTTCGACACCGTTCTCGAACCCGACATGGTCAAGGTCCGCAACAGCGTGGACGCCAGCGCCAAGGAAATCTCCACCCGCTTCGATTTCAAGGGCACCAGCGCGTCCATCGAGTTCAAGGAGAAGGAAAAGGAAGTCCACGCCACCGGCGACGCGGAGTTCCAGCTCGAACAGATCGAGGCCGTGCTCTATGGCAAGCTGGCCAAGCAGGGCGTGGTGCTGGGCTTCGTCGACAAGCAGGAAAAGATCGAGAAGCTCGGCGGTGACCGCGTCAAGCAGGTCTACAAGATCAAGTCTGGCTTGGAATCCGCCGAAGCGAAGAAAGTGGTGGCCGCCATCAAGAACAGCAAGCTCAAGGTGCAGGCAGCCATCGAAGGCGACATGGTGCGCATCACCGGCAAAAACCTGGACGACCTCCAGGCCGCCCAAGCCGTGCTGCGCAAAGACCTGGCCGACCTGCCGCTCACTTTCGACAACTACCGCAAGTAAGCGGCTCGCTCGCCCGCCCGGCCCCCGTCGGCGCGGGCGGTGCAAGCGCCTGGCCGCGCGCCCCGCAGAGGGCGCCGCAACAACACAGGGCCATGGCCCGGGGAGGAGACGGCATGAGCACATCACCAAGGCGGCGGGCGGTTTCCAGTGCTTGCGGCGCCACGTGGACGTCGGCAACGGCCGTGTTCCTCGCGGCAGCGCTGGCTTGGCCGGCCGGCGCGCAGGCGGACAGCGTCAAAGCATCCCGCTTCTACGAAGACGCGCTCAAGCGCTTTGAGCAGCGCGATGTGGATGGCGCCATCCTCCAGCTCAAGAATGCGCTCCAGCAGGACGCACGCCTGCTGACCGTGCACGTGCTGCTGGGCAAGGCGCTGCTGTCTCGCAGCGAGGCGGCCGCCGCCGAAATCGAGTTCAACGAAGCGCTGCAGCTGGGCATCAACCGCGCCGAAGTGGTCGTGCCGCTGGCCCAGGCGTTGGTGGCGCAGGGCAAGCAGGCCGACGTGTTCAAGCTCGCCGTGCTGCGCCCGGATGGCCTGCCGGATGCGACGCGCCAGGCGCTGCTGCTCGTGCGAGCCGGAGCAGCCTCGGACCTGGGCGACACGCCCCGGGCACTCTCGCTGGTGGAAGACGCCCGCGCCATCAACCCGCAGGCCAGTGAAGCCTGGGTGGCCGAAGTGCCGCTGCGCCTGCGCAGCCGCCAGTTCGACCGCGCCGAAGCGGCTGCCGACCGAGGCCTTCAATTGGCGCCCAACAATGCCGAGGCGCTCTACCAGAAGGCCACCATCGCCCACGTGCAGGGCCGGCTCGATGAGGCGCTGCGCGGTTACGACCGCGTACTGGCGGTGGACAGCCGGCACCTGGAAGCGCAACTGGCGCGCGTGGGCATCCTGGTGGACCTGCGGCGCGCGGAGCAGGCGCAGCCAGCCTTGCAGGCCCTGCTCAAGCAGGCCCCCACCGAGCCGCGCGCGCTCTACCTGGGCGCGGTGCTGGCGGAGCGGCGCGGCGACCCGGCTGCAGCCTCGCAGGCACTCAAAGCCGTGACCGCCCAGCTGGATCCGGTCCCGCTGGAGTACATCCGCTACCGGCCGCAGGCCCTGATGCTGGCGGGCTTGGCCCACTATGGGCTGGGCGAGCTGCAAAAGGCCAAGCCCTATCTCGACCAGGCCCAGCGCCTGCAGCCGAACAGCCCGCTGTCCAAGCTGCTGGCCCAGGTCTATGCCGCCGAGCCGAACCTCGACCGTGCCAGTGAACTGCTGGAGTCCTATCTCAAGGCCTTCCCCGGCGACAGCCAGGCGCTGGTGATGATGGCCTCGCTGCAAATGGCCCAGGGACGGCATGCACGCGCCACCGCGCTGATGCAGGAAGCGCTGCGGGGCCGCGATGCCCCTGAATTCCATACCGCGCTGGGTCTGGCGCTGATCCGTGGCGGGCAACTGGGCACGGCCGCCGACGAACTGGAAACCGCCTTCCAGCGCGACCCGTCACAGGCCTATGCCGGCCTGTCGCTGGCCACGCTCTACCTGCGCCAGGGCCAGCCGGCCCGAGCGGTGGCCGTGGCCGACCGGCTCGTGAAGCAGCAGCCCCGCAGTCCGAGCGCTTGGATGATGCAAGGTGCCGCGCGGCAGGCCAACCAGGACATCGCGGGCGCCCGCCAGTCCTTCCAGCAGGCCTTGCAGGTGGATGGCCGCCTGGTCGAGCCTCAGCTCGGGCTGGCGCGGCTGGACATCCTTGAGCGGCAGTTCGACGCCGCGCAGACTCGCCTGGCAGCGCTGCTGCGGGCCGACGAGCGCCAGGTCGACGCCTTGTACGAAATGGCGCTGCTGAGCGAAGCACGCGGCCAGCCGGCCGACGTGGAGCGCTGGCTGTCCAAGGCCGCCGATGCCAGTGGCCCCCGCCAGACCCGGGCGGACCAGGCCCTGGTGGCCTGGCTGCTGAAGCAGGACCAGGCCGGCGCGGCCCTGGAAGCGGCCCGGCGGATGCTGGGCAAGGCGCCGGACGACCTGCAGGCCGCCATCACCTATGCCCGTGTGCAGCTCGCCAACCGGGACGCCGCGGGCGCCCGCGCGACACTCACCACGGCGGCCCGCCGCACCGGATTTGAGGCCCAGCCGCTGGTGGATATCGCCGCCCTGCAGCTCGCCGCCGCTGATCCGGCAGGCGCCGCCTACAGCCTGGACAAGGCGCTCGGCTCGTCCCCGCAGCATGTGGGCGCGCTCGCCCTGTCCGCCACCGTGGCCTTGCAGCAAGGCAACGCCGCCCTGGCGGAGAAGCAGGCCCGTCAGATCGTGGCCCTGCAGCCGGGCAAGGCCGCTGGCCACCTGCTGCTGGCTGATGTGTTCCAGGCGCGCCGCCAACCAACCCTGGCCCTGGAAGCGTTGCGCCGGGCGCATGAGGTGGAGCCCAGCAGCGGCACGCTGCTGGCGTTGATGCGTGCCCTGGGCAGCCAGGACCATGGCGACAAGGCCGCCACCGAGCTGGCGCAGCGCTGGTTGAGCACCCGCCCCGCCGATGTGGCCGCCTGGAAGGCGCTGGGCGACACGCAGGCGCGCTCCGGTCAATTCTCTGCGGCGCGCAAGAGCTACGACGCCGCCTTGCGTCTGCGGCCGGCGGATGTGGAGACGCTCAACAACCAGGCCAATGTGCTGATCCGCCTGAACGACATTGCAGCCGCCGTTGCGCTGGCCGACAAGGCCGTGGCCCTGGCGCCTCGCGATGCGCAGGTGATCGACACGGCCGGGTGGGCGCACCATCTGGCCGGCCACAGTGACCGGGCACTGCAGCTCCTGCGCGACGCCCGTCTGCGCGAGCCGGGCCATCCGGAGATCCGGTATCACCTTGCGGCCGCCCTGGCCCAGGCCGGCCGCAAGGCTGAAGCCCGTGAAGAAATTGACGCCGCCCTGAAAAACCGCACGTTCACCAGCGTCAAAGAGGCCCAGGCCCTGAGCCAGGCCCTCAGATAAGGGGCTGCCAGGCCTGTCAGGAATATTTACATTGCGCTCCGCTGACGGGCGCCCAGGCGCCCGAAAGAGCGCTAAGTGATTGTCACGCAAGGGCCACTGACCAGTGGCCCGACGTTTGCTTTAACAGCGTGGCTTGCACTTGAACGCCAACGGCGACAACGCCGGACAGGATCGGGGGATAACGATGCGGTGTGCTTCACAACGATGGATGGTGGGTGCCTGGATGGCACTGGGCGCGGGGCTGCCGCTGGCTGCCCATGCGGACTCCACCTGGACGGCGGGCAGTTGCCTGAGCAATTGCAGCGAGTCCGGTGACCCGGCGCCCAACGTCAGCTACAGCGCCTATTCGGCTGCGATCAACACATCGGGCGGTGCCTATGTGAGCACCGCCGGCTTCGCTGCCAGCACGCTGGCCTACTACAGTGGCAGCGGCTTCGGGGTGACGGCGCCGTCGGGCGACAGCCAGTCGCCCAATCACGCGCTGGACAACTACGGCTTTCAGGACCTGATCCTGCTCAAGTTCGACGACCTGGTGAAGCTCACCCAGGTGAAGATCGGGTGGTCCCAGTACGACAGCGACATCAGCGTGCTGGCCTACACCGGCAACACCTCCGGCGTGAATGTGGCGAGTACCATCAGCGGCAAGACCGCCAGCACGCTGACGGGCAGCGGCTGGTCCCTGGTGGGCAGTTATGCGGACCTGGTCAGCGGCAGCAACAAGTCGATCAATGCCCAGGGCGTCAGCTCCAGCTGGTGGATCATCACGGCCTACAACTCCCAACTGGGCGGCGCACCGACCGGCAGTGACGGCAGCAGCTCCGGCCTGACGCGCGGCCTGGGCACCAGCTACACGGGCTATGACTTCGTGAAGCTGTACTCCGTCAGCGGCACCACTGGCACGACGCTTCAGCGCGTGCCCGAACCGGCCACGCTGGCGCTGTCCGCCGTCGCGCTGCTGGGTCTGGCGGGTGTGCGTCGCCACCGGCGCCAGCACGGCCCGGCAGCCGACCAGGGGTCGAGCCGGGGCTGAATAGGCTGAATAGCCGGCACGCAGCGGCGTCGGAGTCGCCAAGTGGCCGAAGAGCCAAAGGGCAAAATGCCTAAAGGGCGAAGCTGCAACCGCGCCCGGCCACCGCGTAGCCGGTAGTCAAGCTTTCCCTGTCGCGAAGCTTCCCTGCTCCACGCACAAAGCGGTCCCAAGTGCCGCCAACGAGCGCCCCACCAGGGGCGCTTTGTCATGGAGCCGCCGTTCCACGGGCTTGCGGCGCCCGCCCGCGCTGCCGGCAGGGACAAGCGTTCGCTGCGCCCCCGGGAGATAATCGGCGCAATCGCCCGTGGTCCCGCTCAAAAGGCCTCGCCCGGGCACGAGGTTGGAAACGAGGCGCCTACTCCGCGGCCTGATTTCTATACGTGATGGCGCTGCGCGCCGGTTCTTGCTGCCACGGCCCCACCCGGCCGCTGGCCAGGTGAACCTGCCGCGGGCCGGCGTTGCGGCTTGGCCGCCAGCCCGCCTGTGGCCCGCAGTTCTTCAGACGATATTTCTTTCAGCAACCACGATGCCCGCATACCGTTCCAAGACCTCCACCGCCGGCCGCAACATGGCGGGGGCCCGCTCGCTCTGGCGTGCCACCGGCATGAAAGACGAGGACTTCTCCAAGCCCATCATCGCGGTGGTGAACTCATTCACCCAGTTCGTGCCGGGGCATGTGCACCTGAAGGATCTGGGGCAGCTGGTGGCCCGCGAGATCGAGGCCGCCGGCGGCGTGGCGAAGGAGTTCAACACCATTGCGGTGGACGATGGCATTGCCATGGGTCATGACGGCATGCTGTATTCGCTGCCCAGCCGCGAGATCATCGCGGACTCGGTGGAATACATGGTCAATGCCCATTGCGCGGACGCCATGGTGTGCATCTCCAACTGCGACAAGATCACGCCGGGGATGCTGATGGCCGCGATGCGCCTGAACATTCCGGTCATCTTCGTCTCCGGCGGTCCGATGGAAGCCGGCAAGGTGCGCTTGGCAGTGCCGGGCACGGCCACCGTGCAGATCAAGAAGCTGGACCTGATCGATGCGATGGTGATGGCGGCGGACAGCAAGGTGAGCGATGCCGAAGTGGCCGAGGTGGAGCGTTCCGCCTGCCCCACCTGCGGGTCCTGCTCGGGCATGTTCACCGCCAATTCCATGAACTGCCTGACCGAAGCGCTGGGGCTGTCCTTGCCGGGCAACGGCACCGTGGTGGCCACCCATGCCGACCGCGAGCAACTGTTCCGGCGCGCCGGGCAGCGCATTGTCTCCCTCACCCGCGAGTACTACGAAGGCAACGACGAGCGGGTGCTGCCGCGCTCGGTCGGCTTCAAGGCCTTCGAAAACGCGATGACTCTGGATATCGCGATGGGTGGCTCCACCAACACCATCCTGCACCTGCTGGCCATTGCCCAGGAAGCCGAGATCGATTTCACGATGGCGGACATCGACCGCCTCTCACGCGTGGTGCCGCAGCTGTGCAAGGTGGCGCCCAACACGAACAAGTACCACATCGAGGATGTGCACCGCGCCGGCGGCATCATGGCGATCCTGGGCGAGCTGGACCGCGCAGGCAAGCTGCACACCGATGTGCCGACCGTCCATGCGCCCTCGCTCAAGCATGCGCTGGACCAGTGGGACATCGTCCGCACCGGGGACGAAGCCGTGCGCACCTTCTACCGCGCCGGCCCGGCCGGCATCCCGACCCAGGTGGCCTTCAGCCAGAGCGAGCGCTGGCCCAGCCTGGACCTGGACCGCGCCGAAGGTTGCATCCGCTCCAACGCGCATGCCTTCTCGCAGGAAGGTGGCCTGGCGGTGCTGACAGGCAACATCGCGCTGGATGGGTGCGTCGTGAAGACGGCCGGGGTGGACGACAGCATCCTGGTGTTCGAAGGAACCGCGCATGTGACCGAGTCCCAGGACGAGGCGGTGGAGAACATCCTGGCCGACAAGGTCAAGGCCGGTGATGTGGTGATCGTGCGTTACGAAGGACCCAAGGGCGGCCCGGGCATGCAGGAGATGCTCTATCCCACCAGCTACATCAAGTCCAAGGGGCTGGGCAAGGCCTGCGCCCTGCTGACGGACGGCCGCTTCTCCGGCGGCACCTCCGGCCTGTCCATCGGCCACTGCTCGCCCGAGGCGGCGGCAGGCGGGGCAATTGGCCTGGTGCGCAATGGCGACCGGATCCGCATCGACATCCCCAACCGGACCATCAATGTGCTGGTGTCCGATGAAGAGCTGGCCCATCGGCGCGAAGCGCAGAATGCCAAGGGCTGGAAGCCGGTCCAGCCGCGTCCCCGCAAGGTCTCGGCGGCGCTGAAGGCCTACGCGAAGCTGGTGATGTCCGCCGACAAGGGTGCGGTGCGGGACCTGTCCCTGCTGGACGACTGAACCGGCTCAGCCTTCGTCCCGGTAGACGCCAACAAATGGCGTCTCGCCGGGCCGCACGGAGCCGCGATACATGCCCTCGGTGTTGAAGCCGAGGTAGACCTCGCCGTCGCGGCCGACGGCGATCAGGCCACCGTCGCCCTGTACCTGGGGCAGCTCCTCGAACAGCACCCGCTCGCAGGCGGCGGCCAGGCTCAATCCGCCGATGCGCATCAGGGCCGAGACTTCATGCGCCGCGACGGCGCGAAGAAAGGCCTCGCCCGTGCCAGTGCAGGAGACCGCCACGCTGCGGTCGTCGGCATAGCAACCGGCCCCGGGGATGGGGGAGTCTCCGACCCGGCCCGGCCGCTTGTTGGTCATGCCGCCGGTGGAGGTGGCCGCGGCCAGATGGCCGTGGACATCCAGCGCCACGGCGCCCACGGTGCCAAACTTGTGCTGCTCATCGATGGGGCCGACCGTGCCGCCTTCCACACCCGCTCCGCCGGCTTCCGCGACAACAGACTGACCATCGTGATCCAGCACCTGCCCGAGCGCGCGCGCCTGGGCCAGGCGCAGTTGCTCCAGCCGCTGCGGCGTGTCGAACCATTCGGGCGCCACCATTTCCAAACCCTGCCCCAGGGCAAAGTGCTCCGCAGCCCGGCCGATCATGAGCACGTGGCCGCTGTGCGCCATCACTTCACGCGCGGCCAGCACCGGGTTGCGTAGCCGGGTAACCCCAGCCACGGCGCCGGCTCGACGGTCCCGCCCGTCCATCACGCTGGCGTCCAGTTCATGGCGTTCGTCCGCCGTGTAGACGGCCCCCTTGCCGGCATTGAACAGCTCGCACTCTTCCAGCTGCCGCACGGCTTCCACCACCACGTCCAGCGCGGTGTCGCCGTCCCGCAGCCGCTGCGCGCCATCCGCCAGGATGCGTTGCAGGGCCTCGCGATAACTGGCCTCGGCTTCCGGGGACATGGCGGCGCGTCGCAAGGTGCCCGCGCCACCATGGATGGCAAGGACCGCCCGTGCAGCGGTGGCGGGCGAGGACGGCTTGATGGACGAAGGTGACGACATGGGGGGCTCCGGATCGATCGGCCGATTCTCGCCTCGCGGCCGACACATGCCTGGCGTCCTGAAGCGCGCCACCGCCTTTGTCCCGGTCGGGACAGGGGAAAAGCGAACGCTCGTGCTAAAAACCTAGTCCGTCAAGCAGACCGACTTGAGGAGACAAGCGATGGACCTCCAGTTCACCCCGGAAGAGCAGGCGTTCCGGGCCGAGATCCGGCAATGGGTGGCCGACCACCTGCCCAAGGACATCAGCCACAAGGTGCACAACGCGCTGCGCCTGAACAAGGATGACCTGCAGCGCTGGGCCCGCATCCTGGGCAAGCAAGGCTGGCACGGCTGGGCGTGGCCCAAGCAGTTTGGCGGCCCCGGTTGGAATGCGGTGCAGCGCCACCTCTTCGAGGAAGAATGTGCCCTGGCCGGCGCCCCCCGCGTCGTGCCTTTCGGCCCGGTGATGGTGGCCCCGGTCATCATGGCCTTCGGCTCGCGTGAGCAGCAGGAGCAGCATCTGCCCGGCATCATGAGCGGTGACGTCTGGTGGAGCCAGGGCTACAGCGAGCCGGGCTCCGGGTCGGACCTGGCCTCGGTCAAGACCCGCGCCGAGCGTCGCGGCGACAAATACATCGTCAATGGCCAGAAGACCTGGACCACACTCGGCCAGTACGGTGACTGGATCTTCTGCCTGGTGCGCACCGACCCCACCGTCAAACCGCAGGCCGGCATTTCCTTCCTGCTGATCGACATGAAGTCGCCCGGTGTCACGGTCCGCCCCATCATCATGCTGGACGGTGAGCATGAGGTGAATGAAGTGTTCTTCGACAACGTCGAAGTGCCGGTCGAGAACCTGGTGGGCGAGGAGAACAAGGGCTGGACCTATGCCAAGTACCTGCTCGCCCATGAACGGACCAACATCGCCGATGTGAACCGGGCCAAGCGGGAATTGGAACGGCTCAAGCGCATCGCCCGCGCCGAAGGCGTGTACGAGGACGGCCGCTTCCGGGACCAGATCGCCCTGCTGGAGGTGGACGTGGTGGCGCTGGAGATGATGGTGCTGCGTGTGCTGTCCGCCGAAAAAAGCGGCAAGCAATCCCTGGACGTGGCGGGCCTGCTCAAGATCCGTGGCAGCGAGATCCAGCAGCGCTATACCGAGCTGATGATGCTGGCCGCGGGCCCCTTCTCCACCCCCTTCATCCAGGAAGCGATGGAAGCGGGCTGGCAGGGCGACCATGTGGGCGCCGCGCATTGCGCCCCCTTGGCCAGCCACTACTTCAACTATCGCAAGACCACCATCTACGGCGGTTCCAACGAGGTCCAGCGCAACATCGTCGCGCAGACCGTGCTGGGCTGAAGCTCAGCAGCAGTCGTGACGATGGCGGACGCTTGATCCGGAAGGAGACAGGACATGGATTTTGATTTCACGGAAGACCAGGTGTCGCTGCGCGATGCGGTGCAGCGCTTCGTGGACAAGGACTACGGCTTTGAACAGCGCCGTGCCATCGTGAAGGCCGGCGGCTTCTCCAAGGCGGCGTGGGATGGCCTGGTCGGGCTGGGGCTCACCGCGCTGGCGGTGCCCGAGGCTCACGGCGGCCTAGGCTTCGGCCCGGTGGAGGCCATGGTGGTCATGGAAGAGCTTGGCCGCGGGCTGGTGATGGAACCTTACGCGCAGGCCGCGCTCGTGGCGCCCGCCGTACTGGCTCACGCGCCTGAAGAGGTGCAGGCCGAGTGGCTGCCTCGCATTGCCGGCGGCGAGGCGCTGGTCGTGCTGGCGCATCAGGAACGCGCGGCGCGCTACCGCCTGGACGTGTGCGAGACGGCCGCCTCGGCGGAGCACCACCTGCGTGGCCACAAGAGCGTGGTCAGCGCCGGTGCGCATGCGGATGCCTTCATCGTCCCCGCCCGCACGGCGCAAGGGATTGCCTTGTACCTGGTCCCGCGCGACGCCGCTGGCCTCACGCTGCGTGCCTACGCGCTCCATGATGGGTCGGCAGCAGCCGAACTGACGCTGGAAGATACCCCTGCCCTGCTGCTGGTGGCGCCGGCCGAAGGTCTTGCGGTGCTGGAGCATGCGGTGGACATTGCCATTGCCGCCCAGGCGGCGGAAGCGGTTGGCGTGATGGACCGCTACGTCGCCCTGACGGTCGAGTACATGAACACCCGCAAGCAGTTTGGCGTGGCCATTGCCAGCTTCCAGGCGCTGCGGCACCGCATCGCCGACGTGAAGATGCAGCTGGAGCTGGCCCGGTCCATGAGCTACTTTGCGACGCTGAAGCTGAACGAACCCGCCGAGGCACGTCGCCGCGCGATCTCGCAGGCCAAGGTCCAGCTGGGACACTCCATGCGCTTCGTCGGCCAGCAATGCACGCAGCTGCACGGCGGCATCGGCGTGACCGACGAATATGTGGGCAGCCACTATTTCAAGCGGCTGACCGTGATGGAGATGCAGTATGGCGACACCCTGCACCACCTTGGCCAGGTCAGTGAGCGCATGCAGGACACGGCCGGCGTGTTCGCGTGATGCCGGAGCCCACGCCTGACCTGCCAACCCGCGCCGAGGGTGCCGCCGGCTCCCCCGGTAGCCTGTGCGATGTCCGCGGGCTGCGTGTCGGCCACTACGCGCATCCGCAAGCGCCCACGGGCTGCACGGTCGTGCTGTGCGAGCAAGGCGTCGTGGCGGGCGTCGATGTGCGCGGCGCGGCGCCCGGCACCCGTGAGACGGATCTGCTGCGGCCCGAAAACACCGTCTCGGTGATCCACGGCCTGGTGCTGACCGGCGGCAGTGCCTTCGGGCTGGCTGCCGCGGACGGCGTGATGCGCTGGCTGGCCGAACGCGGCCACGGTCTGCCCGTCGGCCAGGTAAAGGTGCCCATCGTTCCGGCGGCCGTGCTGTTCGACCTCTGGCTGCATGACGCCGCCACCGCGCCGGACGCTGCTGCCGGGCGCGCCGCCTGCGAGGCCGCCAGCGCGACGCAGCAGGCGCGCGGCAGCGTCGGCGCCGGGCGCGGTGCGACCGTGGGCAAGCTGCTGGGCGTTTCGCGCTCGATGAAGGGCGGGCTCGGCATGGCCTCACTGCGCATCGGTGGCGTGACCCTTGCTGCCATGGTGGCCGTCAATGCGGTGGGCGATGTGGTGGACCCCCGCAGCGGCGCCGTGCTGGCCGGTAGCCGGGGCGCCGATGGGCGGCCGCGTTCGTCCGTGCAGGCGCTGCTGGATGGAGAGCCGCTGGGCGGAGCGCTGGCTGGCACCGCCACGACGCTGGGGGTGATTGCGACCGACGCGCGCCTGACCAAGGCGCAGGCCAACAAGCTGGCGCAGATCGCCCATGACGGGCTGGCGCGCACGATCCAGCCGGTGCACACGGTGATGGATGGAGACGTGCTTTTTGCCGTGGCCACCGGCATGGCCGAGCAGGACGGGGACATGGCGCTGCTGGGCGCTGCCGCAGCCGAGGTCGTGGCCAGGGCCGTGCTGGACGCGGTGAGATCCGCAACGACACTGGCCGAGGTGCCGGCCGCCCGCGACCTGCCGCCCTGATCAGCAGAGCGGCGACAATGGCGCCCATGAAAGCGTCTTCCCGAGCCCCGCGCCCCGTTGCCATCGATCAGATCCTCTTCAGCCAGGGCTTTGGCACCCGGCGCCATTGCGCCGCACTGATCCAGCACGGCCTGGTGTCGGTGCAGGGCCGGGTGATCGACGACCCGGATGAGGCCTTTGCGGCTGAGGGATTGGTGTTCGAGGTCGAAGGCAAAACCTGGCCGTATTACGAAAAGGCGCTGATCCTGCTGTACAAGCCGGCCGGCTATGAATGCTCGCGCAAGCCCACCCATCACCCCAGCGTGCTGAGCCTGCTGCCGGCGCCGCTGCGCGAACGGGATCTGCAGCCCGTGGGCCGACTGGACGAAGACACGACCGGCTTGCTGCTGCTCACCGATGACGGCCCGCTGCAGCACAAACTCACCAGCCCGAAATACCACGTGCCCAAGATCTACGAGGCCACCTGCAAGGCACCGGTGGACGACGACCAACTCAAGCGGCTGATGGCCGGCGTGCTGTTGGAAGAACGGGACCCGCGTCTGGCGGCGGAGCCCGTCAAGGCGGCCCTTGCCCGTCGCCTGGCGGACGGACGCCTGGAGCTGACGTTGACCGAGGGGCGCTACCACCAGGCCAAGCGCATGGTCGCAGCGGTGGGCAACCGCGTGGTGGCGCTGCATCGGCGGGCCATCGGCCAGCTCACGCTGCCGCCCGACCTGCCTGTGGGCGGCTGGAACTGGTTGGACGAGGCCGGCCGTCAGCAGGCGCTGACGGCGGCCGATCAGGACGCGGGCGCCGAGACGGCCTGAGCCCCCGCGCCGCCTCTACGTCAGGACTGCCAGCGCTCGGTGCGCTTGCCGGTGGTCAACAGCAGGTGGCCCATGGTGAGCAGGCTGGCCAGTTGCTCCGGCTCGTCGGCCAGGTCAATGCTGTAGTCCCGGCACAGCTGGGTCCAGATGTCCTTGCCCGTGTCGTTGAGGTTGTCTGGCGTCAGGTGCCCTTCCTGGAAGCGGCTGTAGAGCAGGTCGGCGGCAGCCACCACGGCGGCGCGCACGTCACCGCCCGGGCACTGGATGGCGATCGTGTGCCCCGGGCCGTCCCCGATGAGATTCCATGATCCGGGCGATTTCTAGCAGGCGCTTGGGCGGCACTGGCTGGCCCTGCGCCAGCGGCACCTGGATCAGCTCCAGCGAGCGCTGCGTGGGAATGCGGTGCTCCATGTCCATGAAGGGCGGGTCGATGCTGACATCACGGGTGATCGGCTCGCCCTTGACGCTGGCGGAGACTTCCATCCCGATGGCGGACCCTCCAGGCAGCGTATCGTCCAGCGGCACCCGCCCCACATGACTCCAGGCGAAGGTGGCTTCAGTGCCGTCCCCGAACGTCCGGCTTCCGGGAGCCATGGCGTTCGGTGCCTCCGCTTCGGCCTCATTGCTCACATCCACCACCGCGCAGATGTTGTGGGTCAGGCAGGCCGTGGCCCAGGCCAGGGACTGGTCGGGGCCCGGCCGCTCCAGGACCAGCGTCTTCGGTGCGGCCCATGCGGCCAACAGGCGCCCGGACACGCCGGGCAAGCCCTGCAGCCGCGGGTCTGGCTTCATCATGCTGTCCTGGTGGATGCGACGCTCACCCGCCGAGCTTCCCTTGAGCGGAGCAAATTTGAGCTCGGAGCCCATGTCCATCTGACGGATGTCCTCGCAGAAGCCCCGGGACGCAGCGAGATTCTTGACCGTGTCCAGCAAGGCGCTCGGGGAAGGCTCCATCGGACGCTCCCCGAAAACACGGACCTGGGGCTCCGGCGAAAAACGCAGGCCCTGCTGCTGCAAGCGGTCTTTCAGGTGCATGCCCATGGCCAGCAATGAGGCGAGGTGGCCAGGTTGCTGAAGCAAGGAGCTGCTACGGTCCATGCGAATCTGCAGCACCGCATCCCGCACGGCATTCATCACACGCTGGTCATCGACTTTCAGATGGGCCTGCTTGGCAGCGGTGAGGTCCTTGAAGACCTTCCAGCCGGCGGCAAATACGGCAGAACGGTCGTCCCCATCGGGAGATTGGAAAGCAACCTGACAACCGGGCTCGGTGGGCCGGGCAGCCAGCATCTGGAAGGTCTCCAGCAGCGTGCTCGGCGGCACCGCCTGGTTGGGCCCCAGGCTCACGTCCCAGTGACGTGACAGGACCTTGGAACGGTCTGGCCCGCCAGTGAGCGCGGAGCTCACCGGCTCCCGGACATTGAGGTCCAGCTTCATCGTTTCTGCATCCGTGCCAATGCGGACGACGTGCGATATCTGGTGCTGCTGGGCATTTTGTTGCCAGAGCTTGCGCTGTGCGTAGGTGGGTGTCGCCATGACCACGGTGCCGCCCGGCAGACGGTTGGCATGCAGCCGCTCGGTCAACTGCTTGGGATCCGACAGGTGGGCGCGTTCCAGCAGCGTGTCGGGGTGGACGGGCCGCTTGGGGCCGCCCTTGATGTGCTTTTCCATCTCGGCCGCGCCGTTGAGGTTCTGCAATTCATCGATGTCTCGCAGCAGGCCGTGTGCGTTGTTGATCTGCCCTCTCCAAACATGCAGATCACCGGAGCCGGCGGGCATCGCCAGCGACAAGGCAGGCTGAGCCCCGTCCGCTGATGCCAGAGCGCTATGGGACGGCAGATCAACAGGTTGAGAGCTTGAAAATATGCGATTGAGCAGTCCCATGACAGTTCTCCATTCAGTGACAAGGGCGCCGCCGCGGATATCCGAAGGCGGATGCTTCCTCAGTCACCAGGAGAAGTTTTCAGTTGCCAACCTATTTGTGTTGTCGCGCGAAACTTGATCGATTGGGGGGATGCCGCATGGCGCCTGCGCGAGGGTCTACGTGTTGCCGGCCTCGTGCCGATCACCCCCGATTCAGGTGAACACTGCATGCTATTCGCACAGGCGGGCGGGTGTGGTGCGCAGGATCGACAGGTCGAGGGAAGTTCCCAACTGCGGGCCGCGCCGGAGTTGGGTAGAACCGGCGCCACAAAACATCCCGGCCTTCGTGCTGGGCGCTTCGGCCGCGCAAGGGCCACACGGCGGCGACATCCGCGGCCGAGTCGAATGGGATCCAAGGTGAACGTTGCAGCGCCGCCAGACGGTGATACGCCAGTGGCCCTGGAGGTCCGGGCGGAGCGCTTGTCGGCACTGCAATCCCTGGTGCGATTGCCGGCGGCGGTGGGCGCGCTCTTCAGCATCCTGCCCGTGGTGTTGCTGTGGCGCCATCTGGACGCCGCCGAACTGCTGTGCTGGCTGGCCGCGCGCTGGGCCATCTCGGCGTGGCGCGGCCTGGAAGCGCGTCGCTACCTGCGCGATACGGTCCGGCTGGACGACCTGCCCCGCTGGGAGCGCCGCTACCTGTCTGCCCTGCTGCTGGACGGGCTGGCCTGGGGCATGGTGGGTGCGCTGTTCGCCACGCCCAACCTGCCGGAGATCGACGGTGCGGTGATGACGATCCTGGTCGGCCTGGCGGCCTTCACACAGGTCACGCTGAGCTCCTGGACGCGGGCGCAGGCCTTGTTTTCGTCGCTGGTGCTGGCCCCGCTGATCGTTCGGCTGAGCCTGCAAGGCGGGTCCGCGGGATGGCTCAGTGCCGGCGCCCTGATGACCTTCTGGCTGCTGATGACGCTGGAATCCCGGCGCGTGCAGGCGCGCACGCTGGAGTTGCTGCGCCTGCGCTTCGAGCAGGCCCATCTGGCCCAGCAACGCCAGTTGGCGCTGCGCGCCGCCGAGGAAGCCAGCAACAGCAAAAGCCGCTTCGTTGCGGTGATGAGCCACGAGATCCGCACGCCACTCAATGGCATTTTGGGCATGGCCCAGTTGCTCGAAGGCAGTGAACTCTCCGGCTCGCAGCGCCAGCAGGTCGACATCGTGCGCCGCTCCGGCCGTCACCTCCTGGGCCTGGTGAATGACATCCTTGACCTGGCGCGCATTGAGTCCGGCAAGCTGGAGGTGGCCGCCCATCCAGTCGATGCCCGCGAAGTGGTGGGCGATGTCTGCCGGCTGCTGGGGGAGACGGCCAGGGCCAAGGGGTTGCACTTCAGCTGGACCGTCGCGGATGCCATTCCGCCCCGCATCCTCGGAGATGCCTCGCGCATCCAGCAGATCCTGCACAACCTGGTGGGCAATGCCATCAAGTTCACCGACCAGGGCAGCGTGCAGGTGGAGATGTCCACGGCAATAAACACGGACGGCAGCACGTTGCTGCGCTGCGCCGTGCGCGACTCGGGCGAAGGTATCCCCGCCGACCAGCTGGAACGCATCTTCGCCCCCTTCGAGCAGGTGGTGGCGCACAAGGCCCGCCGGCACGACGGCACCGGCCTGGGGCTCACCATTGCCCGTGAACTGGCGCGCGCCATGGGCGGCGACTTGCGCTGCGCGGCGACGTCGGGCGAAGGCTCTGTCTTTGAATTCACCCTGCCGCTGCAGCGGTGCGAGGCGCCGGCCGTGCCGGAGCCCGAGCGCCCCGGCGCCCTCGCCGCCGAGCCGCCCCGCCTGACAGGCCGCGTGTTGCTGGTGGACGACAGCCTGGTCAACCTGCTGGTGGCCACCACCATGCTGCAACGCTGCGGCCTGGAAGTGACCACGGCGGAGCATGGCCAGGAGGCGCTGGAGCAACTACGCGCCAGGCGCTTCGACCTGGTGCTGATGGACTGCCAGATGCCGGCCATGGATGGTTTCAGCGCCACCCGGGCCTGGCGGGAGGAGGAGTCGCGCCGGCTGCTGCCGCGTACGCCGGTCGTGGCGCTCACTGCCAGCGCGGTCAATGACGACCGTGACCGCTGCGCGTCCGCCGGCATGGACGACTTCCTGCTCAAGCCGTTCGAGATGCAGGACCTGTTCTCGATGGTGAGCCGCCACCTGCGGGCGCCGGCCGCTCGCGTTGCCTGAGCAGCGGCAGGTGCGCGGTGCTGCCGTGGCCTGGCGGCATCGGCCAGCCGATCAGTGGCCCTGCCGGCGCACGGACGTCCTGCCCGGCAGATAATGACGCCCCATGCAGGTGTTTCGTGGCTTCCATCATCCAGGCATCGCGCCGCGCTGCGCGTTGACCATTGGCAATTTCGACGGTGTGCACCGTGGCCACCAGGCCATGCTGGCGCTGCTGCAGTCGGAAGCCCGGCACCGCGGCCTGCCCACGTGCGTGCTGACCTTCGAGCCCCACCCGCGGGACTTTTTTGCCCGCAAGCTGGGCAAACCGGAACTGGCGCCCGCCCGCATCGCCACCCTGCGGGACAAGCTCTCCGAGCTGGAGCGCTGCGGCGTGGACCAGGTGGTGGTGCTGCGCTTTGACGAGGCGCTGGCCAGCCTGCCGGCCCAGGCATTCATCCAGCAGGTGCTGGTGGATGGGCTGGGCGCCCGTTACGTGCTGGTGGGCGATGACTTCCGCTTCGGTGCCAAGCGCCAGGGCGACTACGCCACGCTGGATGCCGCCGGCCAGCGGCTGGGCTTTGATGTGGCCCGCATGATGAGCTATGAGGTGCATGGCCTGCGTGTGTCCAGCTCCGCCGTGCGCGAGGCTTTGCAGCAGGGCGACCTGGAGGGCGCAGCCCGGTTGCTGGGCCGGCCCTATTCCATCTCCGGCCACGTCATCCATGGGCAGAAGCTGGGCCGCCAGCTGGCGGAGTCCCGCGCCGGCGCAGGCGATGGGTTTCGCACGCTCAACCTGCGTTTTGACCATGACAAGCCGGCCGCGCACGGCATCTTCGCGGTCCAGGTGCTTGGGCTGGAAGATGCGCAGGGCCGCCCCCTGGACGGTGTTGCCTCGCTGGGCGTGCGCCCAACCGTGGAAGACGCCGGGCGGGTGCTGTTGGAGGTGCATGCGCTGGATTGGCCGGCCGCGCTGGCCGAGCGCCTGGGGCCGCGTGAGGCCTACGGTAAACTCGTGCGCGTGGAACTGCTGCACAAACTGCGTGACGAAGCCCGTTTCGACGGCCTGGACGCCCTCACCGCCGCGATCCGGGAGGACGTCCGCCAGGCACGCGCCTACTTTGCCCATCAGGCAAGCACCCATGCCGCGGTGCGCCGCCAGACCACGCGCGACCGAATTTGACCCGCTGAGCCCGCGGTGCGGCCGCCTCTGGCAGCCTCGCCGCCCCACCAGCCCGCGTATCCGCCGCCCTGATCCGGCCGCGCCTCCCTGCTGCCACGGTGCCTGACCGCACCGCCTCCCGACTTGCCACGCACACCATGACCGACGCCGCCGACGCCTCCTCCACCGGTTCCAATGCCGCCCCGACTGACTATCGGGCCACGTTGAACCTGCCTGACACCGCCTTCCCCATGCGCGGAGACCTGCCCAAGCGCGAGCCGGGCTGGGTGAAGGAATGGGAGGACCAGGGCATCTACAAGAAGCTGCGTGACGCCCGCTGCGGCAAGCCCAAGTTCGTGCTGCACGATGGCCCGCCCTACGCCAACGGCCAGATCCACATGGGCCATGCGGTCAACAAGATCCTCAAGGACATGATCGTCAAGGCGCGCCAGCTGGAGGGCTTCGACGCGGCCTACATCCCGGGCTGGGACTGCCATGGCCTGCCGATCGAGAACCAGATCGAGAAGACCTATGGCCGCGGCCTGCCCCGCGACGAGGTGCAGGCCAAGAGCCGCGCCTACGCGACCGAGCAGATCGACCAGCAGCGCGCCGACTTCAAGCGCCTGGGCGTGCTGGGGGATTGGGACCATCCCTACCGCACCATGGACTTCAAGAACGAGGCCGGCGAGATCCGTGTGCTCAAGCGCCTGTTCGAGCGCGGCTTCGTCTACCGTGGCCTGAAGCCGGTGTACTGGTGTTTCGACTGCGGCTCCTCGCTGGCCGAATTCGAGATCGAATATGCGGACAAGCACTCGCCTGCCGTGGACGTGGCCTTCCTCAGCGCCGAGCCGCAGAAGCTGGCCGCCGCCTTTGGCCTGCCCTCGCTGGACAAGGATGCTTTCACCGTCATCTGGACCACCACCCCGTGGACCATCCCGGCCAACCAGGCGCTCAACCTGAACCCGGAGCTGCCGTATGCGCTGGTGGAGACGGCCCGCGGCTATTTCGTCGTCGCCGAGGCGCTGGTCGAGAAATGCCTGGCCCGCTGGGGCATCGAGGGCCGCACCGTGGCCGTGGCCGAGGGCCGCAAGCTGGAGCTGCTGAAGTTCAAGCATCCGCTGGCCCACGTGCATCCCGGCTTCGACCGTGAAAGCCCGGTGTACCTGGCGGACTACGCCACGGCCGACGACGGTACCGGCGTGGTGCACTCCGCGCCCGCCTACGGCGTGGACGACTTCAACTCCTGCATCGCCCATGGCATGGCCTTCAAGGACATCCTGAACCCGGTGCAGGGCAATGGTGTCTACGAGGCCGAGCTGCCGCTGTTTGGCGGCCAGCACATCTGGAAGGCCAATCCGGTCATCGCCGAGGCGCTGCAAAACGCCGGACGCCTGATGGCGCAGAGCAAGATCACGCACAGCTACCCGCACTGCTGGCGCCACAAGTCGCCGGTCATCTACCGGGCGGCCGCGCAGTGGTTTGTCCGCATGGATGAAGGCGAAGGCGTGTTCACGGTGGACAAGGCGCCCAAGACGCTGCGCCAGCTGGCCCTGGACGCCATCGACGTGACCAGCTTCTACCCGGAGAACGGCCGCGCCCGCCTGCACGACATGATCGCCGGCCGGCCAGACTGGTGCATCTCGCGCCAGCGCAGCTGGGGCGTGCCGCTGCCCATCTTCCTGCACAAGGACACCGGCCTGCCGCATCCGCGCACGCTTGAGTTCATCGACCGTGCCGCCGCGCTGGTCGAGGCGGGCGGTGTCGAGGCCTGGTCCAAGCTGGACCCGGCCGAATGGCTGGGCGCTGAAGCCGAGGCCTACACCAAGGGCCAGGACATCCTGGACGTGTGGTTTGACTCCGGTTCCACCTTCCAGCATGTGCTCAAGGGCAGCCATGCGGGTGCGGCGCATGAGACCGGCCCAGAGGCAGACCTCTATCTGGAGGGGCATGACCAGCACCGCGGCTGGTTCCATTCCTCGTTGCTGATCTCCTGCGCCCTCAACGACCGCGCGCCCTACAAGGGCCTGTTGACCCACGGCTTCACCGTGGACAGCAAGGGTCGCAAGATGAGCAAGTCGCTGGGCAACGGCGTGGACCCGCAGGAAACCAGCAAGCAGCTCGGCGCGGAGATCATCCGCCTGTGGGTGGCTGCCTCGGACTATTCGGGCGACATCGCTGGCGACAAGAAGATCCTGGACCGCGTGGTGGATGGCTACCGCCGCATCCGCAACACCCTGCGCTTCCTGCTTGCCAATGTGTCCGACTTCGACGCGGCCCGTGATGCGGTGCCGCTGGCGCAATTGCTGGAGGCCGACCGCTATGCCCTGGCACGTGCGGCGCAGTTCCAGGAAGACATCCTGGCGCACTACCAGCGCTACGAGTTCCACCCGGTGGTGGCCAAGCTGCAGGTGTATTGCTCGGAGGACCTGGGCGCGTTCTACCTGGACGTGCTGAAGGACCGGCTCTACACCACGGCACCGGGCAGCCTGGCGCGTCGCTCGGCCCAGACGGCGCTGTGGCACATCACCCAGGCGATGCTGCGCTGGATGGCGCCGTTCCTGAGCTTCACTGCCGAAGAGGCTTGGAAGGTGTTTGCGAAGAAGGCGCCTGGCGAGACCATCTTCACTGAAACCTTCTGGGAGTTCGACGCGCCGGCCAGCGAGCTGATCGCCAAGTGGAATCGCATCCACGAGATCCGCGATGCAGTGAACAAGGCCATCGAGGATGTGCGCACTACCGGTGCCATCGGCGCCTCGCTGCAGGCGGAAGTGACGGTGGGCGCGAGTGCCGACGACCTGGCGCTGCTGCAGAGCCTGGGGGACGATCTGAAGTTCGTGCTCATCACGTCCGCCGCGTCAGTGGTGGCGGCCGAAGCGCTGACGGTGACGGTCACCCCGTCCACCCATCAGAAGTGCGAGCGCTGCTGGCATTACCGTGAGGACGTGGGCGTCAACCCGGCGCATCCGACGCTGTGCGGCCGCTGCGAGAGCAATCTGTACGGCGACGGGGAAACGCGCCGCGTTGCCTGAGCCGGGCCTGGCGGCGTCGGGAGATGCCGCCAGGTTGGTCTGCGACGTCAGCGTCAGGTCAAACCTATGGACTCCCATTGGCCGTACGTGCGGCCTCAGGTGGCATCAAACCGGCGTCTTGAACCCACCAGCCTGGCTATTACAACGGGATGCGATACCTGAGTCCCGGTGTTCCGCCAAACGCGCCGACCTTGGTGAACTGCTCGAGCAGCACGCCCCCATTGGCCTCAATGACCCTTTGTGACGCGACGTTCTCCGGGTCTGTGGTGACCTCGACGAAGCGCAGTCCTTCTTGTCGTGCCTCCGGCAGCAGGAGTTGCAGCGCGCGCGACGCATAGCCCCGCCGCTGCTTCCATGGCACTACGGAATAGCCGATGTGTCCCAGGCAATATGGCGGCAGCGCCTCCGTACCGGGCTGCCAGCGGAAGGTGATGCTGCCGCAGAAATCGCCGTCCCATAACCAGCGGCGATAGCTGGGCAGCCGAGGAACCTGGGAGCCGTCTGGCAACGTGAAGAGTTCATTGCCCGCGTGGCGCTCCACCAAGCCGGCGAGGAAGGCGGCATCATCCTCACGAATCGATGCCAGTTCGTCCGCCGCAGCCTTTGGCCCTCGACCTGTATTGGCCGACCAGCCACGTTCGAGCGCGGCCACGTAATGCGGCAGATATTGCGAGGACGGCCAGACCAATTCCAGTGTTGGTGTCATTGCTGATGGCGCCACAGATGTGAAGCTTGATTACGTCGAACTCTCACAAGCATGCCCGACTGCACTTCGCACGTCGACTCCAAATGGTCCGGCAGCTCACCCACTAAGAAAAAAAAACAGACGGACGTCCGGCCCCACCCCCGAGTGGTTCTGCGGTTGAGTTCAACCGGCAGTCAGGGCTAAGCTGTGGGCATGCATACATCCGACCCGGAATACGTGGCGGTGCTTCAGCTTCAGTGCTTCTCCGCAGTCGGCGATGGGATGCACGTCGAAGTGACGGGCCGGCCCAGCAACCCGTCTCTACCCGTCATCACGTTCCGTGCAGACGAGGACCTAGGTATGCAGGTGGTGCTCCACGGCGACCGGGACGTTGCGTTCTCACTGTCAGAGCTCAAGCGGGCCATTGCGCTTGCTGAAGTGGAGGTGCATCCCGAGTCGTTCTACGACGCTTGATGACCCTGGTCCGCTTTGCGGCTCGGTCTGGGTGAGCGCGCAGCCGCTTCGAATATCTTCCCGACCGTGGCTCAAGTCAGGCGGTCGTTCCAAGCCGCCCTTACCGCGGCTATATGCTCTGCGTTCACTGGGTCTTCGAGCCCCCAATAGTTGTTTGTCGCTACCCAGTGAACCACTGCGAGAACCGCATGCGCCTGGGCTCGCGTAAAGGCGTCGCGGTTCATTTCGCCGGACAGATTGACGGCAATCATGCTCGCTACTGCTCCATCGGGCTTTCGGCCGCAGACCGAAGCCACACAGGAAGGTATGCGTGGTAGGCGTCAGGAGACAGCAATGGTAGGGCGTCACAGAACTCTTCAGCCACTGAACTGGACACATCATTCCATGTCCTCCCGACAAGGCGCAGATGCAGCGCAGAACACTCCACACAGTCGTGCGGGGTAATGACCCCAACGACGATTCGCTGAGGAAAGGCGCGCTCCAGGGCGTCGATGGGGGGGTTGGAGTCCACTGCGCATGTGTTGTGGAGCGGGACGGTGGAGCTCGACAGTTGAGATCCAGACCTGGAAGGCGCTTAAGTTTAGTGAAATTCAGCCGTTGCCGTGGCGTCCAGCGAGTGACCGCGTCCCCAAGAAAGCGGCAGCGGCTTCAGGCTTGATGCGGTCCTCCGCACGGCGGCTGCCGGCTGACCGCTATCGACCGATTGCCACCCTAGCGTCGCCAGAAATCGAGGCCCAGTGGTAGTGGCTCAGCGCGAAGTCAGGGAGGCGTCGGATCCCCGCCTGGACTGCTAGAGGTCAAGCCGCTTAGGAAATTGTGGCTGAGGAACCGCTGCACATGCCGCCCCTTAAGTAGCGGGACCCATGGTTGCAGAGCCAATCAGTGCATGAAAGTCGGTCGAGGTCTGAAAGATTGCGGCTAGCTTGCATTGCAAATGCTGTCCTTGATCGGGCGTCAATGGCGGATCAGTGAATCGGGCGATGTGGGCGGCGAGCGCGGCACGTGCTAGCACCAGAGGTGTTGCCAAACAGCAATGTTCCGCCAAGAAGCAATGAACCACATTGGGATCGTTTAGGTACTTGTTAATCCACAAAACAAGTCCAGATTCCGTTCGCAACTCTTCGAAGAAAGCTTCTGAACCGGGTTCTGAAAATGTGGGGCGCCGATAGTGAACCTCCTCACGGGCGCCCATCATCCACTCAAATACGCTCTCAGACCCAATCTTGTTTGTCAACAGGACGTCGTGAGTTCCAAGGTGGGAAACATACGTGGCCAAAATTGTTTTATGGTCACCCCGAATATCACTGCCAGCAAACTTTCCCTTGCTTCTCTCAGTAGGTATGGCATTCCTCTTTAGTTCGATCGAATAGATCGTTCCCGCGCATTTAAAAAAAACATGTCCCATTGCGTTCATTTTGCAACGCAGGAGATAGAAGGCTGAATAGTACAGCTTTACAACCGCCCAGGACTGCCCGCCTCTCACAAGCCCTTCCATGGCTTCAACAATGCTCAGGAATGCCTTAAAGAACGTACCTGACGCATCCTTCTTAGCAGCCAAACTGAGGACCGAAAGCTGGGAGTCGGATATGGAAATTTTCCCGATCTCCCCTTTGAAGTGCGCCTTCTGCGCCCCTAATTGCAAGGGGTCTAGGCAGCCAATTATTTTCTCTATTTCGGCCTGTACCTGAAATCTTTCAGAACTCATACTCGGAGTGATCGGGAAGTGAATTCAAAAGATTGCTCTCCAACAAATCTTTAATTGCCTTCCTAGCCGTCTTTCCGTCCTTCCCCTTCAATTCGTCCCAAGCAATTAGTCCCGCCTTATCAAGCCCAATGAAGCCCTTCATGGTTGAGACAGAGAATGAACTCATTTCCGCGCATCTCTTGATTAACGAATCAACGAAGAAGTCGACTGCGCCATTGAAGCCGGCTGCCCGAATAAAAGGATTCTTCGTAGTACTTTCCCAAATTCCCGCGTCCGAATAAAAGTCACGTATCGCCAGAAAGAAATTGGCAATTGCCGCTCGTTGCTTGTTGTAGTCGCGCAGCTTGTAGTTGTGGAACGTTCCCGTCTTTGGCTTCAAGTGATCCTTGAAGGCAGCCACAAATGTAGACAACTCAATGCTCCCCTGTCCTCTTGCTGCGCCGGGGAACTTAATAAGGCGATAAAGGGGCGAGTCGGGCTCATCGTTCAGCGACCTCGCCAAATCAGTCGCTCGGTTGATCGCATGATCTTCATCGTTCTCGACCTCACCGAAAAGGTCAAACACTAAGCTCTTCGGCACCGGCCGCTGCTCTGTATTGATGTTGAGAAATATTCTAGCGGCCTCTTTAGTCGTTAATCCCAAGCAAAGCGTGACCAGTAAGTCTGACTCACCAATGCTGGCATCCTGCTCAATTGCAGCTTGCAAGCCGGTAAGCCGATGTTGTCCGTCTAGAACTTGCGCGGCAGCAGGTGCAAGCGGAATGGAGATCTTCTGTTTGGCAACAACCGGGCTGAAGTTGTCATCCGTCCAATTCAATATGAATGAATTGAAGAACGTATTACCCTCGAGAATGTAATTTTTTATGTCATTGATACGCCGAGTACTAAGTGGTCTCTGAACCGCCCCTTCTTCTTGATCCCTGCCGCGTACTGCAACGTAATGAATTGCGAGAAGATGCTTGGCTTTTATTGCGAATGTGTATGCCGGGATCTCGCCAAACTTCGTAGCAAGACAAGGCATCTCGATGGTCTTAATAGCAACCTTCTTCGGCGATGGCATAGCTCCCCTTTTACGAATGAATCAGAAATTTTGAACGAAAGGCAAGATGGCCGCGGCGTACAGGGCGTAGTCCGACCATTGAATCATCCGTCTTGGCACTGACGCGCGGGGCAATCAGTCTGCGTTCCGGAATTCGCTCGAGGCATTGTGAGGCAAAACAAGCGTCGCTAGGGCGTGCCGCAAGCGCATCCGGTCTGCCCGCACCCTCCCCATGAGGCGCAAGTAGATCCCGCTATCGCGCAACTCTGTGCGGTCCAGCCTATCTCAAGAGTAGTCCGCCGCGACAGACCGGTCCTGGCCGAAAGGCGGCATCCGGGCCAATCTTCTGACCGGCGGCAAACGGTGCAAAGCGGTCGTAATGGTGGTGGACGCTTCAATCCCCCGCAGAATGCAGTCCCTTCGGACCGAGAGAGATGAGCCGCACTTCCGACTCCCGGACGAGGAACGGATCGCCATGGATCGCAACGACCCCTTCCGCTTCCAGCTCTTGAAGGCGGTAGCTCAGAAACTCGAGCGGGACCTCGGCGAACCTGTGCTCGAACACATCAAGCAACTGACCCAGGACCCGGGCAACCTTCTGCCAGTCCTGCGTACAAGCGCTCAACAGCAGCAAGTCCGCTTCTGAAACTCGGCTGGGCGGCAGAGAACGCATCGCGGACATCTCATCATCAGAGAGCCCGTCCCAACAGTTGTCGCCTTCTTCGCCCACGCTTGCCTCGTCAGTAGAGCCCAGAATCGAAAGCATACGCAGCTTCAGCGAACGCCGCTTCCGCGGCAAAGCATTCGGCCGGTACTCTGCTCGTCCCATTTCAGATGATCGCTCGGGCACAGACACTCAACGTCCAAGTTCTGGAGTCCGTCCACTTGCTTGGCGGACACGATCCTGGCCGCCAACGGCGGCCCGTTCAAAATGTGCCGGCCACACCCATCCCCTGCAACACCCGCCCGCCAAAAAAAACAGCGGCCACAAAGGACCGCTGCTTGCTCACCGGAGCGCCCGTGCAGGCGCCTCTGGTCAAAACTGCCTCAACAGCAACGCCCGACCCGGCTGTTGAACCTGGCCTCCTGCCGCTGCCTGAAGAAGGCTTCGTAGTCCATCGGCGCCTGGTCCGGATGGGTGCGCTGCATGTGCGCCAGGTAGGCGCCATAGTCGGCGCCCACCATTTGCTGATGCACGCCGCGCGCCATGTAGCGCCCGGCTTGCAGCAGTTGTGCGGCGGCCTGCTTGAGCATGATCAGGCGTGGCCGGTGACAGTGGCACCCGGCGGCAGCGGCTCGAACGGCGTCTCGTGCGCCGTCGGGCGCCGTTCGGCGCGAGCCGCCAGCACGGACTTGACGCTGTAGACGAGCACGCTGAGCACAACGAACATGAACACGCCGCACAGGGCCGCATCCAGGCGGTCATTGAAGATCACGCGCTCCATGGCGTCCAGGCTCTTGGCCGGTGCAAGCACCTGCCCCGCAGTCAGCGCATCGGCGTACTTCTGCGCATGGGCCAGGAAGCCCACCTTGGCGTCCTCGCTGAAGATCTTCTGCCAGCCGGCCGTCATCGTGCACACCAGCAACCAGGCGGCAGGCACGATGGTGGTCCAGGCATAGCGGTCCTTCTTCATCTTGAACAGCACCACCGTGCCCAGCAGCAGCGCCACCGCCGCGAGCATCTGGTTGGCAATGCCAAACAACGGCCACAGCGTGTTGATGCCGCCCAGCGGATCCACCACACCCTGATAGAGGAAGTAGCCCCAGGCCGCCACGCACAAGGCCGTGGCGATCAGGTTGGCCGGCAGGGAATCCGTCCGCTTGAGCGCCGGCACGAAGGTGCCGAGCAGGTCCTGCAGCATGAAGCGGCCCGCGCGCGTGCCGGCATCAACCGCCGTCAGGATGAACAGCGCCTCGAACAGGATGGCGAAGTGATACCAGAAGGCCATCATGGCCTTGCCACCCACCACCTGGTGCAGGATGTGCGCCATGCCCACGGCCAGCGTCGGTGCGCCCCCGGCGCGCGCGAGGATGGTGTTCTCCCCCACGTCCTTGGCCGTCTGGATCAGCATCTCGGGCGTGATGACAAAGCCCCAGGTGGACAGCGTGGCAGCCACGGCGTCGGGCGTCTTGCCCACCAGCGCCGCCGGGCTGTTCATCGCGAAGTACACGCCCGGCTCGATGCAGGAAGCCGCCACCAGGGCCATCACCGCCACGAACGATTCGGCGAGCATGCCGCCGTAGCCGATGAAGCGGGCATTGACCTCGTTGTCCAGCATCTTGGGCGTGGTGCCGGACGAGATCAGCGCATGAAAGCCGGACACCGCGCCACAGGCGATGGTGATGAACAGGAACGGGAACAGATTGCCCGCCCACACCGGCCCATTGCCTGCGGCAAAGCGGGTGAACGACGGCATCTGCAGCGGCGGCGCCACGACAACGATGCCGATGGCCAGCGCAATGATGGTGCCGATCTTCAGGAAGGTGGAGAGGTAGTCCCGCGGCGCCAGCAGCAGCCATACCGGGATGGAGGCGGCAATGAAGCCGTAGGCGATCAGCATCCAGGTCAGGGCCTTGCCGTCATAGGTGAACAGCGGCGCCAGGGCCGGGTTCTCATGCACCCACTGGCCGCCCATGATGGCCAGCATCAGCAGCACAAAACCGATGATCGAGATTTCGCCGATGCGGCCCGGGCGGATGTAGCGCAGGTAAACACCCATGAACAGCGCCACCGGGATGGTGGCCGCCACGGTGAACGTGCCCCACGGCGAATCGGCCAGCGCCTTCACCACGATCAGCGCCAGCACCGCCAGGATGATGATCATGATCATGAACGCGCCGAAAAGCGCGATGACGCCGGGCACCGTGCCCATCTCCTGCTTGACCAGGTCGCCCAGCGAGCGGCCGTCGCGGCGCGTGGAGATGAACAGCACGATGAAGTCCTGCACCGCACCGGCGAAGATCACGCCGGCCAGGATCCAGAGCAGCCCGGGCAGATAGCCCATCTGCGCCGCGAGCACCGGGCCCACGAGCGGGCCGGCGCCGGCAATGGCGGCGAAGTGATGCCCATACAGCACCCAGCGGTGGGTGGGCACGTAGTCCAGCCCGTCGTTGTACTTCCACGCCGGCGTCTGGCGTTTGGGGTCCAGGCCCAGCACCTTGGTGGCCAGGAAAAGGCTGTAGTAGCGGTAGCCGATGAGGTACACGCAGATAGAAGCCACGACGACCCACAAGGCGCTGACCGCCTCGCCGCGCGCCAGCGCGACGGTGGCCAGCGCGGCCGCGCCGAGAACAGCCACGCCCGCCCAGGCGAGGTGGCGACTCCAATTGGACATGATGTCTCCTTATTGAGTGCGGCCGCTGGAGGGGTGCGCCGCACGCTTTATGCCAATGCGGCAGTTTGCGTTCCCATCGGCCGCGCGGCATCCGTCTGTTGGACTAGCCAAGGGGCGTGGCACCACGTAGGGGCTAACCCTCAGGGGCAGGCGCTTCAGCTGTCGTCCCGGTGCAGGCCGCGCGCATGCTCCACCGCATAACGGATCAGCTCGGCCTGGCCGTCCAGGTCCAGCTTGCGCTTGATGTTCTGGCGATGGGTTTCCACGGTGCGCACGGAGAGGTCCAGCGCCTTGGCAATCTGCTTGCTGGATTCGCCGCGACCCAGCGCCGTGAGGATCTCGCTTTCGCGCGGTGACAGCAGCGGGCGGGGCTGCTGGCTGCGGAACATCCGCTTGGACACGCCCGGGCTCAGGAAAGTGCCCCCGGCCGCGACCGCGTCGATGGCCGCCACGATCTCGCCGCCCGGCGCATCCTTGAGCACATACCCGCGCGCGCCGGCCTGCAAGGCACGCTGCACATATTCGGGGTTGTCATACATGCTGTACATCAGAATGCGCAGATCATGGTGGCGCTCCAGCATGGTTTGCGCCAGCTGGATGCCGTTGTGGCCTTTGAGGCCCACGTCCAGCAGCACCACCTGGGGCTGGGTGGACACCATCATCACCATGGCCTCTTCCGCCGAGCCGGCCTCGCCCACCACCAGGTAACGCGGCTCGCCCTGCAGGCGCGAACGCACGCCCTCCCGCACCAGCGGGTGGTCGTCAACCAGCAGGATGCGCACCGGTCCGGTGGCTGGGATGGCAGGTGGGGCACTCATCAGGGCGGATTGTCGCGCGCCAAGCGGCGGATGGCGGCATCGCCGACCAGCGCTTCCAGCTGCGTGCCATGGCCGGGGCTGGACTGCAGTTCCAGACCGCCGCCCACCGAGGCCATGCGTTCACGCATGTTGCGCAGGCCGATACCCTGGTGCGGGTCGCCGCGCTCGGCGGCCTCGGGATCGAAGCCGGCGCCGTCGTCCTGGATGCGCAGCAGCACGCCGCCCCCATCGGCGCGGTCCGCGGCGGGCTCGAACTCCAGCGTCATCTCCACCCGGCTCGCCTGCGCATGCTTGACCACATTGGTCAGCGCTTCCTGCGCCACGCGAAACAGCACGGTGTTCAGCAGCTCGGGCAGTTCGTGCGGCGCGCCCACCACATGCAGGGCCACCTGCGGCGGGCCGGCCTCGTCCAGCTCGCGGGCCAGATGCTCCAGCGCGGCCGGCAGCCCCAGCGTATCCAGCAGCGCCGGGCGCAGGCGGTGGGAGAGCCGGCGCACTTCGACGAGACTGTGGTTGAGCCGCTCCAGGGCCCGGGGCAGCAGTGCGGTCTCGCCACTTTGCTGCGCCGACTCGATGAGCAGCTTCGTCGAGACGAGCGTCTGGCTCACGCCGTCGTGCAGCTCCCGGGAGAGGTGGGCCCGTTCATCCTCCTGGGACCGCACCACCTGGTGCGCCAGCGCCCGCAGCTTCGCCTCGGCCAGCCGGTGTTCGCTGAGATTGAGCGCCAGCGCGCTCGCGCTGATCAGTGCAACGCCAAACACCGCGATGGCGGCGATCCACCACATGGTCTGCGCGATGTTGGCCTGGGCCTCGTGATCCAGGCGCTGCAGCGTGGCCCGCATGCCGTCCAGGTACAGGCCCGTGCCCACCATCCAGTTCCAGCGCTCCATCGCCACCACATAGCCCAGCTTGGGCGCCATGTCGCGCGACGAGGGCTTGCGCCAGAGGTACTCCACATAGCCGCCGCCCGCACGGGCTTGCCCGATCAGCTGCTGGATGGTGGGGCGCCCCAGCGCATCGCGCAGCTCCCAGAGGTTGCGGCCGATCAGCTCCGGCTGCCGGGAGTGCATCAAGACCCGGCCCTGAAGGTCGTAGACGAAGAAGTAGCCGTCCTCGCCATAGTCCAGCGCCGAGAGCAGCCGCAGCGCTTCGCGCTTGTCGGCCTCCACCTGCTCGGCCGAGCCCTCATGGCCATACAGCGGCTGCAGCGTGCTGACCGCCAGCTCGACATAGTGGCGCAGCTCATCCCGCCTGGCGTCCATGTAGGTGCGCTCCATGGCCGCATGCTCCTGCGCCAGCAGCTGGCGCTCCTGCTGACGCACGGCCACCGCGATGAGCAGCAGCGATGCCACCAGCGGCAAGATGGCCAGCAACAGGATTTTCAGGCGAAGTCTCATGGCGGCCCCACTGTAGCGCCCCGCGCTGACGGTACAGTTGCGGCCTTGGCCGGCGCCACCAGCGGTGCGGGCCGTTCCCAGTCCGCATTACCCCGTCATGGCCAAGTCTTCGTCCGCTGCCCCTTCCTCTGCCCGCCTCATCCAATGGCTGGGCCTGGCCCTGGTGGTGATCATCGCCGACCAGTTCACCAAGGTGCTGATCCTCAACAGCTTCCAGTGGGGCGACAGCCGCTACGTGACCAGCTTCTTCAACCTGGTCCGCGCGCACAACACCGGTGCGGCCTTCAGCTTCCTGGCAGGCGCCTCCGGCTGGCAACGCTGGTTCTTCGTTGGCCTGGCCCTGGCGGCCACCGTCTTCATCATCTGGCTGCTGCGCCGCCATGGCCACCAGACGCTGTTCGCCACGGCGCTGAGCCTGATCCTGGGCGGCGCCATCGGCAACGTGGTCGACCGCCTGCTGCACGGCTACGTCGTGGACTTCCTGCAGTTCCACTGGAACAACTGGTACTACCCCTCCTTCAACGTCGCCGACAGCGCCATCTGCGTGGGTGCCGTCCTGCTCGTCTGGGATGAATTGCGGCGGGTGAAGCGCAACTGAACGGGCCTGCGCAGGCCGCGATCTGACAAAGAAGCTAAAAGTCTCATCACAAATCGGCAACGCGCCGAAGGCCCGCTGTGACGGGCATCGCACGCTTTTACAGACCTAGGGAACAGGGGCGCCTGCCCCGTGACGGAATAGGCATCAGGGAGGATGGACAGGCGGCCGGGGGCAGCGACAATGCCTGCGACTGAATGTAACCACGCGGCCACGACCCCACCGCTCCCATGCTCGACTTCTCTTGTCTGACCCACTACGACTGGCTGGATGTGCCAATGTGGGTCTACGACCAGGAGCGCCTGCGCAACCTGTGGGCCAATGCCGCCGCTCTCAGTTTCTGGCGCGCCGACAGCGCCGAGGAATTCCTCTCGCGCGACCTCACCGACACCAGCCCCGCCGTGGTACAGCGCCTGGCCGTGGCCGCGGTGGACCATGCCCAGGGCAAGGTCGTGCGCGAGCAGTGGACGCTCTACCCCAAAGGCCAGCCCACCACCGTGATGCTGGTGTCCCGCGGCATCCGTACGCCGGACAAGCGCCAGGTCATGCTGTTTGCGGCGGATTCGCTGGTCAGTGGCGTCGACAAGAGCCTGCTGCGGGGTGTGGAGGCCCTGCAGCACACCTCCGTGCGCATCGCCGTGTTCTCGCTGCGCGACGGCAGCGTGCTGATGCGCAACCCTGCGGCGGCCATGTGCTTCACCGGTCTGCGCAAGACCATCGGCGCCACCGACTTCAGCGCGATGTTCCCGGAACCCGACCTGGCGCGCCGCATCGTGGCGCAGGTGCGCGGTGGCCAGACCTTCGGCGCGGAACTCGAACTCAACACCACCAACGGCCGCCGCTGGCATGCGGTGGATGCGCGCCCCATGCGCGACCCGGTCAGCGGGGAAGTGGTGCTGCAGCTCAACGCTCGCGACATCAGCGACTTCAAGGCCACGCAGGCCCAGCTGGAAGCCGCGCGTGAAGCGGCCGAGGCCGCCAGCCAGGCCAAGAGTTCCTTCCTGGCCAACATGAGCCATGAGATCCGCACGCCGATGAACGGCGTGCTCGGGTTGACGGAGCTGGTGCTGCAGACCGAGCTCAATGAACGCCAGCGCAAGTTCATCGAGCTGGCCCACAGTTCGGCCAAGGGCTTGATGGTCATCATCAACGACCTGCTGGACATCGCCAAGATTGAAGCCGGCCGCGTCATCATCGACCAGGCGCCTTTCAGCCTGCATGACTGCCTGCGTGAAGCCTTGCATCCGCTGCTGCTGCAGGCGCACGAAAAGGGCCTGCAGCTGCATGCCCGCATCCAGCCCGGCGTGCCGCAGCACTTGCTGGGGGACGCGCTGCGGCTGCGCCAGATCATGGTGAACCTGGTGGGCAACGCGCTCAAGTTCACCGAGAAGGGCGAAGTGCGGGTGGAAATCAGCCGGGCCGAGACGACGGACGACAGCCTCGCCGGCCTGGGCGGGCCACTGCGCCTGCGTATTGCGGTGCATGACACCGGCATCGGCATGACGCCGGAACAGATTGCCCAGATCTTCAGCCCCTTCACGCAGGCTGATGGCAGCATCACGCGCCGCTATGGTGGCACCGGGCTGGGCCTGACGATCGTCAAGCGCCTGGTGGAGCTGATGGGCGGCGAGGTGAAGGTGGAAAGCCAGCACGGCGCCGGCTCCTGCTTCAGCTTCGAGGTGAAACTGGCCCAGCCCGTGGTGCTGGACGAAGTGCTGCGCACTGAAACGGTGGACCTGCCCGTCGAAGAGGACACCACCGACAGCGACGGAATGGCCGCCACCGTGCCGGCCGGGCTGGACGAACTGCCGTCCACCGTCGGCATGACCCGCATCAGCACCCCGCCTTCCGCCGTCGAAGACCCACTGGCCGCCGACACGGTGGCCGCGGACTTCGACCAGCTGCCACCGGCGCTGGGCCGGCAGCACACCGCCTGATCAGTCCATCAGCAGGATGCCGGCCCCTGTGGTGCGGCGGCTTTCCATGTCGCGATGCGCCTGCTGCACCTCGTCCAGCGCATAGCGCTGCTCGACCTCGATCTTCACCTGCCCGCCCTGCACCACGCCGAACAGTTCGTCGGCCATGGCCTGGGTGGCTTCGCGGGAACTGAGATGCTGGAACAGGGAGGGGCGGGTCAGATACAGGCCCTTGGCCGCCAGCGCGCTCATGGCCACCGGCGGCACCACCCCCGAGGCATTGCCAAAGCTGACCATGAGGCCGAAGGTACGCAGGCAGGCCAGCGAACCTTCAAACGTGCTGGCCCCGACCGAGTCATACACCACCTTCACGCCCTCCCCGCCGGTGATCTCGCGGACCTTGTCGGCAAAGTTGTCGCGCTGGTAATTGATGGCCACGTCCGCGCCATGTGCCAGCGCCAGCTCGCACTTGGCATCGCTGCCGGCAGTGGCGATCAGGCGTAGGCCCAGCGCCTTCGCCCACTGGCAGGCAATCAGCCCGACGCCGCCCGCGGCGGCATGGAAGAGCACATGGTCACCGGCCACCAGGCCCGCCTGGGGCAGCGTCTTGCGCAGCAAGTACTGCACCGTCAGCCCCTTGAGCATCATGGCGGCGCCTTGCTCGAAGCTCAGGCTGTCTGGCAACTGCACCACGCAGCGCGCCGGCATCACCCGGGCCGTGGCATAGGCGCCGATGGGCTGGCTGGCATAGGCCACGCGGTCCCCCGGGTGCAGATGCGTCACGCCGTCGCCAACGGCTTCCACGATGCCGGCGCCTTCCATGCCAAGCCCGGAGGGCATGGGCACCGTGTAGACACCGCTGCGCTGATAGATGTCGATGTAATTCAGGCCCGCGGCCTTCTGGCGGATGCGGATCTCGCCAGGCCCTGGCGCCCCGACCTCCACCGGCTGCACCTGCATCACTTCGGGGCCGCCCGGCTGGGCCAGGCGCACGGCGCGTTCACTCATGGTGTCTCTCCAGATGGGATGTTGGCCAAGGGCGCACGGCCCGAAGAATCAGAAGGTGCCCGGGTAGGCGCCGCCGTCCAGCAGAATGTTCTGCCCGGTGAGGTAGCCGGCATGGGCGCTGCACAGCATGGCACAGAGCGCACCGAATTCAGCGGCCGTGCCAAAGCGGCGACTGGGGATGCCGGCCATGCGGGTCTCACGCACCTTGTCCAGCGGCTGCCCGGACTTCTCGGCGCCGGCCACCAAGGTCTTCTGCAGGCGCTCGGTATCGAAGGCGCCGGGCAGCAGGTTGTTGATGGTCACGTTGCGGCTGGCCAGTTGCGGCTGCCGGGCCAGGCCGGCGACAAAGCCGGTGAGGCCGCTGCGCGCCCCGTTGGACAGCCCCAGCACATCGATCGGCGCCTTGACGGCCCCAGACGTGATGTTGACGATGCGCCCGAAACCGCGCTGGGCCATGCCATCCACGGTGGCCTTGATCAGCTCGATGGGCGTCAGCATGTTGGCCTCGACGGCGGCGAGCCACTGCTCGCGTCCCCACTGGCGGAAGTCGCCGGGCGGCGGCCCCCCCGCGTTGTTCACCAGGATGTCGACCTGTGGGCAGGCCCCCAGCGCGGCGGCGCGGCCGGCTTCCGTGGTGATGTCTCCCACCACCGCCACCACCTGCACGTCGGGGTTGAGGCTGCGCAGGCGTGCGGCCTGCGCCTGCAAGGCGTCTTCGCCGCGGGCGGTGATCACCACATGCACGCCTTCGGCCACCAGGGCTTCGGCGCAGCCCGCGCCAAGCCCCTTGGAAGCCGCGCACACCAGGGCCCAGCGGCCCGACAGTCCCAGATCCATGTTGTTCTCCTGTGCTCGTGGTTGGCGGCCCCCGGGCCCGCTCAGCCCTGGCGCGCACGCGCCAGCAGCCACACGCCCCCGAGGACCAGCGCCGTCCCGGCCACCACCCACGCCGTGAGCGGCTCGTCCAGGATCAGCACGCCCATGAGTATCGTGGACATGGGCCCGATCATGCCCGTCTGCGCGGCGACACCCGCACCAACGCGCTCGATCGCCATCATCACCATGAGCACCGGCGCAAAGGTGCAGGCCAGGGCATTGAGCACCGAGAGCTGCCAGACGGCTGCCGGCAGCGTCGCCAGCAGCTCCACGCGGCGCAGCAGCAGGAACTGGGCGATGCACAGGACGCAGGCGACCGACGTGGCGAGCCCGGTGAGCCGCAAGGCGCCCAGGCGCCGGACTAGTTCACCGCTGTAGACCAGGTACAGCGCATAGGACACCGCGCTACCGAAGATGAGCGCGGCGCCCACGCCGATCTGGCTGCCTTGCAGGCTCAGCTCGTGGCCGAAGACCAGCAGCACGCCGGCATAGCTCACCGACAGCGCCATCACCTGCTTGAGCCCCACCCTGCGGCCATACAGCACCCAGCCCAGCAGCAACACGAGCGTCGGGTTGAGGTACAGGATCAGGCGCTCGAAGCTCGCGCTGACATAGGCAAGGCCAGCAAAGTCCAGGAAGCTGGCCAGGTAGTAGCCGCTGAACCCCAGGCCCAGCACGGCCAGCTTGTCCCGGCCGCTCAGCGGTGGACGCCCCCGCCCCGCCCACCAGGCCAGGGCAAGGAACAGCGGCAGCGAGAGCAGCATGCGCAGCATCAGGAGCGTGACCGCATCGACGCCATGCCGATAGACCAGCTTGACGATGATGGCCTTGCCCGAGAAGCCGATGGCGCCGCCCATGGCCAGCAGCCAGCCGGACCAGGAGGGATGGGAAGGGGCGCTCGCGCCGGCCGCGCTGGGGGAACTGCTCATGCCGGCGATTCTAGGAAGCCGCACCGCCCTGACATTCGCCAAGGGACAAGGCTTGCTTGCCGCCTCACGCGCTTGTGGCTGGGAGGCCCCCTGCCCGCAGCCTGTCCCCTGCCCTGTCCCATCTGGCGTGAATACTGCGCATCGATGGCCAAGTCTTGCGCCAGCTGTCGATATTTCCGCTCAACAAGCCGCCGCGTGGGTCGATCATCGCGTTACCGGCCCAGGGATGCCCGCATGGGCCTCCCTAGTACCACGGGAGCCGGCAGACATAAAAGACAGGTGCTGCCCACGCTGGCGCGACCAGCGGCGAGGACGGCACCGGCTGCGAGAGGGACCGTTGCCATGAGGTACACAGAATGCATTGCCGCCAGCGCACGTGCGCTGAAGGCTGCCTTGCCGTTGATGTCGCGCCAGCGTGCCGCCCTGCACCCGGTGAGCTATGCGGTGTGGTACGAGCACGCTGCCCAGATGAACGCAGCGCTCAGCCGCGAGCTGATGACGCTGACCGAGGGCGGGCGCAGGCTCGATGAGGCGCAGACCTGGTCGCTGTACCGACGCCACATCGCGGAGCTGGATGAAGACAGCGCGCTGCACCTGGCACGCGACGTCGGCCAGGCCCTTCATGGTGTCTCGGACTGCGCTGAACAGGCGGGCCACCAGCTGCAGCACTATTCGCGCGACCTGGCCCGTTGGCTCGACGCCCTCACCCATGCCGCACCCGGGCAGCACACCGAGGTGCTGGCCGCTGCCGCGCAGGGTACGCAAGACATGCAGGCGCGCGTCAGCAGCCTGACATCCCGTCTGGCCCTGAGCCGCCAGGAAGTGGCGCGCCTGCGCCAGGAACTGCAGCGGGCCCGCAGCGAGGCCCTCCTCGACCCGCTGACCGGCCTGGGCAACCGACGCGCTTTCGAGCAGGCGCTGGCCGAGTGCCTGCGCAGCCCGGAAGCCGGCACACCGGTGGCGCCCTGCCTGGTGCTGGGCGTCATCGACAACGCGGCGACCCTGCGCGACCACATGCAGGCCGACCGCCTGGCCGATGTGCTGAACCAGGTGGCCCAGACAGCGCGCAGCGTGGCGCAGGCCCACCATGTGGCGGTCCGCCTGGATGATCACACCTTCGCCGTGATGATGCCTGGCGCGGGCCTGCATGAGGCGCATATGCTGGCCGAGCAATGGCGCCATGGCGCCGGGCAGGTCGCCGCGCAGGACGGGCTGCGGGTCAGCCTGTCGGTGGGCGTGACGCAGTTGGGCCGGGACGATACGGTGGGCACCGTCCTGTCCCGGGCGCAGCGCGCGCTCGCCACTGCCTGCCTGCAGGGCCCCAACCGGGTGACGGTGCTGGCGGCGGATGAGCGTTTCGCCGCATGAGCAGCAGGTGCCCGCGCCTCATAATCCACCGCACCCCCTCCTAGCGCACTCCTAGCGGACGCAAGCCTGCCGTGACCCTCATCCGACGATCGCTGCGCAATGCCGTCATGGCGGCCCTGCTGGTGGGCCTGCTGCTGCCCACGGCGGCGGTATTGCTCTATGAGCAGCAGCTCAGCCGGCAGACCGTCATGGACGATCTGCGCCGCGATCTGACCCGGGCCGCCGAGGTGCTGGCGCTGTCCCTGGCCGAGCCGATCTGGCAGGTGTCGCCCGACCTTGCCGAGCCGATGGTCAAGGCCCAGGTGGATGACCCGCGATTCATCTCGGTGGTGGTCACCGAGACCGCGGCCCAGCAGGCCTTCATTGAATTCCACCGCGCCGCCGGGGATGAACGGCTGACGCTCAGCGAGACGCGCCCCGTCATGCGGGAAGGCCGTGAGATTGCCCGGCTGACGATCGTCATGAGCGCGGAGCCGCTGCTTGCCCGCAAGCGGGACGAGCTGTGGAACATGCTGTGGCGCAGCCTGCTCTCGCTCACCCTTTCGCTCGGGCTCATCCTGCTGGTCCTGCAGCGCCGGGTGCTGCATCCGATGGACCGGCTCTCCCTGGCGGCCGATGAACTGGCCTCCGGTCAGCTGGACAAGCCGCTCGAATTGGGCGGTGAAGACGAGATTGCGCGGGTGGGCGGGGCCATGGAGCGCATGCGCCTGGCGCTGCTCAAGGCCTTTGACGACTTGCGCGGCCATGCCACCACGCTGGAGGAACAGGTGGCCCAGCGCACCTCAGAGCTCACCGAGGCCAATGCCGAAGTGACGCAGGCGCTGGCCAGCCTCAAGACCGCGCAGCGCGAGCTGGTGGAATCCGAGAAGCTGGCCTCGCTGGGCCGGCTGGTGGCTGGCGTCGCGCATGAGCTCAACACGCCACTGGGCAATGCGCTCACCGTGGTGTCCGCGCTGGAGGACCGCTGGGCCAAGCTGGACCGCATGCTGGCCGACAACACGCCGATGCGCCGCAGTCAGCTGGAGGACCTGGTCCGGGACACTCGCCGTGGCCAGGACATCCTGCATCGCAACGTTCAGAAGGCAGCCGACCTGGTGCGCGATTTCAAGCAGGTGGCCATCGACCAGACCAGCGACACCCGGCGCGACTTCGAGCTGGCCCAGGTGGTCGAGGATGTGCTTGTGATGGTGGAACCGAGCTTCAAGCACACGCCCTACCGCATCGAGACGATGCTGGCGCCGTCGCTGCGCATGAGCAGTTATCCGGGCGCGCTGGGCCAGGTGCTGACCAATCTGCTCATGAATACGCTGGTGCACGCCTTCGAGGGCCGCGACCAGGGCCACGTGCTCGTGCGTTGCCAGCGGGTGGACGATGACGAAGTGGAACTGCTGGTGCAGGACGACGGCCGCGGCATGGATGCCTCGGTGGTGCGGCGCATCTTCGACCCGTTCTTCACCACCAAGCTGGGCAAGGGAGGCTCGGGCCTGGGCATGCACATCGTGCACAACATCGTGACCAACGTGCTGGGCGGGCAGATCGAGGTCGTCAGCACACCCGGCGAGGGCACCCGCATGCTGGTGCGGCTGCCGGTGCAGGCGCCGCTGAGGGCGCCTGGCGACGAAGGGGCCGAAGGGTCGGCCCTCGCGCCTTACTGAGAAGCGCCGGACGCGCTGGGCAGGGCCGCCGATGCGGCGGCGATGGCAGCGGTCGCTGCCTCGGACGCCGAGGTGCTCAGCGGCGCGGCACTGGCCGAGCTGTCGGCATGGCCTCCGGTGACATCGTGCTTCTCGCCCGACATGTCGATATTGCCGCCGCTGCGCATCAGGACGAACAGCGCCAGGCCGGCAAAGACGATGAAGCCAAGGACGAGTTTCCACATGGTGCCGGGTCTCCTGAATGCGAGAGAAAAAAGATGAATGCCTGTGATTGTTCAGGCGCAGGCTGACATGAGCCTGAGTAAGAAAACGCATCGGCCCCCGCAGGGGCCGATGCATGGGTGAAGCACGCACCCCTGGCAGTTGCCGCGGGTGCGTCAAGCCGGCGTTCAGTCGCGGGCGTAGATGTCCACGTCCTTGGTTTCGCGCACGAACAGCAGGCCGATCACCAGGGTGACGGCGGCGATGCCGATGGGATACCAGAGGCCGTGATAGATGTTGCCGTTCTGCGCCACCATGGCGAAGCTGATGGACGGCAGCAGGCCGCCGAACCAGCCATTGCCGATGTGATACGGCAGGCTCATGGAGGTGTAGCGGATGCGGGTGGGGAAGAGTTCCACCAGCATCGCCGCGATCGGGCCATAGACCATGGTCACGTACAGCACCAGCAGCGTCAGGATCGCCACCGTCAGCACGGTGTTGATCTTGGCCGGGTCCGCCTTGGTGGGATAGCCGGCCGCCTTCATGGCGTCGGCCAGGTCCTTCTTGAAGGCGGCGATCTTCTTGGCGCTGTCCTCGTCGAACTTGTGGCCACCGGCGGTCAGCGTGGCGGCAGGCGCCTCGATCACGCGGTCGCCCACCTTCACCTGGCCGGAGCCGGCCGTGCCGGAAATGGTCTCGTAGTTGGCGGAGGCCTGTGCCAGGGCACGCTTGGCAATGTCGCACGGCGTGGTGAAGTCCACGTCACGCGCCACCGGGCTGCCCTGGAAGGAGCACTGGCTGGTGTCGGTGCTCAGCGTGATCTGTGCCGAAGCCTGGGCGCGGGCCAGGTCCGGGTTGGCCGCGTTGGTCAGCGCCTTGAACAGCGGGAAGTAGGTCAGGATCGCCAGCAGCAGGCCGGCCATGATGATGGGCTTGCGGCCGATCTTGTCCGACAGGGTGCCGAAGATCACGAAGAACGGCGTGCCGATCAGCAGGGCGACCGCCACCATGATGTTGGCAGTCGCCGCATCGACCTTCAGCACGCTCGTCATGAAGAAGAGCGCGTAGAACTGGCCCGTGTACCAGACAACGCCCTGGCCGGCGACGAGGCCGAACAGCGCCAGCAGCACGATCTTCAGGTTCTTCCACTGGCCGAAGGATTCGGACAGCGGGGCCTTGGAGGTCTTGCCTTCGGACTTCATCTTCTGGAAGGCCGGCGATTCATTCATCGACAGGCGGATCCAGACGCTGATGCCCAGCAGCAGGATGGAGACAACGAACGGCACGCGCCAGCCCCAGGCGGCGAAGGTGGCCTCGCCCATCAGCGTGCGGGTGGACAGGATGACGATCAGCGACAGGAACAGGCCCAGCGTTGCGGTGGTCTGGATCCAGGAGGTGTAGGCGCCGCGCTTGCCGTGCGGCGCATGTTCCGCCACATAGGTCGCGGCACCGCCGTATTCACCGCCCAGTGCCAGGCCTTGCAGCAGGCGCAGGCCGACCAGGATCACCGCGGCGGCGGGACCGATCGTGTCGTACGTGGGCAGCACGCCGACGATGAAGGTGGACAGGCCCATGATCAGGATGGTCACCAGGAAGGTGTACTTGCGACCGATCATGTCGCCCAGACGGCCGAACACCAGCGCGCCGAAGGGGCGCACGATGAAGCCGGCCGCAAAGGCCATCAGCGACGCGATGAACTGCGCCGTCGGGTCCAGGCCCGTGAAGAACTGCTTGCCGATGATGGCGGCCAGGGAGCCGTAGAGATAAAAGTCGTACCACTCGAAAACCGTGCCCAGCGACGAGGCGAAGATGACTTTCTTCTCCTCGGCGGTCATCGGCGCGCTGGTGGTCACTGCACTGGCAGTTGCCATGGGGTTGTCTCCTCGTTGTCACGAATCTCCGACCGGGGATTCTTGGAGGGCGACTATCCGGGGCGGCTCTGACCTCTATCTGACGCGATGCTTTCCCCGGGCTGACAAACCCGGGTGGAACCCTGAGGCGTCGTTTCTCGATGCGGAATTTAAGGGCATGTGCAGTGCAGCAAAGGGTATGTCCTAGGCAGCGCCGCGACGGATCCCGACGGGCAATGTCTGCGCCTGCGACCAGCCGGGGCCCTGGAACCAGGGATCGTCGTCCAGGCAGGCAGCCACCATATCCAGGGCGTCCAGGCCCCAGAAAAGGCGATCGTCCACCGCCACGGTGGGCACGCCGAACACGCCGCGCGCCAGCGCCGTGTCCGTGGCCTCGCGCAGGGCCTGCTTCACCGGCTCGCCAGCGGGATCTTGCTGCGGCGCCAGCGCGGTTGTGAGCGTGTTCAGGCGCTCCGGGTCGCTGGCGTCCAGGCCGCCTTGCCAGACGTGGCGAAACACCGTCTCCACCGCGTAGCGGCCCGGCGTCTTGCCTGGCTCGGCCGTGGCCCAGAGCAGGCGCAGCAGCGGCAGCGGGTTGAACGGATGGGCGGCCGGCAGGTCCAGCGGGATGTTCAGCTGGTGGCTCAGCCACAGCACCTGGCGATAGGTCCAGTCGCGCTTGTGCGGCAGCTCGGCCGGCCCCTTGTGGGCGTGGGCCTTGAGCAGCGCCCCGAAAACGATCGGCACGTAACGCACCGCGATGCTGCGGCCTGCCAGGACTTCGGGCAGGCGCTCGAAGGCCAGTGCCGCATAGGGGGAGATGGGATCGAAGTAGAAGTCGATGGTCTTCATGGCGTTCCTTCCTTCCAATCGGCGGCGCCGTGCGCGCGCAGCACGGCGCGTCGCTCAGGCAACTGGCCCAGGATGTTGATGCGCACCTCGTCCGACGCCTGGCTCCATGCCGCAATTTCCTGGATGGTGCGGGCACAGCCACGGCACAGGCCCGTGGGCTCGTGCATCTGGCAGATGTTGATGCAGGGAGAGGCGACGCGGCCTTCTGGCGTACGGGTCACAGCCACGGTCGGTCCGCTCATGCTTGCATGACCTCCACCACAGGCGCCCCGGTGAGCGCCACCAGTTGCTGCGGGGTCATCTGGAACACGCCGTTGGGATGGCCGGCAGCGGCCCAGATGGTCTCGAAGCGGAACAGCGTCTCATCGATGAAGAGCTGCGGCTGCGCCGCACCCTGCGCCGGCGCAAAGCCGAGCGGCGACACACCGCCGATGGAAAAGCCCGTGCGCGACTTGACGAAGTCCGCATCCGCGCGGCCCAGCGGGCCGGTGTGCGGTTGCAGCTTGCGCTCATCGACACGGCGATCGCCGGCCGCGATCACCACCACCGCCGCGTCATCGGCCTTGCGGCGAAAGACGACGCTCTTGGCGATCTGCCCGAGCGCCACGCCCAGCACGTCGGCCGCTTCCTGCGCGCTGCGCGCCGACTGGGCCAGCCAGACGGGGGCATGCGCATGTTGCAAGGCCTGCAGTGCCGCGCTGACGCGCTCAAAGCCTTCGGAGCGTGGCTCACTGGCCGACGCAGCGGCGGACGGTGCAGGCGCCGCGGCCGGTGCCGCGGAGGAGGACATGGACGAGGCAGTCATGAGCACCATTGTGCCGCTGCCGTGCCGCGCAGCAGTTGCGGCCATGCCATCACCTCAGTGTCACCGAGGCGTCAGCCCCTCAGGGCCATTCGCTATGCCATGCGCAGGACCCCTGGGGTATGGTGGCCCGGATGAGCGAAGTGACCAGCCCCTTTGAACCCGAATTCACCCAGAAGCTTTGTGAGATTTTCGAGCAGTTGATCAGCTTCAACCAGGTGCTGGGCTTGAGGGTCGATGCATTGACCGAATCGACGGCACGGGCCCACATCCGCATGCGCCCGGAGCTCATCGGCCACTACGCCCACCAGCGCATGCACGGCGGCGTGATCAGTGCCACGCTGGATGCCATGGGCGGCCTGGCCGTGATGGCCGCCACCGGTGCGCGTCACATGGACGAAGCCCCGATGCAGCGCCTGCAGCGCTTTGGCAAGCTCGGCACCATCGACTTGCGTGTGGACTATCTGCGCCCGGCCATCGGGCCGATGTTCCACTGCGAGGCGGAGATCCTGCGGCTGGGCAGCCGGGTGGCCAATACGCGCATGGCCTTCACCGACGACCAGGGCCGCCTGCTGGCCACGGGTGCGGCCGCCTACATCGTGTCCTGAAGCGCCGTCATGGGCGTCGTCGTCGCTGCGGTGCTGATGCGGTAGACGCAGCGGCGGGCGCCGGCCAGCAGGTGCTCGGCCCGCTCCACCTGCACGCCGGGCCCCAGGCATTGGCGGAACACCGACAGCTCGGAGCGGCAAAAACCCTGGCAGCTCGTCGCGGCGGCGCAGATCGGACAGTGATCCTCGACCAGCAGCCAGTCGTCTCCAGCGCGTTCGGCCCGGGCCATGTAGCCCTCCTCCGACCGCAGCCGGGCCAGCTCGCCGACCCGCTCGCCCAGGCCCTGGCAACGCGACAGCGCTGCCTCGTAGCGTCGCCGGGCATCCTGTTCGCGGGCGGTGATGAGCTGGTCCAGCCCGGCGTCGCCGAACAGGGCGCGGGCTTGCTGGATCAATTGCAGCGTGAGGTCGGCGTGACGGTCCGGAAAGCGGCTGTGGCCGGCCCCGGTGAGCGCCCACAGCTTGCGAGGGCGTCCGACCCGGGCCGACGGCTGATCCTGGCGCGTCTCGTCCCGGACGTCCACCAGCCCCTGGGCCTGCAGCCGGGCCAGCAGCTTGTGGGCGCCCATGGGAGTGATGGCCAGCGTAGCCGCCAGGGTGGCGGCCGGTTGGGGGCCTCGGCTCTTGAGCTCGAACAGCAGCCGGTCTTCATTGCCTTCGGGCAGGGGCATGCTCATGAGTGCTTCCTCGCGAACCGGATGAAGCCAATGGCGGCCACCAGGCAGGTACAGCCGCCCAGCAGCATGATCCACCGCGCCGACAGCATGCCCAGCCCGCCGCCGATGAGCGCAATCAGCGTGTTGGACAGGCAGAAGACGGTCGTCAGCAAGCCCATGACGCGTCCCTGCCCGTAGGCGGCAAAACGCTCGGACATCCAGGCGGGCATCAAGGCGTTGTAGAAGGACAAGGGCACACCCAGCATCGGGATGATGGCCAGCCCCAGCCACGAGGGTGCAGCGCTCAAGGCCAGCAAGCCGGTGGCGGCGACCACCGCGAAACGGGCCGCGCGGCGCAAGGGTGTCGGGCCCGAGCCGATGCGCGCCGCCAGCAGGCTCGCTGCGGTCATGGCGCCGCATTGGACGGCGGTCACGAGCGCGATGCCTCGGCTGTCCAGGCCGGCTTGCTGCACCATCCACAACGGCGCGAACTCATACAGCGCATTGACCCCCAGCGTGTAGGCCATTTGCAAAGCCGCGAGGCGGCGCAGCACGGGGTCCGTGACCAGCAGGCCGAGTGACTGCTGGCGGCGCAGCGCGGCCAGCAGAGGCACCGGTTCAGTCGGGCCCGGCAGATGCGCCGGCCGGTCATCGGGCAATCCCATCAGCAGCAGCACGAGGCAAGGCACCAGGATGGCGGCGGAGACCATGAAGGGCACCGCCTCTCCGAGCGGCAAGGTCAGGCCCCCGAGCAGCGGGCCGACCAGCCAGCCGATGTAGAGGCTGGCATTGAGCCAGGCGAAGCTGCGGGTGCGGTCCAGCTGGGGATGCCAGTCGGCCAGCAAGGCGCGCACGACCGCGACATTGCCTTCGGTCAGACCCGTGACGAAGCGCGAGAGCACAAAGAGCGGGTAGTTGCGCTGCGCCAGCGCGACGGCACTGAGCCCGTAGCTGATCAAGGTGGCACTGATGGTGATGCTCAGCACACGGCGGCGGCCGTGGCGATCGGACAGTGGGCCGACAAACAGGCTGCCGACGAGGATGCCAGCAGGGTTCACGGCTAGCGCCAGCCCCATCAGCAGCTCAGGATGCAGGCCCGCGAAGTGGGTGAAGCTGTCCACCGGCCCACCGACGAAGATCGGCGCGAGGATCGGATAAGGCAAGGCCACCCCGGCCGTGCTCATCAGCGACAGCGCACAGACGGCCCACAGCAGCAACTGGGGATGGCGAAGCGGCGCCTGGGCGGCGGGCGAGGTGGAGGCGTTCAGCACGGTACTCATTGTGAGATCCCCACTGGGGTACGGACATTTGTCATTGGGCGCTGCCCGCCGGTTGCTTTTCCGCCGCTCCGCTGGAATGACTCGCGGGCCACGGCGGCCCCTTGAGCTCCAGCATGTTGCCGTCCGGATCAAACAGGTAGAGCGAGGGCCCTTCTCCCTCCGCTCCATACCTGGAGCCGTAGGCCTGCACCTGCACCTGCTGCTGTTCAAGCCAGCGACGCAGCGTAGGTTCGTCGAACGCGTCCACGCGCAGGCAGAAGTGATCCATGTTGCGCCCCTCGCGGCCCGGCGCAGCGCCTCCCAGACGGCCCAGCCGCCCATCCAGCGTGACCAGGTCGATCAGCTGCGCCCCTGCCCGCAATTGCACCAGTCCGATCTCGTCCTGCCGCCGCTCCACCACGCACCCCAGCACGTCCACGTAGAAGTGCAAGGCCGCTGCCAGATCGCTGATGCGCAGGACCACATGGTCCAGCCCTCGGATGGTGATCATGTGGCGCTCCTCTTCTGTGTTGATGCGGCCATCTTCCCTGAAGCGCCTCAATAAATAAACAAGTTGTTTATTAACATGGCCACACGCAGGGAGAAGGACAATGCCGGCATGACGTTTCGTGCCGTTCCTCTTCCTGCAGATGTTCCCGGGCGCCTATGGCTGCAATCAATGCCGGGGCGCCGTGAGCCATGGGGCGCCTTTCTCGATGAGGCGCGCCTGCAGCAACTGAATGTGGTGGTGTGCCTGAATCCGCTGGAGGAGGTTGCGGAGCTCTCGCCGGCCTACTTCAAGGCGATCAAGGAAGGGCGACTGCCGTTCCGATGGCTGCATGTGCCGATGCTGAATTTCGGCCTGGCCTCGGAGGCGGCGGCGTTTCGCCTGGGGGTGGAACAGCTGGCGCAAGGCCTGCGCCTGGGCGACCGCGCGCTTGTGCATTGCGCAGCGGGCATGGGCCGTACCGGCACCATGGCGGCCTGCGTGCTCAAGTCGCTGGGCTGCGACACGGAGGAAGCCGTCCAGGCGGTACGCGCCGCTGGATCCAACCCGCAGTCCGCCGTGCAGTCCGGCTGGATCCAGCGCTTTTGAATCGCCGCGGCAGGAGCCCTGCGCTTGCTCAGGCCACGAGGGCTGCGGGGCGCGCAGTCTTCCAGCGACCGCGCGTGAAGTCAGGGAAGTCCTTGGCATTGCCCCGGTCCGCCACCGAGTCACACGACAGCGGAAGCACCGCCGACCAGGCGGCGGCGTCGTAGACGTCCTGATCCATGGGCAGGCCCTGACGCAGGTTGTAGATCACGCGCCACAGCATCACGAAGTCCATGCCCGCCGAGCCGCCTTGCTGCGCCTGGGGGCCGAGCTGCTTCCACAGCGGGTGGTCAAACCGCTCGAACCAGGGTGCCATGGCCGTGTCCCAGTCCCGAAAGGCCTCGCGGTCTCCGCCCGGCTGCATCAGCTTGCGACCGTCCAGCATCTCCACCGCGATGCGGTCCGGAAAACCGCTGAAGGCGCCATTGGTGCCGACCACCGTATTGAGCCGCGAATAAGGGCGCGGCGTGGTCGTGTCGTGCTGCAGCAAGATGGTGCGGCCCGACGCGCACTTGATCACGCTGGTGTTCACGTCCCCCGTGATGTAGGGCAGACGGGCATGCGGATGCCCGGCCGGCAGCTCGCGCGCGGCAAAGGCAGCGAGGCTCCGGGCGTTGGAACTCTGCGAATTCAGATAGTCGAAGCGGTCGCCCCGGTGAATGTTGAAGTACTGCGCAATCGGGCCCAGGCCGTGCGTGGGATAGAGATTGCCGTTGTGCTGGGCGTAACGCAGCGTGCGCCACGAGCCGGGGCCACGCGCCACCTCCTTGAGCTGATGGCGCAGGTCATGGAAATAGGCGCCCTCGGCATGCACCAGTTCGCCGAACAGGCCCTGGCGCACCATGTTCAGGACCATGAGTTCTTCTCGGCCATAACAGCAGCTCTCCAGCATCATGCAATGCCGCTGCGTGGCCTCGGCCGTGTCCACGAGCAACCAGCCTTCGTTGATGGTGACCGCCGCTGGCGTCTCGATGAAGACATGCTTGCCCGACTTCATGGCCGACACCGCCATGGGTGTGTGCAGCTCCCAGGGCGTGGCGATGATCACCGCATCCACATCCGGGCGCGAGATCAGGCGTTCCCAGGCGCCGGAACTGCCGGTGATCACCTCCGGACGCGGCGCACGTGCCTGGTTGATCAGCGCCAGGGTCTTGTCGATGGCCACCGGGTCGGTGTCGGCCACGGCGGTGATGCGGGCACCTTCGATGCGGCACAGTGTCTGCGCCAGTTCGGCGCCACGCTGCCCGACCCCGATGATGCCGATACGCACCTCGCCCAGTGCAGGCACCTTCAGGCCGATCACGCTCTTGTTGCCAGTGGGCAGCGGCGCCAGCGGCCCGCCCGACGCACAGCCCGCCAGCGCGGTGGCTGCGCCCGTGCTGAGCAGCCCGCCGAGCAGGCGGCGGCGGTCGGGTTGATCAGGCCGGTCGTGGTCATCCATCGCGCGTATCTCCGCATCCAGTGCCGCGCGATGATACGTGCGCCCCGACAATCGCCCCTATGTCCGACGCCCTTCCCTTGATGCATGTGGACGCACAGCGCATCGTCATCAACAAGCCTGCCGGCCTGCTGGCCGTCCCTGGCCGCGGCGACGACAAGCAGGATTGCGCATGGGCGCGCGTGCGCGCGCAGTTCCCCGACGCGCTGGTGGTCCACCGCCTGGACCAGGCGACCTCGGGGCTGATCGTCTTCGCCCGCGGCGAGGCCATGCAACGCGCCTTGAGCGACGCCTTTGCCCTGCGCCAGGTTGGCAAGCGCTACGAAGCGGTGGTCAGCGGCGCGGTGGCCCAGGATGAGTTCGACATCGACCTGCCCCTGATCGCCGATTGGCCCAATCGCCCGCGGCAGAAGGTCGATCTTGCCCAAGGCAAGCCCAGCCTTACTCATGTGCAGGTGCTGCATCGGCAGGCCGGCCAGACGCGGCTCTGGCTGATGCCGGTCACCGGTCGTTCGCACCAGCTGCGGGTGCACCTGCTGTCCATTGGTCACCCCATCCTGGGTGACGCGCTCTATGCCCCGCCCGACGCCGCCGCCCAGGCGCCGCGCTTGCTGCTGCATGCACGAGACCTGAGCCTGCCCGCCTTGCTGGGCGAAACCGCCCTCACCCTCCACTCACCTGCCGACTTCTGAGGATCCGTCATGGCCAACACCCCAACGCCCCCCAACCCATCTGCTGACGCGGATGCCGCCCTCTCGGCCGCCGGCCGCACGCTGACGCTGATCACTGGCAGTTCCAGGGGTCTGGGTGAAGCCTTGGCGCGGGAGTGCCTGGAAGCGGGACATGAGGTGATTGGCATCGCTCGCGGCCGCAGCGATGCGCTGGCGCGCTTCGCCCGCGAACAGGGGCAGTCGCTGCAGCAATGGCAGGCCGATCTGGCCGAGCCGCTCGTGATCGCCCGCCACATGGGGGACTGGCTGCGTACGCAGCCGGCGGACTGGGCCGCCGTCCACCTCGTCAACAATGCCGGCGTGATCCCCACGCCCGGGCCCGTGGATGCCGCGCCCCTGGAAACACTGTCCAGCGCGATGCGGGTGGGCCTGGAGGCCACGCTGCTGATCAGTGCGGCCTTCCTGGAGGCCACGCGCGACTGGCCAGGGGATCGGCGCATCCTGAACATCTCCTCGGGGCTGGGCCGCCGGGCGATGGCCGGATCCGCCGTGTACTGCGCGGCCAAGGCCGGCATGGACAACCTCAGCCGCGCCATGGCGCTGGATGAAGCCGTGAAGGCGGACCAGGGCCGCCCCTTCGCCCGCGTGGTGTCCCTCGCACCGGGCATCATCGACACCGACATGCAAGCCACGATCCGCAGCGGCGCCGCGGACCAGTTCCCGGACCGCGAACGCTTTGTGGCCTTCAAGACCGAAGGCCAGCTGTCCAGCCCGCAGGACACCGCCCGCCGGGTGCTGGCTTACCTGCGTAGAAACGATTTCGGCCAGCAGGTGCTGGCCGATGTGCGGGACGCCTGAGCCGCGCGGGCGCGCGGCCTCAGCCCAGCATGTTGGCCGCGCGCAGCAATCCCATCAGCAGCATCCACAGCACCACGGAGCGCCACACCAGGCCCACCACGCTTTGCAGGTGCCCCAGCTGAGGCGGCTGGCCGCCGGTGGAGCCTTCGGCACGGGTGGCGTCCATGTCGCCACCCGCTTCGAAGGTCTTGCTGCGGTCCGGCGTCACCCCGGGCGCCGCGCTGCCACCCAGCTGCACGCCCACCGCCCCAGCCGCGGCGGCCAGGATGATGCCCTCGTTGCTGTGCGCCCACAGGGCGGCATCCCGACGCCAGCCGTTCACCGCCTCTTCGAAATTGCCCACGATGGCAAAACCGGTGGCGGTGAGGCGCGCCGGTACATGGTCGATCAGCCCGAACAGCCGACGCGAGAGGTGCATCAGGCGCTCATTGGTGGGCGCATCCAGCGTGCGGCTCTTGAAAGCCCAATAGCGCCCCGCGAATTCAGCCATGCGGTAGAGCACCGCGCCTGCCGGGCCCAGGCCCAGCGCCGACAGCAGCACGAACCAGAAGAACACGCCAAAGACATGGCGGTGCGCGGCCAGCAGGGAATGCTCCAGCACATGCCGCAGCAGTTCGGTGCGCGGCAGCTCGCTCGCATCCAGGTGGCGCCATTCCGCCAGCAGGCGCCGGGCTTCCAGCTCATCGCCGCGCTCCAGCGCGTCGCGGATGTCGGTGAAGTAGTGGCTGAACTGCCTGAAGCCCAGCGTCAGGTAGAGCACCAGCACGTCCAGCAGCAGCGACAGCACAAGGCTGTAGCGGTGCAGCAGCATGGCCAGCAGGCCGACCAGCAAGGCCGGGCCGACCACCGTGATGGTCCAGACCACGGCGGCATGGTGCGACCGGCCGGCATCGAAATTACGCCCCGTCCAGCGCACCCAGGCAATCATGCCCTGGTGGACCGGATTGCCGTGCGGCAGAGGCTTGAGCTGCTCGCAGATCAGTGCGAGCAAGACCGCGATAAGGTTCATGGCCCGGGATGATAGCGGGCCGAGAAGGAACCGAGCCCGTTTCAGGCCAGCAGGAAACGATACAGATTGCGAAGCATGGCGGCCGTCGCCCCCCAGATGAAGTACTCGCGCTGCGCCGCAGGGTGCTCGCCGTTGCTGCTTGCAAGACCTGCCCCTGTCCAGGGCATGGAGAGGAACTGCCGGTGGCCGCCTTCCCACTCGAAGCGGTGGCGCTGATGGTGCGCCGGGTCCATCAGGAAGGCCAGCGGCACTTCAAACGCCTCGGCCACCTCGACGGCATCGAGGCGGAGCACGAACTCCGGCCGCACCAGCGCCACCACCGGTGTGACCTCGAAGGCAGTGACGGTGCGGTACAGCGGCAGCTGGCCCAGGATGTCGATGAAGGGTTCGTCCAGGCCGATTTCTTCCTGCGCCTCACGCAGTGCGGTGCGCTCGGGCGACCCATCCTCCGGCTCGGCCCGACCGCCAGGGAAGCTCACCTGGCCCGCGTGGTCACGCAGATGCGCCGTGCGCTGGGTGAGCAGCACCGACAGGCCCTCGGGCCGCTTGACCAGCGGCACGAGCACCGACGCCTGGGTGGGCGAGCGCTCAGCCAGGATGCCGCCATCACCGGGAATCTCTGGGTCGAATGGGGGAGGACGCAGGAAGCGTTCACGCAAGGCGTCGGCGGTGAGCCGGGCAGCCGGCACGGCCGGCAGATGCGCATCGGTGCCTGTGACGGGCACCAGCCAGGGTTCCTTGATGGCGGGTCGATTCGGGAGCGTGGGCATGAGGTCGGCTTCAGGGGCTGCTCAGTATGCCGGGAAAGAAAAAACCGCTCCCGGCCGAGGCCTTGGAGCGGTTTTCCTGGCACGGGGAGACCCCGTGCGTGAAGGGCTGCCCTGGATCAGGCCAGCTTTTCCTTGATACGAGCCGACTTGCCCGAACGCTGACGCAGGTAGTAGAGCTTGGCGCGACGGACATCACCGCGACGCTTCACTTCGATCGAAGCGATCAGCGGGCTGTAGGTCTGGAACGTACGCTCAACGCCTTCGCCGCTGGAGATCTTGCGGACGATGAAGTTGGAGTTCAGGCCACGGTTGCGCTTGGCAATCACGACGCCTTCGTAGGCCTGCACCCGCTTGCGGGTACCTTCCACCACGTTGACGTTGACGATCACGGTGTCGCCAGGACCAAACGCGGGGATGGTCTTGTTCAGACGAGCAATTTCTTCTTGCTCGAGGATTTGGATCAGGTTCACAAAATGCTCCTAGTGATCGTGCCCGCGCAAATGCGTTCTGGTGCGGCGCAGGGTCAAGAGCCAGCGTTTGAAGTTTGGCTCCATCTCCTGCCCCAGCGGTGTGAAGGCCGACGAATTCGGCCCCGGCCAGGCAGAGGATCGGGAAAACGCGGGATTATAGACGCGCTTTGCAGGCCGTCAAACCTGGCGCAGCGTGGCGAGAAAGGCTTCATCCTTGCGACTGAGCTTTCCGTCACGGCGGGCAGCCTCGATCAGCTCCGGGCGGCGCTGCAGCGTCAAGGCCAGCGAGCGCTCACGGCGCCAGCGGGCAATCTCGGCATGGTGGCCCGACAGCAGCACCGGCGGCACCGGCTGCGGGCCAGCACCGGTATCCAGCACCTCGGGGCGGCTGTAGTGCGGGCAGTCGAGCAAGCCATCGGAGAAGCTGTCCTGCTGATGGGAGGCGGCGTCGTTCAGCACCCCCTCCTGCAGCCGCGTCACGGCGTCCATCAGGGCCAGCGCCGGCAATTCGCCCCCGGACAGCACAAAGTCACCCAGGCTCACTTCCATCGTCACATGACGGTCCAGGAAGCGCTGGTCGATGCCTTCGTAGCGTCCGCACAGCAGGATGGCGCCCGGGCCGGCTGCCATCTCCCGCACCAGCGCCTGGTCCAGGTGACGCCCGGTGGGGCTGAAATGGATCACTGCCGGCGGACCGGCCTCCGGCGCACCGCCGGCGGCTTGCGCGGCAGCGCGGTCCGACCGCACGGCGGCCATGGCACGCTCCAGCGGCTCCACCAGCATCACCATGCCGGGGCCGCCGCCATAGGGGCGGTCATCCACGCGGCGGTAGTTGTCCTCGGCGTAATCGCGCAGTGGCCACAGGCGCACATCCACCTGCCGGCTTTCATAGGCACGCCGTGTCACGCCAACCCGCAGGAAGGGCTCGAAGAGCTCCGGGAACAGGGTGACAACGTCAAAACGCATGATGGCGGGGCGGCGCGATCGCCGGGTCAGGACCAGGACAGCGGGCGGACCTTGCAGGGCCCGGGCCGCTCACTCAATAGTCCAGGCCCCAGTCGACGGTGATGCGCCGCTGGGCCATGTCCACATCGTCCACATAGGCGGAGACGAAGGGCACCAGGATTTCCTGCTCGGGCTTGACCGGCGGGGTGAGGCCCGGCGGCACGATGCGCAGCACGCAGTGCGGGCCGGTGTCGATCAGGTCGAGCACATCTCCCAGCGCCTGCCCTTCGCGGTTCACGACCGACAGGCCGATCAGGTCGATCCAGTAATACTCGTCAGGATCGGTCTTGGGGAAAGTAGCGCGGGAGATAAAGATGCGAGCACCCTTGAGCGCCTCGGCCGCACTGCGGTCCGACACGCCTTCGGCCTGGGCAACGATGCCATCGCCATGGTCTCGCACCGAAAGAATCTTGAGCACGGGCGGGACGGCAGCCCCGGCCGGTGCAACGCCTGGGCGAGGCGCGCCGTTCACCCGCTCGCTTGGTTTCAGGAACCAGCGGCGGGAATTGAACAGCGCGTCGGCATCGGCGGAATGGGACAGGATCTTGATCCAGCCCTTGATGCCCCAGGCGTCCAGCACGCGCCCGACCTCGATGGCGTCCTCCGGCATGGCCGTGGACGTGTCATCCAGCAGATCGGGAGCGGTTTTCATTGACGTGCGTCCGCTCAGGCAGCAGCGGCGGGAGCCACGGCAGCCTTCTTGGACACGTCCACCAGGCGCGCCACGGCGGGCGACAGCTGGGCGCCAACGCCCACCCAGTAGGAGACGCGGTCTTGAGCCACGCGCAGCGACTCGGCAGCACCGGAAGCCACCGGGTTGTAGAAGCCCAGGCGCTCGATGAAGCGGCCATCGCGGCGGTTGCGGCTGTCGGTCACGACGATGTTGTAGAACGGACGCTTCTTGGAGCCGCCGCGGGAGAGTCGAATCACGACCATGATCAATCCTTCAGTGTTTTCTAGCGTTCCACCGCACCAGGGAGACACACAGGGGCAAGCAGATCAGGGGTAGAGTGGGACTGCGCGTAACGCGTGTGAGGCGAACGCTGAAAAGGCGTCAGGGAACTGTCCCGCGCAAGTCATGCACACTCTTGAGTCGGCGCCGTAGATACGCCAGCAGCCGCCAATCCCGTTGCTTGCGGTCTGTTGCCCATGTTGTTTGCACCATGTGGTGCACATGCGGCAGCAGCCCTTTCAGCATCGTTATCAGCTCACACCTGCCAGCCAGCGCCAAAACCCGGCATTATAAACTCGGGTTTGACGCTTTGTCCTCCATCTCCAATGACCACATCCCCCAGCAGTACCGCACCCCTCGTCATCCGCCCCAGCATGGAGGGCGACATTGCCGCCATCCAGCAGATCTACGAGCATGCGGTGCTCCATGGCACCGGCACCTTCGAGACCGAAGTACCGGACCGGGCCGAGATGGCCCGTCGCCGCACCGAGGTCCTGAGCCGCAGCCTGCCCTACCTCGTGGCCGAGCGTGACGGCCAGGTGCTGGGCTATGCCTATGCCAACTATTTCCGCCCCCGGTTGGCCTACCGCTACTTTGTGGAAGATTCCATCTATTTGTCGCCCCAGGCCCAGGGTCAGGGTGTCGGCCGCCTGCTGCTGGCCGAGCTGATCGCACGCTGCGAGGCTGCTGGCGCCCGCCAGATGATCGCGGTGATCGGCGACTCGCAGAACCAGGGCTCCATTGGCGTGCATCGCACGCTCGGTTTCGAGCAAAACGGCCTGCTCAAGTCCGCCGGGTGGAAATTCGGCCGCTGGCTGGATGTGGTGCTGATGCAGCGCCAGCTGGGCCAGGGCGATACCAGCTCGCCCATCCTTGCTGCCGCCGCGGCCCCGGCAGCGCCCGCCGCGCCGGCTGATCCCTCGGCACCCGCTTCAGCGGACCCCGCACCGGCGGCATGAACACCGTCGCGGACCCCGCCCCGGAGCGGTCCTACCGCTCCAAGACCGTGGCCACCTGGCTGAGTTTCGGGCTGGGCAGCCTGGGGCTGCACCGCTTTTATCTCTACGGCCCGCAGGACCGCTGGGCCTGGGCCCATCCCCTCCCCACCTTGCTTGGCCTGTACGGCGTCCATCGCATGGATGTGCTGGGGCAGGACGACCATCTGGCCTGGCTGCTGATCCCGCTCCTGGGCCTGATGCTCGCCCAGAGCATGCTGGCTGGCATCCTGCACGGATTGACGCCGGATGCGCTGTGGAATGAACGTCACAACCCCGGCCTGCCCCCGCGCACCACCGGCTGGGGGCCGATCCTCGGTGTCATTGCCTGCCTGATGGTGGGCGGCGCCTGCCTCATGGCGACGATCGCCTTCTCGGCCCAGCGCTACTTCGAGTCACAGGTGGAGGCGGCCAGGGAATTGAGCCAGTAGGCTGACGCTTCCCATGCGCCGCTTGGGTTGCGGCGGCGCCCCGGCGTCTGAGCCGCAGGCGCCGACGCGCAGCGCTCAGAACAGGGTGAAGCTCAACCAGTAGAACACCCCGCCGATGAACGCCGAGGCGGGGATCGTGAAGATCCAGGCCCACACGATGTTGCCGGCCACGCCCCAGCGCACCGAGGAGGCGCGCTGCGTGGAGCCCACGCCGACGATCGCCCCGGTGATGGTGTGCGTCGTGGAGACCGGAATGCCCAGCGCCGTGGCCAGGAACAGCGTGATCGCCCCACCCGTCTCGGCGCAGAAGCCGCCCACCGGCTTGAGCTTGGTGATCTTCTGGCCCATGGTGCGCACGATGCGCCAGCCGCCAAACATGGTCCCCAGGCCAATGGCCAGGTAGCAGGCGCCAATCACCCAGGTGGGCGGCGAGTGCTCGGTACCGGAGGCATAGCCAGAGGCGATCAGCAGCATCCAGATCAGGCCAATCGTCTTTTGCGCATCATTGCCGCCGTGGCCCAGGCTGTACAGCCCCGCCGACAGCAGCTGCAGACGCCGGAACCAGTTGTCCACCCGCAGCGGAGAACTGCGGCGGAACAACCAGGCCACCAGCACCATCAGCAGCGAGCCCAGCAGGAAGCCCAGCAGCGGCGACACGAAGATGAACAGCACCGTCTTGCCGATGCCGCCCATGATCAGCCCCTTGGTGCCGGCCTTGGCGATGGCAGCGCCCACCAGGCCGCCGATCAGCGCATGCGAGGAACTCGACGGAATGCCGTAGAACCAGGTGATGACGTTCCAGGAGATGGCCCCGATGAGGGCCCCGAAGATCACATGGTGGTCCACGATGCCAGGGTCAATGCTGCCCTTGCCAATCGTGGCCGCCACCTTCAGTTCGAAGAAGGCGACCGCCACCACGTTGAAGAAGGCGGCGAACAGCACTGCCTGCTGCGGCTTGAGCACCCCCGTGGAGACCACCGTGGCGATCGAGTTGGCCGCATCGTGAAAGCCGTTCATGAAGTCGAACAGCACGGCCAGCACCACGAGCATGGCCACGACCCAGAAGGCCACCTGCATCGTTCCCATCAGCCGACCCCGGATCAGGAATTCTCGAGGACGATGCCCTCGATGAGGTTGGCCACGTCTTCGCAGCGGTCGGAAATCGATTCCAGCTGCTCATAGATGGCCTTGAGCTTGATCAACTCCCGCACATCCGGCTGCTCGCGGAACAGCTTGGACATCGCGGCGCGCATCACGCGGTCCGCATCGGACTCCAGCTTGTCGATTTCTTCGCAGGTCTTGATGGCCGCTTCCGCCGTCTGCGATTCGCTGAGCTTGGGCAGCAGCGACACCGCATGCTGCACGCGCTCACAGCACTTGGCGGACAGGTCGCCCAGGCGTAGCACTTCCTCGGGGATGGAGCGCACGTCATACAGCTGCATGGTCTCGGTGGAATCCTGCAGCAGGTCCAGGATGTCGTCCATGGCGTTGATCAGGCCGTGAATCTGTTCACGGTCGATCGGCGTGATGAAGGTGCGGTGCAGCAGGCGGTTCACCTCGGCGGTGATGCGGTCGGCGTGATGCTCGGCCTTGTCCACCTCGGCAGCGTATTTCTCGCGCAGCGTGACGTCGTTGTAGTTCTGGATCATCAGCATGAAGGCGCGCGCACCCTCAACGATCTGCGCGCCGTGCTGATTGAAGAGCTCGAAAAAATTGCCCTCACGGGGCAGCAGCTTGCCGAAAAACATGGGTTCTCGTCACAAATAGGTCATCGCCGCGTCATACGGCAAGCCGGCAAGTGTAGCTGCGCGGGCCGCGCAGGGGGGTCGAGAGCAATGCCTATCGCCGCGATTCCATGCGACGCGACGGCTTTTTGCGCGATGTCCGCGCTGACGGCGGGGCCATTGGCCGGCCAGGCGCCGCGCCTGTGGCAGGCCTTCAGCCGGGGAATCGTCGTCAGGCCAGCGGCGGAGCCGCCGCAGACGAGCAGCGGCTCAGCTGCGGAAGATGAAATACACCGCGCCCAGCAGGCACAGGCCGGCCCAGACGTAGTCCAGCTTGAAGGTCTGCCCCATCACGAGGATGGAGAACGGCACGAAGACCGCCAGCGTGATCACTTCCTGCGTGATCTTGAGCTGGGCCAGGGTGAACCCATGGCTGTAGCCGATCCGATTGGCCGGCACCTGCAGCAGGTATTCAAACAGCGCAATGCCCCAGCTCACCAGGGCAGCCACATACCAGGGCTTCGCGGCCAGGTCCTTGAGGTGGCCATACCAGGCCACGGTCATGAAGACATTGGACAGCAGCAGCAGTCCCACCGTCTGCCATCCGGCGGCGGTTGCGAACATGGGTTCAGCTCCTTGAGGTCAGGATCGAGGGGTCCGAGGTCAGTGGGCCCGCATGCAGCGGTAGCGTCTCGCGGGTAATGGCCTGGCCGCGCACGGCAGCCTCGCGCTCGCGCAGCGGACCCAGGCCCGGCAACAGCAATCCGGGCGCCAACTCCAGCAGCGGCAGCACGACAAACGCACGCTCATGCAGGCGCGGGTGCGGCACGGTGAGCCGTGGGGACTGGATGCACTGGTCCTCATAGAGCAGCAGGTCGAGATCCAGCGTGCGCGGCGCATTCACGAAGGGACGCTCACGGCCATGGCGCTGCTCGATGGCCTGCAGCGCATCGAGCAGGGCCAGCGGCGCCAGCGCGGTGTCCACGGCGGCCACCGCGTTCAGGTAATCGGGCCCCTCACAACCGACGGGGGCACTGTGCCAGGCGCTGGAGACGGCCTGGAGCCGGATGCCGGGCCAGGCGGCGAGGTCCGCCAGTGCGGCTTCCAGGGTCTGTCGCAGGTCCCCGAGGTTGGCCCCCAGGGCCACGAAAGCCGCACTCACTGGCTTCAGGCGTCGCCGCCTGACGGGGTCGCATTGCCGGCGGGGCCGGCAGCGCCGTTGTCGCTGCCGCCTGCCGCCTTGGGCTTGCGGCGGCGACGCCGTTTGCGCGCCGGGGCGGCGCGGCTGCCCGCGTCATCGCCCTCGAAGTCGGCGGACGGGTCATGGCCGTCCTCGTCATCCTCGTCACGCTCGTCATGACCGGTGGCCTGGGCGCCCATCGGGCGACCGGCCTTGCCAGCGCCCTGCTCCGCGGCGCCGCCGGGGCCCTGGCTGACCGCTCCGCGTGCCACCTGGTGCACGCGGCCGCCGCCCTGCTTGGGCCGGCTCTTGCCGGTGGACTGGCGCTGGGACTCGCGGGCCTGGTCCAGCAGGGCGCGGCGATCGTCCTCGCTGCCCAGCGCAAAGTCTTCCCACCAGTCCGCCAGCGTGGCGTCGATTTCGCCGGCCTCGGCCCGCAGGGCCAGGAAGTCAAAGCCGGCACGGTAGCGCGGCTGCTCGATCAGGCGGTGCGGCCCGCTGCCGGTGCGGCGCTCGAAGCGCGGCTGCATCATCCAGATTTCGCGCATGTCCGCCGCCAGCTTGCCGCGGCCGGAGATATCGCCCACGCGGGCATCAAACACCAGGTCGATGGCCTGCTGGAGCGCGGGCACCGGGCCTTCGCCCCCAGCGATGAGCCGCTGCCAGCGCTGCTGCACGTCACCCCACAGCATGCAGGCGAGCATGAAGCTCGGCGCGACCGAGCGGCCCTCTTCCACACGCTTGTCGGTGTCTTCCAGGGCCAGCCGCACGAAGCGCCCGTGCACGTTGTCCGGCAAGGCGCCGTTCTCGTCCAGCACGGCATCCAGGATGGGGAAGATGCCGCGTGCCAGGCCCTGCTTGCGCAGCTCTTCCAGGCTGGCCAGGGCATGGCCGGTCTGCAGCAGCTTGATCATCTCGTCGAACATGCGCGAGAGCGGCACATTCGCCAGCAAGGCGGACATCGCAGGGATCGGCGCGCGGGTCTTGGGTTCGATGGTGAACCCGAGCTTGGCGGCGAAGCGCACCGCACGCAGGATGCGGACCGGATCCTCGCGGTAGCGGGTCTCCGGGTCGCCGATCATGCGCAGCACCTTCTTGCGGCTGTCCGCCAGGCCGCCGTGGTAGTCCACCACCAGCTGGCGCTGGGGGTCGTAGTACATGGCGTTGACGGTGAAGTCGCGCCGCGCGGCGTCTTCCACCTGCGGGCCCCAGACGTTGTCCCGCAGCACACGCCCACTGGCGTCCACCACATGGGATTTGCCTGCCAGTGCGTCCTTGGAGGTCTTTTCGTTGCCCTGCACCTGTTCGGCATCGTCCTGCGTCAGCAGGGCCCGGAAGGTGGAGACTTCGATGACCTCATGCTCGCGCCCGCGGCCAAACACCACATGCACGATGCGAAAGCGCCGGCCGATGATGAAGGCCCGGCGGAACTGGTTCTTCACCTGCTCCGGCGTGGCGTCGGTGGCCACGTCGAAGTCCTTGGGGCGACGGCCCAGCAGCAGGTCGCGCACCGCGCCGCCGACGATGTAGGCCTCGAAGCCGGCATCCGTCAGGCCCTTGACGACCTTGACGCCGCGCTCGTCGAGCAGCTCGGGGTCGATGCGGTGTTCATCCGCCGCGATTTCGACACGACGGCCCAGCGGCGTCGCCTTGGAGGCGCTTGCTTCGGGCTTGCCCAGCAACTTGTTGATCAGTTTTTTAATCATTCGAACAGCTTCAATATCGGCCAGCCGCGCTCGCGCGCCAGCAGGTCCAGCGCCGCGCTGGGGTTGGTGGCCACCGGATGGCTGACCTGCTCCAGCAGCGGCAGATCATTCATCGAGTCGCTGTAGAAATGCACACGCTCGAAGTCCTCCCAGTGCCGGCCCTGCTCCTGCAGCCACTGGCGCACCCGCACCACCTTGCCGCCCTGGAACGACGGGACGCCTTCGATGCGGCCGGTATAGCGGCCCGCGGCATCCCGCTCCAGTTGCACGGCGATCAGGTGGTCGATGCCAAAGGCCTTGGGAATCAGCTCGGTCACGAACTCGTTGGTCGCCGTCACCACCACGACCAGGTCGCCCGCGTCCAGGTGGCGCTGCACCAGTGCGCGCGCATTGTCGCGCAACATCGGGGTGATGACCCGCTCCATGAATTCGGCCCGGGCCGCCAGCGCCTCCGGCAGGGGGCGGGCCCGCCAGACCGAGGTGGCGAAGTCGATGTATTCGTTCAGGTCGAGCGTGCCGTCCTGGTACTGCCGGTAAAAGCCGTCGTTGCGGGCGGCCCAGGCCTGGCCGTCCGCCCAGCCGATATCCACCATGTAGGCGCCGAAGGCGTGGTCCGAATCCTGGGGGATCAAGGTGCCGTCCAGGTCGAACAGGGTCAGGTCCACGATGTCAGTTCCTTGGGCTTTTGGGGGTCAGTGAGCTGGGGCGCCCTGGTCCGCCAGCATCTGGCGCAGCAAGGGCACGGTCACGGCACGCTTGCTGGCCATGGCGAATTCGTCCAGGCCCTCCAGCAGCGTCATGAGGTGTTTGAGGTCACGCGCAAAGCGGGTGAGCAGGTAATCCATCACGTCGTCGCTGAGCACGAGGCCTCGGCGGTCGGCATCCCGGCGCAGCACCGCGCGGATCTCGGCCTCGGACAATGGCTGCAGCGCAAAGGTGGGCCCCCACGCCAGGCGGGTGCGCAGGTCCTCGCGCAGGGCGAGATCCACGGGTGGTTCGGTGCCGGTGGCCACCACGGCCAGCCCCAAGGTGGCGGCCTCGACGAACAGTGCAAAGGCGGCGTGCTGCTGGCCGGCATCAAAACGCTGGCAGTCGTCCATCAGCAGCAGGCTCGGGTGCGCCGGCAGTTCCCAGGGCAGCGGCGTGTCCGCGTCATACCAGCCGACCTGGGCGCCCGCGGCCTGCCAGCGGCGGGCCAGCGCGCGCAGCACATGCGTCTTGCCGCAGCCGGGCGGCCCCCACAGGAAAACCGGCGGCGCGCCCGTGCCCAGTGTCAGCACGTGGGTGAGCGCCGCCACATTGGCGCCAGGCAGCAGATTGTCAAAGGTGTAGTCGGGCTCGGGGCCCAGCGACAGCGGAATTTGCTTCAAACGACTCAAGCCTTGGATGGTGGGCGCGGGCCAGGAACGGCCGCGCCGCGCGGGGCGGCGGCCAGTCGCTGCCCCGCCCGTCCGGGGCCAGCGAAGCCCCAGGCAGCGAACCGGATTCTAAAGGTTCAGTGCAAGGTGGCCGGACCGTCCCGGTCGCGGATCTGTTGAATGCATTGCGCCAGCTCGGCTTTTTCCGCCTGGTCTTGCGGCAGCAGGGCCACCAGGCGCTGCTGGATGCCCAGCAGCCGCGGCAGGTCGCCCTGCTCCAGATGGATCTGCTTGAGGTTGCGCAGCATGCGGGCCAGGATCTGCCGCGGCGATGCCGTGCCCAGGAAGGTATCCAGCGGCATGGGCTCGTCCGGGGCCAGGCCGGCACGGTCGCGCCAGGGGCTCAGGAACTCGTCGAGTTCGCCCCGGCCCAGGGACCGGCCGCTGAAAGGGTCCAGCACCACTTCCCCCTGGGGCAGGCGCAGCTTCATCAGGAAATGGCCCGGGAAACTCACGCCCTTGACGCGCAGCCCGACGTGCCCCGCCAGCTCCATATAGATGATGGCCAGCGTGATGGGAATGCCGCGGCGCGTGGACAGCACTTCATGAAGATAGCTGTTGCCCACGGCGTAGTAATCGTTGACGTTGCCGGCGAAGCCCAGCTCGCCATGGAAGTACTGGTTCAGCATGCGCAGTCGATGGCTGGGCGGGGAATCCGCCGGCAGCCGGCGGCGCAGGCGCTCGCCCAGGCGATCCAGCTCCGCGAGCACCTGCTGCACATCCAGGTGGGGCACGTCGTCCAGCGCGATGGCCGTGGCGGCCTCCGCCAGGTTCAAGCCCTCGTCATCGGCCACCAGGGTGGCGAAATAGTCGAGTGCCGACGGCACTGCCCAATCCAACGGCAAAGTCATGGGTGGAGTCTACGCCCTGTGCGAGGGTCGCGCGGCCGGAAGCCGGGTACATCGCCGGCCGAGGTCGCCCGTCAGGCGCGCTTGATGAAGTGCCGGACCTGGATCCCGGAGAGCAACAGCAGGGAAAAATACAGCACCGCGGAGCCGGCCAGGCTCACCGCCATCCAGCCGGCACGCACCAGTTCATGGCGCCCCAGGGCCACCCAGTCGAAGTGGCGAGCGAGCCACCACTGCAGGGCGCCCATGGCCACGCTGGCGATCACCACGCGCAGCGCGAACCAGAACCAGCCCGGCGCCGGGCGGTAGCTGCCGAGCTTGCGCAGCCCCCACAGCAGCAGGCCGGCATTGATCACCGCGCCAAGGCCAATCGACAGGGACAGGCCCGCCACGCCGATCTTCAGCCAGAACACGAACACGCCGTTGAGCACCTGGGTCAGCACCAGCACCAGGATGGCCACGCGCACGGGGGTTCGCGTGTCCAGCCGGGCGTAATAGCCGGGCGCGAGGATCTTCACCGCCACGAGCCCCATGAGGCCGACGCCATAGCCGACAACGGCCCGCGCCGTTTGCTGCACGTCGGCCGCCTGGAAGGCGCCGCGCTGGTAGAGCACGGCCACCAGCGGCTCGGCGAAGACGAGCAGCGCCACGGCGCAAGGCAGGGCCAGCAGCAGCACCAGGCGCAGCCCCCAGTCCAGCAGGTCGGAATACTGCTGCGCATCCCCTTTCGCTTGCGCCGCGGAGAGCTGCGGCGTGAGCACCACGCCCAGCGCCACGCCCAGCAGGGCGATCGGGAATTCCATCAACCGGTCGGCATAGGTCAGCCAGGAGGCCGCGCCCTCCCCGACCGAGATGGCGATTTGCGTATTGATCACCAGGGACACCTGGGCCACGGCCACCCCGACCAGGGCAGGCGCCATCTGCCGCCCGACCTGGCGCACGCCCGGATGCGCCAGCGCCTGGCGCAAGCCGGACAGCCGCCAGGAGATGCGCGGCATCAGGTGTACCCGCCGCAGGGCCGGGATCTGGACCACCAGCTGCAGCACACCGCCCAGGATCACGCCGATGGCCAGTGAATAGATGGGGCGATAGCCCCAGTCGGCCAGCAGCGGCGACAGGCCGTAGCCTGCGGCGATGGAGGACAGGTTGAACAGCACCGGGGTGACGGCCGGCACCACGAAGCGCTTCCAGGTATTGAGGATGCCGGCGGCCAGCGCCACCAGGGACATGCAGCCGATATAGGGGAACATCCACCGCGTCATGGTCACCGCGGCCTCGTGGGCATCGCTGCCGAGGCTGGCGCCCAGGGCCAACACCAGCAGCGGCGCGGCGGCCACGCCCACCACGCAGGTCACGATCTGCACCCAGACCAGCACCGTGGCGACGGCATCGATCAATCCATGCGTGACTTCATCCCCGTCGCGGGCGCGTGCGGCCGCCAGGGCCGGCACGAAGGCCTGGGAGAATGCGCCTTCGGCGAACAGCCGGCGGAACATGTTGGGAATGCGAAAGGCCACCTGATAGGCATCGGTCAGGGCGTTGGCGCCGAACAGCGCCGCGATCATCTGCTCCCGGACCAATCCGGTGATGCGGGACATCAGCGTGAAAACCGACACCACCGAGGCGGTACGCAACAGGTTCATGAGCTACTGGCAGGTCGAATCACCCCTGCGTCGAGATGGGGAGCGCGCATTATCAGGCTGGCTCTTGGCTCCTCTCTTTGATTTTCACTGGCGCACTGCTATACTCGCCGTCTTTGCACCATCTGGACACCCAAGACAATGGCAAGCTCTTCCAAAGCCAAGAAGAAAACCGTGCGTCTGGCCTC
>Ga0065165_1000164_pt1 | contig 115939 bp, 111 predicted proteins | sample AraplaMF_Cvi_mMF_FD_63813 | JGI IMG/M metagenome (GOLD analysis project Ga0065165, IMG submission 63813) | Arabidopsis root microbial communities from the University of North Carolina, USA - plate scrape MF_Cvi_mMF (version 2) (version 3) | ecosystem: Host-associated > Plants > Roots >... | reverse complement strand
GGCAGGAAACTCTCCAAAACAAACTAGGCTGATTAAAAACACAAACCTAGAAAAATCCTATGCCCTCCACAAGTTTCGAACTTGATCCGAAAAATCCTATGCCCTCCACAAGTTTCGAACTTGATCCTATATAAGGCCCCGATGTGATCGAGGCACCGGATTACAAGAAAAAAAGCCGGTCAGATTTTCATCCGACCGGCTCTAAAAGTGTTAGCTAAAAGTGCTCATTTGCACGGTTTTGTGACCCATAGGGGAATCGAACCCCTGTTTCAACCGTGAAAGGGTCGTGTCCTAACCGCTAGACGAATGGGCCGACTGGTCTCCTACTTCGTGCGTTTTTTCAACACTTTCTTTCACTTTTTCCGTTTGCGTTTCCGTAACGTGGTGCAAAGATGCAGGGTCGGATTTTAAAAAGCAAGTGACGGCTGCAAATAAAAATCAATTAATTTTTAGTTAACTCATTTTCAACAACATTTAACACAAACTTTTTTTCTCACTTTCCCCATGGTTGTAATTCCGGTAACTTTTTAACTTTGGGTTTACCTACTTACGCCGTTTCACTTCCTATGACAAGACTGATCCGCTTCCTTCTCATTTTGCTTTCGATTCAAACTGCATTTGCACAAACTCAGACGCCGGATCAGTTCCTCGGCTTCCCGCTCGGTTCCAGATTTGCGTATCACCATCTGATCATCGATTATTTCAAATCCGCTCAGTCGCAGAATGCGGATAGGATGAAACTCGTCCAGTATGGCACCACCAACGAGGGACGTCCGCTGATGCTCGCATTCGTGTCTTCACCGGAGAACATCGCGAAACTCGAAACGATCCGTACCAATCACCTCAAAAGTATCGGCCTGCTTCCGGGCAAAGCCGATGCCGCAGTGCCGCCGATCGTCTGGTTAAGCTACAATGTGCACGGCAATGAGTCGGTATCGGCCAATACAAGTATGAAAGTGCTCTACGAACTGCTCAACAAAGGCAATGTACTCACGCAGGATTTTCTCAAAAACATGGTGATCCTCGTCGACCCGTGTATTAACCCCGACGGTTACGAGCGCTACACGCAGTGGTACAACCGCGTTCAGAATGTAACGCCGGACGTGACGCCATTTGCCCTGGAACATGACGAACCGTGGCCCGGCGGCCGTTTTAACCACTATTTGTTCGATCTCAACCGCGACTGGGCCTGGCAAACGCAGAAAGAAACGCAGGAGCGTATCGCATTATACAACCAGTGGATGCCGCATTTCCATGCCGATTTTCACGAAATGGGCGCTGCAAGGAGCTACTATTTTCCGCCGGCCGCAAAGCCCTACAACAAGGACGTAACGGTCTGGCAGCGGCAATTCAACGACCTGGTGGGAGAGTATTGCCGCAAGTACTTTGATAAAAACAACTGGGCCTACTTCACCCGGAATGACTACGACCTGTTTTACCCCAGCTACGGCGACACCTGGCCGACCGCTAATGGGGCGATCGGCGTTACCTACGAGCAAGGCGGGGGCGGCCGCGCAGGCCTCGCGCTCGAACGTGTGAACGAACACGATACGCTTACCCTTAACAACCGCATTGCGCACCATTATGCCACCAGTCTGGCCACGTTGGAAGCTGTAATGTCGCAAAAGGAGAAAGTGGTGACCGAGTTTATCCGGTTTCATCAGGACGCCGCCAATGCGCCGGTGGGGAATTTCAAAACCTATGTGATCAAAGCCAGCGGCAGTGAAAATACACGGGCATTCAGCAAGTGGCTCGACCGCCAGGGATTCCATTACGGTATAGCGGGCAAATCGTCGTCTGCCAAAGGCACCGAGCTCACTACCTTAACCGAGCAGACGCTTAAAATAGACGATAACGACCTGCTGATCAGCGCCTATCAACCCAAATCGAACTTATTGCGCATCCTGTTTGATCCTAAGCCGGCCCTCGAAGATTCCGTGACGTACGACGTTACCAGCTGGGGCCTCGCATATATTTTCGGGTTAAAGGCTTATGGTTTAAAAGAAAAACTAACACCTGCTGCCATTCAGGCGGTTACCGCTGAAAATACGATACCTTCCTCCGCACCCTATGCCTATCTGGCCAACTGGTCCAATGCCGGGGATGCCGCGTTCCTGGCCGAGCTCTTGAAGGGGGGCGTACTGGTCAAAACGTCCAATACGCCGTTTGAAATGGATAAAAACAGCTACCCGGCCGGAACGCTGATCATCACCCGAAAAGGCAATGAACGCATTCCGTTCGATAACCTGGTTACATTGCTGGCAAACAAACACGCCGTGAAACTCACGCCCGTCAAGACCGGCTTCGTGAGCACCGGTCCCGATTTCGGGAACGATAACGTTGTTGCCCTCAAAGCGCCGAAAGTGGTGGCATTAGCCGGCGATGGCGTTTCCGCAACCGCTTTTGGAGCGGTCTGGCATTATTTCGAGCAACAGATAAAATACCCGCTAACGATTGTCAATGCTGCTAAACTAGCCGCCCTGCCCTGGAACGAAATCGACGTGCTGATCCTGCCGGACGGCCGCTATGGAGACATCATCCAGGACAAGCAACTCGAAGCGCTTCAAGGCTGGATCAAGAATGGAGGCAAGCTGATCGCCATGGAGCACGCAACCGATGCATTCGTGAACAAAACGGGTTTTGGTTTAACCAAAAAATTCTCTGAAAAAAGAAAGGACGACGATACTTTCAAAAAATACGGCGAACAGCAGCGTGAAGACGCGAGCGACTCCTCGCCGGGCAGCATGTTCCAGATCACCATGGATCGCACCCATCCGTTGGCTTTTGGATGCGGCGACGCCTATTTCACGATCGTCCGCGATGCCTACGAGCGCGATTACCTCAAAGACGGCTGGAATGTAGGCTATTTGAAGGAAGATAATTACAAAGCCGGATTTGTGGGTACCAAGATGGCCGGCCGGTTGAAAAACACACTCATTATCGGCACCCAGGAAATGGGCCGCGGGCAGGTGATCTACCTGATGGACGACCCGGTGTTCCGTGCGATGTTGGAGAAAGGCAAAGTGTTGTTTGGCAATGCGGTGTTCAGGTAATTTTGAATGATTGAATGTGTGAATGATTGAATGGAAATAGTCAGGAAGTCATTCGTAGTCAGGAATTGTTTGATTATATATTCTAAACAATACCTGACCACATCTGACAATACTTGACTATTTATTCAGTCATTCAATCATTCGGTCAGTCAAAACTAAAGAAAGTACCGCACCGCCAACTCGTATCCCCTAAGCCCCAATCCCGCAATGATCCCTTTACAGCGCGAGGTAAGGTAACTATGGTGCCGGAACGACTCCCGTGCGTGGATATTTGAAATATGCACTTCCACAGCCGGTGTGGTAACGGACGAAAGCGCATCCGCGAGGGCGATGGAGGTGTGCGTGTAACCGCCTGCATTGATAACGATCCCGTCGAACGCGAAGCCTACTTCGTGGATTTTGTCGATCAGCGCACCTTCGTGGTTGGATTGGAAATAATGCAGCTCCACGTCAGGAAAAACCGCTTTCAATGTTTCGAAATAGTCTTCGAACGACTGATTTCCGTACACACCGGGCTCTCTTTTACCCAAAAGATTCAGGTTTGGGCCGTTCAGGATCAATATCTTTTTCATTTGCTTTGTAGCATTCATAAATTCTTCTTGCGCTATGTGGCAAAGCTACATCAAACATTTTAAAAATTATCTCCGCCTCGAACGCTCGCTCTCCGGCAACTCGGTGGAAGCGTACGTGCGGGATGTCGAAAAGCTGGAAGAGTTTCTGGAACTCAATAAAATCGACCTCGCGCCTGCCCGTGTGCAGGAAGAACACCTCTCGGCATTTCTTAAATACATTGCGGAGCTCGGGCTCGCCGCACATTCGCAGGCACGTATGCTCTCGGGAATCAAAGCATTTTTCAAATATCTAATGCTGGAAAACGAGATCACGGAAGACCCGACAGAACTGCTCGAATCCCCTCGCCTGCCGCGCAAATTACCCGACGTGCTTTCCTATGAAGAGATTGAAACAATGCTCAGCGCGATCGACCATTCTACACCCGAAGGCACCCGGAACCGCGCGATCATGGAGGTATTGTATAGTTCGGGATTGCGCGTGTCGGAGCTTACAGACCTCCAGTTAACCAACTGCCACTTCGATATCGGCTTCCTGCGTATTATCGGGAAGGGCGACAAAATGCGACTGGTACCCATTGGCCGTGAGGCTATTAAATACACGCAAATCTACCTCGACCACGTGCGGGGCGATATTGCGCCTCAAAAAGGCAGTGAAGACATTGTGTTTCTGAACCGGCGCGGCGGCCAGCTTTCGCGCGTGATGATTTTCCTGATGATCAAAGACACGGCCGAAAAGGCGGGAATCGACAAAAACGTCAGTCCGCATACATTCCGGCATTCGTTTGCGACACACCTTATCGAGGGCGGAGCGAGCTTGCGAGCAGTGCAGGAAATGCTGGGGCACGAGTCGATTACCACCACCGAGATTTACACCCACCTCGACAGGGATTACCTCCGGCAGGTCATTACCGAGTTTCACCCCAGAAGCTGAGCGGTTATTTTTCGACTTCTTTCAACAGCGAATCCAGTTTCAGCGAATCGGAGTCCGGTGTGGCACCGGGCAATGCCCGTTTGAGCTGCTTGGGTTTGTTCCACGGCGCTGTTGTACGGCTCGACATGTCGTATGAAATGTAGGCAAACAACGCCACGAACGCGATAAAAACAAAAATGAATATTTTCCTGTTGCGATTTGGCTGTTCCATTTTACTCCTCTTCTCTTACCTGCTTGGGCGTCTTGTAAAGCACCAGATCACCGGTTTTCGCAGATATTTCTTCCCATTTCTGATTCTTAAATTCAATAAAAGCGGCGCTGCCCTTCTTCATGGAACCGATACTCGCCCCGGAGAGGTACTCAGCGAAATAGGTAATGTCGGGATTGTGACCGAACAATATCAGCGTCGAATACTGTTCCGAAGCATTGTTCACCGCTTGCAAATATGCCCTGGGGCCACCGTCATAGATTCCTTCCTGCTTCTGGATGTCATCTACCGACACTTTAAATTGCCCTGCGATGATCTCGGCCGTCTTGAATGCGCGCGACGCCGGGCTCGACACAAAGACATCGGGCTTCACTCCTTCCTGCACCAGCCATTTCCCCATCGCAAGCGACTCCGACAACCCCTTACTGTTCAGATTCCTGTCAAAATCCTTGATTCTGAAACTCTGGTCTTCGGCGGTCGCGTGCCGGACTAAAATGAGGGTCTTTTTCATGTGCTGGTTTTTTCTCCAAAAGTAAATAATCTGCTTTTGTAAAACTGCCGGTTCGCGTCGAAAAATTGGAACGGTTATTTTCAACCACTTAATACCGATAAACTACCTTTTGACATTATTTCGTCCACAAAGCGCGACAATTAATACGTAATTTTGTTCCTTGATCAACTTATAGAGAAGAAATCCATTTGCAATAGATTATGTTACAGTTCCTTAAATATGTCCTGGCTACTTTCGTGGGCATTATCCTCTTCGTGTTCCTTTCCTTCGTTATCATTGGCAGCATAGGTGCGGCGTTTTCTTCGGAGGAAAAAGTGACGATTTCAGAAAAATCCGTACTCAAACTTGACCTGAACCAGCCTATCAGGGAAGTGGGTGTCGATAACCCGTTGTCGGAATTTGGATTACCATTCACCGGTGAAGAAACCGTGGTGGGCTTGAAGGATATTCTCGACGCATTGAAAAGCGCTCAGAACGACGACAAGATCAAAGGAATTTACCTGAAAACAGAAGGGCCGGAAGCAGGCTGGGCTACGTTGGAAGAAATTCGTCACCAGCTTCTGGAATTCAAAAAATCGAAGAAATTCATCGTAACCTACGGCGAAAGCTATTCGGAAAAGGGTTACTACATCGCTTCCGTGGCCGACAAGATTTACCTCAACCCCGCGGGTGGCATTGAATGGAACGGGCTCTCGGCAGAATACAGTTTTTTTAAAGGCACATTTGATAAACTCGAAATCAAACCATTGGTATTCAGGGTAGGTGAGTTCAAAAGTGCCATTGAAATGTTTTCGCGGCAGGACATGAGTGAGGCCAGTAAGAAACAGTCTATTGAACTGATCGGCGCGATCAACAACAACTTCCTGAAAAATATCTCGGCTGCGCGCGGTGTTCCGGCAGATCAGCTCAAAAACCTGGCCGACTCGCTTGCCGTCGAAAACCCGAAATCTGCATTGAAATATAAATTTATCACACACCTCGGCTACCAGGATGAACTGGAAACCGCGTTGAAAAAAGAACTGAAAGTGGATGCCGATAAGTCCATCTCCTACGTGGGCGTCAGCAAGTACCTCGACGGATCCAATACACCCGAGAAAGGTGATTTTAACAAACGTATCGGCGTACTCGTGGCCGAGGGGGAAATTACCAGCGGCGATGGCGGCGACGAGAATATCGGCTCCGACAAGTTTGTCAAAGAACTGAAAGAAATCCGTGAAAACGACAAAATCAAAGCGGTTGTGATCCGCATTAACTCGCCCGGCGGCAGTGCATTGGCTTCGGACGTCATGTGGCGCGAGATCCAGATTACGGCTAAAAAGAAACCGGTCATTGCGTCGATGTCCGACGTAGCGGCCTCCGGCGGTTATTACATGGCCATGGGCTGCGATACCATTGTGGCCCAGCCTAATACGATTACCGGCTCCATCGGTATTTTTGGGTTGATCTTCAATGTAACCGACTTCATGAACAACAAACTGGGGATCACGTTCGACGGTGTCGGTACCAGCCCGCACGCCGATTGGCCAACCGCTACCCGCGAAATGACCGAGTTTGAAAAATCGATGATCCAGAAAAGTGTAAATGAGGGTTACGAAACATTTACACGCAAAGCAGCCGAAGGCCGTAAAATGTCGGTCGAAAAGCTGAAAAGTCTCGCACAGGGCCGGGTATGGTCGGGTGTAGAGGCGAAACAGAATGGCCTTGTGGACGTGTTGGGAGGCGTGGACGATGCGATCAAAATTGCCGCAAAAGCCGCCAAACTGAACGAAGGTGATTACCGTGTACGCTACTATCCGGAGAAAAAACGCCCATTGGACGAAATGATCGACAAGTTCCTGGGCAGCAATGAGGAAAAAGCGACAAACAAGGCATTAGGGGACCTTGCTCCGTATGTCAAAATGTATCAAAAACTGATGAATATGGGTGGAATGCAGACCCGCATGCCTTTCGAGCTGGTGATCCGCTAAGCTATCAGTTTATATTATCAAGTAAAAAGGCCCGCACACGCGGGCCTTTTTTAGTCCGTCACATCTGCACCGGTTTTCTTATCAAGCTCCTTCCGCACTATCAACACGGCATGTTTATTAGGGGCAATTGCAATGCCGTCCAGGCGCGCGTAAACCTTCGTAAACTCGGCCCCGAAATAGAGGATGATCGACGAATAGTAAATCCAGGTCAGCAGGATCACGATCGACGCAGACGTACCATAGGCTGCCCCGAGGTCGGATTGACCGAGGTAGAAACTAATGACAAACTTCCCGATCAGGAATAATACGGCCGTAAATGCAGCACCGACGAGGCATTCTTTCCAGCGCAGGTCTCCATCGGGCAACACTTTGAATATCACGGTGAACAACGCGGTAATAATAGAAAGTACCAGCGCTAGGTTAACAATGTAAAAAACGACCACCGACGCCTCCGAAAACAACGCTTCCAGCCGCGAACTTAGCAGATCGACCAGCGCGCTCGCGCCTAAGGAGACCACCAGCAAAAAGCCCAGCGTAAGAATCAGGGAAAATGAGATCAGCCTGTTTTTCAAATACTGTAACCAGCCCTTTTTCGGCTTGGCCTTAATAGCCCATATAAAGTTGATGGAATCCTGCATCTCGGCAAACACCCCCGTAGCACCGACCAGCAATGTACCGATACCTATCGCCGCCGCCATCCCGGATTTGTTCGACAACTCGGCGTTTTTCAGGATTTCCTGCAATTGCGAAGCGGCGGAAGCACCCACCAGTCCACTGATTTGGCCAAACAACTCGCCTTGAATCGCGTCCCTTCCGAAAAAAATACTGAACACCGAAATGATTACGAGCAACATCGGCGCCAGGGAAAATATCGTGTAATACGACAACGCGGCAGCGAGTTTCATGCCGTTATCGTTCAAAAATTCATTGACACTGTCTTGAAGCAAAGACCAGAAGAGTTTGATACGTTTCATCATATAATGTGTTGATATGGTTCTTAGAATGCTGATGGCTTGCTGGTAAAAACTTTTATGCCAACCGGGACTGCATATTTTTTTCAGAAAACCTCCAAAAGCAGAAAAGAGCAACCGATGTGCTCTTTTCATGTTCATTTGAATATTATTTTATGCCCCGGCTTACAAAAGCAATCCGGCAAGAGTAGCCGACATGTAAGAAGCCAATGTACCGGAAATCAATGCCTTGAAACCCAACCGCGCCAGGTCCGCACGCCGCGAAGGGGCTAGCTCGCCGATCCCTCCCACCTGAATCGCGATGGAGCTGAAATTGGCGAAGCCGCACAATGCGAAGCTGGTAATCACAATAGTTTTATGGTCCAGCGTGTCTTTCAATTTCACCATATCAAGATAAGCCACGAATTCATTGATCACCATTTTCGTACCCATCAGTGAACCCGCCGCCTCTATATCTTTGGCCGGAACACCCATTGCCCATGCAAAAACTGAGAATATCTTGCCCAGGATAAAATTGAAGCTCAGTTGTGGAAAAGCGAAAATACCGCCGATATAGCCCAGCAGATAATCGAGCAATGCAACGAGTGCAATAAAGCCGATTAGCATCGCAATTACATTGAAACCTACTTTAAGGCCCTCTCCCGCGCCCGCCGCGATAGCGTCGAGCAGGTTCGCGTGTGTTTTCTGAATTTCCAGCTTTACCATTCCCTTCGTGTCCGACTTATCGGTTTCAGGAAATACGATTTTAGAGATAACTAATGCTCCGGGAGCGGCCATCAAGCTCGCGGCAATCAGGTAAGGCGCCGGCACGCCCAACGAAATGTACACAGCCATTACCCCGCCGGCAATACAGGCGAAGCTTCCCGTCATGGAAGCCATGAGCTCGGAGTTGGTCATGTTTTTCAAATAGGGCTTGATCATAATTTGCGCTTCTACCTGCCCTACAAAGGTGCTCGCCACGTTGGAGAGGGCTTCCGCACCGCTCACGCCCATAAGCCAGTACACAGCCCGCGCGATAACCGACACCACGCGCTGCATTATACCCAAATGGTAGAGCATATTCACCAACACGGCTACAAAAATGATTGTTGGAATAACCTTAAAGAAGAAAACGAAATCGTTGCCCGGGCCGAATGCGCGCTGCATCAGATCGGGGCGCACCAATGTGCCGAAAACGAAATCAGCGCCCTTGTCGGAGAAGGAGAGTAATTTCTGAACCTTTTCACCCAGCCATTGAAAAACTCGCTGGCCAATGTCGGTTCGGAGGATAAAGACTGCCAGCCCGAATTGCAGGCCCAGGCCAACGGCAACTGTGCGGTAATTAATGGCCTTTCTGTTGTTCGACATCGCAAATGCAATGCCCAGGATCAATATGATACCCAGCAATCCTGTAAATCTCTCCATGCGTAGTTTGTTGTCACTTTTTGCCCAAAGGTGCAAAATAACAACAAATTAGTCGCATGGATGCAACTAACTCAAAATATCAGGAAGAGAGGCAATTATTTAGAAGTTTTGTCTGATTTTGCATCAGTTGGAAGAGAGTCGGCCTGGCGGTGTACGATTTTCCAGACGTTATTTTCTTTCCGGAACAGGATGGTAACATGCAGATCGGCCTTACGACCATCGGCAAAGCGGTAATGCTCTTTTTGAATCAAATAGCCTTGTGTATTACCTTCCTGGATCGCAACTTTTTCGTAGGTATACGTTACATCTTTCGCAGGGATCGATCCGGCGTTGTTCAAACTTGCTTCCACCGCCTTCCAGCCCTTTGAATCCAGGTTTTCGACCCCTCCGAACAGCGTAACGTCGTCCTGATGCGACCATAATGATTTAAAGAATGCCGGAGTCCCCTTCGCCATTTCAAGATTGGCTTTGTGCAGGTCGGCGATCGCAGCGTCCAGAGAGGACACTGCAATGGCCTTGGGTGATGGTTTGCTGTCGTAACCCGCGGTAATGACTGGCAGAGTGTTTTCTCTTGTCATGCTCCTGTATTTGAAGGACGATGCCAGCAGGATCAGAAGAATGAAAACTGAGATATTTCTTTTCATGGCTAATAAACTATTAAGTTCTCACTTAAGTGATGCAAATATCAGACGCTTAACTACAAAAAAATAGCGTATAAATACCTGATTACTACACGGCATACCACCTAATTACGCCATTTTGTAAAAATTAGTATGTTTTGGGCACAAAAAAAGAGAATAGTAACGAACTATTCTCTTTTTGTACTTTTTAAATAATACTATCTTAATATGCGAGCACCGGCGAAAGCCATTTCTCGATTTCCTCTACCGGCATGTTTTTGCGCCTCGCGTAATCATCGACTTGGTCTTTGTGAATTTTACCAACCGGGAAATAACGGCTCTCCGGATGTGAAAAATACCAGCCGCTGACGCTGCTTGCGGGGTACATCGCGAAACTCTCGGTAAGCGTGATGCCGAGCTCCTCTGCGCCAAGCAAATCAAACAAATGGCGCTTTTCGGTATGATCCGGGCATGCAGGATAACCCGGTGCCGGACGAATGCCGCTATATTCTTCTTTGATTAATTCCTCATTGGTGAAGCTTTCCGCTTTCGCATAACCCCACAACTCTTTGCGCACTTTTTCGTGCATTAGCTCAGCCAGGGCTTCGACCAGACGGTCGGCCAGTGCCTTGATCATGATGCTGTTGTAATCGTCATGATCCTTTTCATACTTTTCCAGCAGTGCCTCGATACCCACACCGGCCGTAACCGCGAAACCGCCGATGTAATCGGTATGGCCGGATTCGAGCGGCGCCACAAAATCCGACAAACAGTAGTTAGGCAAATTAGCCGCTTTCTGGCTTTGCTGGCGCAAATGGTGCAAAACCGCAGCCGTATCCGCTACCAGCTCGCCAGCATTCAGGTTTTCGACACCTTGCTGACTGATTTTGTATTCAATATGCTGGTGCGAGCCGTGACGTTCGCAAGGCACCTCTTTCGTTTCTTCTTCGAAATGGTGCAGCACGATATCGTCCTGGATTGAGTTAGCAGGCCAGAAACCTACCACCGCACGTGCTTTCAGGGTTTTATCACGAATAATTTCGCCCAACAGCACCGCAGCGTCTTCGTACAGCTTCATAGCTTCCTTACCTACGACCGCATCATCAAAGATTTTCGGATATTTCCCGTGCAACTGCCAGGTCTGGAAGAACGGCGTCCAGTCGATGTATTTTGCAATATCGGCCAAGTCGTAATCGTCATACACGCGTGTGCCCAGGAATTGTGGCTTCACGGCCCGGAAGTTGCTCCAATCGATTTTGGCCTTGTTATCCCTCGCTTTTCCAATGGCTACGTGCGCCTTTTCGCCGCCACGTTTCGAGTGATCATCGCGCAGTTTCGCATATTCTGCCTTAATATCCGCCAGCACTTCTGCCTGGCTCTGTTCGCTCTGGATCAGCTTTCCGGCCACAGGTACGGAACGCGACGCATCGAGCACGTGGATAACCGGCCCCGAATAGTTCGGATCGATTTTTACCGCCGTGTGAATGCGGGATGTTGTCGCCCCACCGATCAACAGTGGCATTTTCATGCTGCGGCGCTCCATTTCTTTGGCAACACCCACCATTTCGTCGAGCGAAGGTGTGATAAGACCCGAAAGACCGATGATATCTACGTTATGCTCTTGTGCAGCGGCCAGAATCTTGTCGGTTGGCACCATTACACCGAGGTCGATGATCTCGTAGTTGTTACAACCGAGCACCACGCCTACGATATTCTTTCCGATATCATGCACATCGCCTTTGACAGTAGCAAGCAGGATTTTGCCTGCTGAGGAACCGCCCTCCTGTTTTTCAGCCTCAATAAATGGCTGCAAATAGGCCACGGCTTTCTTCATCACACGTGCAGATTTAACGACCTGCGGAAGGAACATTTTACCTTCGCCAAACAAGTCACCGACGATGCTCATCCCATCCATCAACGGCCCTTCGATCACTTCCAACGGACGGTCGAATAGCAAGCGGCATTCTTCGGTATCTTCATCTACGTAATCGGCAATACCTTTCACCAATGCGTGTGCCATACGTTCCTTAACGGGAAGCTGTCTCCACGAAAGGTCTGGGCCGGTTTGCGTTTTACCTTTATCTTTCACGGTTTCCGCATAACTTACCAAACGTTCGGTAGCGTCCGAACGACGGTTAAGCAACACATCTTCCACCAGTTCCAAAACATCTTTCGGAATTTCATCATAAATACCGATCTGGCCGGCATTCACGATGCCCATATCCATTCCAGCCTTGATCGCGTGGTAGAGGAATGCGGTGTGAATTGCCTCACGCACCGGCTCATTACCCCGGAAACTGAATGACACGTTGGACACACCACCCGACACTTTCGCATGCGGAAGGTTTTCCTTGATCCACGCTACGCTTTTGATAAAATCTACGGCGTAGTTGTTATGCTCCTCCATTCCCGTCGCGACGGTCAGGATATTGGGGTCAAAAATGATATCCTCCGGCGGGAAACCCACTTCGTCCACCAGAATGCGGTAAGCGCGTTCGCAGATTTCAATGCGGCGCTCGTAATTATCGGCCTGGCCTTTTTCATCAAAAGCCATCACTACCGTAGCGGCACCGTAGCGCAATACAGTCCGCGCCGATTCCTTGAATTTCTCTTCACCCTCTTTGAGAGAAATCGAGTTCACGATGGATTTCCCCTGCACGCATTTCAAACCGGATTCGATCACCTCCCATTTCGAAGAGTCGATCATCAAAGGCACTTTGGAAATATCGGGCTCGGATGCGATCAGGTTCACGAATGTCTTCATCGCCTCCACGCCGTCGATCATACCTTCATCAAGGTTCACGTCGATCACCTGCGCGCCGCTTTCCACCTGCTCACGCGCGATGGTCAGCGCTTCGTCGTATTTGCTTTCGCGGATCAGGCGGGCAAATTTCTTCGAGCCCGTCACATTACAACGCTCGCCGATGTTTACAAAATTGGTCAGCGCATTGATTTTCACCGGTTCCAATCCGGAAAGCTTCATTACGATTTCCGAAGCCGGCAATGGCCGCGGGCTGTGTTTCCCGGCTATGTCCGCGATCACGCGAATGTGGTCCGGCGTAGTACCGCAGCAGCCGCCGATGATATTGACCAGGTTATCCCTCAAAAACCCGTCGATGATCTCGCCCATTTGCTCCGGCGTCTGGTCATACTCACCCATTTCGTTCGGCAATCCCGCATTCGGGTGCGCTGAGGTATAAAAAGGTGATTCCTTGGCCATAATTTGCACATAGGGGCGCATCAAATCCGCTCCCAATGCACAGTTCAAGCCCACTGATAACAATGGTAAATGCGATACCGAGGTCAGAAATGCCTCAGTAGTTTGTCCCGAAAGGGTACGTCCCGAAGCATCGGTAATCGTTCCCGAAATCATAATCGGCAATGCTTGTCCCGGCTCGATTCTCCACGAATCCAAATGCGGTACTTTACCCGCTTTCGCATCCACAAAGAACTGGTCGATCGCAAAAAGCGCGGCCTTTGCATTGAGTGTATCAAAAATCGTTTCCACGAGCAGCACGTCGCAGCCGCCATCAGTGAGGCCTTTTACTTGCTCATAATAGGCTTCCACCAGTTGGTCGAAGCTGATCGCACGGAAGCCGGGGTTATTCACGTCCGGCGAAAGCGATGCGGTACGGTTGGTCGGGCCGATTGAACCTGCCACGAAACGGGGCTTGTGCGGCTCACGCGCGGTAAATTCGTCCGCAACTTCGCGTGCGAGTCGCGCGGATTCGAAGTTGAGTTCGTACACGATTTCCTCCATGCCGTAATCGGCCATAGCGATGGTCGTGCCTGAAAATGTATTGGTTTCGGCAATATCTGCCCCTGCCGCGAAATAGGCGGCATGAATTTCTTTAATAATGTCCGGGCGCGTCAGTGAAAGCAGGTCATTGTTCCCTTTCACATCGTGTGGCCAGTCTGCAAACCGTTCTCCCCGGTAGTCGTGATCCTGCAATTTATACCGCTGGATCATCGTACCCATAGCGCCATCCAGTATCAGAATACGGTTTTTGAGAATTTCGCGGATATCTGCTTTTTGAGTTGCTACCATAAGTGTTTTAAATGTCTGATTATCATTTCGCCGGAAAAGCATAGAGCTTCTGAACTGACAAATTTAAGCCAATAGATGTTTTGTTCAATAAAATCAAAAAATTCAGATTAAAAGTCTGGCAGTTTTACCTAACCTAAATTATTTATCTATATTCGAAGCCATCTCGGAGTGAATAAAGATATTCTATCTATGCATAATCTGGACGATATTGATGCTAAAATCCTGCATCTGCTGCAACAGGACGCCACCTTGAAAACACGTGAGCTATCGGAAAAGTTGAACCTCTCCTACACGCCCGTGTACGAACGCGTACGAAGACTGGAAAAGGAAGGGATTATCAAGAAATACGTTGCGCTCGTCGATCGCGAGAAAGTAGGCAAGAAACTGATGGCCTTCTGTAACATCGCCTTGAAGGAGCATTCGAAGGTAATGGGCGAGAAATTCGTGAAGGCAGTTTCGGCAATGGGTGAGGTAATGGAATGCTTCAATATCTCAGGCGACTATGATTTTCTCCTGAAAGTCGTCGTGGATGATATGTCGCAATATCAGCAGTTTTTAATGCAAAAGCTGGGCTCACTAGAAAACATCGGCAGCACGCACAGCCTGTTTGTAATGGGCGAAATCAAAAACTCGTCGGCGCTGGAAATGCTACCGTCTAAAAAATAAATACGGCCCCGGAAAATCCAGCACCGTATTCCAACTCACCCCTAACAAAATATCGTTACGATCGGTAATGATCGGTTAATGTCCCTTATGTGGACGCCCAAATGCAGGTTTGTCGAGTTCCTTATTGAATGATCCGTCCGCATTGAACAGCAGGATTTTCACTTTACTATCGACCAGAATACCCACATAGTATTCACCGGCGTCGTTGGTTGCAGCAAGTTTGATCTCAGCTCCAGCGTAGTTGGAAGTAATGTACGAAGTAACATTCGCGGGCAATGCGCTCACTTCGATCTTCGTCAGTTTCGCTTTCTTCACGTGCTGTTTCAGCTCCGCTTTGAATGCTCCGTCCGCCTCGAAAAGCAACCCTTTCACCGAGCCGTCGGCCAGGGTAATGGCCACTACGATTTTTCCTGATTGATCCTTTGCAGCGTATTTGATTTCAGCCCCCGCATAAGCACTGTCAATGTAAGCTGTCACCGTCGCGGGCAAATCTGCCGTGGCCACTTCCGTAAGTTTTCCTTTACACCTGCCCAACGTCACCGAATCCGTCTCCACAGCAAGCCTCGCTGCCGATTCAACCACACTTTCGAAATCACTCGACTCAGTTTCAGGGCTCAACGACTCGCTATTCTTCTGACAAGCTGTGAACCAGATGCTTGCCAGCACCACCAGTAAAAGAGAAACTTTTTTCATGATATACCCACGGGTTTTTGTGAAAGTATCAAACTGTTTTCTGCCTTTACGCCCCCTCTAATACCCATGTTGCATGGCTGACGCATTTTTTTGCGATTTTTTTCACGAGAGCCTGTATTTCGGAACCAGGAAAACTTTTCGTAATTTTTTGCAACAGAATGGGCCCCAGGGACGTATTCGAATGTGAGAAATTCTATCCCTGACAATTTGATACCCTGACTTTGCTTTTTAGAAGAAAAATATCTTTTAACGAAAACGACTTTGAGTCGGTGGTAGCGGCATGTATTGCCGGGGATAACCAGGCGCAGAGGTATTTGTACAAGCAGTTCTTCGGCTATTCAAAAAGCATTTGTTTGCGGTACACATCGTCGACGGAAGAGGCCGAGGAAGTGTTAAACGAAGGTTTTTTAAAAGTATTTAACAATCTGGGAAAGTACGACGCCAACCACCCTTTCAAGGCATGGCTGCGGACGATCATGGTGAACACGGCGATCAGCTATTACCGCAAGCACAAGAAGCATACGGAGGATGTGATCGCCCTGGAAGATGCCCCTTATCCCAAATTCGATGAAGATGTCATAAGCCAGATCACTGCTGAGGAAATACTGGAACTGATCCAACAGATCAAACCGGTTTATAAGAATGTATTTTTGTTATACGTGGTGGATGGTTACAATCATCGTGAGATAGCAGACCTGCTGCAAATCAATGAGGCAACGGTAAGATCGCATTATGTGCGTGCCCGGGCTCGCTTGCAGCATTTGATCAAACAATATTACCCACATCTCTTCCCAAGTGATTGGGCTGTCAAGTCATTCAGAGGCAATGAAAACTAATAGATTTGAAAATACTATACGCCGAAAATTAGAGAGTATTGAACCGGACTTTCAAGAGCAGGATTGGGCTCGTATGCAAAACTATATGCAGGCCCACACACCGCCGTCATTCCTGCAACAATACGGTTCCTGGATCGGGTACGCCGCCGCCGCTTCGGTGACGTCGGTGATGGCATATATGTACGTCAACCAGCTCTCGCAGAACGACCATCTCGTTCGGGATGTGAAGAATCTCCAGAGCCAGATCGAGCTGATCCGCAATCAACCAACACAAATCGCGAAAACGGACACAGTTTACGTGCTGCAAACCGCGCCGGACGGACAGAGTTTGCAGGCTACATTGCAGCCGCAACGTAATAGTCTGGCGCAACAGCTAACGGAGCCCGTACAACCGGAATTGGAACACGAAGCATTGACCAATAGGGAACCTGCCCGTGAAACATCTTCACCCGAACGGGAAACGGCGGCAGCAAATGCGCCTAATGCTTCAACGCCTGTTGTTGCGAATAACAATACCACTGATGAGCTTCGCGGGAAATCGACGATTGCAGCCGTTCAGCCTTCTCGTGAGGCTGCTACTTCCGAAACAAACGCCACGAGTGAACCAAATTTGGTAAAACCGGAGGCCAATCAACTGCCAAAGGCGCCGATGAATTCGGTCGGTAACAGGACATTCGGTAGCGAATTCCGCGTTGCCGCTATCAATAGCCCCGTTGAAATGCATACCGGCATTTCCCTCCAACGGAAAATGCATTACGAGCTGGCCAGCAAGCTCACCGCACGACAAGTACAAAAGGCACTCGTTGCCAACAGTATGCAAATCGCCAAGGTACCTGTGAGCGCTAAAAAGACCGAGCAGGTGGCTCAAACCGAGAATGTGATTCCGAGGTTGCCTTTGAAAACGCCGTACCGCTTCGGTGCCGGGTATCAGATCGAAGGCAATGGCCAGGGTAAAACGGTGCTGGGAGAGGTGATTATCAAAAAGAAATTCTCGATCGCGGCAGGCATTACCTGGCTGAAAGTAAAACCAGCGGAATTCTTCACGGAAACGGTTTTCAGGACCAAAGCACGCGCGGATTTCAAGGAAACACACCCGGGACAGGTACCGCTTATTTTTCAGTTGTATAATATTAAAATTGACCAGAATGTGGTTCAGATACCCCTTACACTGGCTTTCCGCAACACGATAAAAGACGATTGGGCATACTATGCGAGCCTCGGAACGAACTTCAAGGTATCGTCTAAGGAAACGATTTCCTATGATTGCCGCGGCCCCAAAAACGAGTTTTTCAGCCAGAGCTTCACCAAAAAGGGCGACGTATCCCCCATTACTTCGATGAACTTCGCGGTGGGTATCGAGAAATCCTGGCATCCGATTGTGGTGCAGGCCGAAGGTTACTGGGTCAATTATTTCAAACCGCTTTCACCGCTCAGGCAAAGTGCCGGACCCGGCGTGAAAGTAAAGCTATTGTACCAGATAGGCCGTCAAATGTAGCTTTTACACATGAAGTTTCGCGGGCAGGATATTGAAACTTGTCCGCGAAATTCTATTTTTGGCCTTTATTAACTCCCCTACTAGACGAGCTTTTGAAATTCGCAGCCATAGATATCGGTTCCAATGGTGCCCGTATGCAGATCTCATCCGTCTTGCATGACGAAGGCATTTCCCGTTTCAAGAAGGTCGAATATGTCCGGTTCCCGCTTCGCCTCGGACACGACGTTTTTACTCAGGGACGCATTACCCCGCAAAGCGAAGACCGCATGATGAAGCTCATGCTGGCTTACCAGTTGCTGATGGAACTTCATGAAGTCGATGACTTTATGGCCTGCTCCACATCGGCCATGCGCGAAGCAGCTAACGGGCAAGAAGTCCGCGACCACATCGAAAACCGTACCGGCATCCATATCCAGATCATCGACGGACAAAAAGAGGCCGAACTGGTGAATAATGTGGTGGTACAATCCCTGGGCGACGGCCAATACATCCACATTGATGTGGGCGGCGGCAGCACCGAGTTGAACTTGTACCAGGACAGACAGAAGATTAAGGCCAAATCCTTCAAACTGGGTTCTGTGCGCCTTTTGGAAGGAAAGGAATCCAAAAATGCCTGGTTGAAAATCAAGGAATGGATCAACCAGAATGTCGATTACAGCCAGCCTATTCAAGCAGTGGGCACGGGTGGTAACATCAACAAACTCTTCGATCTTTCTTCCAAACTCACCGAAAGCTCCACCAGCCTCGAAGAAATCCAGCGGATGCGCGATTATATCGATCAATTCTCACTCGCGGACCGCATTAACAAACTACAACTCAACCCCGACCGCGCAGACGTAATCGTACCTGCGGGCGACATCTATACTTCCGCTATGCGCTGGGCAGGCGCGGACGTCATTCACGTACCCGATCTGGGCCTGAAAGACGGAATGCTCCAACTGCTCTACGAACGCGCATGCCGCAAAAAAAAGGCCTGATACCAGGCCTTTTTTGCATTTAAATATTTCGCTCTCCGGCATTACCAAACCTGTTCCAGGTCCTTTGCCGAGTATTTGTGGTTTCTTTCCGTAAACACGCTATCGGTGTCCTCTTTCTTCAAATGAAGCGGGTTTTTCTTGGTCAGCTTGGCTATAACCGCTACCGGAAACAGTACGACGAAGAATACCAGCGACAAAAGGATTTTACCATTAATCGCTCCCAGCACTTCCGCGATCTTGTACCAGCCCTTCACCACCAGGTCGCCAAAAACCGGGATAGCAAGGCTGCAAACACCGATTACGGCGGCTGCGATCAGGAAATAGGGATATTGCGATTTAAAAATAAAGTATAACACCACAAGCCCGGTGACGATCACCAGCTGCGCTTTGACTTTTTCTGATTCACTCATTTTAATCAAGTAATATGTTATTGGCAGCAATGCGTTGTGCATTGCTGCCAGGCGAAGTTTTCAGACAAGAACCGGATTGATCTGCGTTGTACTGAAAGATATCAGAACAAAGTGTAGATGAAAGGCGCAACAGCCGAACCACCACCAATCACGATAAGTACGCCGATCAGAAGCAGAACGATGATCACAGGAGCGAGCCACCACTTCTTGCGCTCCTTCATAAATGCAAATAAATCTGTTAAGAAATCCATCTTTATATAGTGTTTAAAACTCAAATTTAGTACTTAATTACATTTTGCACACGTCTAACCCGTTAAATCTGAGTTATCGTTTGCCCATTGCCTGGTAAAGCCTGTCGGCTATCAGCTGGTTGAGCGTCGCACTGCCGTGCCCGTCGTTCTTACCTACAACACGCTCTTTTTCAGGAATTTTAACAACACCATCATTGATTCCCACGACCGTCACATTGTTCGCTTTCAGGTAATCTTCCACCGGCTTGGTGTAGCCAGCACTTTTATCAACCTGGAACAGGAACGGAATAAAAACGGCGTACATCTGCGCTTTCGTACTGTCGCGGTAAGCGAGCATTCCCGAAAGATCCCTCAAATGCGCATTCAACACAGTGGTATCGGTATAAGCAGTTTGTACAAATTTTTCAAATGTGCTGAAACCGGTGTGCGGGAGTTGCCAGTAAATGAAGTTCGGCAAATAAAAGCGCTTGACGATCGTCGCCATCGGGCCTTTGAGATCGGCATAAGGTTCGGCACCGGTAAGGGTGAGGCCTTTTTCCCGACCTACTTTCTCGATGTCATTGGGAAAATATTCCAGAACGATGATATCCGGTTTTACAGGAAAATCCTGCAACCGCTTTACCTCGTCACGCGTGTCTGCGCCCGACATTCCGAGGTTATAAATCGTGTATTTGTCTGTCCCGAGTTTGGCTTCGAGCATATTCGAAAACCGCTCGTTGACATCCTTCAAACCATGTCCTGCCGCAAACGAGTCACCGATAACGAGGACTTTCTTCTTTCCGGGTTCGTTCTGAACTTCCTTATCATGGTAACCCAGCGCATTCACCGGATGCCAGTACTTTTCCCACCAGATCTGCGACGCCTTCGAAAGCACGCCTTCGTGGCTTTGCGGCACGTACATGAACACGATTTCAAGCAGAATCAACACGACGACCAGCGGTGTAATGATCGTTACAATGTTGGCTACCAACCCTTTGCCTTTGCTTTTTACTACACCATAATAGAAAATGCGCAGGATCTCGATGATCAGCAAAAACCAGAATGCAAATTTGGCCAGACGCACATGCCAGCTGTCGCTCTGAGGGTATCCCGGATAATCGAACTTGATGTGAAACTTGTCCGGGTAGAACAGGAACATAAACAGCAATCCCAGGAACAGGATGCGGATAATGCTGGTAACAATTTTAGATGCCATTAGTTTGGGTGCTCAATGAATAATGGATTAGTCAAGAACGAATTCTTCCTTCCAGTTATCTTTTTCCAGCCATTCCGGCTGCTGCTTTTTGTCAAAAATATAGTTCCCTACTACGAGGTAATCCATTTCTGTGCGCATGAAGCAGCGATATGCATCATTCGGCGTGCACACGATCGGTTCCCCACGTACGTTGAAACTCGTATTCACGATCACCGCGTAGCCCGTCAATGCCTTGAACGAGTCGATCAGGTCGTAGTAACGGGGGTTGGTTTCCTTGTGTACCGTCTGAATACGAGCAGAGTAGTCGATGTGAGTGATCGAAGGCAGGTCGGAGCGTTCGAAATAGAGTTTTTCGCGCAGATCCAGCGAGCCGTAATTTGCCGGCACAGGCTTCCTGCGGCTTTCGGCCACCGGGTGCACCAGCAGCATATAAGGTGAAATACCGTCGTAATCGAAATAGTCCTGGCAATCCTCTGCCAGTACCGAAGGCGCAAAAGGCCGGAACGATTCGCGGTACTTGATCTTCAAATTCAGTTTTTTCTGCATTTCGGCATTCCGGGGGTCGCCCAAAATGCTCCGGCCTCCCAAAGCACGCGGCCCGAACTCCATCCGGCCCTGCACCCAGCCCACCACATTCCCTTCGGACAACAGCCTTGCCGCTTCCTGCGTCAGGTCTTTGAAGTTCTCGTAATGCGTATAAACCGCCTTGTATTTCTTAGCCGTAAGTGCTACGTCCAGGTCTGAGAAAGTAGGCCCGAGGTAAGATCCGCGCATAGCGTCGGCCTGCCAGGTAATCTTTCTGTCCTGACCAAAGTAAATATGGTATGCAGCTTGTGCCGCCCCCAGCGCACCTCCCGCATCACCGGCAGCCGGCTGGATGAAGATGTCTTTGAAAATATTCGCCTTTTGCAGCTTACCATTGGATACACAATTCAATGCAACGCCGCCAGCCATACACAGGTAATCGGCGCCAGTGAGACGTTTGGCTTCTTTGGCCATTCTCACCACCGCTTCTTCGGTGATATTCTGAATCGCGAGGCCGAGGTTACAATGCACGGCTTCGAGGGCATCCTCCGGCCTGCGGGTTTTGAACCCGAACAATGCCTCCCATTTATGCTCGTTCACCATTTTCAGGCCGGTGGCATAATCGAAATACTCCTGGTTGAGCCAAACCGAACCGTCTTCTTTCAGGTCGATGAGGTCTTTCAGGATAATCTCTTCGTAACGCTTGATGTCCGGCGACGACGGGTCGCCATATGGCGCGAGGCCCATCAGCTTGTATTCCCCGGAGTTCACACGGAAACCCAGGAAGTAAGTAAATGCGGAATAGAGCAACCCAAGCGAATGCGGGAAGCGCAGCTCTTTGAGGATGCTGATATCTTTCCCTTCACCCAGACAGATCGACGCCGTTGCCCATTCACCCACACCATCAATCGTCAGGATAGCCGATTTTTCGTAGGGCGAAGGATAATATGCACTGGCAGCGTGCGAGAGGTGGTGCTCGGGGAAGAGCATTTTCACCTTTTTCTTCTTCTTATCGTAGCCCAGTTTTTCCAGCTCCTCGTTGATGAGCCGTTTCAGGAACATCTTTTCCTTGATCCACACGGGCATCGCGGTCAGGAACGACCGCACGCCTTTGGGCGCAAATGCGTAGTAGGTTTCGAGGAGTCTTTCAAATTTGAGTAGTGGCTTGTCGTAAAAAACGATTGCATCGAGCTCGTTAATGGACAAACCGCCGTATTCAAGACAAAATGCCACTGCATTGGAGGGAAAACCGGGGTCGTGCTTCTTGCGTGTAAAACGCTCTTCCTGTGCTGCGGCAACAATTTCGCCATTATCTATAAGAGCCGCGGCCGAATCATGATAGAAAGCCGAGATACCTAAAATTTTCATTAAAGCGTGATTAGAATAATGTGTACAGTTTTGTCCTACACCGTCCAAAAGGCGTGCAAGATAAGCATTTTGAGCAAGGCTACAACCCGGCATCTTGGGCTAGGCACCCCTATAATGTTATTAAACGGTTCGAAATCAATCAAATAAATAGCCCGGATAATGAAATGATAACAGATTATACGGCGGACTAGTATTTAAATGATTAATTATGAACCACTTCGAATGCCCAACTGATTCGCTGCATTATTCGGTGCCGTATGATAAATTATACAATTTTGGTAGGCTTATGATGTTCATCGAGCGCCACAAAGGTAAATATCCCCGTCACGGCCTTCTCGCGGCTTTCCTCATACATTTTCTCCACAAAAATATCGACGCGCACTTTCATACTGGTATTTCCGACTGTCTCGACGCGCCCTACCAGCTCGATAATGGTGCCCGCGGGAATGGGGTGGGTAAAATCGATGCGGTCGGACGATACCGTTACGCAGCGCAGCCTGGAAAACCGCGTCGCGGCAATGAATGCAACCTCGTCCATCATCGACAGCGCCGTACCGCCGAAAAGGGTGTCGTAGTGGTTGGTATTATTAGGGAAAACGGTTTTAAAAACGCGGGTTTCCGAGGCGGTGATTTTTTCTTCTAATGTCAAAATGAAAACGTGTTAATTGTATTGATATCGGTTGGGGTGGGCGTGTCTGGTCAAGAATAGTCATGTATGGTCATGAATAGTCATGTGTGGTCATGAATAGTCAGGGGTAGTCATGACCACACATGACCATTCATGACTATACATGACTACAAATGACCACATTTGACCACTCCTGATCATTCCACCTCTCCGCTAGCCTATGACTGCGACCGATTCGCGCAGCAAGTTAGCCGCAGAAATCATGTTACGCAAAGCGGCTTCGGTTTCCGGCCATTTGCGGGTCTTCAATCCGCAATCGGGGTTCACCCACAAATTCCGCGCCGGGATTACCTTTAATGCCTTTTCGAGCAAAAGGATCATCTCGTCGACCGTCGGTACGCGGGGCGAGTGGATATCGTACACGCCCGGACCAATCTCGTTCGGATAATTGAACTGCGCGAATGCGTCGAGCAGCTCCATTTGCGAGCGCGACGTCTCGATCGTGATCACGTCGGCATCCATGGCGGCGATGGAATCGATAATATCGTTAAACTCCGAGTAGCACATGTGCGTGTGGATCTGCGTCTGGTCAGCCACACCCGCGGCGCTCAGACGAAATGCGTCCACAGCCCATTTCAGATAGCCTTGCCAGGCGTGTTTCCGTAATGGCAGTCCTTCGCGGATCGCCGGCTCGTCGATTTGAATCACTTTAATACCGGCCTTTTCCAAATCCACTACTTCATCGCGTATGGCAAGCGCAATCTGGAATGTGGTATCCTTCTTCGGCTGGTCATCCCGCACGAACGACCATTGCAGGATCGTTACCGGGCCGGTAAGCATGCCTTTGACCAGCTTTTCGGAATTAGCCTGTGCAAATGCCGACCATTTCACTGTCATCGGCTCTTCACGTTCCACATCACCATAAATGATCGGTGGCTTCACGCACCGGCTGCCATAACTCTGCACCCAACCATTTTGGGTAAACACAAAGCCGGAAAGCTGCTCGCCAAAATACTCCACCATATCGTTCCGCTCGAATTCGCCGTGCACCAGCACATCGATCCCAAGTTCTTCCTGCCAGCGCAGCGAATCGACGATTTCTTCGCGAATGCGGGTTTCGTACTCGTCTGGCGTCAACGCACCCTTTTTGAACTGCGCCCGGAGTTGCCGTACCTCATCCGTCTGCGGGAACGAGCCGATGGTTGTCGATGGGAACAATGGCAGTTTCAGCCTTTCCAACTGAATGCCCTGCCGGATACTAAATGCATTTTGCCGGTCGAAATCCGGTTCGCGCACTTCACTAACCCGCGCTTTCACTGCCGGTTTGTGGATCAATGCGGAAGTGCGGCGGCTTTCGATAGCCTTTTGGTTGTCCAGAAATGCGCTGTCACTCACATAATCAACCGTTGCAAGCCTTGCCAAAGTGGTTACCTCATTCAGTTTCTGTTTTGCAAATGCAAGCCAGTTTTTGATCTCCGGCGTCAGTACCGCCTCATTTTTTTCCAGATCCAGATCATAAGGGCTATGCAACAACGACGACGACGGTGCCACCAAAACCCGCTCTTCTCCCAGCACATTTACAGCTGTTTGAATCCACTCTAAAGATTTTTGATAATCGTTTTTCCAGATATTCCGGCCGTCGACAACGCCTAACGAAAGCTTTTTGGTGGAAGATATAAATGCTTCATCCCCCAGAATCCGCGGTAACGTCTCTGCGCCGCGCGTCAAATCGATATGCAATGCATCCACCGGCAAGGCGGTAGCGATGCCCAGGTTATCTTCCAGCGGCCCGAAATAGGTCGTTACCAGAATGCGCAGCTTCGGAAGCGCCTCTCTGATCTGGTTGTACGCACTCAGAAATGCCAGTTTTTCCTTTTCATTCAAATCCAGCACCAATCCCGGTTCATCAAGCTGTACCCATTCTGCACCTCTTGCGGCAAGTTCTTTTAATATGGATATATAAACGGGTAAAAGGCTATCCAGCAGGCCAATGCGATCAAATCCGCCTTCCTTTTCTTTGCCCAAAAGCAAATAGGTAACCGGCCCAAGCAGCACAGGTTTTGTGAGGATGCCTTTTTGCAATGCATCTTCAAATTCCAGCAAAACCTTTTCCGAATACCGCTTGAATTTCTGGTCTTTCACAAACTCGGGAACGAGGTAGTGATAGTTGGTATCAAACCATTTCGTCATCTCCATCGCATTGATATCCAGCCCATTCTTCTGGTAACCGCGGGCCATCGCGAAATAGAGGTCGAGCTCCTTGTTCGATTTGCCGTCGAGCAACTGGTGGTAACGCCCGGGGATGGCGCCTACCATCAGCGATGTGTCGAGGACGTGGTCGTAAAGCGAAAAATCATTGGAAGGAATCAGGTTAATGCCTGCATTCTGCTGCGTTTCCCAGTTCTGGTGGCGGATCTTCCGCGCGATCTTTTGCAATGCGTCGCGGTCGATGGAACCGGCCCAAAATTGTTCGTTAGCCTTTTTGAGCTCGCGGAGGCTTCCCACACGCGGGTAGCCGAGATTGTGTGACAACATACTTTTTTGTGTTTAAAGAGTTAATAAAAACCCTGTGAAAACACCCTCCCATCCCGACAAAACGCCTGTTGCGGACGATCGCCGATACTTCATTCCATTGCCGCAGCACGTGGCTCCCTGCGAAACGAACGGATACAGCCTCCCAAAACAGCCGGGTAGCCTGTGGTACTGCAATAAAATGTGGTAAATCAATGCTTGACTGCTCCCCATCCGTGAGGGAAAAGCCATTGAGGATGATGGCAAGTCTCCTGGCTTGTATCATTTTTACCGCCCTTCTCGCCGCGCCGGGGCGCTGCAATGGGACGCGAGGGTAAAAACAGGCCCTGAATGCTCAGAGCGGATACTTACAGTAGCACGACTGCCCGTGAATTGCACACGGTTCCTTTTTGTTTTGCGCTATTTTGGCTGAGGGCACCAAATGCAAAAACCATCAACCCGATTGACGGGCGTTCACAAAGAACTGCGTCAAATTTAGGCGGAATGGCTATTGCACAGGAAAGTGCGCATAGATTTAAGTGAAGTGGAGAAAAATTAGAGGTTGCAGCAGGATAAAATATCTTATTTGGGCTTGAAATGCTGGGCTGAAAAGTGATTTCGTATCAGCTACGAAATCGTCCCTGCCGCATCAGCATCCAATATAAACTCTGCATTCAAATGATTCTGCAAGACCGTTGCCGGGAAATCCCTTGAGACCGGAAAAGCGAGAGCACGCTGGATAACCGGGGCTTTGGCCCGACCGGAGGCAAGCAGGATCGCGGAGCGGGCTTCGAGAATGTGCCTTATGCCAACAGTAATGCCCCGTGTGAGGGTGGTGGGCTGCTTGAAATACTTCTGACCTACTTCTACTGTCACGTTGTCGAGTTCGGAAATGTGGGCGTAGGTGTCCCAGGAGGTACCGGGTTCATTGAGCGCGAGATGCCCGTTCATGCCTACTCCCAATATAATAAGGTCGAGGCCCCCGAGGCTTTCCACGACTTTGTTGATGCGGTCGCATTCGGCTTGCGGATCGAAGGCCTTGCCGTCGAAAAAGACAATCTGGTCGGGACGGAGGCCGATCGGTTTCAGGAAATCGCGGTCGAGGAGGTCGCGGCAGCTACCGTCGTCGCCGGCGCCAAGGCCTATCCATTCGTCTAGGCCGATGAAAATGCATTTGGAGAAATCGACGCGGCCGTTCTGGTTGGCGGCTACCAGTGCGTCGAACATGCCTTTGGGGCTGCTGCCGGACGGGAAGCAGATCACCGCCCCGGGTTTATGGTTCATGAGGTCGATCACGCGCTCGGCAGCGGCGGAACTCATGAGTGCGTAGTCGGGGTGAATGCTGATTTTGGGTGTCATGAAAAGCGGTGTTTAGGATCTCGGGCGGTCAATCTAAACATTCTTTTTTCAGACATGAACATTTATCCATAAAAAACTCCAGAAACTGCAAACCCGATCCTAACTTTACCGCACATTGTTCAATTACATTATCATTCTACTTCAAAAATGGAATACCGTATAGAAAAAGACACGATGGGCGAGGTGCAGGTGCCTGCGCATGTATACTGGGGCGCCCAGACGCAACGCTCGATCCAGAACTTTCCTATCGCACAGGATATCAATAAAATGCCGAAGGAGATCATCAAAGCCTTCGCATATCTGAAAAAAGCAGCCGCTATCACCAATTTCGAAGCGGGCATTCTTCCGCAGGAAAAAAGCGACCTCATCGGCAAAGTTTGCGACGAAATCCTCACCGACCAGCTCGACGACCAGTTTCCATTGGTAGTGTGGCAAACCGGCTCGGGAACGCAGTCGAACATGAACTGCAACGAGGTGATCGCCTACCGCGGGCACGTGCTGCAAGGGGGTGACCTGGCCGACAAAACCAAGTTTTTGCATCCCAACGACGATGTAAACAAGTCGCAATCGTCGAACGACACCTACCCTACCGCGATGCACATTGCGGCTTACAAAATCCTGGTGGACGTAACTATCCCGGGCATTACCAAGCTCCGCGATACACTGAAAGCAAAATCCGAAGCATTTAAAAATGTAGTTAAAATCGGCCGTACGCACTTTATGGACGCTACGCCGTTGACTTTGGGCCAGGAGTTTTCGGGCTACGTTTCGCAGCTCGACCATGGTTTGAGAGCTATCCATAACACACTGGCGCACCTTTCGGAGCTTGCATTAGGCGGTACTGCTGTTGGAACGGGCATTAACACGCCTGCGGGTTATTCCGAGAATGTAGCGCGTCACATTGCTGCATTGACGGGCCTTCCATTCGTTACTGCTGAAAACAAATTTGAGGCATTAGCGGCACACGATGCGATCGTAGAGGCGCATGGCGCATTGAAAACCGTTGCGGTAAGTCTGATGAAAATCGGTAACGACATCCGTATGCTGTCCTCGGGCCCGCGCTCGGGTATCGGCGAGATCCACATTCCGGATAACGAGCCGGGAAGCTCCATCATGCCGGGCAAAGTGAACCCGACCCAATGCGAAGCCATGACCATGGTTGCGGCGCAGGTAATGGGTAATGACGTAGCGATCGGCATCGGCGGTTCCAACGGCCATTTCGAGCTGAACGTTTTCAAACCATTGATGGCTTACAACTTCCTGCATTCTGCCCGTTTGATCGGTGATGTATGCGTTTCGTTCAACGACAACTGCGCGGTGGGTATCGAGCCTCTGCATGAGAATATCAAGAAGCACGTAAACAACTCGCTGATGCTGGTTACGGCCCTGAATACCAAGATCGGTTACTACAAAGCTGCTGAAATCGCGCAGACCGCTCATAAAAACGGCTCTACGCTGAAAGAAACGGCTGTGGCGCTGGGGTACCTCACGCCGGAAGAGTTCGATGCATGGGTAAAACCGGAAGACATGGTGGGTGAGATCAAGTAATTGGTCAACCTTGAAGTAATGTCTGCGAATGCCCTGCCGAAACGTGGGGCATTTGCATTTAGACCTTTCAAAATCATGAATATCAAAGAAGAATTGCTGGCCGATCCCTACCAGTCGAAGCGAAAAGCGACGGAAGTGGCCATGTACGCCTGTACTTCGGAGGATGCGTTCAGGCATCTGATGCATTGCTTCGAATCCGACGAGTACCGCCTCGCGCAACGCGCCGCGTACAGCGTGAGCATCGCCACGCGCGGGCGCCCCGAGCTGATACGCCCCTACATAGGCGTGCTGGTGAGCCAATTGAAGCGCACCGATATTCATGATGCCGTGATCCGCAACAGCGCCCGCATTTTGCAGGATATCACCATTCCCGATGAATTTCATGGTGAGTTAATGGATGCGGCGTTCAGCATTATCGCGAACCGCCAGCTAGCCATTGCCATCCGTACGTTTTGCCTGACTATCCTATTTAACCTCTCCAAAATTTACCCGGAGATCCAAAAAGAGCTGCGCGTATTCCTGGAAGAGTCGGTGGAATACGAGCCGGCGGCATTCCAGTCGCGGGCCCGGAAAATCCTGAAAAAGATTTGAACGTGCTCCATTGTGGAGGATAAAGGCCTATTTCACCGTCTGATAAGCAGATATTACAGGTAAATCATTTTACCTTGCTTCTTTAAAACAAAAACAATAGATGATCATATACTGCCACTCATTACTCGACGGCTCGCTCAATGCCAAACTGAGCGAAGCGCTTACCCCGCAGCATCAGATCCATTTCCGCACCGAATCGGCCAGTAATGAGGAGCTTAAATCCTGGTTTGCCAGCGCCGACTACATTCTCGGCAACCCGCCGGTAGCGTGGTTCGAAAGCATCCCCGCCAACCTGAAATTCTGGCAACTCGATTCCGCCGGGTTCGATCAATACGCGTCTGTGGCCATTCCCGATCACGTCAAAACGGCCAATATGGGCGACTGGTTTGCGCGGCCCTGCGCCGAGTCGATCGTAGGCGGCGTGCTGGCGTTGTACCGCGGTATCGACAAGCTGACGCTTTTGAAGCAGAAAACAGAATGGATCGGTACGCCGCTGCGCGCCGAGTTGAAAATTTTGTACAAACAAACGGTGATCATACTGGGCGCCGGAACGATAGGGCAATCCACAAATGCAATATTGAAAGGCCTTGGCTGTACCACGCATTTGATGGCCCGCACATCGCAGGAAGCCGATATCCGGAGCAAGGAAGATCTTTTCAATGCGTTGCCGCAGGCTGATGTGGTAATCAACACCTTACCCGGCACGGCGCAGCATTTTGTGGATGCAGAGTTCATTTCTGCGATGAAAAACGGAAGCGTTTACGCCAGCGTGGGACGCGGCAGTACTACCGACGAAAACGCATTGATCGACGCACTGAAATCAGGCAAACTGGACGGCGCCGTACTCGACGTGACGGAGATCGAACCACTCCCTGCCGACAGTCCGCTTTGGCAAATGGACAACGTAATCCTGACCCAGCATACCGGCGGCGGGCACAAAAATGAGCACATGGGTAAAGTAGATTTATTTTTGAACAACATTTTTGCAATACAAAGCGGCGCCGCAATCGCCAATGAAGTGACCCTTGTAAAAGGATATTAACCGACCGAAACTGACATGCTACTGACAGAAACCGATATCGCAGAAGGTATCCAGGATAAGTATTTTTTGAAATTTGGCCCCGCAACGCGCGAAATCGTGCGCGTGTTCCGCTCACCGGGCCGCATTAACCTCATCGGGGAGCATACCGACTACAACAATGGCTTCGTCCTCCCTGCGAGTGTGGATAAAGCTGTGTATTTCGTAATCGCCCCGCGCGAGGACGACCAGGTGATCCTCTACGCCGCTGACCTTGATCAAACCTATTCGTTTTCATTGGATGATCTTTCCAAGCCGGAAAAGTCGTGGCCGCATTACCAAATCGGTATTGTGGAGCAAATCCAGAAGAAAGGCTTGAAAATCGGTGGTTTTCAGGCGGCGTTCGGCGGTAATGTGCCGGTAGGCGCCGGGCTTTCGTCGTCGGCGGCACTGGAATGCTGCCTGCTATTTGCATTGAACGAAATCTACGGACTGAACCTCGACCGTTTCAGCATTGTAAAAATGTCTCAAAAGGCCGAAAATGAATACGTAGGCGTGCAATGCGGCATTATGGACCAGTTTGCTTCGGCATTTGGTAAGGAAGAATCGGTAATCCGCCTCGACTGTCGCTCGCTCGAATATGAATACTTCCCTTTCCCGATGGACGATTACCTGATCGTGCTTTGCGATACGATGGTGAAACACTCGCTGGCCAGCTCGGAATACAACACCCGCCGGCAGGAATGCGAAAGAGCAACCGCCATTTTACAGCAATACGATTCCAAAATCATGAGCCTGCGCGACGCCACGCCTGCATTGGTGGAAACTCATAAAGAGGAAATGGGCGACGTGGTATACCGCCGCGCCAAGTTCATGACCGAGGAAATTCAGCGCGTGCAGGACGCCTGTGACCTGCTTGTGCAAGGCAATCTCTCCGATTTTGGCAAAAAAATGTATGCTACACACTTCGGGCTCCAAAATGAATATGAAGTAAGCTGCCCGGAACTTGACTTCCTCGTAGCCCAGACACAGGACGACGATTCGGTACTCGGCGCGCGGATGATGGGCGGCGGTTTCGGAGGTTGTACCATCAATTTGGTAAAAAAAGAGGGCGTGGATGCTTTTGAAGCCAAAATGAAGCAAGCCTATCTTGAAAAGTATAAAATCGACCTGCCTTGTTACCGCGTGAAAATCACCGATGGCACGGAGGAAGTTGCCCTCGGATAATCTGACCATTTACGCAAACTCTTAACCTTTGACCATGAGAAGAATCCCTTTTTTACTCACTGCGCTGGTTGGCCTGGCCATTTTCAGTTGCTCAAAAACCAAGAATGAAGAAAAAATGATCAGTACTATTTCCAAAGAGGCTTTCGGCCAACTCCCCGACGGCCAGCAGGCTGACCTGTACACACTGACCAACGCCAACGGCATGACCGTGAACATTACCAATTACGGCGGGATTATCACCAAGCTCACCGCGCCGGACAAAAATGGCCAATGGGCGGATGTAGTGCTGGGTTTCGACTCATTGGCACCCTATTTGAGCGGCCACCCGTTCTTCGGTGCATTGGTAGGCCGCTATGGCAACCGTATTGCCAAAGGGAAATTCAAACTGAATGGCCAGGAATACTCGCTGGCGATCAACAATGGCCCGAATGCATTGCACGGCGGGACAAAAGGATTCGATAAGGTGATCTGGAAAGCAACCGAAATCAACCAGGATTCGGTGGTAGGATTGCAACTGGAATATACCAGCAAGGATATGGAAGAAGGTTATCCGGGTAATCTGACTGTCAAAGTCGTTTACACGCTCGACAACGAGAATGCACTGACGATCGACTATACCGCATCGACAGACAAGCCAACCGTACTTAACCTGACCAACCACTCGTATTTCAACCTTACCGGCCTGAAACGCGACATTCTTGACCACGAGGTGACCATCGCCTCGGACAGCATCGTGCCTGTGGACACCACGCTCATCCCAACCGGCAAACTCCGCGCTGTGGAAGGAACGCCATTCGATTTCCGCAAGGCTACCAAAGTGGGCGCCGGTATCGACAAGGTAGAAGACGAGCAGATCAAAGCCGGCGGCGGTTACGACCACTGCTGGGTGTTGAAACGTAGCGGCGACGGCCTGGAAAAATTTGCCACCGTAAAAGATCCTGAAAGCGGCCGCGTGATGGAAGTTTTTACGACTGAACCTGGTGTTCAGTTCTATACCGGTAACTTCCTCGACGGCAAACTGACCGGCAAAGGCGCAACCTTTTCAAAACGCTTCGGCCTCTGCCTCGAAACCGAGCATTACCCTGATTCCCCGAACCAGCCTCAGTTCCCGACCACGACACTGAACCCGGGTGAAACTTATAAGACGACTACGAAGTATAAGTTTTCGGCGCAGTAATTTTTCTGAATAACCGTTTGATTAGACGTGCGTTGCCGGCTGCTCATTGCTGGCAACGCACGTCTTTTTTGTGTTTCGTTTTGGCTAGTTTTGATTACATTAATCACGCCGACTATGCCAAAAGTTCTCGAATATTTCGGAATGATATTTTACTTTTATGCCAAAGAGCACCTTCCTATCCATATTCACGTCTCATACAATGAATACGAAAGTGTTTTCGAGATATTCTTTGAAAATGGGGCTTTGAAAGAAGTACGGATGCGAAAATCGAGTGGTCAGGAAGCCCTTCCGGCTCCAAAGTTGAAAGAAGCACAAAAAGTAGTCGAGCATTACGCGCAGGACATTGTGAATAAATGGACTGATTTCTTTGTTCTCAAAAAGAAAGTCGAGAGTTTAAAAATCACCCGAAGGTTATGACAAAGGTCATCGAGGCAGAATATTTGGCAGATTACAAAATCCTGATCAGCTTTTCTGACCTGACTCAGCAGATTATCGACTTCGGTCCCTTCTTGATAGCCCATCCACATCCACAGTACGATAAGTACAAAAACCCAAGTCATTTCAAGAAATTCAAGATCGAACGGGGCAACATTGTTTGGGGAAAAGATTGGGACCTCATTTTCCCGATCGACCAACTGTATGCCGGAAAGGTTGACTGATTTTTACGGGTTTTGCCTAATTTTGCGGTATCACTTTTGATCAACCGGACGACGATCCGCATTTGCACATTCCCAATGCTTACTAAAACCGTAAAAATCAGCAATGTTACGAACCTCTCCGACGCGCGCTATTGTGCGGGTATGGGCGTTGAAATGCTTGGTTTTTCCATTGACGAAGATTCTCCCAATTATATTTCTCCCAAAAAATTCGAGGATATCTGCTCCTGGCTCGCCGGCGTGACGCTCGTCGCCGAGACTTCCAAAACCGATCCGGACGCGATCGTGAGCACCTTAAATGACTATCCCGTGCACGCCGTGCAAGTGAATGACCCGGGTTTGCTCAATTACCTGCGTACCGAACTGGGATTGCCGCTGCTGTTGCGCGTGAGCGTCGATCTCTACGAAGCAGGCGAGATCGTTCCTATCCTGAGCCGCTATGAAGGCGAAGTAACCCATTTCCTGCTCGAAAGCGACAACGAAGCGGAACTGTCCGAGTCGTGGATGCAGGTACTGGGTACCGTCGAGGCCGATTATCCTGTGCTGGTAGGCTTCGGGCTCGATAACGAGTTTACGGTGAGCGCCCTCACCGAGCTGCTCCCGAATATCGGCATTGCATTGCGCGGAAGTGAAGAAATCCGTCCCGGCTATAAGGATTTTGGCTCGATGATGGACATTCTGGAAGCGCTCGAAGAACAATAAGACCGTTTTTCACCCATTTAAAACACATTCTCACTAAAAACATCCGCTTAACACGCCCTTCCGCCGATAATAATTTTCCGGTTTACAGTATCTTGCATTACCTACTACCTTTGATTACAAATAAATACTAAACTAATCATGGAAAAGAAATTGCATCGCATACCTGACCAGGCAGTTTTCGGGGGAGTTTGTGCGGGAATCGCTCAGTATCTGCAAATTGACGTCGTGATCGTCCGCGTGATCTTCGTCGTTATGGCTCTGCCGATATTACCTCCCGGCTTTGGCATGACCGGATTGCTCTACATCATCCTGTGGGCTGTACTGCCGACCGGCCCTGCCGGCGAGGTCTACACTACCCACAATGTGTTCGGGTCCGAACCTTCGAAACCGTCCGATCCGGTATCCGACAAAAAAAGATCTGACCAGACGATGATGATCCTCGGTGGCGTGCTGATCTTTTTCGGTGGGTTGATGCTGATAGATGATCTGCCGATCTGGTGGTCGTTTAAAAAATACTTCTGGCCGATCGTCCTGATTGCCGTGGGTGCTTTCCTCATCCTGCGCCAGCGTGATAAAGAGACTGAAAACAAATCGACTGTGTATCCTACGACGCCTCCGCCCGTAGAACCGGTAGATCCCGGCCCCGATCCGCAGCCTTATACACCATTTTCGCCCAGCTCTTCGCCCGAAACACATTTTCCCGAAGATCCTGAATTGAAAAAGCCTGACAATGGCGACGACGACGTCATCAAAGTCAACTAACCTTCCTGAATCGTACCATAAACCATAAAGCCATGAATTTCAAAAACATTTTCTGGGGTGTAATCCTCATTGTCATCGGAGCGCTGTTCCTCGTGGAAGAGCTCACCGCGTTCGACTTCGGCCGTTTCTTCTGGCCCATTATCCTGATCGTGACCGGCGGATTGCTGCTGTTGCGCAACTTCCTGAATACCGACAGTACTAACCGATCAAACATATAAGATCATGAAAAACTCACGTGGCATTGTTTGGGGCGGCTTACTGGTCATTTTCGGGGTGATCTGGCTGCTCAGGAGCATGAATTTGCTGAATATCGATTGGGACCTGATATTACCTTACTGGCCGGTACTGCTGATTATCGCGGGTGCCATTCTGATGGCGGCCGGCCGGGAACGCGGATCTGGCGGTATTGTGGCATTGCTCATTACGCTGGCCGTTTTGGGAGGCGTGGTGAATAAAACGCACCAGGCATTCGACGACCATGGCAACAACTGGAATTTCGGCTGGGACGACGACGACGGCGATCATGAATACGGCTACCACCACGACGACGATAATGACGACGATGGGGATGAAAAAGACAGCGATTACCAGAAAGAGCATTGGAAAGAAGGTGACCGGCCAATCAACGGGTCTTACAACCACGAAATGGAGGATTTTATCCAAAAAGCCAATTTCAATCTGGAAGGCGGCGCAGGATCATTCTCTTTGAATGGCAATACGGCCAAGCTTTTTGAAGCAGCTACCACCAGTACTGTCGTCGGTTTCAAATCCAATACGTCCGTCAACAAGCTGAACAATTCCGCTTCGGTTACTTTGAAAATGGAAGAAGGTAATGTGAAGATCAAAAACGGAGAAATGTCAAACCAGGCAAAAATTCAGTTGAATGAAAAACCGGTATGGAATATCGACCTCGGAATTGGTGCCGGAAAAGGAGACTTCGATTTCAGTAATTACAAAGTAGAAAAACTGAAAGTAAGCACCGGCGTGGCTGATATGGACATCCGCCTGGGCGATAAAATGCCTACCGCCAACGTCGACATCGAGGCGGGCGTAGCATCGGTAACACTCGAAATCCCTGAGTCCATCGGCTGCGAAATGCGCATGGACGGGGCTTTGAATGCCAAAAACATGGACGGGCTAAGCAAAATCGGTGACGGGCTCTACCGCACCGCGAATTTCGACACCGCAACGAAGAAAGTCATTGTACATTACGAAGGCGGACTTACCAGCATCAACATCAAACGGTATTAGTCCACCCTTCCGAATTCACCAAAAAGAATATCTTTGCAGCCTTTGCAAGGATATTTTTTTATGCACAAAACTGCCTTTTGCCTGCTATTAACGGGCTTCGCCACCTCCCATACATTTGCCCAGTCATCGAAATCACTTCCGCCTATCGAACAAAAAATGGTAGACCGGGGCCTTGTTGATATCCAAAAAGTGGATCCTGAAATTCTGGTTGAACTCAAATATTCGACTACCGACAACTTCATCGGGCGTGATGTATACGGCGAGCTTACCCGTGCCTACCTGCAACCCGAAATGGCTAAGCGGCTTGCCAAAGCGAATGCATTACTGAGAAAGGAAAAACCAGGCTATCACCTGCTCGTGTACGATGCCGCGCGGCCCAACTCGGCTCAGTACGACCTTTGGAATGCATTGGATCACCTGAAAATCCCCGCACGCAGCAAAACCCAATACGTGGCCGATCCTAAAATCGGGTCTAACCACAACTTCGGGTGTGCTATCGATCTTACGGTTGTCGACGAGAACGGCAAACCGCTGGATATGGGCACGAAATTCGACTTTTTCGGTCCGCTTGCTTACCCGCGTTCCGAGCAGGAAATGCTGAAAAAAGGAAAACTGACGGCCCGACAAATCGAAAACCGCCAGCTTTTGCGTAAAGTGATGACCCAGGTGGGATTCAAGGTCAATACCACGGAATGGTGGCATTTCGACGGCATGTCGAAAGCGCAGGCCCGGGCTAAATATGGAATGATCCCCTGAAAATTCTAGTCAGCACGGACACTACTCCCACCAGTTACTTCCTTTTCGACTTTCGGGTTACCGCGGTAACGTACATTGCTCGCTCCCGAAGCCTTTACGTCCAGCAAGCGAGTCACCCAAACCTTCGTGTTGCTCGCTCCCGAAACATCCAGATCCGATTCCTCTGCTTCAAGGTCGAATGCATTGAGCTGTGAAGCACCGGAGGCCTCTCCGTCCAGAAATTTCATTTTACCGGTGGCATTCAGTCGCGAAGCGCCGTTAATGTCGAATTTCAGTGTGGTACCACTACCGTTGAAATCGCATTGAGATGCGCCCGAAAGGTCGATTTCAATGCTCGGCAGATTTTCAAACCGGGCTATTTCCGCATTAACCGCACCCGAAAAATCGATTTCAGCCAGATCGGGCATTGTAATGTCGATGTCCATTCTTTGGCGCTTCCTCCATGAATTGTTGTAGCGGGCGGTAAGCTTCCCATCCTGAACGAATATGTTGAGATCGTCGAGGTCGTTCCGCTCGCCGGTGGCGGACACCTTAAATGAAGGTCCGGCTACAACGTGTACCCGCAAGGCATCACTCATTTCCAACTCGTCGAAATTCCGAAAATCATAAGTGCGTGTGGCTTCGCCCCGTGGCGGAATGTCTTCGTCTTTGTTGATATAAACACAGGACTGAAGTGCCGAAGCGATAACAAGCGAAACCGAAAGTGTGAGAAAAGTTTGTTTCATGGCTAAAAGACGTTGTTTACGCTAGGACAACTGCCCCCTTGAATCCCCCTATTCAAAAAAATAAAATTTCTCGTAGGGGTATGCGGCAGCTAAGTTGTCACATTCCAAAGGACATCTATAATGACCGCTCTTCTATATCAGGAACCGCTAATCGAAAGAGATTATCTATTTTTGACAGAAAATCAAAAACAGATAACGGTGCACTCTTCCGACCCAGAAATAGTCAGCGCAATACGGCGGGGCGATGAACAGGCCTTTGAGCAGACCTTCCGGACTTATTATCCAAGGCTGTGCAACTATGCATGTACGATGCTCAAAGATGAAGAAGAGTCGGAAGAAGTCGTGCAAACGGTGTTCCTGACGATCTGGGAGAAACGGGAGGAGCTCGAAATCACGCTTTCACTGAAATCCTACTTGTACCGGGCGGTGCACAACCATTGCCTCAACCGCTTCAAGCACGCCAATGTGCGAGAGGCGCATAAGGATTATACCATGTATGTTTCGAGTGGGTCGTACGACTCGGTGACGGAGGTAATCCACGCCAGCGAGCTGGAAGAGCGTATTGAAAAAGCTGTAAGCACCTTGCCCGAGCAGTGCCAGAAAGCATTCAGGCTAAGCCGTTTTGAGGAATTGAAATATCAGGAAATAGCAGATCAGTTGGGAATATCCATTAAAACGGTGGAAAATCAGATAGGGAAAGCATTGAAAATTCTGCGCGCGGAACTGGCAGACTACCTGCCCGTTACGCTTTGGTTGTGTGGTAGCATTGTTGAACAGTTAATCAGATCGTAACCATGAACTCATCTCATGCAAACATATCCGAGGAACTGCTCGCACGTTACCTGGCCGACACCGCTTCGGAATCCGAAAGAAATGATGTGGAAGCGTGGCTCGCCGAATCGGAAGCCAATGCCAGGGAACTGGCCACCTACCGGCTGATCTGGGACCACACGGCTGCGATGAAAAACAGCAGTGCTGGGGTGGACACGGATGCCGCCTGGAATAAAATGAAGGGCAAAATGGCTATGGGGAAGACTGCTGACCCATTATCCAAATTGCCTGGGAAGGAAGTGCCTACCCGGGAAGCGCCTACCCGGGAGCCAAAGACGATCGAATTCCGGCCCGAGGTACGGAAACGCCGGTTGCCGGTAACGGTATGGGCCGCTGCGGTGATCGCTATCCTGGTCACAGCTTTCGGATGGTTCTTCCTTATTTCGGAAAAAACGCCGGAATCGCTTCAAGTGGCCACAACCGGCAATACGAAGGAGCAACTCCTTCCCGATGGAACCAAGGTTTTTCTCAATTACAATTCAAAATTGACCTATCCTGAAAATTTCAAAGGCGACTTGCGGACAGTTTCGTTACAGGGAGAGGCGTTTTTTGATGTGAAGCCCGATGCCGCACACCCATTTGTGGTTGAGGCAAATGGCACGGAAATTCGCGTTCTGGGAACGTCCTTTAATGTAAAAGCTTATCATGAAGCACCCGTGCGGGTGGATGTAGCGACCGGAAAAGTGCGCGTAAGCAAGGACTCCCACCGCGTCGAACTCGTAAAAGGACAGAGTGCGGAAGTACTGAAAGATTCGATACGTAGCCTGCAAGCGAATATGAACCTGATGAGTTACCGCACGCAGATCTACGAATTCAATGCGGCCGATCTGCAAGATGTCGTCACATCGATCCGCGACGGCTACCACGTGGACGTGCGGCTGTCCAATGACAAAATCGCACAATGCCGGCTTACAATCCGCTTCGAAAAAGAACCGGTAGACGCCACATTGTCCGTCATCGCCGAAACCCTCGACCTCAATCTCCGGAAAGAAGGGAAGGTTTACTGGCTCGACGGGAACGGTTGCCAATAGAAACTACAAGCCATCCTGCTTTGAAACTACTTTACAGAATTACTTTCTGCTGTGCCTGCATTTGCCTGCTCTCCGGCCACATTTCGGCCCAGGAACTGCTGGAAAAGCGCATTAATTTGAAAGTGACCAACCAACCGCTCGACGAGACTTTGCGAAAAATCGGCAATACCGGCGGTTTCAGTTTCTCGTATAGCCCCGATATGATCGACGTCAAAAGCCGCGTGTCGATACAGGCCGAAAATCGAAGCATCCGGGAAATATTGGTGGCCATCTTTAAAGACAAAGTCACTTTCAAAGAGCGTCGACATTATATTATCCTTCAAAAAAAACCGGAAACCGAAAAACCTGAAGAACCCGAAAATTTCGACCTGAACGGCTACATTATCGACAATAAAACCGGCAAAAAACTGGCTAACGCGAGTATTTACGAGTCTGTGACACTCGCTTCGGCGGTGAGTAATCAATATGGTTATTACAAAATACGGCTTCCGGCGGCCCGCTCTTCACTCCGGTTGGAAATCCGGAAGGAAGACTATATCGGCAAATCCATCCCCATTCCCACGCGCAAAGACACCTATTTACAGATTTCACTTAACCCTGACACCCTGAAACCGATTTCAGGGAAGGTCGCTACGCACGCGCCCGTACAGGTGGATTCGCTGCATACCAAAGTGGCCGTCCCGCAATTTGAGGTGGTAAAAACGACGCTGCCCCGCGATACCATGTTTATCGACAGCTCGGCAAGCGGCAAAGCCATTACCTGGGCCGATTATGAAGCGCTTCGCAGGAAGTACAAGCGTGCTCAGAACAAGTTTGTCAGCGCATTCGCATCGGCCAAACAGGCCATTCACACCCGCAATATCGAGGATACGTTGTACGCGCCTTTCCAGGCGTCCGTTCTGCCGTTTCTCGGCACCAATCATGGGCTGAGTGGAAATATCGTAAATGATTATTCCATTAACCTCATCGCCGGGTACTCGTTGGGCGTGTCCAAATTCGAAATCGGAAGTTTGATCAACGTCGTGAGAGGTAATGTTACCGGTTTTCAGTTTGCGGGAGTGAGTAATATCGTCGGCAATGATGTAATAGGGTTTCAGTATGCCAATGCGCTGAACATGACCCTGGGTAACTTCACAGGCTTCCAGGGAACGCATTTGCTGAACTATATCGGTCGCAATTTTACGGGTTTCCAGGTCGCCGGCGTCGGAAATGTGATCGTCGGCGAGCTGCGCGGTTATCAGTTCTCGACGGGCTACAACTATGCCCATACGGTAAAAAGCGGCCATCAGATCGGCGCTGTCAACTACTCCGACTCCACTGCCACCGTTCCGTTCGGGCTTTTCAGCTGGGTACATAGCAACGGCTACCGCCGCTACGAATTCTCCACCGATGAATTCAACTATTTCAACACGGCATTCAAAACAGGGGTAAGCCGTTTTTACAACATTTTCAACCTCGGTTTCAGCGCTTTGGCCAAAGACAAACCGCTCTTTACCATCGGTTACGGTTTCGGAACGGCCCAAAAACTGGGCAGAGGTTGGAGCGCCAATGCGGACTTAACGGGAAGTCTGGTAGTGGTTGAGCATAATATCGAGGATGACAACATTAGTCAGGGTCTTGTCAAATTTGCATTAGGTGTCGAGAAGAAAATCGGTTCCCGGTTCGCCTTGTTCGTCGGCCCGTCGATCAACACCTTCTTTGCCAAACACTCCGGTTTAATCAATGCAGAAGGTAAAAAAGGGTTTCCATCCGTTTGGTTAGGAGAAAAGCCCGACGGTTCCAGCAAAGTTTACGGCTGGATCGGCTTCCAGGCCGGGATCCGCTTTTTGAATAAAATATGAGGTTACCTTATTTGGGAACTTCTGAAAATAGCTTATTCAATTCGTCGTCAGAAATGTCCGACTGCTCTGATTTGTCATAAATTGAAACCAGAAATACCTTATTCTGAACTACTTTAACATAAGTAATCACCCTTGCCCCGCCATGTGATCTCGACTTCAAAACTCATAATTTCTTCAAAAACTTTCTTGCAGGGCGAGTTTGCAAACTGCCTTCATCTACCAGGTCCATTTGTCTAATCCCTTCTCTGATATTTGCCCTGACCTCTTCATCGGAGTCCTCTTCAACCTCCTCACTTACCCTAACAAAGGGAAATTTCTTCAAAAGATCACGCAAAAAGTTGAGTTCATTATCCTCTACTTCGACCGTTAGCGTAGCCATAATACTTAGGTTAATTTTAATAAATATAGCTAAATTCTTCCTCACTTCTATCAAAACCCAATCCGCTTCCGCCCGTTCTGCACCGCCGCGCCATTCACGTAAGCGCGCAATTCTGCGAGCTCTTTTTCAAAGCCGCCCGACAAAATCGGGAAACGGCACCAGGAGCGTGGGTCGAGATTGCGGTCGTCGAGATGGAAGGACGGCGCGTAACGTTCCCGCTTCCACTGATTACGGCTCCATAGCTTGAAGAAACGTTCTGTCCAGCCGAGAAGCTGCTCCACACTATAAGTTGCTTTGTAACGTACATAAAGGTTTTTATACGATTCCAAAGGCGACTTCTTATCCCTGATTGCCAGCCCCTCGAGGTCATTCAAAAACTCATAAGGCATCAAATCGGCCTCGTCCGTCTGCGTCTGCGCGAGTGGCCGCAGTTCGGCGGTAGGTTGCAGGCTATTTACTTTCTTCAAGCCTTCGATCCGGATGTGCTTGCCTTTCACTTCACATCCGACCGTTTCGAGCCAGCGAAGCCATTGCCGCAAGTAATGCTTGTCGATCCCCGCTAGCGGACTAATGCTGCCGGAAGTGTCGCCGTCCATGGTGGCGTAGCCGACGGCCGCTTCCGAGCGGTTCGAGGTGGCGAGCAAAAGGTGGTTCGAGAGGTTGGTCAGCAGCCACACTCCCGGGGCACGAACCCTCGCCTGGATGTTCTGCAAGGCGATGTCATCCTGCTCCCAGGTCAGCTTCCGCCCAATCTGGTCCTCAATCAGCCCCTTATAGGTTTCGACAAGACCATTGATGTTCACATTATAGAATGTAGAACCAATCGACTCCGCCAATGACTGTGCGGATTCGAGGGTATCGGACGAGCTGTTTTCGGTGCCCTGATAAATATTATGGATTAAAACACGGGCAAGGTCCTCCTCTGTTTTAGCAGATTGAATATCCTTCATGTAAGACAGCTTCTGCTTGAAGCGGTCCATACCGATACTTTCGTCGGCCAGGCGGATCATCAGCCCGCATAATGCGGTGCAGGCACAGGAATCGGCCCCGCCTGAAAGCGATATGGTGAAACCGTTCGAACGGCTCTTTCTCAGGTAATCAAACAATGCCAGACATTCGGCCCTTGCGAATTCCTCCTCCTTTAATGCGCCACCTCTTTCAAATGGCTCAATTTCCGGAACCTGGGGCAGTACCGGCTCTATATCCGGGAAATCGAAACGGGCAGGAACCCGCCACGTCCGCTCCTTGGAAGGGGTAGCAATCTTGCTTTGTACCTGGCCCAACCCGGTATATTCCGTATCGATCACGGCAGTCGTGATCACATAATCCTCGTAGCTGAACCGCGGGCTGGAAGCAAGCAGGTCACCATTCGAAGCGATCATGGCATCGCCATCGTATACGGCCCTTCCAGCCTCATTACCGAGGAGGTTTGTATAAATATAACTACATGAAAACGAACGGGACGCATCCACAACCAGCCTTTCGCGCACCATAAACTTGTTGAATGCAAAGTGGCTCGCGCTGGGATTCAGGATAATGTCCACGCCCCGCTCGTAATGCCGGCGCGCAGGACGATTGGCCACCCAGCCATCCTCGCAAATCTCGAACGCGATCTTCACACCGTGTGAACCACCCAGGATCGGGCCCGAAGCCACGTCAAAAATCAGATCACCGATCGGGTAAAACATCTGGTTCACCTCAATGCTTTCCACCACGCCGGGCTGCCACGGCCGGAACCACCGAGCTTCATAATGAATGCCATTGTTAGCCAGGTTTTGTTTGCAGTAGAAACCGGCAATCTGCTTATTGGAAATCAGGCATGCTGCATTATACAAACTTCCGTTGTGCCTGAGCGGCAGACCTACGGCCACGATCATTCCTGCCGTTTCCTCTGCTATTTCAAGCAGGCAATGCTGCGCTTGTTCCACCATGTCGGGGGCGAAAAAATAGTCGTCGCAGCCGTAACCCGAAATACACAGTTCGGGCAGGCACAGCAGGCTAACATCCTGCTTGCGGGCCTCCCGGATTGCATCGACGATATTTCGGGTATTGGCCTCCCAGGCCATGGGTGTCTGGTTTACAACTCCGGAAGCAACTTTGATTAATGGCATGGACGGTGATATGTTTTTTCGATTCGGTATGGCCTTGTGTTAAATCAAGCAGGAAACTTAATAAAAAAATGCCTTTTTCGAACCGGTAAGGTTTTTTCCTATTTTTGTCAACAACTAATTTAAAGAACAGATTCCTCTTGCAATTCCCCTCATTCATCGCCAAACGGATACGCCATAACGAAGCAGGATCATTTTCTGCCACAGTTTCGCGAATCGGCGTGGCCAGTATTGCCATTGGTATTGCGGTTGGGATCATCGCTTTTGCGGTGCTACTCGGCTTCAAGCAAACCATCCAGCAAAAAATATTTCTTTTCAGCGCACACATCAACGTAAATGCATTTTCGCAGGGCAATACTTACGAAGAAGCGCCCCTGCCGGTCAAAAATGCGGTATCGGATATATTACCGACAATACCCGAAATCAAGCGTTGGCAAGCCGTTGCGCATAAATCGGGCATTCTGAAAACGCCGGATGAAATCAAAGGGGTAATTCTGAAAGGCGTGGGTAAGGACTACGATTGGGCAACTTTTAAACCGAATCTGAGGGAGGGTAAGCTGATCGGGCGCACCGATTCTTCCTTCATCAAATACGGTTACTCTTCGGAAATCCTGATCAGCCGGAAAATCGCTACGCAAATGCGGCTGAAAACCGGCGATGATGTGATCATGTATTCGCTTCAAAACCCGCCGAGACCTCGTAAGCTTGTCGTTGCCGGTATTTATGAAACCGAAATGGAAGAATTTGACAATAACCTGATTATCGGAGATATCGGTCTTGTGCAGCGGCTGAATGGCTGGGGCGCAGATTCTATCGGAACTTATGAAATTTACCTCAAAGACTTCCGCAACCTCGACGTGGTCACTCACAAACTCCGTCGCGAACTTCCGCCGGGTTTGTTCCTGCAGAAAGTCACGAGCCTGTTTCCGCAAATCTTCGACTGGCTCGTCCTGCTCGACCGCAATACCGCCGTTTTTCTGGTGCTTATCCTCTTTGTAGCCTGTTTTAACATGATCTCGATACTGCTGGTCATCATTATGGAAAGAACACCGCTCATCGGGTTGCTTAAAACGCTCGGAAGCCCAAACCGGCAAATCCGAATGATCTTTTTCCAGGTCGGCCTCGATATGCTCCGTAAGGGAATTGTCATCGGCAACGTGACCGCGCTGCTGCTCTGCTGGCTGCAATACCAATTCAAGCTAATCCCGCTCGACCCCGTCAACTACTACATGGACACCGTCCCCATTGTATTCGACTGGGGGATTTTTGCGATGGTCAACGTGGTTGCGGTCATTATCACAGCCGCGATCCTGCTCATTCCAACGCTCATCATTACGCGCATTCAGCCGATCAAGGCATTGCTGTTTAAGAAGTAGCTTTTCTGGTCAGAAGCTTGGCGAGCAGGCGCAAATCTACCGGGAAATCAACGGCCGGCAAAAACTGAACAAGGCCGAATTTTTTCGCGAACGGATTCAATATCACATTTCTTTCTGATAGTACAATCGCCGACGGCGCAGTGAATGCGATGATTTCAGGATCGGTCAGAATCTGCTCGCCAATCCATTGGGTATAGGAAACATCATTCATCCAGTTCTTCTTCAACTGCCGGTCATCGACATGAAAAACCAGGTTATCATCGTCGGGAATGCTGATTTTAAGCAATGCAAGCCGTTCCATGCATTCCCGAAATTCGGCATGAACGTATTTTTCCAATAATGCGAGTGAAAGATTCTGGCTGGCGTAAATGCAGGGACAACCCACCGGATTCCAGCGTCCGCCAAACAGCTTGGCACCTGAACCCGACAAATCATCAATATACGCCCTCGCAGCAAGGCGGTAGGCAATCATATGTACACACCATGCTCCATGCGCCCGAGTTCATTGCAAATCAGCTTCACACCCCAGAATGAGCGCAGCGTCGAAAAATCCTGCGTTTCACCAAGAACTTCCCGCGGCGTGCGGAGCCATTTCTCGAATGCTTTCGTATCCCCAAATATTTCCAGGCCAAGGTCCGCCATATTTTCAAGCTGATACAAATGCTCTGCATAGAGCCCCTCGAAAGGCTTATCTTCTTTCAGATACCGGTGCAGCGTTCGGTCGCTCACATGCAATATCTCCGCCCATTCCAGCTGGGTAAAAAGCAACTTTGCAGAAAGCGCCTGAAAGCGCTCAACCGGAAACATATCGACGGTTTTGCGGGCCACATACAACACTTCGGGCTCCTCTGCTATCCGCAGCGGAGCTACTTCATCGTATTTTTGATATTGTATCGTCTTCATACGTCCGAAATTTGTCAGATTAAGTTACGACTTTTTTCGAATTTATCAACAATATTCCGGTCTCCTGCAATCTTTTTACCAACGTGCGGCGTTCAACGAGCCTGCGGCTTTCAGCAGGGTCTCATCATGCTTGGCAAAACAAAATCTAAGCGTTTTGAAGTCGGTTTCTCTTCCATAAAATACAGACACCGGTATGGATGCCACCCCCACTTCCCTGGTGAGCCGCTCGGCTAAGGCAAGGTCACTTTCATCTGATAAATTGGCGTAAGACACGTTCTGGAAAAAACTTCCTTCGGATGGTTTAACCGTAAAACCAATGTCCTTGATTGCCTCATTAAACAAATCCCTTTTCCGCTCATAAAATGCAGAGAGCGACAGATAATGCTCGGGTTCGTTCAGGAATTCAGCTACGGCAAATTGCAATGGCGTTACCACACTGAATACCAGAAATTGATGGATCTTACGAAACTCGGCAGTAAGGTGGGCCGGCGCCAGGCAATAGCCTAATTTCCAGCCCGTCGTATGAAAAGTCTTCCCGAAGGACCCGCAGACAAAGCTTCGCCCGGCAAGCGAAGGAATGGATGCCACCGAAATGTGCTCGCGTCCATCAAAAACAATATACTCATAAACCTCATCACTGATCACCAAAAGATCGTGCTCCTCAGAGAGCGAGGCCAGCGCCTGTAAATCAGATGCCGTCCACACCTTGCCGGTCGGGTTATGCGGTGTATTGATGATAATCGCACGTGTTTTATCGGTAACACGCGATTTTACAAGCTCCCAATCGATAGAATCGTATTGCGGATCGAGCGTTACGAAAACCGGGATGCCGCCGCTAAGTTCAATGGCCGGCACGTAGCTGTCGTAGGCAGGCTCGAACACGATTACTTCGTCGCCGGGATGCACTACTGTGCTGATTGCCACGAATAATGCCTCGGTGGCGCCGCTGGTGATGGTAATGTCCGTTACGGGATGGTATTCGTGGCCGGAGGCCTCAAAAGTCTTCCGCGCGATCGCCTCGCGCAACGGCAATACACCCGGCATAGGCGCGTACTGGTTTTTGCCTGATCGAACATATTTGTCGACCAACCGCTGCAAGTCAGGTGAGCAATCGAATTCCGGGAAACCCTGCGCCAGGTTCAGCGCCTTGTGCTCTTCGGCCAGCGCCGACATTTTAGTGAAGATGGTAGTCCCGACGTTGGGAAGCTTCGACTGCAACCTGTTTTTCAATAACATATCCAAAAATCGTATTAAACAAATACCGTGTCAGCGGCGAAACCAAAGATAATGCATGGTTGCCTGGCTGACACGGTATGAATGCCAAATATGTAATTTCTATTGCCGGCCGTCGTAAACTGCTTTCAAAACTGTCTTGGCATCCGGCGTATTGTCAAAGTTTTCATCTACAAATGCGTATCCTACCCGGCGGTCGCGGCCGAGAACGAACAGCGAAGGCGTAAAAACTTCTTCCGAAATTCCCGCAATGCGGTCCCATATCGGGGAAGTTTCCGAAAACACACCGTAGGAACGCGCTACGTTATAATTTTTATCATGGTAAACCAGCACCCCGCCATCCAGCTTCCTGGCGATGCGCCCGATTTCCTTTTGCGACTCATTGGTCAATATCAACAGCTGCCCGCCCAGAGCCTCCACCTGCGGCGCGAGTGCTTTCAAAACTTCCAGGTGCTTAGGCGCATAACTTCCCCAGCAATTGCAATAGAAACTGAGAACAAGCGGCTTGAAACGGACCAAGTCGAGGACCGACCGCAAGTCGTTGTCCGCAGGGGTACCTGTCAGCGACGTTACCGGAAACCCTTCTTCGTTCCGGAGATAGAATAGCGGCGCCAGTTCATCCTTTTTGGGTGGCTCAATCTGCTCTTCGGCAATCCGTTGTTTAAGTTGTAAGGTGGACACGTTGCCCAGTTCGTCTTCAATTTCGTAGTACATAATGCCAGGGGTCTTCTGATTTCGAAGCTCAAATTTAGTATTAACCTATTTATCCTACAAATTTAATAGACTTATTTTACCACCATTATTTTCTAGTATAAAAAAACAATAACCTCTTATAACATTGATCCAAGAGCCACTGAACCCCATGCGCCACCTCAACCTAAGCCTTTCTACCCTATTTTTAATCTTCATTCCATCCCTGCTTTTCGGGCAAATTATCACCTGGAAAGAGATCCATCCGGGAGTCTGGAAGGGCTCAGCGGGTAAGCCGGATGTCTATGATTTGCTTAAAGCGGCGGAAACGACGGCCTCGCCCGCGCTGGCGAAGCTTTCCAAACAAGAATTCCCGCTCGACAAATCGGCCATTTCGTTTCAACTGAACAATGGCAAATCCTACATACGCCTTCCATTGCAAAGAGATGAGCAACTTTATGGCTTCGGGCTCAATTTCCAGACGATCCATCAACGCGGCCGTATTATGCAACTCCACGCCGACCATTACGGCAAATCGGATAATGGCCGTACGCATGCGCCGGTGCCGTTTTATGTGTCGTCGCTGGGTTATGGCGTTTTTGTAAATTCTGCCAAATACATCGATGTTTATGCAGGCTCGGGTGTGCGCAAGGACAGCAAAAACCCGCCGAAAGTTATGGACCGCAATACCGACAAAAACTGGGAAGCACACCCCTATTCCGATGCCGTCGAGATGCTGATTCCGGCCGAAGGCATTGAAATCTACGTTTTCGCCGGCCCCAAACCCGTCAATGCAATCGAACGTTTCAACCTTCTGAGTGGCGGGGGCTGCCTGCCGCCACGCTGGGGGCTGGGCTTTACACAGCGCGTCCACCGGCTCTACACGGCCGACCAGGTAAAACAGGAGGCGAAAGCATTTGAAGAAAAAGGCTACCCACTCGATTTTATAGGCCTCGAACCCGGCTGGCAAACCAAATCTTATCCCTGCACATTCGAATGGGACCGCTCCCGTTTCCCGGATCCGGCAGGTTTTGTGAAAGATATGGATCAAATGGGTGTAAAAATCAACCTATGGACAAACCCGTACGTCTCGCCCGATGCCTCTATTTGCAAGGCAATAGCTCCCTACACCGGCTCTCATACAGTTTGGAACGGCCTTGTCCCTGATTTATCGATGCCGCAAGCACGTAAAATACTCTTCGACCAGTTTGAAAAAGAGCACGTCAAAATAGGCGTCAGCGGGTACAAGATCGATGAAGTGGATGGTTTCGATTCCTACCTCTGGCCGGATGTGGCCACATTTCCCTCGGGCCGCTCATCAGAGCAAATCCGCCAGACTTACGGGCTGCTCGTGCAAAAACACAGTTTTGAAATGTTCCGCCGCAACAACATGCGTACGTACGGACTCGTGCGCGCGTCCAACGCAGGCGGGGCGTCGTTCCCCTATGTGATCTATAATGACAATTACAGCCATGAAGATTTCATTACCGCGCTGATCAACAGCGGCTACGCGGGCGTATTATGGACGCCGGAGGTGCGTGCCTCGAAAACAGCAGAAGAATGGCTCCGCCGCTTCCAGACGGTCTGTTTCTCACCCATGGCGATGATCAACGCATGGTCGAGCAGCATGCAGCCGTGGACATTCCCCGAAGTCGCGCCGCAGATTAAGGCGTTGGCCGAGCTGCGGATGCGAATGATGCCCTACTGGTACTCCGAATTTGCCAAATACCATTACAACGGCACGCCTCCCTTCCGCGGAATGAATCTCGAAGAAGGTTTTGGAATGAATATCAAGAAGGAAAAAACGGCCACTAACCTCGAAGAAAACCCCTACGAAGAAGCCCTGACCCGAGAGGTGAAGGACCAGTATATGGCAGGCGAATACCTGCTCGTGGCGCCGCTCTTCACCGGCCAGACTTCGCGAAAAGTCATTTTACCCAAAGGCAAATGGTACGATTTCTACACCGGTAAACTGGCAGGTGACGGCGAAGTGATAACCATCAGCCCGGGAATGGATCAAATCCCTGTTTTCGTGAAAGACGGGGGCATTATTCCTTTGATGCCGGCCCTGCTCCACGCGCCGCGGTCGGGCGCCAAAACGGGCATCGAAATCCGGCATTACGGGGAAAAGAATGCCAGTTACAACCTCTACGACGATGATGGCGAAACTTTTGCCTACGAAAAAGGGATATTCTCCTGGCGTACCATTAAAGTGGAACGGCAGGGCGGACAGTTGAAAGGCAGTATTTCCGCGGCCGAAAACGGCAAGCCGGATACAATCGGTCAGGTTACCTGGCGATTTATGACGGAATAACGCTCACAGCGTCGAGATCAAGATAACCCGAGTTATAATGCCCTTTTTCAAGAGGACTCTTTGCAAGAGCGTCCGCAAGAAATTCCGGATAGACGCGAATCGAATGTAGATCATTTACATCGTGCCAGTGAAATAGCAATTCATCCTGCCCTTCCACGCCCATAAAGTCGCCCTGGGAGGGCAGGTTTTTTATTTGCATTTCAAAATAGAAACCTATTTCGTGGTATTTATCGCCGTTGTACAAAAAGAAATTCTCTGAAACCCAAAGCATTTCGCCGGCACATGCGTCGAGCCCGGTTTCTTCCTGCATTTCACGCTGCAAGGTGTCTTTTGAAAATTCAAACAACTCGCAGCGTCCGCCGGGAAGCGTCCAGAAATTGTCGGAAGGAGTTTTATGCAGGAGCACCTTGCCACTCAGAACGGCCACACCTGCGACCCTGTAATTGAACAATGCACCATTAATGCGAAGGCTGATCATCCGTAACGCGTTTTTTTCGCTAAACTACCGTTTTTCCGACAGATGACTCCCGTATCGTCAGTACAGTTTTAAGTGAACGCGTTTCGAATTTGTCGTTTTGTTGTGGATGCTCGATCAGCCTGATCAATAGCTCTACGGCTTGCTGGCCCATTTCCATTGCAGGCTGCATGACGGTTGTCAACGGCGGATTGAGCAAGTTGGCCACGCTGATATTGGTGAAGCCGACGATCGCCACCTCGTCTGGCACGCGGATGCCCTTTCTTTGAAACACCGACATACAACCGGTCGTAAGCCGGTCGCTGGCCGTGAATATGGCGTCCGGCGGCTCAGGCAAAGTGAGCAGCTCTTCTATTGCGGCTTCGTTTTCGGCCTCTATTTTGCCCCCGTAAAGGCAATACTTAACATACGACTCATCGAATGGAATGCCGTAGTCTTCCAATGCCTTTTTATAACCCGCGAGGCGTTCGGTGGTGATCGACAGGTAAATGGGGCTAGTCAAATGCGCAATGCGCCTGCGCCCGGAGAGGATCAAATGCTCGGTAGCCTCGTAACTTCCCGTAAAATTGTCGGCTACCACCTTATGTGTCTCGATGTCATTAGGCACTCTGTCGAGGAACACGATCGGCAGCCCTTTTTCCATTAATTCCTGAAAGTGTACCAGATTGGTCGTGAGGCTGGCCAAAGAAACCAATAGCCCATCCACTCTTCTGGAAACCAGATAATTGGTATTAGCCACTTCGCGCTCGTAGGAATCATGGCTTTGGAAGATCACCACATGATAACCCAGGTTATAAGCAATAGACTCAATGCCGTTGATAAGCTGCGAAAAAAAGTGGTTCGCAATTTCGGGGATAATGACGCCTATCGACTTACTTTTACTATCCTTCAAACTCAGCGCAATGGGGTTCGGGCGGTAGTTCATCCGCTCGGCGTACTCCATCACCAGCTTTTTGGTTTCGGGGTTAATCTCGTAGCTATTTCTCAATGCACGTGAAACCGTCGAGGTCGACAAGTTCAGTGCCTTTGCAATATCCTTGATGGTGATGGTTTCCAATGGAAGAAATTGGTTTATTCCAACTTATTATTCGTTTCAAAACATCCTACCGGCCTCTATCCTGCTATGCCGGACTGCCAATTTATCTCAAAATTTACAATCCTCCGGCTCAACTGACAACGTTCCCGATAACGATTGCACAAAAAAAGACAATTCGTTATTTGATTTTTCTGATTATTCAGTCTAACATCGTTTGGTTCGGGTCTATTTATTACCGACGCTAAAATTATCGGATACCCCGAAAAAGACAAATCACAAACCCATTAATGAACACCGTTAATTTATTTGATCTGACCGGCAAAACCGCATTAGTCACCGGCTGCAACCGCGGTATTGGAAAAGCCATGGCCGAGGCGCTCGCCGAAGCTGGTGCGGATATTATAGGTGTCGCGTCCTCGGAGTTTAAGGAAGGCAGTGAAACAGCACTCGCCGTACGGCAGACCGGAAGGAAATTTTATCCTTATCAAGCCGACCTGGGCGACCGTGAGAAATTATATCAGTTTATCAATCAGGTAAAAAAAGACCACCCGGTTATCGATATCCTTGTAAATAATGCTGGGATTATCCTTCGTGAACCAGCTGCCGGGCACCCCGATGAGTATTGGGACAAGGTGTTGAATATCAATCTCGACGCACCCTTCATTCTCGCCCGCGAGCTGGGAAAGGAAATGATCGCGCGCGGATCGGGTAAGGTCATTTTCACGGCGTCGCTCCTCACATTCCAGGGAGGCATTAATGTGCCGGGTTATACGGCTTCGAAAAGCGCGATCGGAGGCCTGGTGAAAGCACTGGCCAACGAATGGGCCGGTAAGGGCGTGAATGTGAACGCTATCGCACCAGGCTACATCAATACCGACAATACCGAAGCATTACGCAGCGATCCCGTACGCAGCAAATCCATCCTCGACCGCATTCCGGCCGGGCGCTGGGGACTGCCCGAAGACTTTAAAGGCCCGATCTTGTTTCTCGCTTCCGAAGCAGCGAGTTATGTACATGGGACTACATTAACCGTCGACGGCGGCTGGATGGGCCGCTAGCAAAACCTATTAATCCACAGAAATTCAAAAAGTAGCCGCATACATGCAGATCAGATTTGAAAGCAGCCGGAAAGAAGTAGCGCAAATGGATACCGACACCCTGCGCGACAATTTCCTTGTCAAAGATATTTTCCGGGATGGCGAAATCCATTTCGTATACTGTCACTACGACCGGGTGATCATCGGCGGTGCCATTCCACTCGAAACCCCGCTGGCAATACCGGTTTTCGATGCATTAAAGGCCTCCTATTTCCTCGAAAGGCGTGAAATAGGCATTATCAATATCGGCGGCGACGGCGAGGTGATTGCCGACGGTGAGCATTTCCCAATCAGCAAGCTGGGATGTGTGTATGTTGGAAAAGGGACAAAAGAAGTGTTACTAAGCAGCAAAAACCCATCGGAACCTGCCGCTTACTACCTGCTATCTTCCCCGGCGCACCACACGCACCCGACACGACTTTTTACCAAAGAAGACGCCACACCCGCTACCGTGGGCAGCATGGAAACTTCAAATCACCGCACCATTTACAAATACATCCACATGGACGGCATCCAGAGTTGCCAGCTCGTCATGGGGCTTACGGTACTGCAAACGGGCAGCGTTTGGAATACCATGCCTTCACACGTCCACGACCGGCGCATGGAAGCATATTGCTATTTTGATGTACCTGAAAATCAGCGGGTACTGCATTTAATGGGCGAACCTTCTGAAACCCGGCATTTGTGGGTAGCCAACCGGCAGGCGGTGATCTCGCCGCCGTGGTCGATCCATTCGGGCTGCGGCACATCCAACTACGCATTTATTTGGGGAATGGCGGGCGAAAACAAGGATTATACAGACATGGACCCGGTACTGATCGGCGATCTCAGATAATGGAAGCATTGAAAGAAAAAGAATTCGTGTCCGACAGCGAAATCGCCTGGGAAGACCTCGGAGGCGGTCTGAAACGCAAGATCATGGCCTACGACGACAACCTGATGATGGTGAAAGTCGCGTTTGAAAAAGGCGGGATTGGCACGCTTCACAGCCATTTTCATACTCAAATGAGTTATGTCGAAAGCGGTGAATTCGAGATTACGATCGGAGAGCGGAAGCAGGTCTTGCGGCAGGGCGATGTGTATTACATTCCGCCGCACGTGGTGCATGGCGCATTATGCCTTTCAGCTGGCATGCTGGTCGATATTTTCACGCCCATGCGGGAAGATTTTGTAAATATTTCAAAGGATTAACCGGTTTCAGATGGCCCTTTCTTTACCCCGATTTCGTCAGTTTCCGCTCTGGATCGCCTGTTTAACAACTACCTGGTCGTTGGCGCAGGAGTTGCCGCTATCCCGGCAAATGGCGGATTCTTTCATGGCTAACCATAAAGATTCGATCCTGGTCGGCAAAAACGCAGTAACCAAGTGGGACTATGAGCAGGGATTAATGCTGAAAGCCATCGAAAAAGTATGGAACCGGACCGGTGAAGGCAAATATTTTGAATATATCCGCAAGGACATCGACCAGTACGTACGGCCCGACGGCAGCATCCGCACCTATCGCGCCGAAGAGTTCAATATCGACAACATCCCTACCGGCCGGGCATTGCTGACCTTGTACCAGCAGTCGCAACCCGATAAAGAGAAGTACAAAAAAGCTGCCGACCTGCTTTGGAAGCAGCTCGAAAACCAGCCACGCACCAAAGAAGGTGGCTACTGGCACAAAAAGCGCTATCCCAACCAAATGTGGCTCGACGGCCTGTTTATGGGGGAGCCGTTCGCGGCCGAGTACAGCGCTATCTTCCATCATCCCGAGCATTTCGATGACATTGTGAAGCAATTCGCATTAATTGAAAAATATGCTGTCGATAACAAAACGGGACTCGTGTACCACGCTTACGACGAAAGCCGCGAGCAGAAATGGGCCGATAAAACGACCGGTCGCTCACCCAGCTTCTGGGCGCGGGCCATTGGCTGGTATGCCATTGCGCTCGTGGATGTGCTCGATTATCTGCCGGCGCAACATCCGGGCAGAGCACAGCTCATGGGCTATTTGCAAAGACTAGCGCCTGTTTTAGCCAAATACCAGGATCCCGAATCCGGCGCATGGTACCAGGTGATCGACCAGGGCAAGCGTGCCGGGAACTACCTCGAAGCCTCCGCCTCGTGCATGTTCGTATATGCGCTCGCGAAAGGTGCGCGCCTGGGCTACATTCCTGAGAAGTTCGCGGTCAATGCCCAAAAGGGCTACCAGGGAATCCTTCAAAATTTTGTAGAGAAAGAAGCCAATGGCATATTAAGTCTCAACAAAACCGTAAGCGTAGGCGGCCTCGGCGGCACGCCTTACCGCGATGGCACTTATGCATATTACCTCAGCGAACCCATTCGCAAAAACGATCTGAAAGGCATCGGCCCATTCATTTTTGCCAGTGTTGAAATGGAGATTATGGCAGAGAATGCAGTTGGCAAGGGCAAAACAGTCGGTTTGGATTACTATTTCAACCACGAAACGCGGAAAGACCTGACCGGCACGCCAGAGCAGTTTCACTACACCTGGGAGGACAGAATGCATTCCGGTTTCTGGCTCTGGGGCAATACATTCCGGGAATTGGGCGCCCAAACTGCCTCGATACCCACAGCGCCCACGGTGGCGAATCTGAAAGGCATTGACATTTACATTATCGTCGATCCGGACACCAAAAAAGAGACCCCTGAACCGCATTTCATCGACGAGAAATCCATTACTGAAATTGAAACATGGGTAAAAGCAGGCGGCGTACTGGTACTCATGGCCAACGACACCGCCAATTGCGAGATCCCGCATTTCAACAGGCTTGCAGCGAAATTCGGCATTCAGTTTACGGCCAAGAACCGGAATATGGTGCAAGGCACGCAATTCGAGCAAGGCAGGTTGATGATCCCCGCCGAGGCGAAGGCCGTTTTTCCTCACACACAAAAAATTTACATCAAAGAGCTATCGCCGCTTGCCCTCACGTCACCGGCAAAAGCATTGCTGACCGACCAGGGCGACGTCATTTTCGGGGTTTCCAAATATGGTAAGGGCACTGTGTTCGCCGTGGGGGATCCGTGGCTTTACAATGAATATGTTGACGGCAGGAGGATCGATACCAGCTTCGAGAATTTCGGGGCGGGCAAGGATCTCGCCGGTTGGTTGTTGAAACAGGTTGTTAAAAAGTAAATCTCACTGCTATGGGCTATCTCTTCCGCGAAAACCTTCGCCAGCTCAGAAGTCAGCCCGGCGTGGTCGTGGCCGATGATTCCGTGTTCCAGTTGCCGGAAAAAGTGCTGCAATTCGGCACCGGTGCATTCCTCCGCGGCCTGTCCGATTATTTTATCGACAAAGCCAACCGGCAGGGCGTCTTCAACGGCCGGATCGTGGTCGTAAAATCCACCGATCAGGGCGATACCAAGGCATTTGAACGACAGGATAACCTTTACACCATTTGCTCGCGCGGCATTCAGGATGGCGAAGTGAAAGAGGAGAATATCATTTCCTCGGCCATTAGCAGGGTCCTTTCCGCCAAAACACAATGGTCGCTCGTACTGGACCTGGCTAAAAACCCGGCGGTTAGCATTGTGATATCTAACACCACCGAAACCGGCATTCAGCTCGTCCAGGACGACATTTACCAATGGCCACCCGTGTCGTTCCCAGGAAAACTGCTGGCGTTTCTGTATGCGCGATACGTAGCGTTCGGCGGTAACCCCGATTTTGGAGTAGTGATTATTCCAACAGAACTGATCGCCGATAACGGGAAGAAACTTGAATCCATTATCCTCGAACTCGCCCACCGCAATGGCCTGGAAGGCACTTTCATCGACTGGATCGAACAATCCAATTTCTTCTGCAACTCACTCGTCGACCGCATTGTACCCGGAAAACCCGACGAGATACGCCTGAAAGAACTCGAAGAAGAACTCGGCTACCGCGATGAGCTGCTCATCACCACCGAGCATTACCATTTGTGGGCCATCGAAGGCGACGAGCGCATTCGGCAGAAAATTGGTTTCTACGGCATTGATGAAGGCCTGATTATCGAGCCGGACATCGAACAATACCGCGAACTGAAACTGCGGCTGCTGAACGGCCCTCACACACTTGGGGGCGGGCTCGCGCATTTGTGCGGCTTCAAAACCGTGGTGGAAGCTATGAGCGACCCGTTCTTTTCGACATTCATTACGCATTTAATGGAAAGCGAAATCGCGACAGCGATTCCGTATGACGTTCACCCGAAAGTAGCCCTGGCATTCAGCCGGCAGGTCGCCGACCGTTTCCGCAACCCTCATATTTTACACAAATGGCTCAATATCAACCAGAATTACTCCGCCAAAATCCTGTCGAGGGTCATTCCGACCTATTTGAATTATGAGGCAAAAAACGGCTACCTACCCGAATATATGACTTTCGGACTCGCGGTTTATATCTACTTCATGAAAGCCGTGAAGAAAGAAGGCGACAATTATTACGGACGCCTCGACGGCACTCCCTACCTGATCCAGGATCCGAAAGCCCCGTTCTTTTACCAGAAATGGCAAATGGCTTCGCTACCCGACATGGTGCAGGCGATATTGAAAGAACAGTCGATCTGGGGCCGCGACCTGAATAAGATCGATTCCGTACACAGTTCCATCGTCAAATATCTCCAATCCATTGCGCAAAATGGTATTACTGAAACACTTAAAACGCTTTTAGAAAGAACGGAATATGCATTCTCACAATCCTGAACCCGCGGAACTCCAAACGGAGGCCAAAAAGACCAGCTACCGCTGGCGCGTAGTAGCACTCCTGTTCTGCGCAACGACCATCAACTACCTCGACCGCCAGGTACTCGGTTTGCTCAAACCGACGCTGGAAGCCGATTTCGGATGGACGGAGTCTGATTTCAGCCACATTGTTATGGCATTTCAGGCCGCATATGCATTTTCGCTGATCGGTTTCGGGGCTATTATTGATAAAATCGGCACCAAAATCGGTTACGTGATATCCGTAGTTGTGTGGAGCATCGCCGCCATGCTGCATGCCGTCGCTACGGGCACATTCAGTTTCGGGTTTATGCGGGCCATTCTCGGGCTCGGCGAGGCCGGCAACTTCCCGGTGGCTATCAAGGCTACTGCCGAATGGTTTCCCAAAAAAGAGCGTGCATTGGCAACGGGCATTTTCAATTCCGGGGCCAATATCGGTGCGGTGGTGGCACCTATTATGGTGCCCTGGATTCTGGGCGCATACGGCTGGCAGGAAGCATTTCTGATCACGGGTGCATTGGGTTTTGTGTGGCTGATATTCTGGTGGCGCTATTACGAACTTCCCGCGAAACAAAGCCGCGTCAATAAGGCTGAATACGATTACATTCACAGTGACAACGAAGCCGATACAAGCAAAGAAGCGCCTGTAAAATGGCTCCAACTTTTTAAAATCCGGCAGACCTGGGCATTTGTTTTTGGTAAAATGCTTACCGATCCGATCTGGTGGTTCTTCCTCTACTGGTTGCCTTCCTATTTCGCGGAAGCATTCAAACTCAATCTTTCCAAACCGAGCCCGGAACTCGTGATCGTGTACACGGCAACCACGGTAGGCAGTATCGGCGGCGGGTATTTGTCAGGCTATTTTATCAAGAAAGGCTGGCCTGTTTTCCGCGCGAGGAAGACTTCGATGCTCATTTTCGCGTTCCTGGTAATGCCTATTATGGCGGCTCAATACACAACTAACATCTGGCAGGCGGTGGTGTTGATAAGTCTTGCAGCGGCTGCCCACCAGGCTTGGAGTGCAAACATTTTTACGACGGCTTCGGATATGTTTCCTAAAAAGGCTGTAAGTTCGGTCGTCGGTATCGGTGGCATGGCCGGATCAGTAGGAGGCATCCTCTTTCCTCTTTTGGTAGGGATCATTCTCGACAACTACAAGGCTGCCGGGAACATCGGCGGGGGATACAACGTCATTTTCATCATCTGCGGGTTTGCATATCTGCTCGCGTGGGGAGTTATGCATGTTTTCTCGCCGAAAATGGAACGGGTGGATATATAGTACTTCGGCTTTCGGCCGTCGGCTATCATACCTGATCATTTTGGAAAGCAAACAAAAGCCGGCCGAAGTCTGACAGCCGACAGCCGAAGTCAAATCCTAATTCCTTATTAATCAAATGAAAAAAACATTTTTGCTTCTTGCGTTCCTTTTGATAGGCAATGCATTTGTTTTTGCTCAGAGCGCCGATGAAAAAGCCGTTGCCGCGACTGTTGAAAAGCTCAAAACCGCCATTATCAGCGCTAATGAGGCCGATTTGAAAAAATTAACTTCTCCTTCCCTATCCTATGGCCATTCTAATGGTCTGCTGGAAGATCAAAAGGAGTTCATCCGCGCCCTCGTGAGCGAAGAATCCAAATTCACGAAAATCGATCTGAGTGACCAAACTATTTCTATTTCAGGAGATGTTGCATTGGTCCGTCACAAGCTGTTTGGCGATACGCACAATAAGGGAAAAGATCCCGCCCAGGTGAAACTTGGGGTATTAATGGTATTCCAAAAAGTAAAAGGAAGCTGGGTACTCCTCGGCCGCCAGGCATTCAAACTGGTTTAGAATCGCTTCAAAAAATATTTCAAACGGGCCTGCTACTTCCTTGGCAGGCCCGTTTTCGTGTTTAGGAAATCGCGTTGCTCCATTTTATGTCGCGCGATTTCCACTGCCTTGTGCAGCTTTTCTTGTAAAATTTGTTGTGAGGGCAGCGCCGTCAGGTAGTCGGCGACCCGGATATTGCTTTGCCCCAGCTGCATTAATTCAATATGCTCGCTGCTTTTACCCGAGCATAAGATCAATCCTATGGGATCATTTTCGCCCTCGATCTTTTCATACTTCTCTAGAAACCGAAGGTAAAGCTCCATTTGACCCTTAAAACCAGCTTCAAACTCGCCCATTTTCAAGTCAACTACAACAAGGCATTTCAGTCGCCGGTGATAGAACAGCAAGTCAATGAAATAATCCCTATGATCGATAGTAATGCGCTTTTGCCTCGCCATGAATGCGAAATCGCTGCCCATTTCGATAATGAACCGCTGCAATTCAACGATGATTGAAGCTTCGAGGTCTTTCTCGGAATAAGCGTCTTTCAATCCAAGAAAGTCAAGGAAATACGGATCTTTGAAAACCAGATCGGGGTTCAGTTTTTGCTCGCTTTTCAGGAGTTGCAGGTCGTTGATGATGACGTCTTCGGGCTTTTTGCTAATCGCGGTTCGTTCGTAGAGCATGGATTGGATGCGCTTACCATTCTTCTCAAACCTTGCTCTGAAAACGATTTTCCATACTCGACCGCCAATTCGCGCGACAGTGTAGCGAGAATTTGCTTTCCGTATTCAGCCCGCCCTTGTTTCAGGATTTCTTGCCGGATTACTGTTCCGATTTTCCAGTACAACAAGCTCATTTCTGCGTTCACAGAAACGGCTATATGCTGCCTGCTAGTTTGAATGAGGTCTTTTACGGTGTTAAAAAGCGCTGTATTTATAGTTTTGTTCATAGTGAATGTGGTTAAATCCACTCATTTAGACGCCCGCTTTTCAATTTGGTAACGCCCTTCTACAAAAACTTTTCACACAAAAAAATTGCGTAACAAAAAAGTTACATATAAATTTACGTAACTAAAAAGTTACGCATCATGAAACGCGATATCAAGCTCAAATGGTTTTATCCCTATCCACCCGAAATGATCTGGGAATGCCTTACGAATCCGGAAATCCTGAGACAATGGAGCCCGATGAAGGACTTCAAGCCAGAGATAGGATTTGAATGCCAGACGCAGCAAAAGCCAAGGCCTGCACAGAATTGGGATGGGATCATGTACCACAAAATCCTGGAAATCGACCCGTTGAAAAGGCTCTCTTATAGCTTCAAAGGCGGGCCAAAACCGGGTGTCACCACACTGGACACGGTTGTGACCTGGATGTTGGAACCCAAAGACGGAGGTACCGAGCTGCGGCTGGAACATACCGGATTTACCGGCCCGAAAAACATGCTCACAAGCTTCATTATGGAAATGGGCTGGAAAAAAATCGTTAACAAATCACTCAAAAAAGCTTTCGAAGCACATTTCCTATGAACACGGTGACAACGGACGCCTTCCAGGCCCTCGCGGACCGGGGACGAAGGGAAATATTGATGATGGTCGCCAAAGAAAAGCGCTCCATCAATGCAATCGCGGAAAATTTCGACATCAGCCGGCCGGCGGTTTCCAAACACATCAAAATCCTTCAAAATGCGGGATTTATCAATATTGAGGAGAAAGGCCGTGAACGATACTGCGTGCTGAACCAAGCTGGTTTCAGTGAAGTTCAGCAATGGATCAGTATGTTCGAAGAATACTGGACAGCGCAATTCAGAAGCCTGGAAAACTACCTGGCTGCCCATGTGCCTGTACCTAAAAAGTAGCCATCAATGTGCCGGTTTCTTCGGGGCCGGCGCGGAAGCATGGTATTTTTTCTGAACAATGGCAGCATATTTATCCATTAGCTCCAACACCTTGTCGCGGGACTTGGATCTTACGACCAGCCCAACATGGTACGGCTCGTTCATACGCCATACTACTTCCGGGTCGTTGAAAACCGACAGGTCGGGCCACTCCTGGCGTGCCAGCGAGATGATAATACCTGAATACTCTTTCCGCACCGGAGGTAGTTTGTAGTTTTCGCCCTTGGCCTCCGCGGTTTCCATCCGGGCCCATTCCTTCCAGAGGTTAATGCCCGACGCCGCGTCCACCATTTCGGAAAGATGGGCGCCGCCGACGCGGGACGATGTTTCGAGGAAATAGTATTTTCCATCGTCGTGGCACCGTATCACCTCCGTATGCGACGCACTATGTTTCAACCCGAATGCTTTCAGCAAATCCACGGCGAGGGTCTGCAACGCATGTTCCTCGGAGGAATCTAGCGGCACCGTAACCGATCGGAATATCCCACCGCCATGGGCCACATCGAAAGGGGGAGCCAGATATTTGCTGTTCCAGGAAAATATAACAATACCATTGTAAGAGATCGAATCGACATGATAAACGTCGCCCGGCTTGTATTGTTCCACCAAATAGGCATGGCGTTTGTCTCCCAGTTCATGAATGGTATTCCACAATTCCTCGGCGGTGCTTAGTTTCTGAATGCCCAAAGCCGAAGCCTCCGAACGCGGTTTGATCATCCAGGGCCCTGGATATTTTTCGATAAAACGGTTGATCTCGTCATCATTAAAAAGCGCCGAAAAACCGGGGACAAGAATGCCCGATTCCAAAGCTTTTGTACGCATCGCCAGCTTATCACGGAAATAGCGGCCGGTAGTTTGCCCCATCCCGGGGATCCTGAAATACTCGCGGATATGCGCCGCTTTTTCCACGTCGAAATCATCGAGCGCGACCACGCGGTCGATCGGACGCGTGCGCATCACGTAAGCAAGACCAGTGATGATCTCGTTCATGTTGTAAGTACCATCCTCACCCTCCTCCACATAAAAAAACTCATCCACGGCATCCCTGACCCAAGGTTTATCTTCCAGTTTTTTCGCGGTGATCAAAAAAACCTTATTACCAGCGTCTTTCAGCGCCTGCAAAAAATCATTGCCTTTGAAATAGGTGGAAATGCAGAGAAAAGTCAGAGTTCGGGTCATAAAATGTGATTTGGTGGACGGTAGCGGCATTTCCGGATAGGCCATGCCGCAAAGCATATATTCTCAAATCTAGCAAAAAGAACCATTTTGGCAAGAAAAGCTCCGGTTAAATTTCCGTTATAACCGGGGTTTCGCCGCTAACCGACAAGTTTCGACAGGTAAGCGATCAGTAACTTCACGCCGTAGGCTGTTCCGGCGCGGCCTGGTGCAAACTCGGTATCGCCAAATGCCGTTCCGGCAATGTCGAGATGCGCCCATGCGGGATGCCCGGCAGTAAATACTTCCAGAAACTTGGCCGCTACAATGGCTCCGGCTAGCGGTTTGCCGTGATAATTCTTCACGTCCGCAATGTCGGAGCTGATCTCCTCTTTGTACTCGTCCCAAACAGGCAGCCGCCACAAGCGTTCGCCTGTTTCGTCGGCTGCTTGGGTAAGTTTTTCAGCGAGATGGTCGTTGGGCGTAAAAAGGCCCGCCGCTTCGTAACCAAGCGTTTGAATAACGCTTCCGGTAAGCGTTGCCAGGTCGATAAGCACATCCGGCTCATAGTGCTTGACGGCATAATGCAGGCCATCGGCAAGGATCAGCCGGCCTTCTGCGTCGGTATCGATCACCTCGATCGTCTTCCCGGCATAAGACCCGATCACATCCCCGGGTTTCATGGCCGAACCGTCCACCGAGTTTTCCGTGGAAGGAATCACCCCGATAATGCGGACAGGCAGTTTCAGCTGTGCCGCCAGCTCTACGGTGCCCAAAACGGCGGCCGCTCCCCCCATATCGCTCTTCATCAAATGCATATTGGCCGATGGTTTGATCGAAATACCACCTGTATCGAAGGTTACACCCTTGCCCACAAGCGCCACCGTTTGGGTGTAATGCGCCGGTTTATATTCCGAAATAATCATCACCGGCGGTTCGGTACTTCCCCTATTCACTGCCATCAATGCGTGCATACCCTGTTTTTCCAGCGCTTCCTTCTCCAATATTTCCACCGAATACCCATACTCCGCACCCGACTTTCTTGCCCAGTCGGCCAGCGTAGCCGGTTTTTTATAATTGGATGGCGCGTTCATCAAATCCATGATCCGGATTTGCACCAGAGCCGTTTTCAGCGCATTATTCGCCGATTGCTCCACGTCCGAATCTGCTTCGGTCAAAATTGACAGTTTGCCCGATTTGAAAAAGTAACTTACCGCTTTCGGCTCCGTTTTGTAGAGTTGCAGATCGTAACCTCCCAAAACGATGCCATTCACAGCATTTCCGAGCCATTCGGCCCCACGGCCGCGCCCGTCGAGTATGATGTGCACGGGCCAGCGGTCTTTTCGTTTGAAAAAAAGCGAGCGGAAAATTTTGGTAACAGCCGGCAGTTTCGGTGTTTTTCCGAGCCCTAACCACAGCTCTTTCGAAGAGTACCACCATATTTCCCCTTTCTCCGCTTGAAACATTTCTTGATTAGCGGGTTCGGCACCCTGGTCGAATGGGCGGACGATCAGCACGTCTTCGATAGGCTCCTGTATGATCTCTATTTGCATTAGATTCGAAATTCGGGTTAATAAAAAAAGCAAAGACAATATATGCCTTTGCTTTCAAAAATGGGTTATGCGGAAATTAATCCAATCCGCCGCGGCGGGTAGGCTTGCGCGGCTCAGGCCACGCGCCCGGCACGCCTTTGGCATCGAGGGGCAAAATACTCTTATCACGCGAGGTTTTGGCGAGATCTTCGCTCGCCTGATAAGCCAGAATCGCCGTTAGTATCGCATTGCTGCGTACATCGTCGAACACAATCTTGTCGTAGGTATCGCGGTTAGTATGCCATGTATAGGTACCATACGACCAGTTCAACGAGCTCAGTGAGAATGCGGGAGCACCCGCAGCTACGAATGAAGCGAAATCAGAACCGCCGGTTCCGGGAGCACCAGGAAATGAGGTTTGGATAGGCGTGCGGATCGGCTCCGGGACTTTGGAAAGCCAGCGGGTTAGATATTCATAAGCATTCAAAAAGCCCTGACCAGACAGGTTTACAACCCTGCCCGTCCCGTTGTCCTGGTTGAACACCGCCTGAATGTTCTGCACGATCTCCGGATGGTCTTCCACAAATGCGCGGGAACCATTCAGTCCCTGCTCTTCGCTTCCCCAATGCCCGACCAGGATCGTCCGCTTGGGGTTAGGATATACCTTTTTGAGAATACGCATGGCTTCCATCATCACGAGGGTGCCGGTACCGTTATCGGTGGCGCCGCTGCCGCCGTCCCAGGAGTCGAAATGCGCAGAGAGAATTACGTATTCGTTCGGTTTCTCGGTGCCTTTAATCTCTCCAACCGTGTTGAATGTCTGACTAATGCCGGTTTCTTTCGCGTCGGCACGCACGCTGATTTTCGGCGTGTGCCCCGATTCCGCCAGGCGATACAGCAGGCCGTAATCTTCAAGTGAAATATCCACCGTCGGGATAGCCTTCGTGTAAGCTCCGAAGATTTTATTAGCCCCAAAACCCTTTGACCAATAAGACGTCACCACGCCCGCCGCGCCCGCTTTCTCCAATGCGAGCGGCAATGCACGTGAAGTGTACCCGGTCTTTTTCAAACGGTTAGCCCACGCGTCCGTCTGCGCCTCCCGGTCCTTTTTCATTTTTTCAAACGACTCTTTCGTCGCAAACTCCTGCCAGTTATAGTCGGGACGGCCAGTAGGCTGGTTCATGCTGATCAGCACAAACTTGCCTTTGGCGGTTGGTAACCACTTTTGAAAAGCCGTCGAATCGGCCACATCGGGCAGGATCACCACATCGGCAGTCACCGTTTTGCCATTCGTGCCGGGGCTCCATGCGAGCTGCATTCCTTCGAGCGACTTCACGCGCGGCGCCACCATGTCTATGTGCGACACGCCACGTTCCCAGCCGCGCCACTCGCCCCATTTTTCATTTTTTGCACTAATCCCCCAACCTTTGTATTTAGCCACTGCCCAATCGTGTGCCTGCTGCATTTGCGGCGAGCCGACCAACCGGGGGCCGATCACGTCCATCAGTTCATGACCGAGTTTTTCCAGCTGCGAATTTTCAGTAGCCTCCTTTACGATGTTTTCAACCACAGGGTCTTTCGCGGCCGCGTCTTTACTTTGCGCAAAAACAAAACCGGCCTGGCTCGAAAGACAAAGGGTCAGGAGCAAATAGATTTTTTTCATGGAATTGGTGGTTTAAGAAATATCGTTACCCAATGTAGGAAATCGCTATGACGCTTTCCGTACGCTCTTAAAAAATTCTAAATTGATATTTTAATTATATTATTCCAGTACCAGGTATGAATGGCATACTGGTTCACAGGCAGATATGTTAAACCGGATTATCGCATTTGTATTTTTCGCCAACTACTTCGTCGGAATTCTGGCGGTGGCATTATCCCTGGAAACTGCCTTCCAGCTTAACATCCCGCTCAATTCGCCGACCTATTACCTGCTGCTTTTCTGCACAACCGTATTCTATTACACGATCGCCTACTCGGGGCCGGTTATCCCGAAAGTTTCCGCCAATCCCCGGACCGAATGGTACCGCCAACATTACCGGTTCGTGCGGGTGAGCCAGGTGTTCCTGTTGAGTATTTGCGCCCTGCTGGGAGCCTGGTATCTGATTGAAAACTTCCCTGCGATAATGCATTTGCCGCTTTACTACTGGCTTGTTTTATCGGTTGTGCCGCTTGCCGCGATCTTGTATTACGGTTTGCTTCCCAAATCCATTATTTCATTCAATCTACGGCATACCGGCTGGCTGAAAGCATTCGTGATCGGGTTTGTGTGGGCGGGATGCGTCAACCTATTTCCGGTGACGGCCCTGCGCATCGAGCGGGGCATAACCGTCGCCGAGCCCTTGTTAATGCTCTGGCTTTTTACCAAAAACTGGATGTTCTGCACCGTCAACGCCATTATGTTCGATATGAAGGACTATGAGGACGACGCAAATATCGAATTGAAAACATTTGCCGTGAGAATAGGGCTGCGAAAAACCATTTACGCGGTGCTGGTACCGCTTCTCCTCGTCGGGCTCGTTTCTTTTCTGGCATTTGCCATTTACCAGGATTTCGGTATCCCGACGATCCTGTTCAATATGGTGCCTTTTGTGTGCCTGCTGGTAGTGGCATTTTCGCTCCAAAAGCGGCAGAGCATTTTGTTTTACCTCATCGTGATCGACGGGCTCTTGCTGGTCAAAGCACTATGCGGGATCGCGGGCAGCTTTTTTGCACATCAAAACCTGCATTAACCATGCTGAACAACTATGACCGCATCGCAACGAACTATGACAGGCTTAGCAGACTGATATTCGGCAAATCGATCGTCCGCGCGCAGCAGGCACTGCTCCCATTCATAAGCTCCCCGGCACGCATACTTATCGTAGGCGGGGGAACCGGCTGGATATTAGAAGAAATTGCGAAACGCTGTCCCTCCGGATTAGCCATCGATTATGTGGAAATCTCTTCCAATATGCTGGACTTGGCCAGAAGACGGGATTGCAAGGAAAATCAGGTCACATTCGCGCACGCCGGGATCGAAGACTACACTGCACCGGTGAAATACGACGTAGTTATGACGCCGTTTCTGTTCGATAATTTCAGTCGCGAGCGTGCACGCAAGGTTTTTGAAAAGCTGAATAAAATGCTCAAAAGTGGTGCATTATGGCTATTTACCGACTTTCACATTGATCAAAATCTCAACCGGCTCTGGCAGAAAGCACTACTGCATTCAATGTATATTTTTTTCAAAAATATCAGTCACGTAGAAGCGGATCAATTGCCGGATATGCACACTCTTTTTAACACACATAACTACCACCTGACATTTGAAACTTTCCATTTCGGCCGTTTCATCCGTTCGGCTGCGTACGTCAAATCAGGCGACGGCGGCGCGGCCCCGACCGAAAATAAACCGCTCATTGAAAATGACGATCGATAGCAGGATTAGTGAGTAAGCCGTGATCTGCACCGAATTGATCGGCTCGTGGAAGTAAAACAATGCGATCGCAAAGTTCATCAATGGATTGATATACAACAAAATACCCATCGTAGAAGACGTAACTCCCTGCAATGCATACAGATTCATAAACAGCGGAATGATCGTAAAAACGACCGCTATCAACGTGATGAGTATGTAAAATGAAGCTTCGGTAGGCAGCGCCGCGCTGTATTTCGGGTAAAAGGGAAGCAGCAACAATGCGGAAAAAACGATCTGGATCGTGAGTACCAGGAACTTGTCGATACCTGCGTTCTTGCGCTGGCTTACGAGATAGAACGCATAAGAAGCCGCGACGATCAGGCTGTACAGAATATCCGATATATTATTGAAAGACAACAAAATGCAACTCAAAACACTGAGCACTACCGCCGTCCACTGCCATTTGCTGAGCTTTTCATCCAGTACGAAAAAGGCGATTACGGTGGTCATGATCGGGCAGACCAGGTAGGCGAACGACGCAGCCTTTACGCTGATATGGTTCATCACATAAATGAAGAAAAACCAGTTGGCTGTGAGCAGTACACCGCCGATCAACGTGAGGAATGCAACCTCCCGCTTCCGCTTCACAGGCATCGCCTTGAATGCCGCGACGCTCTCTTTCAGCACTTTCACCCGCACAAACAAACTGATTACCGCCATCACCGCCGCACACATGAACACGCGGTAAAAGAGGATGTCGAGTGACGGATATCCTTTCAATGGTTTGAGGGCCAGGCTGAAAAAGCCCCAGATCAGAAATGAAACGAATGCGGTGAGGTAGTACTTTGAAAATTTCATCAGGCTATCGATGGTGTGAACCGTACCCCCAAAACAGCAAATGATGCGGCCGGGTTCGGAAGTTTTGGCTACGGCCGGATATTTGCCGTTGAAATTTAACCTTTTGGCTATGCAACCGTTGGTTGACGTATCGTGTCAACCAGACAGTTTCCACTTCCGAAAATCCAGATCCATGAAGATTCTCTCCATCCTTCCTTTCCTGTTCATCTGCCAGATCGGCCTCGCCCAGCGAACTACATTTTCCGTTGGCCTCAACTCCGGCGTTTCACGCTTTGCGGGTGCGAGCGCGGAAAAAACTACTACCTCCGGCACGGGAGGGCCATTCTGCGGCTGCGCGCTTCGGGAGGCCAGTTATCTGGGCAATGTGCCTGCCATTACCTACGGCGGAAACCTCGCGGTGCAATATGAGTTTAAAAACCATTTCCTGCTTGGACTGGAAGCCGGCTACGAAAACCTCCGCACGCGGATCAACGTTGAGACGTACCAGGTAGACGATATGATTTTCAAGACTGAAAATGGCTACAACATCACCCGGAGCCATTTCATCAACATCTTTCCCAGTGCCGGTTATAATTTTCCATTGGCCGACAACCTCCATCTCTCACTTCGCGGTGGTGCCGATTTCGGGATTGGCCTGAGCAGTTCCAGTCGCCTTGTTATAAAAGAAGTATTTGAAGACGACCACTACACCGATCACGAAGGCCTTGCTCCCGGGCTCGATTTCCGTCCGAGGATAGAAGCAAAAATATCCGGTAAACGGCTCGGACTGGCAGTCAGTTACGCGCACGGGGCTACGAACTGGCTGAACGGCTGGGCAGGCGGCGCTACCGACCTTCATATGCGCGTCTGGCGCGTGGGCATACAGTACCGAATATTCTAAAAAAGCAGTAAAAGAGGAACCATAGTCGGCTTATTTGGCTTGATTAGTAAGGCAATATTTAATCAAGTATGACATTTTCCGAGATCCGGCTGGTGGCTACCGATATGGACGGTACGCTTTTGAACTCCAAACACGAAATCCACGAATCGTTTTTTCCTGTTTTCAGAAAACTCAAAGATCACGGGATTATTTTCGTCGCAGCCAGCGGTCGTCAGTATTTCAATCTCGCCAAAACCCTCGATACGGTCAAGGACGAAGTCATCTTCGCTGCCGAGAATGGCAGTTATGTGGTTTTTAAAGATGAAGAAATCCACATTCAAGCAATCGATCCGGAGATTACCCGCGAGCTGATATTGATTTCAAGAAAGATCAAAAACACCTACCCGATCATCTGCGGGAAGAAAAAGGCGTACGTCGAGAATGACGACGAGGAATTTATCAACCACCTCAAACTCTATTTTGAAAGATACGAGGTCGTAAATGACCTGCTCGAAATCACCGACGACCAGTTTCTCAAATTCACATTATGCGACCTGGCTGGCTCCGAAGTGAACAGTTACCCGCATTACAAAAAATATGAGCAAGATCTGCAAGTGAAAGTTTCAGGCCCGATCTGGCTCGACATTTCGGACAAAAAGGCCAACAAAGGCCGTGCAATGGAGGTTTTGCAGGAAAAATTCAAAGTAACAGCCGAGCAAACAATGGTTTTCGGGGATTACCTCAACGACCTCGAAATGCTCGAAAAAGCACATTACTCCTATGCGATGGCGAATGCGCACCCGGATATCAAAAAAATAGCCCGTTTCATCGCCAAAAGCAACGATGAAAACGGGGTAGTTGAAGTCCTTTCGGAAATCACGGAGTAAGGCAATGCCCTACTCCGTATATTTTTTGAATATGGAAGTCGCCGTATGGCCTCCGAAACCGAAGGTGTTGTTCAGCGCGTAATTCACAGTCTGGTTCAGCGACTTGCCCAACACGATATTCATGCCTTCGGGAATAGCCTCGTCCAGGTTCTCGGTATTAATGGTACCAGGAATGACGTCATTCTTCACCGCCAACGCACAAACGATACTTTCCAGTGCTCCCGCCGCACCCAGCAAATGGCCGGTCATTGACTTGGTTGCGCTGATCGCGACAGGATGGTCGCCAAATACGGTTTTCATACCTTGCAGCTCGCTCATATCGCCCAGTCCGGTTGAAGTCGCGTGCGCATTCACGTAGTCGATCTTGTCGGCCGTAATACCAGCTTCTTTCAGCGCTTTCCGCATGCCTAATGCGGCGCCCATACCGTCCGGAGGTGTTCCGGTGAGGTGGTAAGCATCCGCAGCCATTCCGCCGCCCACGATTTCCGCATATATTTTTGCTCCTCTCGCTTTGGCATATTCCAGGTCTTCGAGGATTAATGCCGCTGCACCTTCGCCCATTACAAAACCATCACGGTCTTTATCGAACGGTCTCGAAGCCGTTGCAGGAGCGTCATTTCTTTTCGAAAGTGCCTGTGCCGCGCTGAATCCACCCAATGCGGAGTAGATAATCGCTGCCTCGGAACCACCGGCTACCATCAGTTTGGCCTTACCCATGCGAATGGTATCGAATGCACTGATCAACGCCGTGTTCGAAGACGCACAAGCCGAAACCGTACAATAGTTGGGTCCGTGCAGCTTGTGACGGATCGAGATAACACCGGCCGCAATATCCACGATCATTTTGGGAATAAAGAAAGGGCTGAAACGCGGCACACCACCCGATGCGTGAAATTCCAGCAACTGGTCTTCGAATGTACCCATACCACCGTTTCCGGTCGCCCAGATCACCCCCATATCGTGGCGGTCTTCCAAATCGATATTCGCAAAGTCCAGCCCTGCATCCTTGATCGCCGTATCCGACGCGGCAATCGCGTATTGGGTATGCAGGTCGTATTTTTTGATCTCCTTCTTCTCGATATAGTCTTCGGGATGGAAGTCCTTCACTTCGCAACCGAACTGTGTTTTGAATTTGGAAACATCCATTTTCGTAATGGTAGCAGCACCGCTTTTACCATCTACAATATTTTGCCAGAACTCTTCCACAGAATTCCCCAGCGGAGAAATAACCCCCAGGCCGGTAACTACTACTCTTTTCATACAGTTTGATTATTTGATCCAAGACATCAGGAAAGTTCAGTCAACCTCCTGAGTCAGTGTATCTTTAAAGATGTCGTCGACCAGTTTCTGCACCTTCGGGCCAATCAGCAGGATTGCCGGGATAACGATCAGATACGACATGCTCCAAGATTTGAGCCAAATCACCAAAAAATTGGCAACAAATCCAATATTTGCAGAGATCAAAGTAAAGGAAATTATCCCCGTTGTAACGATCCCCATGATCATGGCAAAAGCGATTTTCTGTCTCATACCGGCTATGATTTTTGTGTATTAAAGGTTACTTTTCGCAAGGTCTCCGTCAGGCTGTTTGGAGCTCCACGCCTGGGTTCATTGCCTGCAAAGCGGCCGCGGGGTTGCTCAAAAAGAGGTTGAATACATCGGCGGTACGGCCGGTGAGGATTTCGTAGGTATTGTTTTCAAATGCTTCCACCAGTTCATCGGCTACCTGTTTCGCCGGAATGCCATTCGTAGCACCGCCGATTTCAGCAGAAAACTCGGTGTCCACCAACGGAGGCAGGATTTCAAATACTTTCACATTCGTGGATTTGCCCAGTGCGATACGCAGCGATTGAGTATACGAGTGCAATGCAGCCTTACTTGCGGCATAGGTTGGGAGGAAGTGGTTAGGAACCAGGCCCGCAATGCTGGAAACGGTCACGATCGCACCCTCATTTGCTTTTTTGAGCAGCGGCAGCAACTTCTGGTTGAGGCGGATAATCGCCAGATAATTGGTAGCAATCTCCTCTTCGGCCAGTGTTGCGGCGTCCTGGTCACCGTCCAGATGATAGTAAGCGGCCTTTCCTGCATTATTAATCACCACATTCAAATCTGGAAATTCATTTTCAAGGCGTGCAACAAGTTCGTCGATAGCCTGCTTGTCGACCACATCGTAAACGATCGGCGTCACGTTAGTCAGTTGCGCAGCTGCTTTTTGCAAACGCTCTTCATTCCGACCGGTGATGATCACATGGTTACCTTTTGCTGAGAATGCCTTTGCGAATGCGAGACCGATACCGGCACTTCCGCCAGTAATGAGGATTGTATTTCCAGTAGTTTTCATTGCTTTTTGAGTTTAAAATATACCAATCGGTATTTTATTTGAGAAAATTAAAACCGGCATTTACCCGGTATTGTCGTGTGAATTGAAATTCACATGACAAAAATATACTGATCGGTATATTTTTGCAAGAGAAATCGTAAAAACTTTTAAGCTATCCATAAAAAACGGCCTGGTTATCCGCCAGGTCGCCATTCTATTTCCCATAGCCAATAATATCTTACTTCGCACTCACACGCCAAATGACGTTTCCTGAGTCGTCGTTCACCAGCAATGAGCCATCGTTCATCACCGTCACACCCACTGGCCGGCCGTATACCTTCTTCTCGCTTTCGGCAAAACCTGTCAGAAAATCCTCCGGCTTGCCCGCCGGCTTGCCGTTTTCAAAAGGCACAAAAACCACTTTATAGCCCGAAAGCGTCGAGCGGTTCCAGGATCCGTGCTGACCTACAAATACACCGTTATGATATTTTGCAGGAAACTGGGTTTTGTTATAGAACGCCAGCCCCAGCGATGCCGTGTGCGAACCGACGGGTACATCCGGCACAATTGTCTTTGCAACCAGGTCGGGGCGCTCACCTTTTCTACGCGGATCTTCGTTTTGTCCGAAATAGGCGTATGGCCAGCCGTAAAATCCGCCATCCTTCACGCTCGTAATGTAGTCGGGTACGAGCTCATCGCCCAGCTTATCGCGCTCATTCACCGCCGTCCAAAGCACGTTAGAGCCCGGTGCCCAGCCCATTCCCACCGGATTGCGCAACCCGCTCGCGTAGATGCGTTCGCCCGAGCCATCCGGATTGATTTCGAGGATATTCGCCCTCCGCTTTTCTTCATCGATGCCGTGATCAGCCACATTGCTCGCCGAGCCAACGGAAATGTAAATTTTGCTGCCGTCGGCATTCGCCAGCAAATTCCGCGTCCAGTGATTGTTGTACCCCCCGGCGGGCAAATCCACTATTTTCTGGCCTTTGGAAGTGATTTTGGTTTCACCGTCTTTGTAAGGATAGCGGTAAAGTCCATCAGTATTCGCCACATAGAAATATCCTTTCAGTACCAGCATACCGAGCGGCTTGTTGAGTTTTTCAAGAAAAATCTCCCGCATTTCGGGCATGCCGTCCTTGTTCACATCGCGGAGGAGCGTTATCCTGTCGGCACTTTTGCGGGTAGCTGATTCGGCCACAAAAATGTCACCATTGGGTGCAATATACGTCCAGCGCGGACTATCGAGTTTGTCGGCAAATTTGGTTACCACAAAACCTTCCGGTGCAACAGGAGTTTTGCCATCGGGCCAACCAGCCTCCTCGGGCCGGTTTTCCACAGATTCCGTCGCGAATGGCGCAGGTAATGTGAGGCTGTCGGTCACGGTAACCACCGAATCGGGGCCGGTTTGCGCCGCCTCTTCCTTTTCTTTTTTACTATTGCAAGCCCAGGCAAACGCCAGAGCAGCAAGACAGATCATTTGATACTTCCTCATGTTGATGAATATTAATGCAAAAAGCTGGTCAGGAACATCGCGTTCCCGGCCAGCTTTTACAATAATAATGCCACTTTATCACCCTCAGAACGAGATAGGTACCTGCACCACCGTCTTTTCCCATCCCATGTACATTTTAGCTTGTTTGTCAGACGCCCCTTTTTCGAACACAATAGAGAAGTTTTCGATCGGCGTCACTGCCTTATCCACATAAGCCACGATACGCAGTACATCATTGGCCTCTTTATATTTGTAAGCGCCCCAATAATCCACGTCGTTGCTCAAAATGATTGTCCATTCTTTCTCATTCGGAATGGCGAACATGGAGTATGTACCTGCTTTCACCTTTTTACCGCCAAAAGTGGCATCCTCATAAAATTTGATTTCCGTTGATTCATCTGCGCCCAGGCGCCATACTTTGCCATACGGTTCCTTTTTTCCGAAGATTTCACGGCCATTCAAAAAGGGACGGCTGTACGAAACCTTCACCAACACCTTCTCACCATCCTTACGGTCATGGGCAAAGTGGTCCGGGAAATATGCGATGTCACGCGGGCTCTTATCCAGCCCCCTGAATTTCTGCGCATTCGCGCCGAATGCGATTACCATCATCAAAAGGGCCAGGAAAATGTTCTTTTTCATGTTTTGCGGTTTTTGTTAAAGATTTGAATGCTAATGTTAGGAAAAGTTTCGATTTGAAGGCTTAGTCAAATTCACTTTTTATAATGAAATCTGCATTTCAAGATCATGATCGCATCGGGTGTGACCGAATATACCAAACGATGCTCTTCATTTATCCTGCGGGACCAATAACCGGAAAGATCTCCCTTCAACGGCTCGGGTTTTCCGATTCCATCAAAAGGAGATCTTTTACAATCCTTTATCAATTCGTTAATCCTTTTCAGAATTTTCTTGTCTGTCTGCTGCCAATGAAGGTAGTCTTCCCATCCTTCATCGTGGAAGAGGAGCTTCATTCTTCGATAAGCGCTCTTTCATGGAAATTTTTTCCGCCATTTTCCAGATCTGCGATCGCTCTGAGCAATCTTTCTCTGTTTTCCTTTCTACTCAACAGGTATTCGGTTGTATCCTGCTTTTCACTCTTGGCTTTGTTTACCTTGCTTTTGCGAGCCATTGCCAGTTTCAGTTTATTCCAATCAACCGTTATTCTCATAGTGTGATGTGTTTAAATTAGTTTACACAAATATAAAACACTGAACTGGCAATCAGCTACTCTACGCAATCGCCCTGCCGCTCAATACCGGCCGAGGATCTTTGGTATTGCCAATAATCGCCAGGCTTCTCTTGAACTCGACTTGCAGGTTATCCCCTTCAAACTTGCACCGTACGGTTTCGTAATGGGCGGTTTCGATGAAGCGCCAGGTCATTTCGAAGGTCGTGTCGTCGATCCAGGCGCCGTTGGCGGCGATTTTTGTTTTCTTTTCGCCGGGAACAGGGGTTAGTACCAGTTTGAGCGGCATGGTCGACAAGTCGGTCAGACCGATTTTCCAGTTTCCCAAACCATTTACCACCAGGTGCTCGCCCTTATCGTCGGTTACACGAAACAGGCACCAGCCTTTATCGAACTCGAAGGACACTTTATTAATTTTCAACTCATTATCCGCCAGCTTGAACGCCTTACCGGTCATTTTCGAGGCAAGCTCCGACGCAGGCTTTCCAGGTGTAAGCGGCAATGCAAGCGAACCGAGTTTCTTCTGCATTTCAGACTGTACACCTTTGTCGGCGGGAACGCCGGTGGCTTTTACCGTAGGCAGGATATGGTTCCAAACATGGTTCAGAATGGCCTGCATATCGCTGGTTTCGCTGGTAATAGCTACTACCATGTCTTCTTTCGGCATTACAATACAGTATTGCCCGAAAGCACCGTCGCCTCGGTAAGCACCATTCCGGCAACGCCAGAACTGATAGCCATACCCCTGTTGCCAGTCGTCGTCTTCGGGCTTGCGGTTACTGCCCTTGGACATGATATGCGAGCGCGTAGCTTCCTCCACCCACGCGGCGGGCAGAATGCGCTTGCCGTTATATTCCCCTTTCTGCAAATACAGCTGCCCGAATTTGGCAATATCCTCCGTTTTCACCCGCAATCCCCAACCACCGGTATTTATACCTTTCGGATCAACCTCCCAATCCACATCTTCGATCATCAAGGGTTGGAAGAGACGCGGTTTGAGGTATTCGAGCAATGTTTGGCCGGTCAGTTTCTGAATGATCGCCGACAACATGTAAGTTGCTCCGCTGTTGTACACAAAGAATGTACCTGGTTCATGCTCCACGGGTTGCGCTAAAAACGACTTCGCCCAATTGTCACTCCCCGATTCACGGAGCTTGCCCGTAGTATCCTTATCATGACCTGTCGACATGCTGAGCAGGTCGCGTATGCGCATGGCCGCGAGGTTGGCGCTCACCGTCGTGGGCTTGTCTTCCGGGAAAAACGAAACTACTTTATCATCCACTTTCAGCTTACCTTCGGCAACTGCAAAGCCAATAGCACTGGAAGTGAAGCTTTTGCTGAGTGAATATAATGTATGCTTCAAATCGGGCGCATAGGGGGCCCACCAGCCTTCGGCGACCACTTTTCCCTGCCGCAGCACCATCAGGCTATGCAAGTTCAACCGGTCGGTTTCGACGGCATTGGCAAAATCCAGAATGCCTTTGGCCGACATCCCTTGCGCTTCCGGCGAGCTGCGCGGCAACTGTCCGTAACTGAGCGATGCCGCCCAGGTCGACGCCGGGATAGCGCTGATTACACCCAATTGAAGGGCACCAAACCCTAATTTTTGAAGGAATTCCCTGCGGTTGTATGACATGGTTGTTATAAATGCTGGTGATCGAAAGTTTCTCGCAGACGGTTAGACAGGTAGCATTTGCACAGGGAGCGCTATCTTTGCATCAATCACAAAACAAATGACCGCATGCCGGAGAACGCAACTTCCTTCCAATCGCTTGGATTGTCCGAACCATTACTAAAAACCATTGCTGAACAGAATTATACTCAACCGTATCCGATTCAGCTGGCCGCAATTCCAGCCATTTTGAAAGGAAACGATGTGCTTGGCATCGCCAAAACAGGTTCGGGAAAAACGGCAAGCTTCGTGCTGCCGATTCTGGAATCGTTTCAAAGATTGCCACCTGCGAAAAACCGGCACATTACTGCATTGGTACTGGTCCCCACGCGCGAGCTGGCAGTGCAAATAGGGGCGGTTTTCCAGACCTTCGGCGAGCGGCTTCCGCGTAAGGTGAAAACGCTGGCGGTGTTTGGCGGGGTGTCGATCAACCCGCAAATGATCGCCATGCAAAATGTGGAAATACTCGTTGCAACACCCGGAAGGCTGCTCGAACTGATCTCCTACAAAGCGCTCAGCCTATCGGAAACACGCATTCTGGTGCTCGATGAGGCCGATAAAATGCTGAATATGGGCTTTGCGGATGAAATGCGGGACATTTTCTTCCTGCTTCCTAAAAACCGCCAGAGCATTCTCTTCTCGGCCACGCTGGGTGATGAAGTAGACAAGATCAATAAAAACCAGCTAAAAAATCCGCTCCGCATCGAGATCGAAGAGGAGGAACAGAACCTTGACCTGATTAAACAAACCGGCTACTTTGTCGATCCCGACCGGAAGGGGCCACTGCTGAGATACATCATCAAATCGCAGCGAATGAAGCAGGTACTGGTGTTCGTCTCGGCTACGCGGACGGCCGATAACCTCGTCGAAAAGTTGAAAAAGAACGGCATCGACGCCATGGCCATGCATAGCAAAAAAAGCCAGGGCGCGCGCACCGAGGCTTTGAATAAATTTAAATCCGGAAAGTTGAATGTGCTCGTCGCTACCGACCTGGCATCACGCGGAATCGACATCCAGTTTTTGCCATATGTAATCAATTTCGAGCTACCGAGGTCTCCGAAAGATTATGTCCACCGCATTGGCCGGACGGGCCGGGCCGAGAATCCGGGCGAGGCCATTTCGCTGATTTGCCCCGAAGACGTCCATCATTTCAAAATCATCCAGAAAAAGATGGGTAAGCGTGTTGAAATGATGGAGTCTTACGATATCGAGCTGCGGGGTTATTAAATGCTATTTCTTCTTGGCGGCTAGCTCTACAATGTCCTTCTTGCTGCCAGTCCAGAATGCGATTTTACGGCGGTTATAGGTGTAAGTAACCGCCACTGAATCGCCCCAGCTGATCACAGCCGGATAGGAATATTCGTCTTCTTTCTTACCGGTTGCGATGTCGATCTTGTCGGTCCAGTTCTGGCCGTCATCGTAAGAGAGGATCAACGAAAGCGGAGAGCGGGAGCCCCAGTTGTGGTCGTCGGGGTTGTAGGCGAGTACCAAGGTGCCGTCGGCTAATTTGGCAAGGTCAATACCGCTATTTGGGTTAGGCAATGAGGTCTTTTTGATCGTTGACCAGGTTTTGCCATTGTCCTTCGAATCGCTGCGCCCGATCACACCGCCGGTCGTACGCACGAGCATATGTACCTCACCCGGCTTCGATTCCCACAATGTAGGCTGGATAGCGCCTTTCCCTTTGATTTCCATCGTATCGATTTTGAAATACGGGCTGGCTGTCCAGGTCTTGCCCTTATCGGTGCTGCGATCTACAAAAACCTCCCAACGGTTCACTTCATTGGAAGCGCCAGCGAGCCAGTCGCCATTCGAAAGTTCGATCAGCTTGTCCTTCACCGGCCCACGGCCGCCTTTATCACCTTTCACGAGTTCATAGGCTTCTGACCAAGTCGTACCATTATCGGAAGAGGTTTTCACCCATGTTTCCCATTGCGCGATCTCCTTCCCTACTTTGAAATACAAAATCACTTTCCCGTCGGCAGTTTTCTGCAAAACCGGGTTCCAATGCGCATCTTCACGGATTTTGGCTACTTCAATCGGCTCGCTCCAATGGCCAGGGCGACCTTTTGAAAGCCAGATACCCACGTCCGGGTTCTTCTCTTCCGTACCGCCAAACCATGCTACGAGAAACTGCCCGTCATCGAGCCGCACGAGCGTGGAAGCGTGGCATTGCGGGAAAGGGCGCTGATCGCCGAATACAAATTCTTTGTCATTCGTGAGCGAGTCCAGTTTCTTATCCTCTGCCGTTTCCGTCTTTTTCGAACCGCAGGATGTCATCACAATGGAGCCCAGCAGCAAAGTAGCCGCCAGCCACTTAGATTGCTTTTTGTATTGTAGCATGGATTAAATGATAGTTAAACGTTTTGCAGAATACCTCTACGAACCGAAAAGAGGCTATTATTTAAGCAACTTCTTCAATTCGTTCATCACCGTAGCGGGCGCATGGTCTTCGTAAAGAATGCTGTAAACGGCGTTGGTAATGGGTAAATTAACGTGATAAGTCTTATTGAGCTCCTGGATACTCCTCGTGGCATAATAACCTTCCGCGATCATCTTCATTTCAAGCTGCGCGGCCTTCACGCTGTACCCGCGGCCAATCATATTGCCGAACAACCGGTTGCGGCTGAACTGCGAATAGGCCGTCACAAGCAAATCGCCCAGGTATGCGGACGAGCTAAGGTTCCTTTCGCGCGGGTCGAGGGCAGTAACCAGGCTACCGATTTCCTGCATCGCATTGGACACAAGTACCGCCTGAAAATTGTCCCCATACCCAAGCCCGTGCGTGATCCCGCACGCGAGCGCGACGATATTTTTCATCACGGCTGCATATTCGACGCCATAAAGGTCGTCGAGCGCATTGGCAGTAACGTAGCGGCAGGTCATCAGCTCGGCAAAATCTTCGGCGGCGGGGCATTCTGTGGATGCGATGGTCAGGTAGGATTGCTTTTCAAGTGCCACTTCCTCTGCGTGGCAGGGGCCGGCGATGACGCAGGTATCCTTCATTTCAATACCAAAAGCTTCGGCCGCCCAATCGGTAACGAGGGCATTCTGGCCGGGTACCATTCCCTTAATGGCCGAAACGATGCGTTTGCCCTGCAAATGTTTCGGCGACAAATGCTGCAAAGATTCCTGAATGAATGCGGCGGGAACCGCGAGGATGATATAGTCCGCTCCCTTCACCGCGTCGGTTGTCTTCTCGAAAACCTTCACTTTTTTGGGCGAAAGTACGACATCGCTAAGGTAACTCGGGTTGTGATTGAATTTCCGGATATGGTCGATGTCCTTCTGGTTCCGGAGCCACCAGCGGATCTGAACTTGATTTTGTTCGCAAAGGATTTTGATCAGAGCAGTCGCCCAGCTACCCCCGCCTATCACGGCAATTTTAGTATGATTTAAAAAGCTCATCCGGCTGGAATGTCAGAATTTGGCTGAAATATGGGGCCAAAATAGCTGAAAATAAAAAATCCTTGCAGCAAAGCCGCAAGGATTTTCCTTTTTAACCTAAACTAAATCGAACTTATTACTTTTTTACAACGCATCAGTTCGGGTTTTCATTTGATTTTTTTCCATCTTTTTTCGGATCTTCCTTCTTTTTTTCGACCAGGTCACCGTTATTGAGGTTTTTGGACACTGCAATGTATGGTCCGGAGATAATCTTGTCGCCTGGTTTCAGGCCCGAAAGGATTTCGATATTCTCAAAATCGCTGATGCCCGTCTTCACTTCCTTCATTTCCGCCTTGCCATTCACGTCGATAAATACCACTTCCTTAATCACTTCCTGCTTCTTGGGTTTCTTCTCGTCTTCTTCGACCGGCTGTGCATTGTTATTCGATCCGTCGCCGGAACCCGGGATCACCTGCGGAGTGCCTCCCCGTGTGGTGACCGCGGCGATAGGCACCGAAACTACTCCATTTTTACGCTCTGTAATAATCTCTACCGATGCCGTCATACCCGGTTTGAAAGGATAAGACTTTTTCGAACGGGCAGTCATCAGGTCTTTGAACGATTCATTCAGGATTTTCACTTTCACCTGGAATTCCGTCACCGCATCCGCCGAAGTACTCGCCGCCGCGGTAGACGATGAGGAAAGCGATGCCAGCCCCGCAGCAGTATTGGCGATTTCCTTCACTACACCTTTGAACTTACGGCCCGACGAGCTGTAAGCATCCACGTCGATCTCGGCGGTATCGCCGATCGACACCCGTACAATGTCGTTTTCATTTACATTCACGCGAACTTCCATATCCGCGAGGTTGGCAATGCGCATCATTTCGGTACCTGCCATTTGCGAAGTACCCACCACGCGTTCGCCAGCCTCCACATTCAGCAGTGATACGATACCGCTCACCGGCGCGAAAATGCTGGTTTTACGCAGGTTCTCCGCTGCATCACGCATGCTGGCTTCCGCACTTTTGATATTGAAAAGCGCTGCCGCTACATTCGCTTTCGCCGATTCCACGTCCTGCTGGGCTACGCCATAGCTGGATGCAAATCCTTCGAAATCCGCCGAAGAAATCACTTTATCTGCAAAAAGCTTCTTGTTCCGGTCAAAATTGGCCTTCGCCTGAACAAGCCTTGCTTCTGCCTGCGCTACCAATGCCTTGGTTTGTTCATAGTTGGCCTTACTCGAGTTGACCGCAGCTTGCGCCCGGGCCATTAACGATTCATAATTATCCGGGCGGATTTTCAGGAGCAGCTGCCCTTTTACCACCGAATCGCCTTCTGCTACATTCAATGCAATGATCTCACCAGAAACGTCCGGGCTAAGCTTTACTTCCACCTCCGGCTGCACTTTTCCCGACGCACTTACCCGTTCGATGATATCCGATTTTTTGACGGTCGCGTACTCTACCTCTGTGGTTTTGGGCTTGCCGATATAGCCGGCCTGCTTGGCTCCAAACAAACCACCGATGAGTAGCACCACAACACCTCCCGTTATCCACCAGATCTGTTTCGAAGATTTACGTGCCATATTTTTTTGATTACAATTTTGAAGATAGATTGCTGATAGTACGGGAATTCTAGAAATCAGAGAGTGGGCGGTTCATATAGAAGTCCAGGATTTTAGTCCTGAAAACATAGTCATACTTGGTCTGGACGAGGTTACCATTCGCTCTGTCGAGGTTGGCTTTCGCGATGTTGTACTCCACCGAGTTGATTGCCCCCACATCGAAACGTACCTGCGCTACGCGGAAAGTTTCCTGCAATGCGCGTACCTGGTTCGCAGTTGCGGAATAACGTTTGGCCGCATTCGTCATATCGATATAGGCCTGTTCCACGTTCTTGCGGATTGTCAACTGCACTTGCTGCGCCTGGTATTCGTAAGTCTTCTGCTGCAATTTGGCATTAGCCACATTGTATTTCGTCCTGAAATTGTTGAAGATCGGGATCGAGAGATTCAGGTTGATCGCCGAGTTACGGTTAAAGTCGAGCTGGTTGAAATAACGGAAGTTCTGGATAGAACCATTCGGTGCGGTGACACGCTGGATAACCGGGACCTGTTTGTTATCTAGCATAATATAGTCCGTCGCGGAAGGGACGTCAATTGTCGTATTTCCCGTGCCATCGCCCACAAACCGCTGCTTGGGCGCTGCACTGGAATAGGCCGTATAAACACCGCCATTCAGCGTCAGTGTGGGCATTCCCGCACCTCTCGCCAGATCAATATTAATTTTCGACGCTTCAATCCGCATATTGGCGGCCTTCATTTGCGGCAGGTTGTTCAATGCGGTTTCATAAATTTCCTGAATAGACGCGTCGTAGGCCTGCATAGTAGGGTCCTTCACCGGTATCTTCACGACGTTGATCACCTCGCTACCCGGCATGTTCATATATTGTTTCAAATTCAACTTCGCGCTTTCGAGGTTGTTTTGGGCATTTACAAGTGAAAGTTCATCGTTAGCCAGTTGCGATTTGAGGTCGAGGAGATTACTTTCCGCGAGCGTACCTGCTTCCACGAGTTTGGCAGTACGTTCTACCTGCAATTGGGACGCATCGACCTGCCGCTGCGCTACCATGATCAGCTCCTCGTTGGTCACTACCTGCAAATACGACAATGCCACATTGAGCATAATATCATTACGGGTCGCTTCGAGGTCTTTGGCGCTGGCCTGATAGTTGGCGTTGTTGAATTTGATGTTGTTGCTAATCTGAAACCCGCTGAAAAGCGTCACCTGCCCGCCGAGCTGGTAGTTGTTGGAGCTCACGTTCTGCTGAACGAACTGGTTGGTGAAAGGGTCGATGTTACGTCCTGAACGGAAACCCTGGCTGGCACTGAAACTGATACTTGGCCACCGCTGCCATTTCGACTGCTCGTAGGTGTTGCCATTTGTTTGCACCGTAATTTCCGATTGCTTGACCTGCGGGTTGGTTTCCAGGGCAATCCGGATGCAATCTTCCAGCGAATACGTATTGGCCGGCTGACTTACATTTTGCTGCGCCTGCGACACTGTCATTCCACCAAACAATGCCAAAACCAGTGCGGAATAGCGTAAAGAATGAAACATAAGCGGTTTAGAGTTAGATGATCAATATTAGTGCTTACCTCAAAATGCAACCATCCATTTGGTACGGACGGTTGCATTTCCGTGGTAAAGGGCGATTTATCCCGGATACTTCGGGATCAGTGGAAAAATAGATAACCGAGCCAAATTCCGGCGACTACGCCTATCAAATCGGCAATAAGACCTGCTACAATAGCGTATCTCGTATTTTTGATTCCAACGGACCCGAAGTAAAGTGCAACAATATAGAGCGTCGTATCGGCCGATCCCTGGAAAATACACACCAGCCTTCCCACAAAAGAATCGGGGCCAAATTCCTTCATCGCGTCGATCATGAGCGCACGCGCGCCGCTGCCGCTGAGCGGCTTCATGAGCGCTACCGGTAGGGCGTCGGTAAAGTCGGTATTCATGCCTGTCGAGGCAAATACCCATTTCAAACCGTCGATTACATAGTCCATCGCCCCGCAGCTGCGGAATGCGCTGATTGCAACGAGCAAACCTACCAGATAGGGAATAACCGTAACGGATGTCGTGAACCCGCCTTTCGCGCCTTCAATAAACGCTTCGAAAACATTGACTTTCTTGAACATTCCCCACCCGAGGAACGCCGCGACCACGAAAAGCAGTACTGAATTCCCTACCAGGATCGAGATCGTTTCGATTTGCTCTTTGGGCAAGCCCGACAAATACCACAGTATCAATCCGATCATGGCCGTTACACTACCAAGGCCAAGCATAATCGTCCGATTAAAAAGATTGATTTTTTGCCACGCTGCGGTAATGATCATACTCACAACAGTCGTTATATACGTACCCACCACGCACGGGATGAACACATCCGAAGGACTTTCCGCACCCAGGATCGCGCGTTGGGCGATGATCGACAGCGGTATAATCTGCAAACCCGAAGTATGAAGTACGAGGAACATAATCTGCGCATTCGAGGCGGTATCCTTGCTCGGATTGAGCTCTTGCAGGCTTTGCATGGCTTTCAGGCCAAATGGCGTCGCCGCATTATCGAGCCCTAAAAAATTCGCGGAGAAGTTCATGATCATCTGGCCATTAGCCGGATGGTCTTTGGGTACTTCCGGAAAAAGCTTGTTGAAAAACGGCCCGATAAACCGGGCAATGACGTGGATAATCCCCGCTTTTTCCCCCACATTCAGAATCCCCAAAAAGAATGTCATCACACCCGTGAGCGGTAATGCGATATCCATCACAGCCGTTTCGGCCATTTTGAGCATTCCTTCCGTAATGGCTTTAAAGGTTTGCACATCGCCTGTAAAAATGAATTGCAGGAAGGCTATCAGAAAGGCGATGACGAAAAAAGCTACGAAAATGTAATTTAAAGCCATATCAGGTTCAGGGGTGCAAAGGCGGGATTAGTAATGATTTGTTTATAATGCATTGAGTAAAATATTTCTTTTAATGCAAATAACAAAGGTATATTGCAAACAGGTAGACCTATCAACAAACCTCAACGATTTTCCATGAAGCATTACAGCTTTTTACTCCTTCTGGCACTATTGTGCTGCAACAAACCCAAAAACAACGACGAAAATGCAGCGTCAAACAGCCGTGAACCCGGCAAAGCCATCAACGACACCATCCCGCTTGCCCGCGAAAAAGTAGAAAACAGCCCGGTAGCAAGTTACAGTGAGAAAGTTAAAGACGACCTGAACGACTGGCGCCTGGCCGTAGATATTTACGAAACCAAAGAGACCTTCAAATTCCTGATGAAGATCGAATACATGGTGCAGGAAGCGGAAGACACCCTCACCATCCCCAATTTCGGCATTATGCCCAAAGTGGAGATCCGCAAAGGCCCCGAAAAGGAGTCCTGCATCGTCGGGTTTCTGGACAAGCAAGGGGAATTTAAGGAGTATAAACTGATTGCTTTGAAGGACAAGCAGTTGAAGATTTCTACTTTGAAGTATTACGCGAGAGCGCGGTATAAGGTGAGTAAGTGATTTTTCGGATGCGGAGTAGTTTGGTTGTCCTCCGCATCCAAATCAAAAAATCTGCTAATTAAACTTTGGACGATAGATGTATCGGATGGTGTCCAGCTCTGACTTGTAGGCGGGACTTTTCATCACATTGCTGATCATCAGACGGGTTGTAACTCCACGCCCGATATCTCTTTCTAAGACGACCAGCATTCCAGTGCTGTCGTTAATAGTAAGCCATTGACGTTCTTGATGATATTTGTCGTTAAAATCCACACTCGTTGGCGCAGCCTCGAGAGAAGACGTTTCTTTGCCATCCAAACCATAAAAATGAAATCGAAAAAAATACGATTTATCTAAAAAACTGCTGTCGTAGTTATTTACAGAATTTGTCAGTATCCATCTGATCTGCACTTGATGTTTCTGGAGTGCTAACGTAACAGGCACAGCTCTGCCCTTTGTTATGTCTATCAATGCAGTCATGATATACCGTCCATCCGCATTATTCAATTCAAAATTACTACCTCCCCTCCCGAGATCCACTGAACAGCCTTGAAAGAATAACAGGGCAGAATAGAACATTAAAAGTATTTTCATATTAGTTCGGTATAATTATGTACGCCTTCATGTTTGAACTACTATACAGTGTACCACCTCCAACGATGTTATTATAAGCAAACCAGATATCATTTTGTGAAGTGTCTTGCCAGCCCCAGCTCATTTGGTAGTAATAGTTGCTGTACTCGTAGCAATTTCCATTCGCATCCTGCAAAATTCCATGTAAATCCGTGACGCCATCGATAACCCAGATATGCATATTGGGTAAACACACACTACAATTAGATCCATATACAATCACCGGCCGGTGTGCCAGCAATTCGTTCCTGACGGTTATCTGGTTAGACGAATTGAAAAAATCCAGGTCGTATGAAGTGAAACCGCGCGCAGCAAAAAAGTCATCTACTTTTCCCGGCTCCATCCATGTCCCGCAACCCGACCCGGACATGGGAATTCCGAATGCCGGGACTAACGTGTTATAGGTAGCATTGGTGGCTTTGCCAATATCGCGCAATAAATGAGAGAGATTTCCATTACCGGTATTATCCGTAGGCGAGCTTATCGGCAGAAAGCGCAAGAAAACCCTGATTGTTTTTGTAGCTGATGACATAGAAAATCGCTCTTCCCTGTCTGTCCGCGAAGGTTTTCAACTCATCAACTTCCTTTGGAATCGTTTCCGTCGTCCTTGCCGTTCGTTGCGATTTCCCTACTAATGCAAGGGCCTCCTTTTTTGTAATCAAAAATTTGTCTTGCAACGATTTCTGCGACAGATCTGATTTTACAGACAATTCACTCTCCTTTGAACAAGCCAGAAATGCCAGAACCAGGGTAACAAAAAGTGCCAATTCCCTTAAATTCTTTCTCATAGTAGTGTGATAGTTTAGTTAGAAATTTATTTATACTTTTTTGTACAAATAAAAGACATATCAACCACACCCATTCTGGGAAAAGGAAGGATCGGACCTACAAAAAGGAAGAAAATTGGGGTGTAATGGAAGAGCCCGGTATGAGGAGAGTAAATGAGGAACGTGGGGCTTTACAGTATTGCGAGGTAATTGATTTACTCCAAAATGAGTCGCACATTTTCGGAAGAGCCATCCCTATTAACGAGCGTTAAGTAGTAGGTTCCTCTTGGCAAATCGCTGACTGACATGGCAATAGTTCGGTCTTGTTCAAAAGCAGCCGTTGCGTATTGTGCCGTTGCATCGATTAGTCTTAGCTCCTTTCCGCCAACTTCGCTGACTAATCTGATGACTTGCGGAAGTCGCTCAACAGCTTGCGCATCATCAAACTGGATTTTCACCTGATCTTTTGCCGGGTTAGGAAATACCTTGTAGATCGGCGTTCCCTTCGCGCAATTATCGACACAAATGGTGATCCCCTTCTGAACAGAGCCAAAACAGTTGCTGACGGTAATGTCAATGCCATAGCAGTTGTTGACATAGGAATTGAAGTAAGCCGTTCCTCCATTTGAATTGAGAATTGTATTACCAGGATCGCTGCAAGTCCATATTCCAAACTGCGTTCCCGGCTCTGCCGTATACGCGTTGAGCATGACGCCCGCGCCGTTGCACATGAAGTCGGGAGAACCACCGCCATTGGCAGTTACCAATAATGAAGCGGGCTGCGGGGCACTTCTCTTTACATTGATAGGTGTGCTGAAAGCTGAGGTTACTCCACATACCGATGAAGTAGCAGAAACCTTCACGGTACCATCCGAGACACCCGTAATTTGTGCAGAATTGGTATTGCCGGGCGAGTTAGCAGTAATGCCGCCGGTGGCTACCCAGTTGTAGCTTGTAGCGTTGCTGGCCGTTGCGGTTATCGTCTGGGGATTTCAAAGCAAGATATCCGGTGAATTGATGACGGGTTTAGACGGAACCGGCCTTGTGATAGTCAATTGCGAAGAGGTTATCAAACCAGGCACATCATTTCTCGAAGTCGTGACTTTGATCACGCCACCCGAACCGGCATTCGGCGTAAGCGTAACGATATTCCCGCTTCCCGAAAACGTCCAACCCGGAGGATAAGTCCAAACGTAGTTGGTTGCATTCGTTACCGGATCTACCGCGACATTGATCGGCGCCGTGCCGCAGTTGATTTGATAACTTCCGCTCTGTGCGACACCGTTGATTTTGATGTTGCCGGGCGTGCCCAGGTAACGAATGGGGATTGTTTTGGTTTGCGTTATGCCGACTGGGCATTGATCGCACTCAGCGGTCGACGGATTGGGCTTCCCAGTGGAAGTGACCTTTACTATTCCATTTCCATTAGTGTTATCCCATTCTACCGCAATCTTAATCGCGCCGTTGGCTTCGAGTACCGACGGGTTTGCATATGTTCCCGAAATAATATGTCCATTGGTAACCTCCCACTTGTATTTGCAATTTTTACCATTATCGCATTTAGCAAAAGAATTCATGACAACGGAATATTCATGTAAGGCTTTGTTAGGAAGTGCATACGAGCAAGTGTAAGGCGGTTCGCAAGTCATTGTAAGACTTTGTCCATTTGCAGTTACTATCAATCCAATTTGAAATAATATTAATGCTGTGCAAATATTAATGTTCCTCGTTTTCATAGTGTTGTATTTAAAAGTGAAAAGTAAAATTCAGTTTGCTTATGAGCTTTGGCTCTATGTTAAAATATCGGTCTCTGGATGAGAATCCATGCTTTTTGTCTCCGACTGACTGCCACTTGTAGGAAAAGATCATACAGCTTTCCAATGAGGCGGAAAAGCGTTTTGTTAACTGATATTTATACCCGCAGAATGGATCCAGACTTAAATTTAGCTGGGATGTACGAGGCCAAGGTTCAGCATTTTTATAGCCGTTATCCCAATAAAACCAAACATCAGCTCCATAGAACAACTGGCCCTTTTTCAAATTCCGTCTAATTTCGTAACCGAAGAGGGTACCAATGGTAAACCGACGCGAATGGAGTTCGAATCTAGCATCGGGCGTTAATATCCCAGCCGAATCGGCAGGTTTAGCACTGTCCTCACCACCCCAATTAAAACCCGTAATGGACCAACGGAAGGCACCTCGCATATTCGGAGAATACCTTAATGTAAAAAACGGAGTCATTGGCGGATCTTTAAGCCGAACCGCGTCCAAACTGATATCCCACCGATAGTCTTTACTAGCGTGATTACTGGGAATCCCTTCCGGAGGCTTCTTTTGCTCTTGACAATGAGCACTTTGCATTGAAACAATAAGCCCAAAAAGGGCCATCGCAATTAAGTAGCATGTGTTCTTCATATTATTTATATTTTTTATACAAATAAAATGAGTACAAACCACACCCATTCTGGGAAAAGGAAGGATCGGACCTACAAAAAGGCAGAAAATTCAGGGCCTTGATTTGAGCTTGCTGACGTAGTTTTCAGAGATGCCGAGGTAGGAGGCGATGTACTTTTGAGGTAAGCGGTTGAAGAGTTCACCCGAGCGCGTACGGAACGATTCGAGCTTCTCGGGCGCGGAAAGCGTGCGCATGTCGCGGAGCAGGTCCTGATGAGTCAGCAACAGGCGCTCGGCGATGATGCGGCCAATGCAGCAGGCCTGGGGATGATTCAAATATAACTCGTAAAGGTCAGCCCTGGTAATGTAAATGAGTACGGAGGGGTCCAGCGTCTCGATGCATTCGCGGGAAGGGAGCTGCTTTACGAAACTATCGGCAGCGTGGAAGAAATCACCCTCGCTAGCGAACCAGTCGGTAACGTCGCGGAAGTTGCCCTGGCCGTCGGCTGCGAAATGGTAGCCCCGCACAAGGCCGGATTGCAGGTACCAGAGTTTGTCGCATGTTTCACCGTCCGATAGCAGCACCCGCCCTTTCGGAACTTTCACAATTTTAAGTTTTTGCTGAAACAGTACCCTTGTTTGGTCTTCGACAGGCAGGATCTCATTCAGGGAGGATATGAATTCGTAATACATATGATATAGTGTGTTGATATAGTCGCAAGTTGATCAATTCCGGTCACATTTCTATACTACAACAAGGCACAAAAAAAGCCCGGTTACCCGGGCCCTTTTCGCATTTGTAAGAAGTGTAATTATGCATTAAATACGAGATCCATCTTCTCACGGATAGTCAATAAACGTTTGCGGTCGCCGCCGGAGACTTCCGCGGAAGCCCAGCCCGAATAGCCGACTTTCTGCAACGCCTTATTCACTTCCGGCCAATTGTTATCACCTTCCATAAACTCAACATCGAAACCTTTCCAAAGGCCCAGGTCATTTTGTTTTTTGAAGCTGAATTCTTTCAAATGGAGCTTCAAAATACGCTTGTTAAGCGCCTCTATCCAGGAAACCGGCCAACTGTAACGCAGTACATTTCCAATGTCCAGGTACCAGCCAACCATCGGATGTTTAAAGTCATCCACAAATTTGGCGGCTTCCAGTGGACTCAGCAAAAACTGGTTCCAAACGTTTTCGATAGCTATTTTGACGCCCGTTTTTTCAGCGATGGGAAGTAGCTTACGGATCTCAGCCTGAGAACGTTCGTAGGCTTCCCCATAGGTCACAGTGGCGTTCACTACCCCTGGCACTACAAGTACGGTGCTGCCACCATATTCCTTCGTGTCCCACAATGCTTTTTCGATCGACTTAGCACATTCCTCCCGCTTTTTGGGATCAGGATCAGACAATGGTAGCTTCCAGTGCATTGAATTAACGGTACCCGGAATCAGCAAACCAGTTTTGTCTCTGGCCGCAAGGACCTCTTTCATATCCAGTTTATCGGGCGAGTCGAGCTCAACACCATCGTACCCCAGATCTTTCAGTAATTTGAACTTGTCCATTACTGATAAATCCTCTTTTACCATACCCCACATTAAACTCTTCTTCACCATCGGGCGTGCGGCCGGCGCCCCGGCAGCTGCTGTCGCTTCGGTGCCGGCCAGCACCGAAGAGCCCACCGCCACGGCAGATGCTGCCATGGCGGTGTTTTTCAAGAAATCTCTTCTTTGCATAAGGTATCAGGAGAATGCAGTGATACCTGGTTTGGCCACCTCTACAACCGGTGGTTTCATATCAAAGCTGTAAGTATCAGGGCCCAGCTTCTCGGTAGAGTTCAATGCCTCGTTCCAAGTAATGCGCTTGCCAGTGTAGGCAGCCATTCTACCCATGATGGCAGTCAATGTGCTGTGTGCCATGAACTCGCCGTCGTTGATCAGCTTACCGCTACGGATAGACGCAAACAGTTCGTTATGCTCTGTCTGGTACATATCATTTTGTACGCCTTCGTATTTCCAAGGGTTCGCACCGGTGATTTCGTGTACGTTACGTGCACAGTTCACCATCGCACTTCCTTTTGTACCCAGTGTTTGTACCAGGTAGCTGTTTTCGCAGTTGGCCTGCTGACGGGAGTGGTGGAAACCCTTCACGCCGTTGTCGTAGTCGTAAACCACCGAGAAGTGATCGAAGATGTTACCGAACAACGAATCGGTACGCACCTGACGGCCGCCTGTACCTACCGCCGAAACCGGCAGCTTGCCACCCATTGCCCACGCCATCATGTCGATGCTGTGCACGGCCTGCTCCACGATGTGGTCACCGGCAAGCCAGGTGTAGTAAGTCCAGTTACGCAATACGTATTCAGCGTCTGTCCAGCCCGAAACGCGTGGGAACGACCACAGTGTACCGGTGTCGTAAGTGTTATAGATTGCCGTAATGTCGCCTACTGCGCCATCGAGGATGCGTGCAAAGCTCGCACGTTTCGGCTCATGATAACGCCAGCAGAAGCCCGACATCAGGGATACATTCTTTTGTTTCGCCAGTTTCGCTGCGTCCAGCACTTTACGTACACCGGGAGCATCCACCGCCACAGGTTTTTCGCAGAAAACGTGCTTACCTGCATTGATAGCGGCAGTAAGGTGCTCGGGACGGAAGTGGGGAGGCGTAGCGAGCAACACTACATCCACACCTGAGTCCAGCACTTTTTTGAAAGCGTCGAAACCAATGAATTTACGACCTTCATCCACTTTCACTTTCGGACCGTGCACTTTGGTAAGGTTTTCAAGCGACGCGTCCATTTTGTCTTTGAAAATGTCGCCCATTGCCCACAACACCACGTTCGGGTCGGCTTTCAAAGCCTGGTTGGCAGCACCGGAGCCACGGCCGCCGCAACCGATCAAACCTACTTTGAGGGTGTCGGCATTTACGCCTGCAAAAGCGCGATTGGGGTTCAGAATCGCAAAGGTCGGCAATGTGCTACCTGCCAATGCAACTCCCGCCATTTTCAAAACATCTCTCCGAGAAGTACTCATTGTCAATTAAGGATTAGGTGATGGAATGACTGTTTTTATTGAATTTTCTGTTGATTATGCCAGTGATACAGGATCTTAAAGGCATTAAAGTTAATGCAAAACCTCAATATTTCCTGCTAATATAAACCAAAATTTCCATTTGCGTGCTCGACCACACACAAAAGTTATTACATGTTAACAATACAATTTATATAGTTTTATATCTCCGAACTTCCGTTTCCTGAATATGGTCCTTGAGAATTTACTACTCATAATATCCCTCCTTTTTGTGGTTTCGATGCTCACAATGCTGAGCGAAAAAATCGGCATCTCCTACCCGATCTTCCTGGTCATCGCCGGCTTGCTGATCGGCGTCGTCCCCGGCATGCCCCACATCCAGCTCGAACCCGACTGGGTGTTTCTGATCTTCCTGCCTCCCCTGCTGTATGAAGCGGCCTGGAATACTTCCTGGAAAGACTTCTGGGCATCCCGGCGTGCAATCGGGCTGCTGTCCATCGGGCTGGTCGTTTTTACGGCAACGGCCGTCGCTTACATTACCCATGCACTCATTCCCGGTTTCACATTGGCCATGGGCTTCGTGCTCGGCGGCATTATCTCACCGCCCGACGCCGTGGCAGCAACTTCCGTTTTGCACGGACTGAAAGTACCCAAGCGCGTCGTTACGATCCTTGAAGGGGAAAGTCTTGTCAACGACGCTTCGTCACTCATTGTATTTCGCGTGGCGCTGGCGACAATCGAAACAGGTAATTTTGTCCTCTGGAAAGCAGGCGCGGACTTCCTGATGGTCGCCATCATGGGTATCCTCATCGGATTGGCCATCGCGCATGTCCTGTACGTGGTTCATCGTTTTTTTCCCACCACTCCCAGCATCGATACGGCGCTTACATTCATTTCGCCCTATCTGATGTATATCACGGCCGAGCATTTCCATTATTCGGGTGTACTGGCGGTGGTGAGCGGAGGACTCTTCCTGAGCTTTCGCGCGCACGAGCTGTTTACCTACCAGTCGCGAATGCAGACCAACTATGTCTGGCAAACGGTAGTTTTCCTTCTGAATGGCATTGTATTTATCCTGATCGGGCTGCAACTACCGGAAGTGATGAAGGGTTTGCATGAATACACCATCACCGAGGTAATAACCTACGCCGTCATTATCAGCATCGTTACAATTCTGATCCGCATTATCTGGGTTTTTCCCAGCACCTACATTCCACGGATTCTTTTCAAATCGATCCGCCGAAAAGAAGCGAGGCCCGGTTGGCAGCCTGTATTTATCGTGGCTTGGAGCGGGATGCGCGGCGTGGTTTCGCTGGCATCCGCATTGGCTATTCCGCTTTTGGTGAATGGGAAGGCGTTTCCGCACCGCGACCTGTTCTTGTTTATCACGTTCGTCGTGATCCTTTTCACGCTGGTATTTCAAGGGCTCAGCCTGCCCTATTTGATCAAATGGCTTAAAATAGAAGACGACGGCGACAGTCTGGAAAAGGAGAATGCGATGATGAATTCGCGTTTGGCGACAGTGAGCCTCGATTACATGAAGTCCAACTACGACGGCGAAATACAGGATTTCGAACCGTTCAGGCTATTGAAAGACCGGTATGAGAAAATTATCGAAATGGCCGACTACAAGCTCCTGCATTCAGATGATGACACGTCTGTCGGCCATGTGCGCAAGTACCGCAAGATGCTGCTGGAAATTATTGAAGTAAAAAGGGAGGAGATCCTGAAATTGAGACAGGAGAGAACTTGCTCCAACGAACTCATCAAGACCAAAGAACATGAACTCGATCTCGAAGAAGCAAGACTCCGCAGGTCACCTTAGTGCTACCCTATGCGGGTCAATTCCATTCCACTTCCACCACGTAATCCCGAAGGTCGATGGTCGTGAACTTCTCGTTATTCTGGCGTTTGAGCGACACTTTGCCGTTTTGAACCTTTGCTACCTGCTGCGCGATCACGTCCTTTTCGTTTTTCTTACGGTAAATAGCGACCATCGGATCCTGGCTCGTCACATCGACCTCGCAAGTACGGCCTTTCGCGGTGACCAGCTTGGAGTTATTAGGCAAATAGGGGGCCTTCGCCAGCGCCAGTGCGCGTGAGGCTTGCGGCACGCCATAACCTACATAATTATTGCCATAAGGATACAAGTGCGACGATTTTTCGATCAGCGAGATCAGTTCTTTGTTTGAAAGCTGCGGATTGGCTTGAAGCAGACATGCGGCAAAACCGGTAATGACAGGGGCAGAAAGCGACGTTCCGTACAACGAGAAGCACGAAACATTCGGTTTCACATAGGAAAGAAACTCCGGCCCGACGCTGCTGTAACCAATGCGGTTCCACAATTTGCCATTGGTAGCACCTACCGAAAGGACACCCTTCGCGTCCGCAGGGGCCGAAACGATGCCCCAGCTTTTATCGTCGCCCTCGTTACCGGCGGAAACGATGATCATAATGCCTTTTTTATCGGAAGCGATTTGCGCAGCTTTACTGATAGCGCTGGTTTTACCATCCATTTGCGAGGGCTGGTAGTTCTCTTTCGGGTCGGAGAAGCCTTTGGCATAACCCAATGAAGTATTGATCAAACGCACGCCGAGGCTGTCCATCCATTCCATCGCCGCGATCCAGTTGTCCTCTTCGCCACGGTATTCGCGCATCGAATAGTCGGTGCGGGCGAGGTAAAACTTTGCATTGGTAGCCATACCATACTGCACCTGGTCCTGGTGATCAATCCCTGAAATAGCCGCAAGCACTTCGGTACCGTGCATATCGGAGAACGATTCGGCGGTGCTGAACAGCAAGTCGCCCGGGCGGCCCGGCTTCACATAATCGCGAATGCCTAATATTCTTTTATTGGAGAAAACCTGTGAAAGCGAAAGGGAAGAGTCCGCACCGTAGAACCCGGCATCGATCACGCCGATCGTCACATCCTTGGCGGTGATATTTTCTTTCAAAAATGCATTGGCCTGTACCTGCGACATCACCGGCGCCATTTGCGCCTTTTCGGTCGGCTGCGTACGTGCGATGTAAAAACCCGGATCAATCATCACCACATCGGCCACAAAATCCAGCTCCCTAACTTTCATCGCCTGCTCGCTCGTGAGGTTGGCCGAAACTGCATTAAGCCACTTGGAGCGGTTGATGATATTGACGGATTGCCCGCGCAATGCTGCCTCATATTCCTTTTTGACCGGCAAATCGGTTTCATCTGAAAGTACCAGGCCCAGTTTCTGCCGGTTTTCCAGCGTCAGCGCCGACACGGCGGGGCTTGTGGTCAGGTCTTTATTTTTCAGATAAATCCAATATTTCGGGCTTGCGGACATTACCAACGGCACAAATACAAACGCAAGCAAAAGCAATCTTCTCATCAACGGCATTAGTTAGGTATTCTTAATCAATTTGGTATAATGTAACTTTCAAAACTGCATTTATAAGGCCACAGGCCATTCCGCGCAGCGACGGATGTTTAGAATTTTTGAACAAGATAAACGTAATTTTACAAATTAAATTACCGGATCCGAAAAAATACAGACATGCGATATTCCCCCATCGACCAAAAGCTATTTGTTGAAAACAGACGCCGTTTGACGACTTTACTCAAACCGAAATCACTGGCAATTCTCAATGCCAACGACATCATGCCTACCAATGCGGACGGCACAATGGGCTTTAAACAAAACAGCGATTTGTTTTACCTCACCGGCGTCGACCAGGAGGAAACCATCCTGCTCATCTTCCCCGACCACCCCGACCCGAAGTTCCGCGAGGTACTTTTCCTCCGCGAAACCAACGAAATCATCGCCGTCTGGGAAGGGGAAAAACTCACCAAGGAACAAGCCCGCGCCGCTACCGGCATTCAAAGCATTTACTGGACACACCAGTACGAAACTGTGTTCGGCAACATCGTTTTCGAGGCTGAAAATGTGTATCTCAATACCAATGAGCACACCCGCAACGACTCTTACGTGCAGTCGCGCGACGCGAGGTTTATCACGGATTTCAAGAACCGCTATCCACTGCACAACCTCGTGCGCCTTGCGCCGCTTATGCACCAGCTGCGTGCAGTGAAGCAGCCCGAAGAAATCGCGTTGCTTCAAAAGGCCTGTGACATTACCAGGCAGGGTTTTGAAAGGGTATTGAAATTCGTCAAACCCGGCATTCACGAATTCGAGATCGAAGCCGAGCTGCTCCACGAATTCGTCCGCAACCGCTCGAAAGGCTTTTCGTACCAGCCCATCATCGCTTCCGGCGCTAATGCCTGCGTGCTGCATTACATTCAAAACGACCAGGTATGCAAAGATGGCGACATTCTCCTGCTCGACGTAGCTGCCGAATACGCCAACTACGGCGCCGATCTCACGCGCAGCATTCCCGTCAACGGCCGCTTCACGAAGCGCCAGCGCGATGTGTACGATGCGGTGCTTCGCGTTTTCAAAGCCGCCAAAAGCCTCCTCGTCCCCGGCAACATCTGGGATGAATACCACCAGGAAATCGGTCGCATTATGGAAAACGAGCTCATCGGTCTGGGCCTCATTACCAAAGAAGACATTGAAAAGCAAGACCCCGACCTTCCGGCTTACAAAAAGTATTTCCCCCACGGCACCTCCCACTTCCTGGGCCTCGACATTCACGACGTTGGTAACAAATATCGCCGCTTCGAAGCCGGTATGGTGTTCACCTGCGAGCCGGGGATTTACATCCGGGAGGAAGGATTGGGTATTCGTTTGGAGAACGACATTCTGATCACTGAGAGCGGGAATGTGGATCTGATGGCGCATATTCCGTTGGAGGCGGAAGAGATCGAAGAGTGGATGAATGCTAGGTGATTCTTTGTAAATTTGTTGATATTGATTGTTGTTACATGCCTACGGCATTTCAACACATTGATCGGCTATTATTTTCTACCAATGTTGCATCGCCAACGCGATTCGATCATGAAGAAAAGAGTGCCGCCAGGCACGGAACATTGGTAGCAAGAGTAGAAACCATTCAAATTGAAAATCCCGTAGGGATGTAACAACATTAAAAATACGTTTAAATTAAACATACGCTATGATCAAAAAACAAGAACTCTCCGCACAAGAAGCAGTAACCGAGGCAAAACGTTACCTGAACAATGCAAAGGAAATCCTTCGCGAAAAGGGCGCCAAAGAGGATGGCTTTTATCAGGATTCCAAGTACGTGAAAATGGCTGGGCATACTGCCTATTCCGGTGTTCTTTTCGCGCTCGACCATTATTTCGGCAAGAAAACCAAGGGGCGAAAGGATGTGGATTGGTACAAGTCTAATTTGGCTCAACAGGATAAAAAAATGTTGCACACGTTCGTATCCGTATACGAACAACTACACCTCGTGATGGCGTACGATGGCGTGGGGGACGCCGAGGTAGTAAAGCTCGGTTTTCAACGAGCTGAACTAATCATCGACTGGGTAGAGCTGCGTTCAGCAGCCTGAGCCATAACATTACACCATCGCAAAGCCGGGAGATTCCCCATCTGCCCGGCTTTATTTATGAATACAAAACACATGGAATGGAACTCCTTCCCGAAGACATTTACAAATTACTGATCTCCTTTACCCTCGGCGGGATCATCGGCGCGGAGCGCGAGTACCGAAGCAAATCGGCCGGGTTGCGAACTTTGATATTGATCGCAATGGGGTCGACGCTTTTCACCATACTTTCTATTAAAATCAGCTCGGATGCGGGACGCATAGCGGCGAATATCGTAACTGGGATCGGTTTTATTGGTGCGGGGATCATTTTCCGGGAGAATAACCGGGTGGTCGGAATTACGACGGCCGCAATCGTGTGGGTGACGGCGGCGGTTGGTATGGGCATTGGCGCCGGGTTTTATGAGGTGACGATCTGCTGCTTCGTGATTTCGGGGATGACGCTGGTTATTTTATCGCCCGTGCAGAAGGTCATCCGCCAGAAAAGCCAGATACGCAATTACCGCCTAATGTGTGTTTATCAGAAAAAAACCCTGAAAACTTACGAGAACCTGTTCAAGGAATATGACCTAAAAATTCTGCGCGGTGAGCAGAGCCGCATCGGTACCCACATTACCGGTAGCTGGACGTTACAGGGCTCCGAAAAAAAACACGAAAAACTGACCCACCACCTGCTCAATGATCCGGATATCCTGGAATTTGATTTTTAACCATCAGCTACAAATGGTATTAGTTTTTCATTAAAACTGATATCAATCATGCCCGAAAATGAGCCAAAAAGCGCCTTTATAACGTTATAAATGGCCGGCAGGAAACTTTATACTGCAAAACAGGCATTATAGCAATTAACCCACATCCTCAAAAGATTTACTCGGTGTGAGCCGGTAAACAGGATCACAGACAACAGTTATGTCCGATATTATTAAACAAAAGATCTGGGAGATCATCGCTTCGAACACTTCCGCCGAGGAGGCGGGATGGTTGCAGCAAAAAGGCGTATCCACGCCGGGCGTATCCACGCCGGGCGTATCCACGCTGGGCGTCGCCACGCCGGGCTCCTCTACACCCATAGACCTGATGACCGCCTTCGTGGCGGCCCCCAGGTTTCTATCCAAAAAAATCATTCATACCTCCGATGCCGAAAAGGCAGCATTGAACCTGGAAATACCTGGGTTTTCGGTCGAGGGCTGGTCGCTCGTAAGGCTTAGCCGCGTGTGGCTGCTTACGCAGCTCGACCCTTCGGACAAAGAAGGTTATACCAAAAACATTGAAACGCTGTTCGATACGGCGGAAATGAACGAGCTGGTGGCGCTTTATTCGGCATTACCGCTGCTCTCCTATCCCGATCAATGGCTTTTCCGCGCGACGGATGCCGTGCGGTCGAACATGGGCTTCGTGTTCGACGCGATTGCATTGCACAACCCTTTCCCGGCAAAATATTTCAGCGAACTGGCCTGGAATCAGCTGGTGCTCAAAACGATATTCAACGACAAGCCTATTCATTTTATAGAAAGTCTGGAAAGCCGCTCGAACGAAAAGCTGGCGATAACGCTTTCCGACTTCGCACACGAGCGCTGGGCGGCCGGTCGCAGCGTACCTGCGCAGGTATGGCGCCTCACAGGCAAGTACCTGAACACCGCATTGCTGGCCGATATGCAGCATTTGTTTGATTCGGAAAAAGAGGAAGATCGCCAGGCGGCCGCATTGGCTTGTGGCGAGGCGTCGCTTCCGGCGGCCAATTATCTTTTGGCGAAATACACCGATCTGGAAAAATCCGTAAAATCCGGCGCATTGACCTGGGCCGATCTTGAACATTAATATTATGTGCGCTAATCATACAGAAATAACCCCTAACCCTTCGCATTTCGAAGACAGCGAAGAAGCCAGCCAAGCCCCCGCGCACCGCGACATCGCCTGGAACGATTATAAGGACCTCATCAAAGGAATGCGCTTTTTTGACCCGCATATCCACATGGTTTCCCGCACGACGGACGATTACCAGGCGATGAACCAGGCCGGTATCGTAGCGCTCATCGAACCCGCATTCTGGGTGGGACAGCCGAGGACGGGTTTATCGACATTCAAAGATTATTACAGCAGCCTGGTAGGATGGGAACGATTCCGTTCCTCGCAGTTTGGAATTAAACACTACTGCACGATGGGCCTGAACTCTCGCGAAGCCAACAACGAGCCGCTAGCGGAGCAGGTAATGGAAATCCTGCCATTATACATTTATAAAGAAGGCGTGGTAGGCGTTGGAGAAATCGGTTTCGATGACCAGACACCCGCGGAAGAAAAATACTACCGCCTGCAACTGGAACTCGCGAAAGAAGCGAAACTTCCTGTACAGATTCATACGCCTCACCGCGACAAGAAGAAAGGCACCGAGCGCAGTATGGCCATCGCATTGGAACATGGTATCGACCCGTCGTGGGTAATTGTGGACCATAACAATGAGGAAACCGTGAAAAGCGTGCTCGACCAGGGTTTCTGGGCAGCATTTACCATTTATCCTTTTACCAAAATGGGCAATGAGCGGATGGTGAAAGTGGTGGAACAATATGGCCCTGAACGCATTATGATCAACTCCGCCGCCGACTGGGGCATTTCCGACCCGTTGGCAATTCCGAAAACAGCCGCGTTGATGAAAATGCGCGGCATTCCGGATGAAACAATTCGACTCGTGACTTACCAGAATGCCATCGACGCATTCGGCAAGAGTGGGCAGATCGACGTGAGCGACTTTGAGTCGGGCTACGCGGTGGACCAGACGGAGAAATTCCATGGTAACAGCATTCTCAGAGGCGGCCAGCAGCCTGCTCCTGTGAAAGACTTTTTAGTGATCAATTAAAGTGAGCAGCCTCAAACCTTATTTGCAGCTGACGCGCCCGGCCAACCTGGTAACCGCCATTGCGGACATCCTGGCTGGTATGGCCATCGCGCAGTTTACGTTTTCGGATTTTTCACCTGCATTACTCATAGCTTCCACGCTAGGCCTTTACGGCGGCGGTGTGGTGATGAACGACGTTTTCGATGCCAAACTCGACGCCGTCGAGCGACCGGAGAGGCCCATACCCAGCGGTAAGGTTTCGCTCGCACAAGCGGCTACGATGGGCATTTCGCTTTTGTTATTCGGTATCATTGCAGCGGGGGCATTCAGTTTACAAAGCGGGATGATTGCGGTTGTGGTCGCGATGCTCACCATTTTGTACAACCGTTTTGCCAAACACCATGTATTCTTCGGCCCGCTGGTAATGGGCATGTGCCGCGGCGGCAATCTCATCCTCGGTATGAGCGTACTGCCCGAATCGTTTCAACAATGGGCGTTCATCGCCGTGTTCCCGATCATGTACATCGGCGCGATCACGCTCATCAGTCAGGACGAAGTGCATGGCGGGAAGAAACAGACATTATATATCGCAGCATTCCTTTACCTCACCGTGCTTGCGGCGCAGTTGGCAATCGCGCAGGGAAAGGGTAATCTGCTGTTCAGCATTCCATTTGTATTGCTGCACGCCTGGTTCATTTTTCGTCCGCTTTGGAATGCCATGCAAAATCCCATTGGTCCGCTGATTGGTAAGGCGGTGAAAGCAGGGGTAATTTCTCTCATTGTGATGAATGCTTCGTGGTGCGCGGCTTTTGGCTTACTACCTATTGCCATTGCAGTGCTCGCATTGCTGCCGCTTTCGATGTATTTGGCGAAAGCGTTTGCGGTTACTTGATCAATGAAGGAAAGGGAGGAAGGAGGATGGAGGAAGGAAGAAAGGTCGGTGGCTTCGGGCTAATAAATAAATTGGACGATGATGGGACGGGGAAAACCTGTTAATTTTAGTCTTTATATCAATGATTTTGAGCTGCGTTTGAACGGATAGTGCTTTCAAACGTTTTAATGTTAAATACCCATTTTGCGTGTAATGCCAGATTCAATGCAAACCATAAAACAACGTTTCCAGGTGGAATACAATTATGCCGTATTCTTCACCCAACACCTTTTTGACACCCAGAACCCGTTACTGAAAGATTTTTTTCAAGAATATACCGAGCAGGGCTTTCAACGCAAAGCCCTGGTGATCGTGGACGAGGGGTTTGAACAGACACAGCCGGATTTGAAATCCAATATCCGTGCCTATTTCTCACAAAATGCAGCGCACGTTCAGCTCGCGCCGGAAATTATTTCGGTGCCGGGCGGAGAGGCTTGCAAAAACGATCCGTCGCAGTTCGACAAGCTCGTGGAAGCCGTCGACGTTTTCGGGATCGACCGCCATTCGTTTGTGATAGGCATCGGCGGCGGCGCCGTGCTTGACCTCGTGGGTTACGCAGCCGCTGTTTCGCACCGGGGTATCAAGCTGATCCGCATTCCGACGACCGTTCTCGCACAGAACGATTCAGGAGTTGGGGTTAAAAACAGCATTAATTTCCACGGTAAAAAGAACTTTCTCGGCACATTCGCACCGCCGGTAGCCGTTTTCAATGACCTCACCTTCTTGCGCACGCTGGACGACCGCGACTGGCGCGGCGGGCTGGCAGAAGCCGTGAAAGTAGCGTTGATCAAGGACCAGGCGTTCTTCGAATGGATCGAAGAACACGCATCGGCATTGGCAGCCCGCGATGAAGAGGCGATGGGTTACCTCATCCACCGCTGCGCCGAAATGCATACCGACCACATTGCCGGTGGCGATCCGTTTGAATTCGGATCGTCGCGCCCATTGGATTTCGGTCACTGGGCTGCGCATAAGCTCGAATTCCTGACGAATTTTGAAGTTCGTCACGGCGAAGCGGTGGCAATCGGCATTGCATTGGATTGTGTGTATGCCCATAAAATAGGTATGCTGGCAGAGAGCGATCTGCACCGCATTATCGATGTGCTCACCAAAGTCGGTTTTGAATTATACCATTCAAAATTGGCTGAAAACGATAAAATCAACCTCCGCAACGGCTTGCAGGAATTCCGCGAGCACCTGGGCGGCAGGCTGACCATCATGCTATTGGAAAAGATTGGAAAAGGAGTGGAAGTGCATGAACTGGACGCCGACATCATCGCACAGTCGGTGGATTACCTCGAAAGTTCCAAAATCATTCCTGCATGATCACGCCTTACGGACACCTTACCTATTGCAGCAATATCCATCCCGGTGAAAAATGGGAAGACCATTTCCGGTCGCTGCGCGAGAGCATTCCTTATATCCGCGAGCAATTAGCACCTGGTAAGCCTTTCGGGCTGGGGCTGCGTGTTGCGAATGAAGCCTCTATTGAGCTGAGCAAGCCGGAAGTGCTGGCTGAATTCAAAAACTGGCTCGATGCGCAAAATGTGTATGTTTTTGTGATTAACGGCTTTCCTTACGGCGGCTTTCACAATACCCGTGTAAAGGACGACGTGCACACACCCGACTGGACGACCACCGACCGCCTCGCATACACGAAACGCCTTTTCAATATTCTCACTTCATTATTGCCTGCCGATATGCATGGCGGCGTCTCAACTCCCCCATTATCGTACAGACTTTGGTGGAAAACCGAGGCCGACAAGCTGCAAGCTACCGAACAAGCGACCGATCACATTCTCGAACTGCTCGACGAGCTGATCCGCATTGAAAAAGAAACCGGCAAGTTCCTGCATTTGGACATCGAACCGGAGCCGGACGGCATTCTCGATAACACCGAGGATTTCGTAACCTGGTATACCAATCTGCTGCTTCCGAAAGGCACCATTTATCTGGTAGAAAGATACGGAATCGACGGTGAAGCGGCGCAGGCGCTAATCTTGAAACACATTCAGCTGTGCTACGACATTTGCCATGCCGCGGTTGGTTTTGAAAAACCGGAAGACATTCTCGATTCGCTCAATGAATACGGCATTCAAGTCGGCCGCATTCAGGTGAGCTCGGCTTTGAAAGTGAATTACGCCAGCGAACGCGAGGTAAAACGCAAAGCCATCGAGACCTTCGACGAGCCGGTATACCTGCATCAGGTAGTAGCCCGCCATGATGACGGACACTTTACGCATTACCCCGATCTCAAAGAGGCTTTGACAGACTGGGACGAAACCCACGAGGAATGGCGCGTGCATTTCCACGTTCCACTGTTTGTGAATACCTACGGCGTGCTCGATTCGACCCAGGGAGACATTGTTCAAACTTTGGCCTTGCAAAAAGAAGCGCCGTTCTCGGCCTATCTCGAAGTGGAAACCTACACCTGGGGCGTGCTGCCGGAGGATATGCAGAAGCCCATCGGCGAATCCATCGTGCGCGAGCTCGAATGGGTGAAGAAAGTTTTAAATTATGAATAAAACCGTAGTTATAGATATTGTCGGACTAAGCGCCAATCTGATCGGCGAGCATACGCCGTTTCTGGATGCTTATGTCAAAAAGCGGCATTTGACACCCATTAAACCGGTGCTTCCTGCCGTTACTACTACTTCCCAAAGCACTTATGTGACGGGCAAATGGCCCGCCGAGAACGGGATCGTCGGCAATGGCTGGTACGACCGCGAAGATTCGGAAGTGAAATTCTGGAAGCAATCGAACAAGCTTGTGCAGGGCGATAAAATTTGGGATAATGCAAGAAAACAAGACCCGAATTTTACGGTTTCGAAAATGTTCTGGTGGTATAATATGTACTCCACCGCCGACTGGTCGGTAACACCGCGCCCGCAATACCATGCGGATGGTGTAAAAGCGCCCGATTGCTACTCCTATCCGCCCGAGCTGCGCGACGAATTGCAAGCCGAACTCGGCCAGTTCCCGCTTTTCAATTTCTGGGGACCGAATGCGAATATCAAATCCACCCGCTGGATTGCCGACGCTTCGATGTCGGTCGAGAAAAAGCATAACCCTACGCTGACGCTCATTTACCTGCCGCATTTGGATTATTGTCTGCAAAAATTCGGTCCGGATTTTTCCAAGATCAGCAAGGAGCTGAATGAGATCGATGAAGTCGTGAAAGACCTCATCCAGTTTTATGAAGCGCGCAATGCGAAGATCATTCTGCTTTCGGAATATGGTATTAATGCCGTCAATAACCCGATCCACATCAACCGCATTCTCCGCAATGAAGGGCTGATTTCGGTGCGTGTAGAGCGCTGGTATGAGCTGCTGGATGCGGGTGTTTCCAAAGCATTCGCCGTTTCCGATCACCAGATCGCGCACGTTTACCTGAATGATCCTTCCGTCAAAGAACGGGTAATACAGGTTTTGAAAAAAACACCGGGTATTGACCTTGTTTTGGATAAGGAAGCACAGAAAGAGTACCATATCGATCACGCTCGCTCGGGAGATATTGTAGTAGTTGCGAAACCGGATAGCTGGTTTACCTACTACTACTGGCTCGACGACGCCAAAGCACCGGATTACGCGCATTTGGTAGATATTCACCGCAAGCCGGGTTACGATCCCGTGGAGATGTTTATGGATCCTAAAAATCCATTGATTAAGCTGCGCGCGGGCTACAAGCTGGCACGAAAGCTGCTCGGATTCCGATATTTGATGGATGTAATTCCGCTCGATGCCACACTAGTAAAGGGTTCGCACGGCGGCATTAACATTCCCAAAGAATATTACCCGATCATCGTCACCGACGGGGCTGCTGAAAAGTCCGAACTGGAAGCGGTAGATGTATACGATGTAATCTGGAAACACTTGATTTAAAATCATTTCCAAAAACAAATAGGCTTTCATGACGTTGTTCTAGAAACTTACTACTACGACCTCATGAAAGCCATCCTTCGCCTGACGCTCGTTCCGCTGGCATTCGCAATGGCAATTTTCGCCTGCAAATCCGACGACCCGAAAACACCCGAAGATCCCGGGCTCCCAGAAAATACCGTCGATTCGAAAGACATTTTTCCGGCACTGACGTTTAGCCAGCCGGTAGATCTCGTGCAGGCACCGGACGATAGCAGCCGGTTTTTCGTCGTCGAGCAGAGCGGGGTCATTAAGGTATTTCCCAATGCGGAAAATGTCTCCGCTAGCTCTACTTTTCTCGATATTAAAAGCAAGGTAAAGTCAGGCGGAGAGCGTGGGTTGCTAGGCCTCGCATTTCACCCGAATTTTAACACTAACGGCTATTTTTTCGTCAATTACACCTCCGGCACACCGCTAAAAACGGTGATCGCCCGTTACAAAGCAACTAATGCTACCCAAGCCGATCCGAACAGCGAAGCCATTCTTTTTACTTTCAACCAGCCTTACGATAACCACAATGGCGGCTCGCTGCAATTCGGACAGGATGGCTACCTCTACATTGCGACGGGTGATGGCGGCAGTGGCGGCGACCCGCAGAACAATGCGCAGAATTTGAAAAGTTATTTAGGCAAAATCCTGCGCGTGGATGTGAATGGCACGGCGAAAGGGAATTACAGCATCCCCGCCGACAATCCCTATGCAGCCAGCACCACCGGAAATTTACCCGAAATCTACGCCTATGGTCTCCGCAATCCCTGGCGCATTAGCTTCGATAGCGGTACCGGCAGGCTTTTCGCCGGCGACGTCGGCCAGAACGAACGGGAAGAAATCGACATTATCACCAAAGGCGGCAATTACGGCTGGCGCATGAAAGAGGGCATCGATTGCTACAACCCATCCTCCAATTGCAACACACAAGGCCTCATCGAACCCGTGCACGATTACAGCCAGGACAATGGGGACCGCTCCATTACAGGCGGCCATGTGTACCGTGGCTCGGCCATTCCCGCACTCGCAGGCAAGTACATCTACGGCGACTACGTGAGCGGGCGCATATGGGCACTCGAACTCGACGGCGATACCCGCAAATCCAACACACTGATCATGGAAGGCAAGGGTAACATTTCTTCTTTCGGGCAGGATATCAAGGGCGAAGTGTACTATTTGAACTACGGCGCAGGCAAAGTGATGAAGGTGGTTAACGGAAATTTAAATTGAAAAATTAACCGGTCGTCCTATCTTTGCCGGAAATTTAAACCTATTAAAATGTCCAAGGTTCTTATCATTGGCGCAGGTGGTGTCGGTAGTGTTGTGGCACACAAATGCGCATTGAACAGCAATGTTTTCACCGAAATAATGCTCGCCAGCCGCACCAAGGCGAAATGTGATAAAATAGCAGCCGAAATCAAGGAAATGCATGGGGTTGATATCCAGACCGCCCAGGTGGATGCCGACATCGTGGCAGAAACGGTTTTGCTCATCAAACGTTTCCAACCGAAAGTACTCATCAACGTAGCGCTGCCGTACCAGGATCTGACGATCATGGATGCCTGCCTTGAAACCGGCGTACATTACCTCGATACCGCCAATTACGAACCGAAAGATGTTGCGAAATTCGAATACAGCTGGCAATGGGCATACCAGGAGCGCTTCAAAGAAGCGGGACTGATGGCTGTGCTCGGTTGCGGTTTCGACCCGGGCGCTACGCAGGTCTTCACTGCATTTGCTGCCAAGCACCAGTTCGACGAAATGCATTACCTGGACATTATCGACTGTAATGCAGGCGACCACGGTAAAGCATTCGCGACCAACTTCAACCCTGAGATTAACATCCGCGAGATCACCCAGCCTGGCCGCTATTGGGAAAACGGCGAGTGGGTTGAGATCCCCGCGATGTCTATCCATAAGCCGATCGATTACCCTGGCATCGGTCCCAAAGAGAGCTACGTGCTTTACCACGAAGAACTCGAATCGCTGGTTAAGAACTTCCCTACCCTGAAACGTGCGCGTTTCTGGATGACTTTCGGCCAGGCTTACATTACGCACCTGAACGTGCTGGAAAACGTAGGTATGACGAGCATCAAGCCGATCAAATTCAACGGTATCGACATCGTTCCGCTGGAATTCCTGAAAGCGGTTTTGCCTGCTCCCGATACTTTGGGCGAAAATTACTCAGGCCAGACGTCTATCGGCTGCCAGATCAAGGGTATCAAAGACGGTGAAGAGAAAACTTATTACGTTTGGAACAACTGCGACCACGCCGAATGCTACCGCGAGGTACGCGCGCAGGCTGTGAGCTACACGACGGGCGTTCCCGCGATGATCGGTGCGATGCTGATGCTGACGAACGACGAGTGGATGAAGCCGGGCGTTTACAATGTCGAAGAGCTGAATCCGGATCCTTTCATGGAGCTGCTGAACATCCACGGCTTGCCATGGCACGAAGCGGTGAACATCGAACTTCCCCACGAATATTGATATAAGCAAAAAGGCGGTCTAAAAACCGCCTTTTTTGTTATCCTTCCATCGTAATCACCGCCCGGGTGCAAACCCCACCTATCGGCGGGTTGAACTTCGAGACTTTCACTGTCACCTTCTCCACCGTCGGGTAATGCTCCCGTATTTTTTCAATTACATTGAAACCAATGTGTTCCAATAGCTTGGCCGGCTCTTTCATGACCTTGGCAGTGAGCTGGTAAATGGTTTCGTAGTTGACGGTCTCACTCAGCTTATCGTGCTGGGCGGCACGGAAAAAGTCGGTGGTAATGGTAATATCCAGGGCATATTTGTTTCCGATACGTTGTTCTTCGGGGTAATAGCCGTGGTATGCAAAAAACTCGAGTCCTTCGAGACTGATCGTTCCCAATGGTGGTTATTAGATTTGGTCAAAAAATGAACCGCCGCCTGATTTCTTCGGCTGGCTGCTTTCTCTCGGCCGGTTGATACCCGCCGAAGAATCCCTGGCCTTCTCCGCCACCCTATGCATTTCCGCCAACACTTCTTCGGCCTCGTCGGCGGCACTTTTCTGTGTTTGTCTCGGTCTGTTGTAAGCAATCGGCTCTTCGCGCACCGGCTCGGGCTCAGGAATTGGAGCTGGTTCAGGTTCGGGCGCGATGGTCACCGCAGCCGCCGCTTCCGGGGCAATGGCTGCGGGTGCCTCTTCGATCACTTCCGGCAACTCAGGATCCACCTCAAAAACCGGGTCTACCTCTGGCTCTTGTTCCTCTGCTACTTCAAATACCAATTCCGGCTTATCGTCCTGCAACACCACTTCCACTTCCGGCTCTACTGGCAACTCTGCCTGCTTCTCTTCCACTTCGATTCTCACCGGGGCCTGGTACAACGGCTTCTTCGGAATTTCGATCTCTGCGATATGCTTTTTGATGTCCTCCATTTTATTGAGGACCGATTCTTTATCATATTTCTGCTCGAAACGTTCGACGGTTTCGAGAGCGCTGTTGGCCAGTGAACTGAGCTGGACGATCAGGTTATCACGGAAGTTTTCGATGGCTCGGAAATCACGTTCCTGAACCTTCACTTCCTGTGCAAAATCTTCCTTGAATTTCGCCAGCCTGTCCTCAGTTTGTTTAATAATCTGGCTCGTGCGCTGCTCCGCTTCGGTTACCAGATCGTTCGCCGCGACGCGTGATTCTTCTATTCTTTTTTCCGCATTTTCGTTGGCTTCCTTCTCGATTAACTTGCTGGTATCTTCGGCCGCTTTTAAGGTTCTGAATAACGTTGATTCGATATCTTTCAACTTCGCCAATTCCTTCTCCGCGTATTCCAGCTGCATCTTCAGCAAGTTGTTTTCGCTTGAATACCGCTCCCATTCCTGAGACAAAGAGTTCAGGAAAGCATCTACTTCGTCCGGGTCATAACCTCTGAAAATCTTTTCAAAAGTGTGCTTGCGTATCTCTATAGCGGATATTTTCATGATGCATTCTATGCTTTGATGCCTAGTTAAAAACGGTCGTGTAAGTTAAAGATATATGTGTCATTTTTCAAAGTATTTACCAACATTACCATATTATAAGTATTAGCTTACGCGACCTCCCAAACCGATATCATGCGGTCGTCGCTGCACGAAATCAGTTGATTTTCAAAACCCGTCCAGAGCAGTTTATTCACGGATGTTCCATGCCCCGCATGACGTGCCCGGTCGATAATTTTTTTCAGCTTGAATGTGGCTGCATCCCACAATTTGATGGACTTGTCCATACTGCAAGTAGCGAAGAGGGAGCGATCAGGACTGAATGTAATGTCGTTGATCGCGTACATATGCGCGGGGATGTCGGAGACGATGCCGTATGCATCATTGACGTCCCATATTTTCAGGTGCGCGTCCCGGCCGGTGGTGAACAGGTATTTACCGTCCGGTGAATACTTAACGGAAAATACCGAGTTTGTATGTGCTTGTATGGTCTTTTTTAATTTAAAACCATCGAGATCGAAGATATGGACGTTGCAATCGCTGTCGCCGGTAGCGAATTCGTTCGTATCCATATTCACCGCAATGCTCCGGATGCTCTTGCCGGCGATCTTGATATGCTTCTGAACCGCAAACGACGGAACATCCATCACCACCACCACTCCGTCGCCCAATGCAACAAGCGCCTTGTCTCCCGCAAAGCGAATATCGAAAATAGCGGCGGTTGTGATTTTGGAGGTCTTTTCAATCGCATTCTCTTTCGTATTCAATACCTGAATGCCTTCGAAATTCTGCCCGATCCAGAGCGAATCGCTGCTTTCGTGCAGAGCTAGCGCGTATACGGACGTGCCTGCCCGCGCGACGAGCTTTCCGAGATCAGGCTTTTGGAGGTCCCATTGAATTACAAAGCCGTCGGCTCCGGCTGAATAAAAGCCACGACCGCTTCCGTCAGAAATAATTGTATAAACACTGTCCCTATGACCGGAAAAAGTATCTACTTTGCGAATATTCATCTTGTTAGTTTTGTAGCAAACAGTATTACCATGCCCCTCGTTCATTCCGAAAAGATAGAAGATAGCAGCACATTACTGCTCTGGAAACTGACGGAAACCGAAGCGGAACTTCAAACGGCTCTGGGTAACGGCTTTAACCAGGAAGAGCTTGACAAAATATCCCACCCGCAAAAAAAACGCGAGTGGCTCGCCAGCCGGATGCTGATCAAGTCATTGGCAGAGCAGTTTGGCATTAACTACGTGGGCATTCACAAGGACGAACACGGCAAGGCATTCCTGATCGACAACGACTCGCACATTTCCATTACCCACACCGCCGAGTTCGTAGCCGTGGCCATTAACCCGACAGCCGCGGTGGGCATAGACATGGAAAAGACCGATCCGAAACTGCAGCGTACTTCCAAAAAATACCTTTCTCCACCCGAGTACGATCACGCACAGGATGAAATGGACCGTCTTTGCATGTACTGGTGCGCGAAGGAAGCTTTGTATAAACTCTACGGAAAGAAAAAGATCAGTTTCAGGGATTCTATCTTTATCAGCCCGTTCGAAGAAGCCGACATGATCCTCAGGGGAAGCCTTACCGACGAAGACATTAACATCCCCTCCAACATTTACATCCGCTGGTTCGACGGCCATTGTCTCGCCATCGCGCTCTGATATCAGCCTTCCGGCAGCTCGTCCAGCGTCGATTTCAGTATCTTCTCGATTTCCCGGATCTTGTCCTGCTCGCTGGTTTTTTCGTAGGACAAAATGAGGTTGCGCAATACGCGCTGCACGATTTCGAGGTTGGTGCAGGGCTGGTAGAATATGTCTTTGGATTTGATATTCAGCTGCGCGATGTAGTGATCGATGTCCGTTTTGGAGAAGATGATCCCGCGGTTGAATACATTGATATAGAACTGCGTTTTATCGCTTTTGTAGGTCAATACAAACAGGTTCGGCAAATTCACGCCGTACACCGGCATTCCGAGCTTTCTCGCAATCAACAGATAGATCACACACAAAGTGATCGGGTTTCCCCGCCGGCTTTCCAGCACCGAGCTGATCATCGAGTTCGTCGGCGAGTGGAAGTTCTTGGTATTGGCCGCGAAGTTCATCACGCCAAAGAAGATACTGTTGATCCGCTTCACCTGATCCACCGCGTTCATTTCTTCCTGGAACTGTATCCAGATATCGTAATAAAGCTGTTCGATGGTGGTCTTCAACTTCTCGATCGACAAATCGGGATAATGGTAGGTGGCGATGATCCACATGCCTTCCAGCAAGTCGAGCCCGCCGCCGTTTTTCCACGCTTGTAACCGTTCGATCATAATGCTGAGCTGCAATTCGTGGATCAATTCCTCGATTTTACGCTGCACGATCGGGTTGAAACTCTCCTCCCACTCGGTCTCCAGAAAAGGTATCACTGTCCCTCCCAACGATAATATCTTCCCTTCAACATGCTGACTCACTTCATGATCTTCATCATCAAGCAAGGATATCAGTGCCTTGATTTCTTTCTGGTTCATTTTCCTCAAATCTGCGTTTTACAACCAACGGATAAATAAAAACATTTTTTTTTAATGGACGTCAAATTTTCTACTTTTGCCCGGAAAAAAAGCGGGCTAAAAGCCGTTTTGAATACCATCTATACCACCATATTCTTATAAAAAACGCGCATAACGCATGAAAATTCTCGTTACCGGAGGGGCCGGTTTTATCGGTTCCCATACCGTTGTAGAGTTGCACAATGCAGGATTCGAACCGGTCATTATCGACAACCTGTACAACTCCAATCTCAACGTTTTAGAAGGAATCAAAAAGATCACCGGCAAAGAGTTTCCGTTCTACGAAATCGATTGCAATGACGCCGACAAGGTAAGGGCTCTGTTTGAAAAAGAAAAGTTCGACGGCGTGATTCATTTTGCAGCGTACAAGGCCGTGGGTGAGTCGGTTGAAAAGCCATTGAACTACTACGAAAACAACCTGATTTCCCTGCTCGTACTGCTTCGGGCGGCGAAAGAATTCAATGTAGATAAATTTGTATTCTCCTCGTCCTGTACCGTTTACGGCCAGCCCGAAAAGCTGCCTGTGACTGAAAGCACGCCGCGCCTGCCGGCCAATTCGCCGTACGGTAACACCAAGGCCATCGCCGAGGACATCATCCGCGACCATGTACATTCCAACCCGGGCCTGAAAGCGATTTCACTTCGCTATTTCAACCCGATCGGTGCACATGAAACGTCGCTCATCGGCGAACTGCCGAATGGCGTTCCAAGCAACCTGGTGCCGTTCATTACGCAAACCGCAGCCGGCCTCCGCAAGTCGCTCACCGTATTCGGGAACGACTACGATACGCCCGACGGAACCTGTATCCGCGACTTCATCCACGTGGTGGACCTCGCGAAGGCGCACGTGAAGGCACTCGACCTGCTCCAATCGCAGACGGATACTAACTATTATGATGTATTTAATGTAGGAACGGGCGAAGGTTATACCGTTTTGCAATTGATTAATACTTTTGAGGAAGTAAACGGCGTGAAACTCAATTACACCATCGGGCCGCGCCGCGAAGGGGACGTTGAGAAAATCTACGCGCAGTCCGACAAAGTAAATAATGTAATGAAATGGCGTGCCGAGAAAACCATGGCAGACGCATTGCGCGATGCATGGAACTGGCAACTAAAACTCAAAAGCTGAAAAATGAAAAAAATCTTGATTACGGGAGGAGCGGGTTTTATCGGCTCACATGTGGTTCGCCGGTTTGTCAACTTTCACCCGGAATATCATATATATAACCTCGACGCGCTTACCTACGCAGGTAACCTCGAAAACCTGCGCGATATCGAAAATGCGCCGAACTACACATTCGTTAAAGGCGATATCGTCGACGCGGCGTTTATCGACAAGCTTTTCGCAGAAAACGATTTCCACGGCGTGGTACACCTTGCGGCGGAAAGTCATGTAGACCGTTCGATCTCCGACCCGATGTCATTTGTGATGACCAATGTGGTGGGCACCGTAAATCTGCTGAATGCTGCCAAAAAAGCATGGAAAGACGATTTCAGCGGCCGCCGCTTCTATCACGTGTCAACCGACGAAGTGTACGGTGAACTGCACGATCCGGGCACATTCTTCGTGGAAACGACCAGCTATGACCCGCGTTCGCCGTATTCGGCTTCAAAAGCGTCGTCCGATCATTTTGTAAGGGCCTATCACAATACTTACAAATTGCCGGTTGTTATTTCAAACTGCTCGAACAACTACGGCCCGAACCATTTCCCCGAGAAACTGATCCCGCTGATGATCCACAACATCATTCAGCAAAAACCACTTCCTGTTTACGGAAAAGGAGAAAACATCCGCGACTGGTTGTTCGTAGAAGACCACGCAATCGCGATCGACGTGATTTTCCATCAAGGCGCCAATGGCGATACTTACAACATCGGCGGCCACAACGAGTGGAAGAACATCGACCTCGTACACCTGCTTTGCAGCATTATGGACCGCAAGCTCGGTCGCGGCGAAGGCGAAAGCGCGCAACTGATCACCTACGTGACCGACCGCGCGGGACACGACCTGCGCTACGCGATCGACGCCACCAAATTGTCGGAAGAACTGGGCTGGAAACCTTCATTACAGTTTGCAGAAGGCCTGGAAAGAACCGTTGACTGGTACCTTTCGAATCAGGACTGGTTGAACAATGTTACCTCCGGCAATTACCAGAAATATTATGACGAAATGTACCAGGATCGTTAATCCGGGTCATTTCTTTACTCAATTGAAACTCTGTTTATGAAAGGCATTATTCTGGCCGGCGGTTCCGGTACGAGATTACACCCGCTTACATTGGCGGTAAGCAAGCAGCTCATGCCGGTTTACGATAAGCCGATGATATATTACCCGCTATCGATCCTGATGCTGGCGGGTATTCGCGAAATCCTGATCATTTCGACCCCGCACGACCTGCCGCATTTCGAGAAACTCCTCGGCGACGGTAGCCGTTTGGGTTGCCAGTTCAGCTATGCGGTGCAACCGAGCCCGGACGGTCTGGCGCAGGCATTCATCATTGGTGAAGAATTCATCGGAGACGACAAGGTTGCATTGATCCTCGGCGACAATATTTTCTACGGATCGGGCCTTTCGAGCCTGCTCCAATCCAACAACGACCCCGACGGCGGCGTGATCTTTGCCTACCAGGTACACGATCCGGAGCGTTACGGCGTTGTAGAGTTTGATAAAGACAATCATGTGATTTCTATCGAAGAGAAGCCCGTCGAACCAAAATCCAACTATGCGGTTCCCGGCTTGTACTTCTACGACAACGATGTTGTGGAAATCGCGAAAACCATCCCTCCTTCCCCACGCGGCGAGCTCGAAATCACGGATGTAAACCGGGTTTACCTCGAACGCGGAAAATTGAAAGTTGGTGTCCTCAACCGCGGCACGGCATGGCTCGATACGGGTACATTCCAATCGCTTATGCAAGCCGGGCAGTTCGTTCAGGTGATCGAAGAGCGCCAGGGCTTAAAAGTAGGCTGCATTGAGGAGATCGCGTACCGTATGGGCTTTATTAATGCAGAACAATTGCGTGAAATCGCCCGGCCTCTTTTGAAGAGCGGCTACGGCACATATCTGGAACGCATTGTTGCCCATGCCTGACAGGCGGCGGCACCGGGATTAGCACATATTATATTCGAATGAAGTTTTTGGTAGAGGAAATCGAAGAATATTCCGCGGCCCATACGGAAGATGAGAATGCATTGCTGAAATCTCTTAACAGGGAAACACACGCACACGTTCTCAGCCCACGTATGCTCTCCGGGCACATGCAGGGAAGGTTCCTTTCGATGATTTCCAGGATGATCCGGCCCGACCGCATCCTGGAAATCGGCACGTATACGGGTTATTCCGGCATTTGCCTTTGCGAAGGCCTCAATCCCGGCGGCAAGCTCATCACCATCGATGTGAATGAGGAGCTTGAAAGCTTCACCAGGCGCTATTTCGACCAGACGCCTTTCAAAGACCAGATCGATTATCGTATCGGTAATGCGCTGGATATTATCCCGACGCTCACCGATACCTTCGACATCGTGTTCATCGATGCGGATAAAATCAATTATTCTGCTTACTTTAACCTCTGTCTCGACAAAACCCGCACAGGAGGCTTCCTGATAGCCGACAATGTGCTTTGGAGTGGCAAAGTCGTACAGCAGTTGAAAAAGATTGACAAAGACACGCAGGCATTGCTGGATTTCAACCGGATGGTACACGAAGATCCACGGGTTTCCAACATGCTGCTACCAATCCGCGACGGGTTGATGATTCTTCAGAAATTATAGTACTCAATAGTCAGGCGACCATTTACATTTTTTATGGCCAGAACTTCCACTAACAACATCATCTCTTTTGTTATCGTCCTGCTGCTGACCGCCCATGCAGTTTTTGCGCAGGCCCCCGAAATCCCGTCCAGCGTTTCCTTCGGCGGTATCACCGTCAAATTCGACCGGGGTGCGCAGGATATTATCGAGGAAGACGTCAAAAGCCTGATGTCGAACAGAAAGTTTTGGGAAGAAAAAATGGACCGTGCCATTATGCACTTCCCGATTGTAGAAGGCATTCTTATGGATGAGGAAGTGCCTATCGACTTCAAATACCTGGCCGTTCAGGAAAGCTCTTTCCGCCCCGATGTGGTTTCGAGCTCCAATGCGGTAGGTTACTGGCAGTTCAAACCCGAAACTGCACGTGAACTGAACCTTCGTGTGGATAACGATGTGGATGAAAGAAAGAATATCAGCTCCTCCACGCACGCAGCTGCATGGTATCTAAAAAAGAACAACCAGCAGTTCAACAACTGGGTAACGACTTTGTATTCCTACTATCAGGGTGCAGGCGGTGTAAAAAAAGTGGTTC
>Ga0065165_1000162_pt1 | contig 116822 bp, 105 predicted proteins | sample AraplaMF_Cvi_mMF_FD_63813 | JGI IMG/M metagenome (GOLD analysis project Ga0065165, IMG submission 63813) | Arabidopsis root microbial communities from the University of North Carolina, USA - plate scrape MF_Cvi_mMF (version 2) (version 3) | ecosystem: Host-associated > Plants > Roots >... | reverse complement strand
AGCTCGCGAGATACAGTGGTCTTCCCGGTGCCGGGAAGGCCGCCGAAGACTATGAGTATAGGTGGTTGGTTTGTCATGCCTCATCATCCATCGGCATGCCGAGGTCCGCAACGGGTCACAGGCCGACTTCCGAACCGACTCGAGCCTAGGTCGGCTTATCTCCTGAAGGCGGACATAGCGGTCCTGTCAGCGAACGGCGGCAACGGGCCACAAGCTGACCCCACAAGCATAGCGTGCTACTATGCGTACCCATGATCGACAGCAGAAGCGAACGACCAGAACTGAAGCCTCTGAGCGCCCTGCAGTATCGGGTCTCGCTGCTCGTCATCGCGTTGTGCGCACTCAATTTCGTTGCCTATGTGATCGTCGCTGCTAACATTGGGGGCGATGCCTTGAACGGCAAAATCGTCGGAGGACACTTCTATCTCGGAGAAAAAGGCAAATTAACTGAAGTGACCGAAGCCGTCTACACTTACAGCCTGTGGCATACGTACATTGTGTTTGCGTCGGTTGCCCTTTTCTTTCCTGCCATGGTCATGATGAGATTTGAGCAAGACAGACGGCGGCGGGAATTAGTGAAGCAAAAGAGTGAGAAGAGAGGATAAACTTCCGCTGTGGGTGAACAGCGCCAGTTTCGGCCATGGGCAGTCAGGTCCGGTCTACACTTAACATCGGATATGACCGGGTACCGCCCGGACGGTTGCGATGGGCCATTAGCGGACTATCGGGTACGCCACCGTTCGCACAACTGGCAATTCGCCGAAACGACTAAAGTGACGCTTCTTCGCTGTGGAAGTCGAGCCTAATTCCGTTGACCTTGCGCTTGCGCAACATCGCGGCCAATCGATCGGAAACGAACCAGCAGTCGGTATAGCGATGCTCGACCCAACATGCCCGCCCGTCAATAACAGAGACGTCTAGCGTACAATGCCACGGCCCGACACGCTTGCTGTAAGCCCAATTGTCGGTGTTGGCCTGTCCGACCACGTCGAAATGACTGCGCTGCGCGATGATCGAATCGATCCGCCCCACGACGTTCAAGATAAAGTGCTGCTGCTCGGCCCGAACGCTACCATCCTTGTCTTCGACTATAACCGGAAAGAACTGGTGCCGCCCGGGGTCAAGCTCTTCAACGGCGTCCTTTACGCGAGAGCTGACCAAGTCGCCTCCTCGACGCATCAGCATCCAGTCGCTCATGGTCTTGGCTTTGGCCAGCCTGACGCGCCGCGGCATCACCTCGGAGGGAATTGGCCCCCCGCAATTCCAACATACTCGCTTCAGCGACCCCGGCTGAACGAAATTATTCTCGAAATAAGCTTCTAGAACGTTGGCGTCTTCGGCGGAATATCCGATCACCGACTTGCCATACATACCCCTTATGATCCACGCCATTTTCTGTTTTGCCTCGTGAGGTTGCGACGACCAATCTTTAGATGAAGCCAGACGAGAATGCCGTCCGGCGAGATGGTCAGTAGGTGCCATTTTGCGTCCCGGCCGACTGACGGCTTTGTACGCTCGCGGTCATTGCAGTGATCCCAGTCAACAAGACCGTTTACGATCCGTCCAAGGTGCCCATGCTACTACGTGCGCCATGACCATTCACAAACTTTACAGCGGCCTCGCCGCTTTGCTTTTGCGCGAGGGAATGCGCCTGACCGCGGTCTTTGTGGGCCTGGGCGCTCTGGGTTTGCTGGCGGCTTGCGGGGGTGGGGACGACGTCACGTTTCGCTCAGGCTGTCCTTTTCGGTCGGCGTCAATGGAGCGGTCAGGTCTGGCTCCGGCATCATCGCAGTGCGCTACTGGACCGGGGGGCCTCCTGGGGAACCGGCAAGACGACCTATTCCATCGTCAAGGGCGTTGCCCCCGTCATCGACCTTGGCCAATACGGCATGCTGGTCGCGTCGATGGCTTCCGATGGCACGGAATGGTTCAGGCGTAAGAAGCAGTACGGACTGGTTTGCGAAAAGCCGCTCACGGCGGACTCGCTGCCCGGAAAGTTCAGCCAAGAGCCGGCGGCGCTCGCCAATCTGCGCGACGGCAAGCGCGACTTAACCGACGATTCATACCCCGCCTTCATCTGGTTTCCGCACGGCCAGCCCTACGAGCGGGCGCAGCAGCTCTGCCCGGAAGAATTCGCTCGCGTGATCGGCGCGAACATCGAATTGCGATCCGTTACGATCGAGGTAGCACCCGACGCGCCGCTGCTGACTAGACTGACTACCAGTACCCCTTGGTTGGATGAGATCAGAGCCGATCAAACGAGACTGGGTGGAGTCACCACTAGAGCTGGAATTTTCAAGCCGCGCCGCACGAACATGATCGAAACAGACGACCCCACAAACTGACACCGGCTTTGAGGCTGGAAGTCGCCTTTGGGTCAAAGGCCGCCCTCGTTGGCCAGCACGTCTAGGTCAGGTCATCTCTCGGCAGCGGACATCGCCACGTTCGGGGCTGAGGTCAGCCACGGACCAATAGCGGCCATTAATTGTCTTCCACCGCAAGACTGCGCTCAACTTCTTGGATCCCTCAACCAGGAGGCAATCGCCTGATTAAGGTAATCCGGCACTTCATGCTGAATGAAGTGACCAACTCCAGGCACGATCTTAACCTTCAGATTGTCGGAATTTTCAATCCATGCCTTTTCTAGATCAATTGTGCTCAGCAAAGCGTGGCTCTCCTCGATTCCGTGCACATGCAAGACCGGGCACTTGATCATGGCACCGTAAAGTTTCTTCATGGTTGGATCGAAAAGATTGAGCGCAAGCTGGGAAAACGCATAGTTGGCTTTGTAATAATTCATGATGGACGAGATGGAAGATTTCGCGAAAGCCTCGAGATATCGACTCTTAACCTGTGGATCGACGACCCAGTATGTCAAATCGTGCGCAGTCAGATTGTCGCCCTCGCCTTGAGCGAAGAACCGTGTGGCGTATGCGCTGGCCCTGGCCTGCGCGATAGGATGGTTCCAAGGGAGCAACTCCCTCGTGATGGCGCCAGGATGAGGAACGCTGAGGACGACAAGTCTTTCGATCAGATCCGGATTTTGCCCAGTGAACAGCCACGACAAGGCGGCGCCCCAGTCGTGCCCGATCAGGATAGCCTTGCGACCGTTTCTCTCTGCATTGATCACGGCACGGATGTCATCAAGCAAAACCGGAAATTTGTAGTTTTCGACACCTTCTGGCCGGTCGCTCAAATCGTATCCGCGCAGATCGAGAGCGACCACCTGGTAATCTGCTGAAAATGCCTGGATCTGATTTCGCCAGGAATACCAAAAGTCGGGAAATCCGTGCACGAACACCATAAGCGGCTTTTGATTGGATCCCATCGTGACGTAGTGGATCTTCGTTCCCGCGTTATCCGCATATTTATGCACAAGGTTCGGATCCTTGTCGATATCGACGGCAGGCTCACGCGAAGCGACAGGGATTTTGTTGTGCCAGATGGCATCGCGTGAAGCCTCTCCGGCATCGGCGCGAGTGAACATTGCAGTGAACATTGCAGCTCCTAAAAGCACCGTCGAACAGGTTCTGGAAGCCATCTCAGTGGTCCCGTTCGCTGGGCGAGATACCGATATCGAAGTTGCTCGAACTCATTTGATGATTCCTGCAGTGCAATTTTTTGGGGGGTGCACTCGCAAAATCGCAACTTTTGGATGGTGCTTGCGAACGGGCTAGAACAGACACATTTACTATGGTGATCACCATAGTATGGTAATCACCATAGCCGTGTCAAGCTGGACGTGGTATGCGTACGGGATGCCCCGCAAGACTGACGCCCGTGATCGCGCGATTGCCACTGCTCAGCGATTGTTTCGCATCCAAGGCTACACTGCGACCGGATTGAACCAGATCATTGAAGAAAGCGGCTCGCCGAAAGGATCGTTCTATTTTCATTTTCCGCGCGGTAAGGCGCAGCTCGCCGAAGAGGCAATTGATCTCTACGTTGGGAGTAGAATGGCCGTACTGCGGGATATCTCGGCGAATACGACGGGTGATGCCCTGAGTTTCGTTCGCAACATTTTCAGCACTTTCGCGGCCGAAATGGTCGCCTCCGATTTCCAGTATGGATGTCTCATGCAAAATCTCGCGAATGAGCTTCCTGCACTCGACGCTGATCTGACTAAACGGGTCGCGCGCGGATTTGTTGATTCAACAGAGATAGTTGCGGAGCATTTTAAGGGGTGCGGTTTCACGGCCGCACGCGCATCTTCTGCCGCAGCCGCATTGGTAGCTGCCGTCGAAGGCGCACGTACGATCGCCCGCCTGGAACGCACAGCGGCTATATTCGAGGCGCTGGCGGATGTCAGTGTCCAGGGGTGGGCGGCCCCAGAGGGGCGCCCCGGTTTCGAGGCCAGCTCTCGTCGGCGCGGACGGTAGCTGGTCATCCGCGAAGAACGCCAAAGCCGTCGATTGGAATCCTAGAACGACGATTTGTGGACATGGCATCTGCCGGAAACTGAAGCGCCCTTCCGACTTTGCGCCGGAAGTCATCGGCTTGGGCGAAGTTACCGAGATGCCAGCCTCGTGGCAGGCGAGGATCTCCGGGTTACTGAAGTAGCCGCGATCTGCAACGGCATCGAGCATATCTGTTCTGATCCGGTGTTCGTTACTTCGTGTGTCACGATCAGATGAAGGCTCAAGGAGAAGCTGGCGAAGGTGAAAGAGCAAATGGGCAAGCTTGCCGTCTACGAGAAGCAGATGCTGGCTTCGCCCGACCAGCAGATATCTCTGACAGATCCCGACAGCCGCTCGATGGCAACCAGCGGCCGCGGCTCGGGCGTCGTCGGCTACAACGTGCAGGTCGCTGTGGATACCGATCATCACCTGATCATTACCCATGAGGTGACGAACAGCGGCTCGGATCGGGCGCAACTCGCCAATATGGCCAGGCAGGCAAAGACTGTACTGCAGACCGAGACCCTCGAGGCCGTTGCCGACCGCGGCTATTTCAGCGGCCCGGAGATCCTCGCCTGCCACGAGGCCGGCATCACGGTAACCCTGCCCAAACCGATGACTTCGGGCGCCAAGTCGGACGGACGTTTCGGCAAGCAGGACTTTGTCTATTTGCCGGAGGACGACGCCTATCGTTGTCCGGCCGGGGAGCGGTTGCCGTATCGCTATACAAACGAAGAAGCCGACAAGATGCTGCGGCGCTACTGGACCAGCGCCTGCAAGAATTGTTCGATCAAAACCCAGTGCACGCCCGGGTCCGAGCGACGGATCACGCGATGGGAACACGAGCATCTGCTCGACGCCGTGCAGCAGCGGCTCGATGCGAACCCGCTCGCCATGCGACTACGTCGCGAGACCGTCGAGCATCCGTTCGGCACCATGAAGGCGCGGATGGGTGCGACGCACTTCCTGACCAAAACCCTCCCAAAAGTAGCCGCCGAAATGGCCCTCTCGGTTCTGGCCTACAATCTGACCCGGGTTATGAACATCGTTGGCACCAAGCCGTTGATGGCCGCGATCGTGGCCTGACGCCGAACCGGTCCGGCTTTCTCCCCCGGCTTCCCCCGAAATGGAGTTTTTACACAGCCAAGACCCATTGCGGACGTATCGCGGGGCTCTATCGGAGGTCTATTGTGACCTGACGCGAACCCTGTTTGGGCGAGCAGATGGGATGCGCTCGCAATTTTGGAGACTTGCATTTGCCTTCGGAAGCGGAAACTGACGCGATTAACGAGCGTCTTATATGATTGATCAAGTCTGGATCAGCGAAGTGATGAGCAACGGCAAGCTCGGTAACAAACTGGGTCTTCGCCAAAAATGGTTCGGTGAGCCGTGGGAATCACCGTACGTACGCCACCGCGTCCCCAAAAAAAGTGAAAGGGTATTTGCGGCGATCTTAAAGCATGCCGCCGGCCAGACGATGAAGCGCGAGGAGCTACCTGAGGCTTCGGCCGTGTACAGCATGTCTCATTTCAGACAGGCAAGGGACGTCTTTTTTGTGGGAGGCTTCCTTGGCGTGAAAGGCAGAGTTGCCGAATTGCTTGCGAAGTTCGATTTCGGTTCAGGCGGCGGGCTCGTTCCCCACACCATCTATGAGGCAGACGAAAAGACGCCGCTACTTGGTCCATTCTATATCGTCAACTTTGGGCCTACTAAGGACTGTTTCTTGCCGGACGCGAGCACCAACATCGAAAAAATTGGCGTCGACCGCCAAACAGGCCGGACGATCTGGTCGCTTCTGTATCTCAGGGATGGTGACATTGCGGTTTCCTCCGTTGCTTTGGCCGGGTCTGATCTCTGGATGTGCCCTGGCATAAGCCAAGGCCGCATCTTCATGAGCCATCGCCTCGTCGAGGCGCTGAAGTCCGCAGTCACCGATGCAGATTTCGCCGACTTCGAACTGCACCGCTGCAGGATCGTGTGATAGCTGCAGAGGGGGATTGCGTCGAATGCAGCCGAACGATGTCGGGCGACCATGACGATCAAACGCGTACGCTCAGTTATCTCGCCTCTTGGCCCGATGGCGAAGTGGCAGCTGCGCCGCACGAAGTCCGCTCAGCGAGGGATGGCGGACTAGATTGCTCAAGTTGCGTTCTTCGCATTCTGACCCTCAGCAGACCTTCGTCGGCACACTTGTCGGTTCAGCAGGCGTTCGGTGGCTCTCCTTCAAAGACACGGATTCATCACCGGCTCACGGGGAACTGCGAGCAGCTCCTTTACCGACGCCCGGATTTTATCTGGAGTTTGGCGCCGAAAGTTCTGAGCGAGATTGGTTTCGCAATACTTTTGCATTCCCAGTTGACGCGCGTGTCTGAGTTCTGCCTCTCCGGCGCGGCGTTTGAAATCTTCCAACATCTCGTGGGTTGGATGGAGCGATGAGTTGGCGATGATGAATCCATCGATTGCGGTGATCGCTTCATCAATCGCATCATCAACGGGTTCTCGTGAGACAGCGCATGCGGTCGTCTGCGTGCGAACCGACAGATATATCGACCAAGCACACAACACAGCTCCTGCGCCTTTGTCGGCCTCGAACTGACGCGGGCCCAAGACCATTCGGTCCTCGCCAACAGCCGTCTTGCTTGCGCTTAATCCAACGAAGGGGCAGCTCAGGACCGTAAGAATTGCAATCGCGATTTTCGTGAGCGGAGTTAGCCGAGTGTTGAGAGCCTGCATGTGTCCCGTGTCCGTCGGTGCCAGACCAATTTTAAGGAAGCGATACACGCATGACGTGCGCGAAAACGCAAGGCTACTCCATGCGGTTGAACGGGTGGAATTGTCGCCTCCTGGCCCGGTGGCGAAGTTCGGTGTGGCTCAGATATGGTCTGCTGATCGGGGCAGACCGGAAGTGACGCGGCGCCAGTCAAACCGTCGCGGTTGAACCCGAAGCAGCCCTGGTTTACGGCCTCTTTGCCGTCCTTCGAACGGAAGGGCCTCTCAGTCTCTCCGCCATATGGTCAGAGCCCCTTCGAGCGATGCCGGTCTCGGCAATGCTGGGCAACATGTATCGTCACGGCAGCATGGTCGAAATCTCAGCGGCCATCGCCTGCAGTTTAGACACGAATTCTCCTGCTAATCTTTCTCTGCTTGCGCGCGCACTGCTCGTGCTTGCATTGAGCGCTGCCACAACGAGACCCGCGCGATTGAAGACCGGAACGGAGACGCTCACGAGGCCATCCTCGAGTTCTCCGTAATTGATGTGGTAGCCCTTCGGCCGAGCATCCGCGATCAGCGCCAGGATCTCGCGCTTCTGCATGACTGTGTGCCGCGTGTGTCGTGTGATCCTGGTTCGCGCCAGCAGACGTTCGACCTCGATGCGTGGCTTGTGAGCAAGGAGCATTCGTCCGGAGGCAGATGAGAATGCTGGCAGGCGCATGCCGGTGGTGACGACATACGAGAGGCGGCGGCCGGGAATGTCGGAGCGTGCGACGAACACGACCTCGGCATCGTCCAGCACGGAAAGGGAGGTTGTCTCGCCGATCGAAACTGCGAGATCGTCCAGAAACGGCTGAAGCGAAGCGCCCAAACCGGCCGATGACAGGAACGAGTAGGCAAGGCGAAGCACGCGCGTCGTGAGCTCGAACCGGCGCTCGTGCACGCGCGCGAAGCCGAGTCCGACTAACGTCAGGAGCAGACGCCGCGCGACGGCCCGGTCCAGTCCCGTGCGTTCCGCAATCTGCGACAGCGTCATCGCCCTGTTTTCGGGACCGAAGGCCTGGATCACTGCAAGCCCGCGTGAAAACGCGGTTACGAAGTCACGGCTTGGTTCCTCTTCGGCGGACGGTTGGTTCAGCTTGGCTTTCGATGTTGCCATCGATCGCATCTCCTAGCTTTTGTGCGCACAGCGCACAGATTAGCCGAAAAACGCACAATTCGCTCTCGCATTCGACTGCAGCTGCCGCATATTCCGTGCAGCACCCAGGCGTCGGAACGCGCGGGAAGGGAGGAACATCATGACCCTTGGCAGCAGCGAAATATTGCAGCGGGCGACCAGGCTTTCGCCGGTGCGCTCCGGCGATGATTTCGACATTCTCGTCGCCGGCGGAGGAGCCTCGGGCTTGATCGCCGCGGTGTCTGCGGCTCGGCGCGGCGCACGCGTACTTGTCGTGGAAACATCGGGCTGCTTTGGCGGCGCGGGCACCACGTCCATGGTGGCCCAGTGGCTCGGCTTCTACAATGGCATGACCTGCGCAGTGGGCGGCCTGCCGATGGAGTTTGCCGAACGAGTCATCGCGCGCGGGGGATCCAAGGGTTTTGAGAATTACGTCCTGGCCGAGGCGACTGCGCAGCCGCTTCGCTTGCGGCGCCTGCCGTTCAATCCGGAAATCGCCAAGCTTGTCGCCGACGAACTGGTGCTGGACAGCGGCGCGTCCGCATTGGTTCACGCCCGCATCGCCGGGGCTCGACTGGACGGAGACCGCGTCACGGCCGTGCAGGTCGAGACCTCAGGCGGACGGCTCGAGGTGCGTGCGAATTGCTTTGTGGACGCGAGCGGCGATGCCGTCGTTGCCCGCTACGCCGGTGCGCCGTTGAAGGGCGTCGGACCGGGCGAGCATCGGATGGGGATGAGCCTCGTGTTCCGGCTTTCGCATGTCGACGTCGCCCGCTTCCGCGCGCTCTCGCGGCAGGACAAACGCGCCATCGCGCTTGAAGGCATCGCCGCCGGCGAGCTGTTCTGGGACGTCCTGTCCATTTCCCCTGTGGGCGAATCCGATGCCATCTGCCTGATGAGCCATCTCGATGGTCTCGACAGTCTCGATCCGAACGATCTGACCAGGGCGGAGTTCATCGGGCGTTATCAGGTCGGCAGGATCAGCGGGTTCCTGAAGCGAAGAATGCCCGGTTTCGCAGCTTGCGAGCTTTCCGCCATCGCGAGCCATATCGGGGTGCGGGAGAGCGTCAGGCTGGTCGGCAACTACCTCCTCACGGAGCAGGATGTCGTCGGCGCCACCCCGTTTGAAGACGCCATCGCGCTCGGGTGCGGTCCGCTGGATGTGCATGAGGAGGACGGCAGGTTGCGGCTGTTCATGCCCTCGCAGCCCTTCGGGATCCCGGTGCGCACTATGACATCCGCGTCGGTGAAAAATCTCGTCGTCACCGGTCGCGCCATCTCGGCGAGCCGCGAAGCGAATGGGGCCATACGCCATCAGGCGACTGCGATGGCGCTCGGCCAGGCTGCCGGTCATTTGGCGGCCGAGGCCTCGGCCTTCGGATGGGACGTGCGGGCCGTCCCGCACAAGATCGTCCAAGACGGTCTGGTCGCCGCGGGCGCCTTGCCGTCGCTGCGGCATCTGCCCGCGGTGACTGCGGCCGGATAACGGCTGCTCGAGGGGGCTTTGTCAATGAGCGTTTCATGCCAGTTCGACCGTCGAACATGCCTGTCCGCGCTCGCCGCCACGACGCTGGCAGCTCCGCTTGCCGCCAAGGCCGATCCGATGCCCGCGTCCCGACGTACTTTCGTTCTCATTCATGGCGCCTGGTTCGGCGGATGGTGCTGGGCCAAGGTCGCGGACCATCTTCGCGGCAAAGGCCATCGCGTGTTTACCCCGAGCCTGACGGGCCTCGGAGATCGGGCCCATCTTGCCGCGCCGAGCGTGACCCTGTCCACGCACGTAGCTGATGTCATGGATGTCCTCGATTCCGAGGAGTTGAGCGACGTTGTTCTCGTGGCTCACAGCTATTCGGGAGTGCCGTGCGCGATGGCTGCCGAGCGGACCAGCGCAAGGATCCACCGGCTCATCTTCCTGGATGCGGTGCTGCCGGAGGATGGAAAGCCACTCGCCACCCTGTCATCTCCCCAACTCTGGGAGGACCGCGTCGCAGCCTCCAAAGCGTCGCCAGCAAACGGTTTTCCGCCGCCTCCGGTCGCCGCATTCGGAACGGCAGACCCGGACCAGGCAGACTGGCTGGCGAGGCGGCTGCGCCCACAGCCGATCGGGACCTATCTCGAGCCGCCCAAGCTTGTTAAGCCGGTCGGTGCCGGCATCAATACGGCTTTTGTGAGCTGCGAAGCGCCGGCCATGACCGCGATTGATCCCTTCCGTGCGAGCGCGAGAGCACGACCGGACTGGCATTTTCACAGCGTCGCTGCATCCCACGTATGCATGATCTCCGACCCGCAACTGACCGCCGAGACGCTGGCGGGTTTGATCGCGTGAACATTGTTGCGGAAGAGACCAAGTGTTTGCTGAACAGGAGATCGAGATGAGTGTATCTGCGGAGTTGACGGATACACCGACCCGCGCATCGAAAGTTGCACAGGTCCATGAGCCCAAGACTTCGATCTCGCCCTATCGCTGGGTCGTCCTCGCGGTGGCGTCCTCGGCCTTCCTTGTGACGTTCCTCGATCGCCTGGCATGGGCAAATGCCAACCTGCTCGCCGGCAAGTCATTGGAAATCCCGATCGCCGCGCTCGGCGTATTTGTCACCGCATTCTACGTCGGCTATGTCATCGCCAGCGCATTGGCAGGTTTTGTCACCGACGGAGTCGGGCCGCGATTGATGCTGTTCTTCGCGCTTGCTCCACTTGCCGCAATCACCTTCCTGTTCGGCCTGACCACCTCGTTTGCGATGGGCCTTGCCTTGCAAGGCCTGATGGGTCTGTGCGCCGGCGCCGATTATGCCGCTTGCGTCAAGATTGTAGCATCCTGGTTTCCCCCTGCCGAGCGCGGCAGGGCGTTTGGCCTGTTCTCGATGGCGCCATCCGTCGGCGTTGCGGCCGCCAACGCGATCTTTCCCGGGCTGCTGCACCTGATCGACTGGCGAACGCTCTATTGGGGCCTCGGCGGGCTGACCGCGCTGGTCGCGGCGATATGCCTTCGGCTGCTGACGGATTCCCCAACGGAGGACGATGATGGCGTCCGGTCCTCGCCCGTGGATTCAGCAACCTGGCGCCGCGGATTGGCGGCGCTCTACAAGGACAGAAACCTCGTGCTGATCGCCCTCGCCGGATTCGGGGCCAATTGGGGGACATGGGGCTTTGCATTCTGGGCGACCGCGCTGATGGTGCGGGGCTATCAGCTCAGTCCGACCGATGCGGGCGTGGTCGCGCTGATCTTCGGCATTGCGGCCGCGGTCTCGAAGCCGCTGTACGGCCTTCTGTCGGACACGCTGGGTGGAAAGCGGCGCAATCTGGTCATCTACGACCTCATCGCTTTTGCTGCGATGCTGATGCTGTTCGGCTTGATGCAGACGAAAGCCTGCTTCCTGCTGGCTGCTCCATTCCTTGGGCTAACAGCAGTGGTCTATAGCCCGCTTCTGGCCGCCATGATCACCGAGAAGGTCGATCTGCGCTTCACGGCCACGGCGACCGGCGTCGTCAATGCCTTCTGGCAGCTGGGGAGCGTCATCGTTCCCACCATCGTGGGCATGGTGTTTGCCGCAACAAGCTCGTTTTCGCTCACCTTCGCGATCCTCGCGGCGGGACCGCTCATCGGAGCATTTTGCATGTTCGCAGTTCACGAGTCGGCCGGCATAGTGCGTGGTCGCAATCGCACCACCGGCAGCGTTTCCGAAAAAGGCGAGTCCAGATGATCCCAAGACTGAGCGGAGCAACAAGGCTCAACGTCATCGTCGGCGATCCAGTCGCACAGGTGCGCGCGCCGGCAGGCATAACCCGAGCCTTCGCCGAGCGAGGCCACGACGGCATCCTGGTCGCAGTGCAGGTCTCGGCTGCGGACCTGCCCGACTTCATTTCGGTTGCCACCCGCCTTGAGAACCTCGATGGCATCATCGTGACCATTCCGCACAAGTTTTCTTGCTATCAGGCGTGCGAGAGCGCAACCAACCGCGCGCATTTCCTGGGCGCAGCGAACCTCATGCGCCGCCGTCGTGCCGACCGCAAATGGTACGGAGACATGGTTGACGGGCTCGGCTTCCTCGGCGCGGCGCGAGCGAAGGGGGTCAATCCACAAGGCAAGCGAGGTTTGCTCATTGGCGCCGGCGGAACGGGATCGGCCTCGCCCTCGCCCTCGTTGAGGCCGGCCTTGGCGAGCTCGCCATTCATGACAGCGATGCCGAACGACGCGATGACCTTGTCGCGCGCCTGAGCTCTCTTGGCAAAGGACGCGTGCGCGCGGGCACGTCGGACCCCGATGGCTACGACCTGATCGCGAACGCCACGCCAGCGGGAATGAAGGACGGTGATGCTCTCCCGATCGAAGTCTCTCGATTGGCCCCGTCGACCTATTGCGGCTGCGTCATAACCAAACCTGAGGTATCGCCCTTCATCCAAGTTGCACGAAAGGTCGGCTGCCTCAGTGCGACGGGGACCGATATGTATGACGCACAGCAGAGCATATTGGTGGACTTTCTCCCGGGATTGCGAAGGATGATCCCTTGTCGTACCGAACCGCTCTCAAGTTTGTTTAGACCTCATCGAAAGCACCAACGTCTGCTTTTGGGCCCATCGCTGTCGCACCGCGTGATCGAGGAAATGTCGGTGTGAGGGGTAGACCGGACCTAACTTAATCCAGACCAAGGCGCCGCGATTGACCCGAAGCAGATATTCCTATTTTGCTCTGACGTTCAACCGCTACGGCATAGGCTTAACTTGAACTGGAGCATCGGTGCCGGCCTTGACCAGCCCCAGTTTCTGACACTTTCCATAAATCGATCTTATGGGGCGACCATCCGCATCACATTGTCGATTGCAGGTGCCTCCAAGCTCTAGTGCGATTTCCACAAGCACCTGGCCGAGCGGACATTTCAGATCAGATACGACCGATACCGGTCCGCTCGGGGTGACCGAATAGTAGCGGCTGAGACCATCTAGTTGAGACTTGACGTCTGCTAACTCAGGCGCTGAAATTTTCACCAAGCTGCTTCTGAATTCTTCCTTTCCATAGATGGTGTCGGCAATTTTATCGAAGTTCCCGCCTATTGTTTTGTCGACGTCCAGCTTCTGTTGCCGAAGTGACGTAATCAGAGTGTCAGCAAGCTCAGATCTCTTCTGAATATCGGTCATTCGCTCAGTCACGGTGGTCTGAAGCTGTTGGGTCAAAGCTTCCGCTTTTGCCCGAGCAGTCTCAACCTTTGCATTAGCGTCCAAAAGGCGTGAGGCAAACTCTGTGTATGCCTCGTTTCTTGCAACCCGATCGAGACCGAATCCAACAGCCACGGATATGATCGACAGCGCGGTTGCAGATGGAATTACAAACTTTAGCATGTACCTTTGTATTGCCAGTTTGGCGGAGGAGGTAAGTTCGGTCTCTTCTTCGGAGGCCATGGATCGAATCCTTCGGCATGGAAAACACAATCAAATATTCAATCAGTAATAGATGGCGATTATCGGCGCAAGCAGCTGAGTAAGGCAGCTCTTGGCCCGTGGCTGACCTTCACGTGATGCCCGCTGAGGGCCGCTTGTGACCCAAAGCGGATTTCGCGTTGCGGCCGCTCCGATCGTTCAGAGCGGCCGCTTGTTCGCGTTCGAGGAGGCCACTTGCCTTCAACCCGCTGCCCCTTTCGCGGACAGGTATCCCGCCATGTTGTTCGCCGAGAAGGGCAAGTGGTCGCCCATCAGCTTGGCGTGCGCTTCACCGACCGGCGACGCCCAGGAGCCGAGGAGTTCGGCGCCAACAGCGACCCAGGTGATCGGCACGATGCCGGCCTGCACCATGCGGGCGATGGCGGCGTCCTCGACGAGCTTGCTCCAAGTGCCCGAGGCGTCGAGCACGGCATAGACCTCGTAGCCAAGATCCTTGGCTGACAGGGCCGCCAGTGCGACGCAGACCTCCGTCGAGATGCCGGCAATCAGGAGCTTCTTGCGCCCCGTCTTCTTCACGGCTGCGGCGAAGTCCTCGTTGTCGAAGGCGTTGATCTGACCGGGGCGATGCACGATCGCTGCATTCGGCAGGCCCTGTTCGACGACCGGCATGATGGGGCCGTTCGGGCCGTCGTGGGCGCTGGTGGTGACGACCGCCGGCAGCTTGTAAATCTGCGCGATGGTGACGAGGGCCTTCACGTTGTTGACGAACTCGGGCGGGCTCTGGGTCTGCACGCCGTTCGCGAGACCGGTCTGATGGTCGACGAAGAGGACGGCGGCGTTGTCTGCGGTGAGGCGATCGTAGGACATGGTCGATTCCTTTCGGGGTTGGTCGGTTGATTTCGACACTCCCAACATGCCGTTGCCGATGCCGGGTCACTAGCCAGCGAAGTTGACACCCCGCGTCTCGTAAAGAGGAACGCCGGACGCGATAACAAAGGCCACAAACGACAACGGCCGCACCTCGCATGGAAGCTCCGGCCGTCGTTTCGAAGGGTATGGCTCAGGCGTGGACGAGCACGTTTCCGCTGAACATGCCGCTCTTGAACACGGGCGCGACGGCGTCGGTCTGGAAGAGCACCAGATCGGTATCGGATCTCGCCGTGACCGACTTCTCGTCTTTGGCCAGGAACGCGCCTTCGCCCGTCTGCAGGGTCAGGCCGCCGATGCGTACGTCTCCGGAGAAGACGTAGAGCAGCCGGACCGCGCCGGACGCCGGGATATTCGGAAGCTCCAGGGTTTTGCCAACGGTGAGACGCGTGTCGTGCACCCAGGCCTGCGCCCGAACTTCCAAGGGCGCGCCAACGGGAGCGGTGAGAAGCCGCCAGGCGTTGCGGCTCACGGCGTTCCCGAAGTCGTGAAATTGCACCTTCGGATCGAGCGACGGCGCGCGGGGACGCAAGAATATCTGCAGGGCCTCCTGCGGCTCGGTGCCGAGAATCGTCTCTTCGTGCTGGAAGGTGTGGTCGGCGTTCATCATCATCAAGCATGCCGGACGGATCTCCTCACGGTTGCCGACGGTGTCCTTGTGGAGCATCGAGCCGACGCGCACGTAGGTCAGGATCTCGTTGTCGCGATGGGGGTGCATCGCGAGGGTGTGGCCCGGATGGATGCGGGCGCGGTCGATGCGGCCGATCGCGCCGATCCCGCTGTCGTCTTCGCCGAAGGTCAGCCCGGGATACAGGATCTCCAGGGAGAAGCCCCGGCTCGGGTCGCCGCGCCTGGCGCCGCGTTTCATCTTGATCGTCTTCATTTTCTCGGTCCTTTCGCTTTAGGCGGCGGTGGGCGTCGTCGCATTAACCAGAACCAAGCTATCGTTGCGGAACCGGGCACAGTAGCCGCGCCATATGGTATGCCGTGTCTCGAAAACCGGAACGCCGACATGGAATTGGAAGACCTTCGGACCTTCGCGGAAGTCGCGGATGCGGGTGGCGTCTCGTCGGCGGCGCGCCGTCTCGGTGTGGCCAAGTCGATCGTCAGCCGCCGGCTGTTGCGTCTAGAGGACGAACTCGGTAGCCAGCTTCTGTCACGCAACACGCGGGGCGCCGTCCTGACCGAAGCCGGCGTGTCGTTTCGCGAGCACGCGGTCCGGATCTGCGGCGAGATGGATGCGGCGCGCGAAGAGCTCTCGCCGGACGGCGACCTCAGGGGACTCTTGCGCGTGGCGGGACCAGCATCCTTCGGCCAGCACTTTGCGCCGGCGCTTGCTGCGCTCGCCGGGCAACATCCAGCCTTACAGGTCCACACGCGTTACAGTGATCGCTATGTCGACTTGGTGAGTGAGGGGTTCGATTGTGGAATCCGAGTCGGTTATCTTCCGGATTCAAACTTGGTCGCTCGCCGCATCGGCTCGTTCTCTGTCAGCCTCTACGCGAGTCCGCACTATATCGCGGCACACGGTGCTCCAGAGACGCCGGAGGACATACTCGGACACCAAGCGGTCATGATCGGCACCGAAAGCTGGAGATTCTCCGACGGCAAGAAGACGATCCCGGTCAACCCGCACGGACGGTTTAAGTCGGACAGCGCCATTGCAATCGCGGAAGCAATTGCGGCCGGCGTGGGCATCGGCGCTTTGCCAGACGTCATTGCCGCTAACTATTCCGAGGCAGGCAGGATAGTGCCTATCATGATCCGGTACCGACTTCCCGAGGTTGGCATCTTCATAGTACGTCCGCCAGGACAACATCTCGCACGCAAGGTTAGGGCGTTGATCGAGCTGCTCGTCGACCGGCTGGCCTGACCGATGTGGTGACGATAATCAGGACAGCCAGGATACGCCACGGATGTCTGCTTGTGGCCCATCGCGACATATTGCGCTGCCGCACGAACTCGGCCGCTATAGGGGTAAAGCGGACATTGCGTTCGTCGCATCACGTCGCTGGGTTTATGGGTCCACGGCCTAGGTACCTTATCTCTGCAGCCATCCTGTGGTACGTTCTGCAACGATCGCGGGGTTCAGTTCGTCTTATGCGGATCAGCGCCGAGGGCAAGATCGGGATCGCGTTGGCTCTTGTGGGCCTGGCAGGCGCAGGGGCCGTCATGGTCGAGCCCACCCAGATGTGGATCGGCTGGAGTCTTGTTGGAAGCGGAATTGCGGGCGGGTTGGCGCTCGCGAGGCTCACGATCAAAGAGATATTGCCGATGGACTGATGTGCGCAAGCGGCTTTCATTTTGACGAGGACCGGCCCGGCCCGATGGCACTAGCGGCCGAGCTCGGCCTGCGGTGAGCCCCCGAAAACGACGCGCAATTGCGCTCCGTGCTGTCTGACAATCTCGGAATCGCGTGTTACGAGCTCGGTCAGTATCCCAAGGCCTTGGCGGCATATCGCGAGGCTTTGTACTATCAGACTGAGGCGGGCGGAGACCCGGAGAATGTAGCGACCACCCTGATGAACTTGGCCGTTCTCGAAACCGACGCATATACGGGACGCGGGAAGCTGGGCAATCCCGAGCTGGACACGATAAGGAAAGCTGCCTTGTTGCGAGCCCAAGATTACAATGAACAGGCGATGCGCATTGCGAAAGCCGCAAAGATCAAACATAAGCTGATCTCGATCTATTATCAGTACGCACTCACGCTATCCGAGCTTGGCGATGGCGACAGGGCACTGTCCCTTGTAGAGAAAGCAATTCGAATGCTGCGCTTGCGTGGCGACGCGGGCCGTCTTGCCGCCGCTTGCAATAATAGAGGCGTTATTCAGCAGGGGCTGGTCGCCAACTCAGGACGGGCGCTCGCGTCTTACGAGACCGCCCTCGCCTACGCCGCTGAAGCGAACGAACACGGCATTCTCAAAACGGTTCTTTCAAACTATATGCCAGCGCTTGAGCAGGCTGGAGACGGCACGAAAGCAGAGGCTATCAGGAGGCGGTTTTCCAACCTTTCAGGCGGCTAGGCAGCCACGTAATCGAAGGTCGCCAACCCTATCGTACTACGTTTCAGCTCTTGTTGCGTAAGGATGGTCATGGACAGTCTCCTGTTTGGTTTGATGAGACTCTGGTCTACGAAACCCACGAGCAAACCTCGATCGGAAGGATCGGCGTTAGGATGCTCGCTCAGTCACGCCTCGATCTGATGCGAGCGCGCAATCGGCCCGCGATCAGTATGCTTGGAGCCATCAATGACCTGCGCTACCGTTAGCAACTGGAGGATCGCATGTAGAGTTCCTCCTCAAGATCAAAGGCATTGGGTAGAGATGATCGCCTTTGGATCGGCCTCCCATCATTGCCGTATGTGAAGCCGCTCGCGCGGCTTCGTCGTGAGCAGGGGCTTGCAAACTATGCAAGTAATCCGCGGCGCTGGGCATGAGCGGCAGCCACGAAGATGGCCCGGCTGTCGTTCTGCAAACACCTTGATCCACGAAACGATATAGGAGGCGTGATCATCGCGAGTATCCGGCGTTAGATCGAGGTCGGCACAGAGGAAGGCTGCGCCAAGCTCAGCAACCAGCTCCTCCGCCGCGTATCCGGCATCACCGAAGCGCTTGCGTCCAAGGTCGCGATCAAGGCGCGATGGGTGGCGGGTCCAGTGGGTGTTATGTCGATATCGGCATAAGACGCATTATGCCGTAAGTCTGATTATGTCGCATGGCCGCGTTGCCGGCAGTTGCGCCTGAACTTGGCCATGCGGCGGTTCGGCATAATCAGAGCGCTTCGAGGAAGCAGCTCGTCGCTGGGACGATAGGGTACCGTTGACGAGTTCGCGAACACGCCGGAACGGCCGCTCGTAGAGCTGAGACAGGACGCGCGCTATCTCCGGACCATGCGCTTGCGGATCAGCTTCCGCCACATCCCCCTCCGATTTCCTGACGACGATGCCCTCAAGCGCTCCCGAATTATAGACGAACGCTGACGTTTCGCGCCAAAGGTCGATCAGCGCCGGCGGCCTGCGCGGTGCCAGTAGAACACGGTCAGAACGACCGGCGACGAAAGTGCGAGCCAGGACAACCCGTCCCAAATTCCGTCGCCAACGAGCGCCAGCCCCAACCCCACGCCGCAAATCCCACTGATCACGAGCGGCCAACAGAAGACATCCCAGGCACTTCTGTACGGCCGAGACTGGCTGCGAATGGAAGCGCGCATCGAATTAGACTCGGTCCGTCGCGGTCTGCGGCGGCTCGGCAGGTCTGCGACGCACGAAGGTCGATCTCCGCCTTGCCGACCAGAGATAGATTCCGCTGACGAGAACAATGATCGTGATGACGTCCAGGAGCGCCCAGACGATTTTCAGCGGAAGCCCGCCATAGTCGCCGAAATGCAGCGGTCGCGACACCTGAAGCGCCTTCAGATACCAGGGCACCTCAGGCGCCACGATCGCTTTGCCATCGTTGGCGTCGACCAGCATCGGCTGAAGCATGCGCGCCGTGAATGGCGTCGCGCCCTTGGTCCAGACGACGAGGTGCTGCGGGCTGCCGAAGCGCGCCGATGTCGGCATCGTCACCGAGGTGACCAGCCGGTCGGGGAATCTCGCGCCGACGCGTTCGACAGCGGCCTGGACCGACGGGATCGCAGCCACGGGCTTGCCCAGATGAGGCGCCAGCAATACCGGAATCAGCTGAGCGCGCCACAGATCGAAGAGCGGCGTAGCCAGCGTGTTGATCATCCCGGTGAGCCCCACCACCATCATCCACGTCACGGTGACGATGCCGAGGAGATTATGGGTATCGAGCCATTTGACGCGTGGCGACGACCGCCGCCGGATCGTGCCGAAATCCAGCCGCCGCATGAATGGCCAGTAGACCACGACGCCAGATATAATGGACACGGCGAACACGAGACCCATCGCGCCGAGAAACAATTCGCCGGCCAGGCCCGCAAACATATCCTTGTGAATCCGCAACACGATGTCCATGACGCCTTGATGCGGGGCCTCCTCCCCGAGCACGTCGGCTGTGCGCGCATCGAGGGTCAAACGATGGAAGTTGCCCGGGGCCGGAACCGCTGTCGGAGAAACCGCAACCGTCACGAGCGCCTCCGTCTGCTTCAGGTTCAAAAACAGGATGTACTGACCGGGAAAGCGCGCCTGGGCCGCCGCGATCATCCGGTCGAGCGAGAGGCGCGCCGTATCTGCCGACATGACGGGGGCGGTAATCTCATCCTCAAGCAGATCGTCGATCTCGTCGTGGAAGACCAGCGGCAGCCCCGTCACGCACAGCATGAGCAGGAACAGCATGCACACCAGCGACGTCCAGGTGTGGATGCGCGACCATAGCCGGATCGTGCGTGCTTGGACCACGACGACTACCAGCGATAGCTGACCGTGCCCGTGATCGTGCGCGGGCTGGTGTACTGGCAGCCGCCACCCGTCGTGCAAGCGAGGGTGACGCGGTCGGCGATGTTCTTCACGTTCAACGCCAGGTTCACACCTTTCGGCTGGCGATAATGCAGACCGGCGTCGAACACGACGTAGCCCTCGTTGACGATGGTGTTGGTGGTATCGGCAAAGGTCGGCCCGTTGTAACGGACGCCGCCGCCGAGACCCCAGCCGTCCCAGCTGCCGCCCTGGACCGTGTAGTCGATATAGGCCGACGCGAGCTGGCGCGCCACCAGCGTCGGTACCTTGCCCAGGTCAGCGGCGGTGGTGGTTTGCGTCACCTTCACATCCTGGTTGGTGTAGGTTGCCACGAGGTTCAACCCCGGCATGATCTGCGCTAGCGTCTCGAACTCGACGCCGCGTGAATTCACCTCGCCGAGCTGAACGGAGCTACTCAGATGGGCTGGATCGGTCGTGAGCGAATTCTGTCGTGTCAGATCAAAAAGCGCCACGGTCATCAGCAAGGTCCGCGACGGCTGATACTTCACCCCGATCTCGTGCTGCTGAGCCGTCGTCGGCTTGAACGGGCTTCCGAAGAAATCGAAGCCCGGCGTCGGCAGGAACGACTCCGAGTAGCTGTAGTAGGGCGCCACTCCGGAATCGAACACGTACGAGACCGCGCCTCGCTTAGTGAAAGCCGTGTCCTTCGTTTCGGTCGTCTTGTTGGACACCAGAGCGTAGGCGTTCTGCTCGGCGACATCGTAGCGGCCACCCAATGTCAAGATCCAGTTCTGGATCTTCATTTGATCCTGGATGTAGACGCCGACCTGATCGATCGATTCGTTGGCCGATGGAGTGGTGAGCGTCGTCGGCATGGCGACGGCTTGGTCGTAAACCGGATTGACCTTGCTGAGGGACGGTGCAGCTCCGCCATACGTCCTGTCAGCCATATTGAACGTCAGATAGTCGATGCCGGAGACCACAGTATGCTGAAGCGGCCCCATGCTTAACTTGCTGATCAGGTGGTTGTCCGTCGACAGCGAGTCGGTCTGCTCCAGCGTGCGCACCGAGCGCCGTGGAAAAACCGTGGTCGTATCGACCGGAGTTCCAACGAATGTCAGGTAGCGATAGTCGAGCTCGCTGTGACCGTAGCGGGCCTTCGATTCGAAGATCAGATTGTTGCTGAAGCGATGCTCGAACTGGTAGCCGACACGCTCTTGCTCCTGGTCGAACTTGTTATAGCTGGGATCGCCGAGGAAAAGCGGCAGCGCCGTGACATTGGTGATCTTCCCACCTGCCAGATGGAGCGTCGACAAAGGGAACGCATTGCCGGTCACGTCGTGGGTGTAGTCGGCCAGAATGGTCAGCGTCGTGTCGTTCGTCGGCTTCCAGGTCACGGCCGGCGCGATATAGGTCCGGTTGTCCTTCACGAAGTTGGAGAAGTTCGCGATCTGCGCATCGGAATCGCGGAACACGCCGGTCAGGCGATAGAGCAGCGTCCCGTCCTTGGTCGCGGGACCGCCGAAATCGAATGCGCCTTGATAGCGATCGTAATTGCCGAACTGCCCGACGATCTCGCCGAAGGCCTTGTCGGTCGGCCGTTTGCTGATGACGTCGACGAGACCACCCGGCGCGCCCTGCCCGTACATGACCGAGCTCGGTCCCTTGATGACGTCGATGCGTTCGAAACCGTAGGGCTCGTTGCGGAACAGCGACAGGAAGTTGGGATCGCCAACCTCGCGGAGGCCGTCGCGATAGGCGCCGTAGCCATTGTTGTCGAAGCCGCGGATGAAGACGTTGTCGAAGCGCGGGTCCTTGCCACCTGGCTGAACGGCGAGACCTGCGACATACTGCAAGCCTTCGACCAGTGTCGTGACGGAGCGGGCGTCGAGCTGATCGCGGCTGACGACGGAGACGGATTGAGGCGTCTCGAGGATCGGCGTGTCAGACTTCATCGCCGCCGAGCTGACGACGGGGACAAAGCCCCTCACCGGATCGGTGCCGCGCTCGGCTGTAGCGGCTGCCGGCTGCGGCGGCGCCTGTCGCGCCGCGCCGGAGCGAGTGCGTCGAGCACCGGCGGATCGTGAGTTGCGCGCCGCTGTGACCTGACGCTTTCTTGGGCCGCTTTGCTCGACCACGACGGGCGGAAGGCTCGTTACTCCGCTTGCGCTCTGGGCTTGCGCGATACCACTGAAAGCAACAGCCGGGGGAATTACGAGAAGACCACACAGCGACGACGCTCGCACGCGCTTTACTGCGCGTGCGTCAAACAGAAATTCCAGCATTCCCAGTCCCCGATTTACGGGGCGAACATGCAGAGACTCCCAGTGCAGAATCAAAGCTTTTTGGATTCTTGTTTCCTGGAATCAATATAGATTGGATGGGCTCTAAAAAATCGGTGTCATTGCTTTGCAGATAGCTTCTGTTGGCTGCAGGAATTCCCAATGCTTACGCAGTCGGTCTTCGTGCACGTCACTCGCAGCGCGCGACCTCATCACCCGCTGATATCCTTCCGCACGTGGAACAACTCAGATCTATATCAACGCCGACATGCGGTTGAAGGAAAAGGCACTCTCGCAGGTCGGCCGCGCGCTATCATCCCAGCGACGACCCGCCTTCCTCGAAGCCTTCTGATTATGCCGAACCGCCGCATGGCCAAGACCAGGCGTAACTGCCGGCAAACGCGGCCATGCGGCATAATCAGACTTACCGCATAATGCGTCGTCTCGTACGCAAGGGTCGCATAGTAGCTTTCGGCATCGCGGAAGCTCTCAAACGGCGGCATCTGCACGAAGTCCTGCGTGATATTGTAATAAGCCATGTTGCCGCCGTGCCGGATGGTGGCGCAGGTCGCGGCAAAGAACGCTTCGGCCTTCCCGATCCGCTCCATGGCATCAACGCTTGCGGACGTCGGCTTTCAATTCGCAAGCCTGCCGATAGGTCATCCAGATGGGTGCGGCGTATCCTTTTTCCATGGCGGCTGACCACAACATCAGAACATTGATGCCGTTATAGGGAATGCCGTTCGCGCTGAGAGGCCGGGTGATGCGTCCCATGGTGTGCTCGGCATTCCATGGCTTGCTCCATGGCCGGACGCCTTTCTCAAGTTCGGCCACGATCTGGTTGGTGATCTTCTGATAGAGGGTCAGCTTTCATCTTCCTTGTCCTAGTTTGCCGGTTGCGCATGCAACCGGAACTAGGCCCGCGCCAATGAGCGGGGCTTGGCCGTCACGGGCCAGAAAGCGAGCGGGGCTGGTGCGGGCCGGAGGTGAGCAAAGCGAGCCGACTACACGGCGCGCCGCTTTCCGCCCCACGCTCTTCGTGGGGCTTGGCCTTGACGGCCTGGGGGCCGCAGGCCCCGGACATGGTGAGCCAGCCGCTCGTCTTCATAACATTATTTTCTGTAAATTCGAATCCGCTGTTGTGTTTGCGACCGCACAACTCCGGCTTGATCCCAAAGCGCTTGACTAAGTTGTGAGGCCGAAGAGTAAATTGAGTAAGCTGCTCAAGAACCCCAAGCCACTCGGGTGGCGCCTGTTCTTGCAGCGGAAATTGAATAGCGCGACGACATACAGGGGGTTTTCTGCAAGCCAGTTTCACAAACGAATTTCGCGACGTTGATTTTTATTATGGGCACGCTCAGGCTGTTCTTGTACTCTTCCTCCAGTAGCATCTAGAGCGAAAATGTGGATGGGAGGAGCACATGCAGAAGCGGCGTCGTTTCAAACAGCAGAAGACATTGCAAGAGCGGCTCGCAGCCTGGTCCAAGAGCGTTCTTGAACAGGCCGCTAAACTTCCGCCAGGACCGGAAAAGGATGCACTCATCAAGAAGGCCCGTCAGGCCGATGTAGCGTCGCATCTGGAGGACTGGGCGCACTCGCCGGGACTTCAGTCGCCGACGTAGCAAAAATTCTGCCAGAAATGTTTGGCGCGGCATGACATGTCCCGTTTGCTCCAAGCCCATGACGCGCTCCGGTAAGATGTTCGGCTGCGAGCCATGTCGTGATTTTGTGATTGTGCTCTCGCCGAGCTACAGGCTCCCGGTGCCGGTGCGACGGACATGATGAGATTCGTCTCAAAATGCCTTCGCGGCATCTTTCGTCGGAAGACGAAGCGAGCGTCTTTTCGCAGGATCTTCTCTTGCCGTTGAGCGGCTTACTCACGTTGACCCTAGCCTGCTCAGGCAAACTTCCAATAATCACCATTACGTAAGTTAGACCGCTGGAAACGCAATCATCCTCAGGACCAGCCGCGCCGTCCATCCGTCCAGTTCGTCAGCGGCAAGTTCAGTAATCCGCAAGTCGATGGCTGCGCGAAAATCGCCGTCACCCAAGAACTACGCCGCGGACAGGCCGGCCCACGCCAATATCCAGAGCAAAAGCCGTTGCCGCTCCAGATTAGCCGCTCGGGTCACCACATGGAGACGGTGCGCGAATCGACCGGGCTCCGTGCAACGGGCTGGGCCAGATCAGTGAGATCCGGGTTGGTAAAGATGTTGGCGAAGTCGAAGCTGCGCTCGCCCAGGAGCCGCTTAGGATCAATGGCGAGCCAGCCCCGTTCTCCGAAGCAGCGTCTTTCGCGGCGTAGCACGATCGTCCCTCTCGTTTCGCAGACGATGAAGAGTAGCAGAGAAGGTTGCCGCGCGCGGTCGGTAGAATCTGGTTTTCCACGGTGCTGAATGGTCCCGGCTGCAGCGGCGCTTTGACTGAGCCGTGAGTAAAATTACTCGCTCTTACGTTGATGTCGCCCACAACACACGACATAGGAGAACGCGACTCAGCAAGCTAACGAACTTACCAGACCGATCCGCTGTCGCGCTGACCGCCCGCGCCTCGCCAGTCGCTGCAAACCGGTCGATCGATGTGACGGGTCGATCACCGTCGACGACCGCTGGTGTGCTTTCTTCAGGAGTGCAGAGGAGGCTGATTGAGGAGCTGAGAGATCGCGGTGACAACCTGGGCTGGCGCAAAGGGCTTTGTCAAAAGTATGCTGTTCGGGACGCCTTGGGACGGCCATTGATCAGCAGCCCCTCCGCTCATATAAATGACGGGCATATCTGGATTGATTTCTCTGGCCCGCCTGGCGACATCCCAACCCGTCAGTTGGCCCGCCAAATTTATGTCCGTCAGAAGGGCCCGGTGTTTGCCTGCTTGGCGTTGAAGAAGCGCAATTGCCTCTTCTCCCGACGCCGTAATCTCGGTCTCAAAGCCGCCCTCAGTCAGGGACTCATTTACTAATTCTTGGACGAGAAATTCATCCTCGACGACGAGGATCAGCAAAACCTGGTCGTCCATGCCCCACATCTCCAGCCCGCGCCAATGCGGGCGGATTGTTTAAGATCAAAAGTGCACAAAAGTTCCCTTGATGGATCATCGGTGCGGACAAGCGCCGTGCGCGCCCTTCAAGGGGGCGCCATCTCGATGGGAGCGGCTCTCCGAGAACAGAAACGTTCGATTTGAAAAACGTGGGGATGGAAAAAGGAACAGGATGAGAACCCGTCGTGCGGACATTCCTGAGGTAATCGGCGCTTTCGTTCACATGCAGCTTTCGTCTGGAATATAAAAACGAATCGCTCGGACAAGAGCGGTCACCGCCGCCAAGCCATAAAAATCATTCAAGCAACGAGACATCCACGGTCTTATCAGCTTGGGAAAGAACGGACCAGGTGGGCAGCGATGTAGAGAATGTAACTTAGCGAGCAGGCGATCCAGACGAAGACTGCGATGAGCATCCAGTCGCCCTTTTTGTTCATTTTTGGATCGACTTCATGGGATATTGCCTAGCACTCCCGAGCGGCTCTGTGCCACCGGCGGCACGTGGCTTCTCGCCCGCTGTCCCGTCAAAGGGTCTGTAGGTCAGCTAACGTCAGCATGCGGCATTCCAAATGAAAGAGATAGCCAACTTTGGTGCCTTCCGTTGCGGGCGGACCGGTGACAGCCGAGCTCCTTTATGCGGCAACATCCTTCGGCAATTTCGAATAGGGGAGTGCACCGATGAGCCTGTCGTTCGACTTGCCGAAGTGCGGCGCAAGGCTGGAACTCATGGCTGTTGCTATGACTTATCCCGGTCCCAAGGTTGAAACCATCGTTGCTTGATGTAGTCTGCCGGTGACATGCGGGCCTGGTGATGTTCACCTGCCCGTCGCTCCTGCTCAGAGACCCTATGAATCTTAGCGATCGCTTGGAAGCTTCAGCAAGCGATGACGGTCGTTACCGTCTCCTTGTCGACGCCATTACCGACTACGCAATCTACATGCTCGATGCGAAGGGCATCGTATCCAGTTGGAATCCCGGTGCCGCGCGGTTCAAGGGTTACGAGGCTAACGAGATAATCGGCCGCCACTTTTCAGATTTCTACACGGAGGAAGAGCGAAACGCTGGCATCCCCGACCTTGCCTTGAAGATCGCCGCCAGCGAGGGCCATTTCGAGCGGGAGGGATGGCGCTTGCGCAAGGACGGCACGCGGTTCTGGGCCCACGTGGTGATCGACCCTATCCGATCGCCCACCGGAGAGACCATCGGCTACGCGAAGGTGACTCGAGATCTAACAGAGCGCAAGGCAGCGGAAGAAGCCCTCCGGCGCAGTCAGGAGCAATTTCGCCTACTCGTTCAAGGTGTGACCGATTACGCCATCTTCATGTTGGACCCGGAAGGTCACGTCGCAAGTTGGAACGCCGGCGCGCAGCGCATCAAAGGCTATGCGCCTGACGAAATCATCGGGTCACACTTCAGCCGATTCTACACGGCAGAAGACCTAGCCGCAGGCATTCCAGCGCGGGGCCTCGCGACGGCGGCCCGCGACGGGCGGTGGGAGGCGGAGGGCCTTCGCAAGCGAAAGGATGGAAGCACCTTCTGGGCGCACGTGGTCATCGACGCCATCCGCGACGAAGACGGCAAGATCATCGGATTCGCCAAGGTCACCCGCGATATTAGCGAGCGAAAAGAGGCTGAGCAGTCGCTGCAGCAGACGCAGGCTGCCCTGGCGCAAGCGCAGAAAATGGAAGCGCTGGGCCAGCTCACGGGCGGAGTGGCACACGATTTCAATAACCTGCTGCAGGTGATCAGCAGCAACTTGCACTTGGCGGCCAAAGACGTCGCGGGAAATCCGCGCGCCGAGGTCCGGATTCAAAATGCGCTCGCGGGCGTTTCGCGCGGGGCAAGGCTCGCCCAGCAGCTCCTGGCGTTTGGCCGGCGGCAGGCGCTCGAACCCAAGGTCATCAACGTCGGGCGCTTCATCAGAGGGATGGACGACATGCTGCGCCGCACGATCGGCGCGGATGTCGAGTTCGAGACCAGCGTCTCGGGAGGGTTGTGGAACACGCTCTTGGACCCAAACCAAGTCGAGAACGCGGTTCTCAATCTGGCCATCAATGCCCGCGACGCCATGCCGGAGGGCGGGAAGCTCACAATCGAAGCGGGAAATGCCTTCCTCGACGACAGGTACGCGGCCAGCCACGAGGGGCTGCGGCCCGGCCAGTACGTCATGTTGGCCGTGACCGACACCGGTTCCGGCATGCCTGCCGACGTCGTCCAGCGGGTCTTCGAGCCTTTTTTCAGCACCAAGCCGGAAGGAAAGGGCACCGGGCTGGGCCTTTCCATGGTCTACGGCCTAGTCAAGCAGTCGGGCGGGCACATCAAAATCTATAGCGAGCTCGGGCATGGTACGACGGTGAAGCTCTATTTCCCGCGTGTCCATGAGAGCGAAGAGGTCGTTACTGACCTCTCAAACACGCCCCTTCGTGGCGGCACTGAAACGATCCTCGTTGTCGAGGATGACGAGGACGTGCGGGAGGGCGCTGTGGCTCTCCTCCGCGACCTCGGCTACCGCGTCCTGAAGGCCAAGGACGGAGCCAGCGCCATGGGAGTGATCGAGAGCGGTCTGCCCATAGACCTCCTGTTCACCGATGTAGTGATGCCGGGGCCGGTGCGGAGCCCGGACCTGGCCCGAACCGCCAAGGGGCGGCTGCCCAATCTCGCCGTCCTGTTTACCTCCGGCTACACCGAGAACGCCATTGTGCATGGCGGCCGACTCGATCGCGGGGTCGAACTTTTGGGCAAGCCTTACAGCCGTGAACAACTGGCGCGGAAAATCCGCCATGTTCTGGGGAACCAGTCCCAGCGTCAGATTGCTGAAAAACAAGCGACCATCAGCGAGCTGCCGCGATCTGAGAACGCTTTGCGTCCCCGCGCAATATTGGTCGTCGAAGACGATGAACTGGTCCGTTCGACGACTTGCGATATGCTGCGAACCCTAGGCCATGAGGTGCTGGAAGCGCCCGATGCTCCGACCGCACTGGACATGCTTGCTTCGACCTCAGTAGATACCCTGCTGACCGACGTGGGACTACCGCGGGTCTCAGGCATGGTGTTGGCCCGTCAGGCCCGCGCAAAATCAACGAATCTGAGGATCATAATCGTTACCGGCGATGCTGGCGCTGCACAGGATGCTCGGGAGATAGGCGCGACGTTGTTGGCGAAACCGTACCAATTGGAGGATCTGGTGCGGGTGCTGGACTAAAAGTGGAAAATCGATCCACCGGCGCTTCAGCAGACATGTCGACATCGTAGCGCCTTCCTTGTTAGCATCCGCAGAGTCGTTGCAAGGGTGCTCAAAGGATCGAGCGTTGCGGATTTACCGTCTTGGATGAGCTTCCAGTTTTCAGCTTGCTTTACGTCAGCACGGCCAGCGTGTCTGTCGCCATGGCGCTGGCTGATACCATGCAGGATATTCTCGTAGCATCGGACGCGAACAACCGTCGCGACGGAATCACAGGCTTTCTGCTCAGCGACGGCTATGCATTCGTGCAGTTGCTGGAGGGCCCGAAAAGGGAAGTGCTGGAGTGTTTCTCGCGCATTTGTGCGGATGCGCGAAACTCGTTGCCGATGGTTCGCGACATGGGTTGGTCCGACTCTCGTCTTTTTCCCAACTGGTCGATGTGCGCGCTGAACCTGTCTGGTAGGGACAATCTGCTTCTTCAACCTGGGGATATAGGTTTCGATCTTTTCGCGGCATCGGCCGGCGCGCTGCGCCAACACCTGCTTGCCCTCGCCTCTAGTCACGGATCGGACCTCATGCGAGCCCATGCTCCGTTGCTGGATAGTGGGCTGAGGCGAAGGTGATATCGCAGGATCGGACATGAGGCGGACAACCGCGCCGCACGACATGTTTCTCGGAGCCTAGCAATTCCGCTTCGGGTCATTCGCGACGGTTTAGCCCGGCTTGTGAAAAGTCCGGTCTCCCCTGAGCTTCGGACGTGACGGCGGGTCCAACGAACGGACGCGATGGGCCCTAAACGGGCATTCATGCGACCGCGAACAAATCCCAGCGGCCAGCTACACCCTTGAGTTTGTGGGCCCCTGATCAGCGAATTTCAGCCCGGCACCGACGATCTGATCTGTTACAACACTTGAGACCAAGACCTCGCTAGGCTGACACTGTGCCATGACGAGCGCAGCCGCGTGCACGCTTATGCCGCCAACATCGCGGTCACGCAATTCAATCTCGCCGGTGTGCAGTGCCGCACGTAGCCGGATGCCAAGCGGCTCTGCCGCCGATCGAAAAGCGAGAGCACTCCGCACCGCTCGTCCTGGGTCATCGAAAGTTGCCAGAATGCCGTCGTCTGTTGCCTCAACCAAGGTGCCGCGGTGCTTCTCGACCATCTGTTCGCGATCTGGTCATGGCGAACTAACAGTCGGCGTCAGGCAAGGTCGCCCATCTCCGCGGCGCTTCGCGTTCAACCGACTATGTCGGTAAACAGCACCGTGCCAGACGTCCTCTAAGCAGCGCAGATGAGTTCCAGACGAGCTTCAAACCTGATGCTGCGCTTGCCGGCAAGCGCCGTCCCTTCAAGGACCGCGTCCCTCGCATCGCACGTTCCTGCAAAACCAATTCCGATCTCGTGTCCGCCAAAGACCGGGTCTTCGCCTCGCGCGGGCGTGTGCTCCTGATTGACCATCTGGCCCTTCCATCGACCGGCGGAGGAGGAATAGGACCCGACATAGTAGAAAAAGGCATCGCCGCCGAGGATTCGGCCGTCGTTTAACAGCATCACCCCGGTCAGGCCGCCGGGCACGCCGTCCAGAATCTTGAGATGGATGGAGTATAATCCGTTGGAAATGCCGCCTTCGCCAACCATCCCGGGCGCAGGGAGATCAGTTCCATCCAGCGGGGTCATGACGGATCGAAACACGGCGCCGGGCACCTGCGGCGAACTGCCTTCGAAGCGAAACGCCTTGCCTACTGCCCCTCCAACGACGGAAATCGATGAAACGTCGGAACCGAGCAAAGACTGGTGATCTGCCCCGAAATTGTGCCGGCGGCTGGTGACATCGACGCGGATGGAATCCCCGTCGACATGGTAACTCCCGATATGCGCAAAGCCTGAATTGCCGCCCAGCAACTTGCCGCCGCGCACATACGTGACACTCCGTCCGATCATCTGGTTGATCGAAAATTCGCTTTTGAAGAGGCCGTCAAAAGCGCTTGATAACCCGTTCATCCCGCCCGCCCTTTGACTCCGACCCGGTTTTGCTCGGCGGCTAAACCCCGACCATAGCGATGGAGCATGGGGTAGTTATACAGGCGGCGCCCGCCAAAGCAATTTAGCGCTTAAGGCCAGAAGTCGGCGATGAAGGCCAACTTCAAAGCTATCAGGACCGGACATATCGGCAGTCACCAACAACCAGAGCTGCTCAACCGCCGCTGAGTTCGGCAAGAACCGTTACTCCCCGGCCACCGGCCACATGCAGGTCTGTGTCCCGCGATAACCGCGCCCCATAGCGATGTAGAACTCGACGACGCACGACAACACTGGGAACAAATATGTCGCCACCCCGTCGGCCCCCTTGGCTCTGCAGGTCTTCCCTCGGCTACCGCCTGTGCAAATAGCTCAGCGCAATTGGTAATTTACGCCTATGCGTACGATGTGCCCGTCCGTCCCGAAATTACTGACCACTTTGAAAGGGTCCACGAAAGGTACCGGGCCCACGCGGTCGGCCGTCAGCGTTTCGGAGCCAAGATCGTAGTATAGATATTCAGCTTTTGCGGACCAATTCTGCGCGAATGCCCACTCGCCGCCGGCGCCGATCGTCCAGCCGGTCTTGGTAACTCGGGAGCCCGCGGCAAACTGATTGGCAGCAGGCGCAGCCAGAAACTGCAATGCGTCGTATTTCACGACGCCAAAAGCTGCGCCTCCCGTGGCGAAAAGGAGAAAGTTATCGACAACTCGCACACCTGCACGTGCGCGTATAGTAGCGAACCACTCCATCCGCTGACTGTTGTTCTGGTATGAGCCCGGAACGGGGGTGGGCGCCAGGGAAAAAATCGGCGCGGAAGTTCCCTCGCCTCGGACTCCACTGTAAGAGAGGTCCGTCTCAACGCCGAAAATTGAGCGGTTTACTTGCCAGTTGTAGCCGAGCTGGAAACCACCGAGAGCTCCCTGGGGATTCAAGCCGATCGAAAATGGAGTTTCGTTGAAACTGGAAGGCGACGGCAAAGTCGTTACGCTGCTTGCGGTCCTACCCAGGCCATAGCCAAGGTGGGCGCCCACGTATCCACCGGTCCAGTCATAGACGGGGAGCTTAGCCGGGGCTTTATAGAGGGCGGTCACGTCCGCCGCTGCAGCCGCCCCTCCCGTTGCGATCAAAGCTATAACAAGCAGAATCTTTTTCATGACATTCCCAAAGGCGGGGCCGAAACAGACTCTTGAAATATCAACGGTTCTGTTGATCGTCTTGCATAAGAACGAACGCCAATTGTGTCAGCGCGAACCAGAGACCTGTTTTTCGTACCTGTTGCTCGAATGCCGCATGGTTTCCCTCTTCAATATGCATGCGAAAGCGAGCTGCGGTGTGACTACTGCGAACTGAGTGCGCGAAATCAGCCACTTCCAGAATTTGAGCATTTCTGGCAACAATTGTTGGATTCATCGGCTGGAGACTAATGTGTCTACCTCAGTTGATCCAAAGCGCCATGTATTCGACTCCAGCGAACTGCCGAAAGAATGGACGGAGGCTAGGCGTTTTTCCGTTTGGCGCGATATCTACACCGCCTCTTATGGGGCAGCCGACATCGATATCTTCGAGTCTACGCCATTCTCCATGCGGACCGAGTTCGTTGAAATCGATGGCGTCGGCCTTACTTTTTCCAAGGGGAATTTTCGGCGCTATACGAGGACAAAGCAGCATGTCACCAAGGAATTTCGCGACGATTTCATCTTCGGTTTCGTGAACGGCTCAGGCCGTATGCTGCTCACACAGGGAAAATCAGAAGAGGTGGTCGAAGGTGGCCAGTTGGCAGCGTTTACAAATGCAGAACCATGCGACGGCCGTGCCGATGGAGGACCGAGCTCTTGGACTATGCTTTCGATGTCCCGCCAGGAATTGGTTGGACGAGTATCAAATATAGAAGACCGGCTGGTCCGACCTTTCGATAACGAGCGTCCCGCCGTCAGGCACCTCACTCGCTACATCGAGTTCTTGCGTTCGGCGCGCGAGATCGACGAGAGCGTCCGGCTTATCGCTCACACTAAGGCTACGCTCATCGATTTGATCGCCCTGGCATGCGCGGAGCAACCGGGCCGCGCGGATGAAGCCGCCGCGAGGGGGCTAAAGGCGGCCCGCCTGCGGGAGATCCTGGCACAAATCGAAACAGACTTTTGCGACCCGGGCTTTTCAATTGCCAAAGTCGCAAAGCGCCAGGGCGTGACGCCTCGATACGTTCAGGATTTACTTTACGAGACGGGCCGGACCTTCACAGAAAGGGTTCTGGAGCTTAGGCTACAAAAAGCCAGGCGATCTTTGGTTGACATTGCGAATGATCGACTTCTAATTTCCGAAATAGCTGCGACTTGCGGATTTAGCGAAGCTTCATATTTCAATCAGTGTTTCAAGAGACGATTCGGCGAGACACCGACTAAATCGCGGTCAAGTAAGTAACTTTAGTCTTCGGGATACTTTCGGATGAAATGTTCAAGAACTTCGACCACCGCCGGTGAGTTGTTTGCCAACGAAAGGATAAGTAGCAAGCATGTCGCGGACCGTGGCAACATCCGCTTCAACCCTGCCACCGGCCACATGCAGGTCTGCGTCTCGCTACTGGCTTCACGGTCGAGAACCAGCGGCGGCTTTGTCCCCGCACTGTGGACCTGAATCGATCGTCATGCGATGGCGGCTACGGGCCGATTCTGTTGAAAACAGCGGCTGTTGCGACGCAGAGAGATCAATGATTCAGTCTGTCTAATTGGCAGGACTGAAGATCGTGATGGGACATCGGCAAGTCGAATAGGCTGGCTGCGTTGTTCTACGAGTTCTCGACCGAGACCATTGCGACACGTCGTTTGCGGCAGGGCCTCGGCGCACTGCTCGACGTCGCGGAGGCTCCCCTGCCCGACTAGACAATGGAACGCCGCACGACAGCCGGCATAAACCATTCGGACTGGTCTTGCGCCGGTGCAACCGAGCATGGCGGATGCGCCGAAAACCCGCTTTAGGAACGACGTCCCGCTTGGCGAATTGGCTGCGGATCAAGTGGAGAAGCAGACATGGGTAATAGCGGCGTTGGCATGCTTTTGGGTGACGTCTCGGTGACTGCGCTATGGACGTGGTTCATCGGCGCGTTCGTCCTTGGCGGCGCGATCCTTTATGGCGTGTTGAAGACCGGCCGTCTGCGCCGCAGCGAGCGCGCGCAGCTGGACAGGAATACGGAGGCGGCGCAACGCCGCGACGACCCGCAGAAGCGAGCGGTCCGTTAGCCGGGCGACCCTTCCGTCAACTTTAATGACGACTATCTGTGGCCAAGGCACACGAGAATATCTGCGGGGTGCAGATAGAGGTGTCCTTCTGCCGGTTCAGCGCCCCACAAGACGTCACCTTCAATCAAGGGAGGCCTCAAAACGGCCTGCTCGTCGAAATTGACGACGAGTTGCAGGACGCGGCCCCGCGCCGTATGCCACTGGACATGAAGCCCCCCGACACGACCGCCTCGCAGGTTAAGCAGTTCGGCGCGCGCTCGAACCACCCCCTCCTTGAGGAGAGGCACGATATTCGTTCGTCGGATCTCCAGCAGGTCTCGCGTCAGCGCACGAAATTGACGGCTCAGGTCCGACCGCTCGAGCGCCTGCCAATCTAGTTTTGACGCCACGAATGTTTTTGCGTCGCAGGGGTCCGGAATCCGATCACGCAGTTCCGGTGTCGCAAACGCCGGGAAATGAGCGAACTCTTTGCGCCGCCCTTCGCGGGTGAGATCGGCGGCCTCGCCTGTCCAGTCGGCAAAGAACAGGAAGGGGGTCTCGGCCGCGGCTTCCTCCCCCATGAACAGCATCGGAATATGCGGAGTGAGGAGCAGCAGGACCATGGCTTGCTGGAGCTTCTCGCGGCTGACAAGCTTCGCCAATCGTTCGCCAAGCGCCCTGTTGCCGATCTGATCGTGATTCTGCGCGAAGAAGATCGTGGCCTCAGGCGGAAGGTGCGCGCTTGATTCTCCCCGCGGCTTGTCGTGCAGCGGAAATACTTCGCCCTGATAAGCAAATCCTTCCGTGAGTGACCGAGCCAGATGCTGGAGCGGCCGGTCGGCGAAGGCGCGGTAATATCCCTCGGTTTCGCCGGTCAGCAGAACGTGCAGAGCGTTGTGGAAGTCATCTCCCCACTGCGCATCATAGAGCGTGGCTCGGCCGTCACGGCGTTCGAGCAGGTGGGCTTGATTGGCTTCGTTTTCGAGCATCAAATGCACTTGCCGGCCCTCGACCTGTTCGCGAACGGTTTCCGCCAGCTCGACGAGGAAATGCCGTTCGGAATCGTCTTTCAAGGCATGCACGGCATCGAACCGCAATCCATCAAAGCCGTAGTCACGCAACCACATCAGGGCGTTGTCGATCAGGAACTGTCGCACGAACGCGCCGTGCTCGCCCTCAAGGTTGACAGCAGGCCCCCAGCCGGTTGTGTGTTGATCGGTAAAGAAATTCTTGGCGTAATTGTGCAGATAATTGAGCTGTGGTCCGAAATGATTATAGACCACATCCAGATAGACCATCATGTCCCGCTGGTGAGCGGCTCGCAGCAGCCTCTTGAGATCTTCGGGACGGCCGTAACGCCCGTTCGGAGCATTGAGCAGGACGCCGTCATAACCCCAATTATGTCGGCCGGGGACGTCGTTGATCGGCATCAGCTCGATCGCGGTGATGCCGAGAGCGCGAAGGTCATCGAGCCTCTTCTCCACGCCTGCATAAGTCCCCTCATCGGAGAATGTGCCGACATGCAGCTCGTAGATGACCGCTTCGATCCACGGCCGCCCGGGATATGGCTCGGCATCCCGCAGCGCTGGCGTGTTGATGACCTCGCTTGGTTGGCCGACATCATCGGGCTGAAAGCAGGACGCGGGATCGGGAACCACGAGTTCGCCATTGATCCGGTATTGGTAGCGCGTCCCGTCGTCGGCCGTCGCGCTGAGAGCCTGATACCAGCCCTGCGCATCGCGCGGCATGCGCCGCGGCGCTTGGCTGCCTTCGAGCAACTCGACAAATTCGGCCGACGGCGCCCAGAGGTTGAAAACCACGCCGTGCCCGGTGATGTGTGCCCCATGCCGCCGGGGCTGCCCGGCGACTCCCAGCTTCTCCGTCAAGCTTTCCTCGCGGTCTTTTTCTGGCAGGCGGATTTCGTTTTGCTCGCAATACGCATGTTGTCGACCGGTCTGGGTAAGGGCGCTACGACTTCGCCGTGCCCGGCTCTGCCATCTTGCGATGCTGTTTGGCCAGCACCTCGTTGGGCGTGACGTTCGCGAGCGTGGTCTGAAGCTTGTTCTTCATTCCGGTGACCACGTCGGACTCCCCACTCATCATGGCATCGAACCCCGCCTTCGCAACGTCGCGCGCATCGTCCTTTTTCTCGGTACCGACCTTGGTGTCCATCATGTCGGCGCGGCGGAAGAATTCGGTTTCGGTCGCTCCCGGCATCAGGCAGGTGACGGCCACTCCGCTGTCTCGAAGCTCCTCGCGCACCGCGAACGAGAACGAATCCAGGAAAGCCTTGCTGCCATTATAGACGGCCTGAAAACTGCCGGGCATGAAGCCTGCGATCGACCCCGTGATTAAGATACGACCGGACTTGCGCCGGAGCATTTCGTTGCCGATGCGGTGGATCAGATAGAGTGTTCCCGTGATGTTGGTGTCTACCAGGCGCCTGACGCGCTGGAAGTCCTGGTCGAGAAACGCCTTGCCAAGACCCACGCCGGCATTCGCCAGCAGGGCGTCGATCGGTCGGCTTCCGACCGCGGCGCACAGCTTGTCGACCCCCTCCGTCGTCGCCAGATCCGCTTGCACCGCCTGGACGCTGCCACCGAGGGGGCGGAGCTCCGCCGCGGCGCTTTCGATAGCTGCCTCGTCTGCCGCGATGACGAGATCGAAGCCGGCCTCGGCGGCACATTTCGCAAGTTCCAGACCTATGCCTGTAGATGCTCCGGTGACGAGGGCGAGTTGCTTGTCTGGCATGACGGTATCCTCGATTGGGTTGATCACGCCCAATCGCTCTCCCACGCCGTCGTTCCTATTCATGCGCACGCCGGTTGCCGTGCGGCGATTTTGCGGACTGCGATAGCAACCATCGTTCTTTATTTGACTTAGATGGCTCGTAACGGATCCCGGAGGACAGAGATGAAGGCGCTGGTTTGGCACGGCAAGGAGGATATACGGTGCGACACGGTCACCGATCCGGAAATCCAGGACCCCCGCGACGCCATCATCAAGGTCACGAGCTGCGCCATCTGCGGCTCCGACCTTCACCTTTTTCATAATTTCATTCCAGGGATGCTGCCCGGCGATATCATGGGCCACGAGACGATGGGCGAAGTGGTCGAGGTCGGTTCCGGTGTCGATGGCAAGATCAAGAAGGGTGACCGCGTCGTCGTCCCCTTCACCATCATTTGCGGCGAATGCGAGCAGTGCAAGCGCGGCAATTTCTCGGTCTGCGAAACCACGAACCGGAAGCGTCACCTCGCTGACAAGGTGTTCGGACACACGACGGCCGGCCTGTTCGGCTACACGCATCTGACCGGCGGCTATCCCGGCGGACAGGCGGAGTATTTGCGCGTGCCTTACGCCGACGCCACGCACATCAAGGTTCCAGCCGGCATCCCCGACGAACAATTGCTGTTTCTCAGCGACATCTTCCCGACGGGCTGGCAAGCCGCGGTGCAATGCGATATCGAGCCGACTGATACCGTCGCGATCTGGGGCTGCGGCCCTGTCGGTCAGATGGCGATCCGCAGCGCTATTCTGCTGGGTGCCAATCAGGTGATTGCGATCGACTGTCTGCCTGAGCGCCTCAGCATGGCAGAAGCTGGCGGGGCTACTACGATCAATTTCGAGGACGAAAGCGTGGTCGAGCGGCTCAGCGAGCTGACCGACGGCAAGGGCCCGGAAAAGTGCATCGATTGCGTCGGTATGGAGGCTCATGTCATGGCCTCACAGCCGGATACGCTGCTCGACCGTGCCAAGCAGATGGCGATGATCGAGAACGACCGCCCTCACGTGCTTCGCGAGATGATCTATGTCTGCCGTCCCGGCGGCATTATCTCGGTCGCCGGGGTCTATAGCGGCCTCTCCGACATGCTCCCGATGGGCGCGTTCATGAACAAGGGCCTGACGATGCGAACCGGTCAGACCCACGTCAACCGCTGGACCGATGATCTGCTCCGACGTATCGAGCAGGGCGAGATCGATCCGTCGTTCGTCATCACCCATACAGTGCCGCTGGAGCAGGGACCGGAGATGTACGAAATGTTCCGCGACAAGCGGGACTCCTGCATCAAGGTCGTACTGAAACCCTGAAGGAGCTCTCAGACATGTTTCATTTTTCCAACATCGTGCGCACCAAGGGTGACCCCAAGATCATCGAGGGAGGACCGAGCCCGAAGCAACCAGCGGATCAACTCGCGCGCGCGCTCGGCTGGTTCAGCATCGGGCTCGGCGTCGTCGAATTGTTCGCACCGCGTCGTGTCACCGAAACGCTGGGCATGGAGGGTAGCGAGACTATGGTCAGAGCGTTCGGCCTCCGGGAAATCGTGGCCGGGATCATGTCGCTATCGGTGGACAAGAATGCCGGGCTCTGGGCACGCGTCGGCGGAGATGGGCTGGATGCGGCTGCATTGCTGTCCGGCCTGACCGCGGACAATCCCAAGAAAGGCAACATCGCGCTCGCGCTGCTGATGGTCGGCGGCATTGCCATGCTCGACTACCGCGCCGCCCAGGACACCAAGCCGCGCCGACCGGCCCGCGACGCAACGCGAAAACTTTTCCCGAGCCGCAGCGGCTATCCCAAGGGACTTGAGGGCGCGCGAGGGGTTGCAAGGCAGATCGCGGCCCATGCAAACAAATCGCCGTCGCTAAATCCTTCCTGAACGCACGAGGCACAACCGGATCAAGCAGCTCAAGCGCCTGAAGTGAAAGCCGTCGCCCCTCAAGCTCCCCGCGCGCGTAACTTTGATTCCAGCGCTCGGCCGATTGAAAGCTCGCGCCGGCGCTCGCGGTGGGTTGCTGCCGCCGCGCTTGGCCTGATCAGCAGCACCTTTTCCACCGTTCTAAGCCAGCTGTTCGCCGCGCGGATCGGCCGCGATGCGGCCGTCGACTGGATGACCGTTGCCGCGATTCCCGCGCGCGACTGGGCGCTCAGCGCGGAGCCATCCTGGAGCGCGATCATCGTGGGGATCGCATTTCATCAATGGGCGGATTTCTCCTGGGCGCTGGTCTTCTTTGGCGTGCTCGGCCGATGGACCGCTGACTTGCGGGCCCTGACGATCCTGGCTCTGGCGCTACCTTGGGCGGTTTTCTCCTCGGCGACGGAGTGGTTCGTGCTGGTGCCACTCTTTCCGTTCTGGCAACCGCTGTTCACGCTGCAACAACCCTATTGGATCGGCCTCCTCGTCCATGGCTCGTCCGCTATCATGTACCCGTTATTTGCGCGGCTGCGTTGGAAATGGGACGGCGCCCCTGCGCCAGATGTGCGCTTCACCAATGGCTGGATCACCGGGGCGACAACCGCGATCGCAGTGCTGAGCATATACGCGTTGTTCGGCGGTCACGGGTACGAACTGCCCTGGATCGGCCGGGACAGAGATGCAGACCAAACTTATATCCGTCACATGAGCGCGCACCATGCTCAAGGCATCGATCTGGCGCAGATCGCTGCGGAGCGCGCGCAGGATCCTCATCTACGGAAACTTGCGATACTGATGGTCGCAAGCCAGGCCGGCGAGAACCGGATCTTCGAAAACTGGTGGCTGAGTTGGTTCGACACCGAGATGCCGGACTGCAGCGCCGAGGAGCGGGCGGTCATGCCCGGCTTTCTGACTGTCGCCGAGATGCGTCAGATCAAGGCCGCGCCGGTCGACCAGTTCGACTCGACTTTTGTCGAGCTGATGAGCAAGCATCACCGGGGTGCCGTGAAAATGGCCGATCAGATGTGGCACAGCTCTGGCGATCTTCGCCTGCGCGTGATGGCTCATGCCATTCGCCACCAACAACAGGGCGAAATCGCACTGATGGAACGCGTGCAGGGGGCCGCCGCAGTTTTCGCGGCCTTCCGCAACATGATGGCGGACAATGTCAATTGAACGAGACTTCGTTTCTCCCGCCCGTCATCGGTCCACCACCGAGTTTTCCGTCCCCCAAGTTGGCACGGCTCTTTTCCTACCACCGATCCCCTCCCAAGCGTCGAGGAACCTTTATTTTCAGATGGCGTTTGCGGAGCAGGAGAAAGAGAGATGACCAAAGCGGAAATCACAGCACCTTTTTTGAAACGGCTGAAGGTCAGCACCGAGATCGATGAGGAAGATGAGCGCGCGATCAGGAATCTTCCGATAGCGACCAGGCAGATGGCCAATGGTGAAGCAATTGCGTCTATTGGGGATCGCCCTTCCGCCTGCTGCCTGGTCATCGAGGGGTTTGTGCTACGATCGAAGATCGTCGGCGTCGGGCAGCGCCAGATCATGGCATTCCACCAGCCGGGTGACATCCCCGATCTGCAGAGCCTTTTTCTTCACGTCATGGATCACGACGTCAGCGCGCTCGGCAATTCCGTGTTGGGTTTCATACCTCACGCTCCATTGCGAGAGTTGATAAAGCATCGTCCCAACATCGCGCAGGCTCTTTGGCGAGACACCCTTACGGACGCGGCCATCTTCCGCGAATGGATCTGTAATGTCGGTCAGCGCGATGCAACGAGCCGCGTAGCGCACCTCGTACTGGAATTGTTCACCAGGTTGAAGACCATCGGGAGGACCGAGGGCCTCAGCTTCAGCTTTCCGGCGACTCAGGCACTTTTCGCTGATGCCGTCGGAACCAGTGTGGTCCACATGAACCGCGTAGTCCAGGAGTTGCGCAACCAGGGTCTTCTGGAATTCGACAGGGGGCGTATTTCCATACTCGACGAAACCAGACTCCGAAAGGCGGCCGACTTCGACGCCCTCTATCTCCACCTCGATCCCTCGCTCTGAGCCATGCGGTACTATTTCGACATCGAAGATGATTTCCTCGCCGTGTCGGATAGCGAGGGCACCGAATATGCCAGTCTCGAAGTTGCGACGAGGGAAGCGATCGTCGCCGCAACCTCGATCGCCAGGGACGTGTTCACGTCGAAGGGGTCGCAAGTCACCGTGACCGTGAGAAACGAAGACAGGCCTCTGTTTGAAATGACCGTCAGAATGGCTCGCAGGCAATTGGGCTGACGTTCCTGGTCGGATCCGGGCCATGGATGCGGCCTGAGAACCGCTATGCAGGCGAGGTGGTCTGCTGGAAGTCAGAGCTACGCGGGCAGTCTACTTGGCGCCGGTCGTGACGCTGGGCGACGAGTTCGGACTCGCCGTGGTCGTCAGGTCGTGGATATCGCGACCGCTATAAAAGATAATCGTCGCAACCACGGCAATGATGATAATTGCACCGATCGCCCAGGCGGTCGGGCATTGCGGCGGCGTCGATCGCTTCCTGGTTCTCCAGCCTCCAGCTTCATGTGCGTCCTCCTTGCGAGAAAATGTAGAGAATGCGAAGCGGTGCGCGAGCCCGGACTCCACGTGTGGACCAAGCACGCGAGCCGGAAGGCCTCAGGCGGACAACCCCCGTTCGTCGGCGAGTGCCATGCCGCGCTCACGCGTCAACAACTCGGCGACCGCAAGATTGCCCGCCTCAGTGAGCCCATCGAGAGTCTGGGTGCGGGATTTCGCGCACTCGACGATTCGCTTGGCCACAAACGTTCGCGCACCGTGATGTGCGAACGTTTCCGGGAATGTCATGCAGGCGCGCTCCAGCGCCGTGTCCATGCGGGCGATCGTGCGTTCATTGAATTGTTCGGCGATCAGCATCATGTCCTCTCTAGCCCGGAGCAGGCCACCGGACCGTAGCCATGCGTAAGCCGGCCGAGTTGATCCATCAGCGCATTCGCCCGCAGCTTAGAGAAGCCAAAAGCCTTCCTCATTCACAAAGGTTAACTGCCGCCGCGCACGCGCCTTGCGTCCGGGCGGAAGCCCGCACATTTGGCGATCTAGCGGAGATGCGCAGGCAGGATCCTGTGAATACGGGTGGCAGCGATCGCAGCATGGCCGGTGCCGACCGCAATCTGGTGAAGATCCGAAACCACGTCGCCGGCGGCAAAGAGGCCCGGGACGCTGGTGCATTGATGCTCATCGACTTCAAGGCAACCGGCAGACCCCGTCGCCGCACCGAGCGCGACTGCAAGGCCGGATCTGACATCGCAGCCGAGGGCTGGATAGAGAACATCAAAGCAGGCCTCACCCTCCTTTGTGGCAGCCCGGATCTTCCGGCCGCTTACGCTAAGCTCGCTCATCCCCCTCGCGACGAGAATGCTCTCGCGGTCGAGCTCTTCCCGGCCCGGCGGCTCCGAAACGTGTTGCCAGAGCAAGGTCACCTGACTGGAGTAGGTGCGCAGAAATTTCGCCTTGCTGATCGCGGCCTCGCCCGCTCCCATCACCGCAATACGTTGATCGGAAGCCTCGAAGGCATCACAGACGGGGCAATAGCGTACGAGCCCCTCCCTGACAGCTGCGTCGTGGTCCTCCATCTGCGGTGCGATGTCCACGATCCCCGTCGCAAGCAATATGGTGCGGGCGCTGATCACGCCCTCCCCACTCCTTGCAACAAAGCCCTCCGGCATTTTATCGACGCCGGTGATCCAGTCGCGCGTGATGGATACACCATAGAGCGCAGCCTGCCGCGCCGAGCGCTCGAGCAGCTCGACGCCGGAGATGCCCGTCGGGAAACCTGGATAGTTGTGGCTTGTCGGGATCAGTGCGGCGCGGCTCTGGCCGGCATCGTAAACGGCGACTGATCGCCGGTAGCGGGCCAGATAAACGGCGGCCGTAAGACCGGCGGGCCCTCCTCCAACGACGAGACAATCAAGCATGGGCACTCCCTCGATCCCTCGCGAGGATAAGTGCCTCGGCTCAGTTTGGCTCCAATATCCAACAAAACTGTAAAACAACCCCAAGCACAGTAGCCGGGACGAGCCAATTCAATGACGTGGGCAGGTCGCGCGAGAACTTGCGGATTTTTCGAATTGAAACTTGTCCCGTCGGGCAAAACAGGAGCATGATGTCATGCTCGCTCGCTGCCGTGGTGAACCCGGCCGATGTCCGCTCTTCGGCGCGGCCACGGCTTGTCAGCCGCGGTCGAGGTCGTGGATGACGGGATCGAGGGGACGGTGCTCGTTCAATTCGAGCGTTGCAAGTGTGATCGGCAGCTTGAAGCGCCTGGGCCCGGCGCTTCCTGGATTAAGATACAGCACGCCGTCCCGCGTCACGATCTGTACGCGATGGGAATGGCCCGATACCACGATGTCGATGCCGAGATCGGCCGGAACGACGCTCAGAGCGTTGAGGTCATGCAGGACGTAGAAGCAGTAGCCACCAAGGCGTAAGGTTTCAGTGTCAGGATAGGCTTTTGCCCACGCGCCTTGGTCGACGTTTCCCCTGATCGCGGTGACCGGCGCAATTCGGCGAAGTGCCTCCACAACCTCGGGAGCGCCGATGTCGCCGGCATGAATGATATGGGACACGCCGGCCAAGCAGCGCTCTGCCTCTGGCCGCAGCAGTCCATGGGTGTCGGAGATCACGCCGATAGTTAGTGCCATCCCACATCAGGCCTTTCGGAGCGTTCACCGGATCAACTCAGTTCAGGACGTCCAGGGGCGCGCGACCGATCTCCTCGCCATCCTGGTTCGTCACGAGGATGGCGAAGTGACGACCTCGGAGCTCAGGACGCTCCTTCGACAGGCGTCTTGCAATCTCTTCCGCAACATCCAGCGCCTGAATGTCGTCCGTCAACTCGGCGCCACCCTCGTCGGTCACCGTCTTGGAATCCACCAGATCGAAATGATAGCGCGGAACGTTCAACCCGTCGAGTTTCCGTCAGGAACGTCCGCTGTCGCGGCTTCGTTCCGGCATGGCACCAACGCCCAAAGCACGCCCAAGCATACGGCCAAGGCATCTTGGGCAGGAACCTCCCGGTTGCCGCAATATTGCAGAAGCAGAGATCGAGTCAGGAGCGTCCACATGCTGGAAGAGCTGCGCGTGCTTGCCCAACCGGGCGCCATGATCGCGGTCGTTGCCGTCCTGTTGCTGATGGCCGCCGCCGATGCAGCCATCTTCGTCGCCGCCAAGGGCTGGCCGTTCTAATGGCGGCAGTTAGGAACCTTTGCAGGAATGGCCGGTTCCGCCCCCTGAAGCGGAGTTCGGCGAGCGTCTATGTCAGTCTGGGTACGAAGGGTTCTGATGCTGTGCACGACTTGGCCGCTGGCCGCATGCGCAGGCCGGCAGTCCGCCCTTGACCCGCAAGGTCTGCAATCCGACCAGATCAGATCCACGCTTTTCATTTTCCTCGCTGTTTCAGCCATCGTCTGGATCGCCGTGGTCCTTGTCCTCGCCGTTGGAATGCTGCGCCGGAAGCGCGCGACCGACAGGCCGCTCGATCTCCACCAAGTCTTCGAGCAACGCGCAGATCGCCTCATCCTCGGGCTCGGCATCGCCACGACGGTGATCGTGCTCGGACTCTCCTTTGTCAGCTATGCCGGCCAACGCACCGTCTTCGCCAAGGACGAGCATGCGCTCACCTTGAAGATCATCGGCCATCAATGGTGGTGGGAGGTTCGCTACGAGGCCGACAGTCCGCACCAGAGCTTCGTGACCGCCAACGAGATCCGGATCCCCACCGGTCAACCGATCAAAGTCGAGCTGGAATCGGCCGACGTGATCCACAGTTTCTGGGTGCCCAGCCTGACAGGCAAGATGGACCTCATCACCGGTCAGAAGAACGAGCTGCAATTCACCGCGAAGAATGCCGGCGTTTATCGGGGACAATGCGCCGAATTCTGCGGGCTCCAGCACGCCCACATGGCCTTTGACGTCATCGCCTTGCCGCCGGACGAATTCGGCCGCTGGCGCGATTGGCAGAACCAGAGCGCGCAAAGCCCGGCGGATCAGCTCGGCAGGCAGGGTGAGGCGCTGTTCCGGGCGCGGGGCTGCGCGCTGTGCCACAACATCAGCGGCACGCTGGCCGGCGGGCAGCTTGGTCCCGACCTCACGCATGTCGGCAGCCGCACGAGCATCGCCGCAGGAACATTGCCGAACACGCCCGCGACGCGTGGCGCATGGATCTCCGATCCCCAGCACATCAAACCGGGCAACCTTATGCCGAAGATGCCGCTGCAATCGGACGAACTCATCGCGATCCTTCACTATCTGGAGCAGCTCAAGTGAGCATGGCCGCTGACCCCAACGAGCTGCGCGACGACGTGCTGAGCGGCTTCCAGCTCTCCCAACAGCTCGAGCGAATCTGGCGCACACCGTCCGGGCTGCTCGGCGCGCTGATGTCGGTGGACCACAAGGTCATCGGGCGCCGCTACATCGTGACCGCCTTCGTCTTCCTGCTACTCGGGGGCGTCCTCGCCATGCTGATGCGGATTCAGCTGGCCGGGCCGGAGCAGACTTTCCTCTCCGCGGACAAGTACAATCAGATCTTCACGATGCACGGCTCGACGATGATGTTCCTGTTCGCCGTGCCGGTCATGGAGGCGTTCGCGGTCTACCTCGTGCCACTGATGGTCGGCACGCGCAACATCGCCTTCCCGCGCCTGAATGCCTTCAGCTACTGGATGTTCCTGTTCGGAGGCTGCTTCCTCTGGATCTCCTTTGCCCTCAATGTCGGTCCGGACGTCGGCTGGTTCGCTTACGTCCCGCTGTCGTCCTTGCAATTCACGCCGACGAAACGCCCGGACGTCTGGGCGCAGATGATCACCTTCACCGAGGTCGCGGCGCTGGCGGTATCCGTCGAGATCGTCGTGACCGTGTTCAAGCTCCGCGCGCCCGGCATGACGCTCGACCGCATTCCGCTGTTCGTGTGGGCGATGCTGGTCACGAGCTTCCTGGTGATGTTCGCGATGCCCTCGATCATGGTCGCATCGACGTCGCTGATCCTCGACCGCCTGGTCAACACCCGCTTCTACGACCCCTCCTCCGGCGGCCATCCGCTGCTCTGGCAGCATCTGTTCTGGTTCTTCGGCCATCCCGAGGTCTACATCATCTTCATCCCGGGTACCGGCATGGTCTCGGCGATCCTCGCCACGTTCGCCCGCCGCCCTGTGATCGGCTATCCTGTCGTCATCCTCTCCCTGATCGCGACCGGATTCCTGTCGTTCGGCCTGTGGGTCCACCACATGTTCGTGACGGGCCTGCCCCAGCTCGGCGCCGGCCTGTTCACGGCCTCAAGCATGCTGATCGCGGTGCCGAGCGGGCTGCAGATCTTCTGCTGGCTGGCGACGCTCTGGGACGGGCGGCCGGTCTACCGGACGCCGCTGCTGTTCGTGCTCGGCTTCATCGTGATCTTCGTTCTCGGCGGCCTGTCGGGCGTGATGGTTGCCTCGGTGCCGATCGACACCCAGGTTCACGACACCTATTTCGTCGTCGCGCACTTCCATTACGTTCTGATCGGCGGCGCCGTCTTCCCGCTGATCGGCGCGGTCTATTACTGGTTTCCCAAGATCACCGGCCGCATGCTCGGCGAGAGGCTCGGGCGCTGGAATTTTTGGCTGGCGTTCATCGGTTTCAATGTCGCGTTCTTTCCGATGCACATCCTCGGGCTGATCGGGATGCCGCGCCGGGTCTACACTTATCCTGCCGGCATGGACTGGGCGCATCTCAATCTGCTGGCCAGCGGCGGGAGTTTCATCTTCGCGCTCAGTTTCGCGCTGCTGCTCATCAATGTCTTTTACAGTGCGCGCAAAGGCGCGCTGGCCGGCGATAATCCCTGGAATGCGTCGACCCTGGAATGGGCGACCTCGTCGCCCCCGCCGCCGCAGAATTTCGACCGCATTCCCGTCGTCAAGCATCGCGACCCGCTATGGGCCGACAGCGAAAGCCTGCCCGTGGTCGCCGGGCTGAGTGCAGAGCGGCGTGAAGTGCTGCTGACCTCGCTTGCGGAAGCCGAGCCGCAGACCCGTGAGGCGTCACCCAAGCCGAGCATCTGGCCGCTGCTCGCGGCGATCGCGACCACGATCTTCTTCATCGGGTCCATCTTCACGCCCTGGGCCGTGCTGTGGGGCACGCCGCCGATGGCGATCGCCTTGATCGGCTGGTTCTGGCCGACCGGCAGCAAGGAGGACGAGGAGTGAGGCAGACCATCGTGCGCGACGTCTCGGGCCTGCCGACTTACGGCTTCGGCCCGCGCAGCGGCCCCTGGTGGGGCGCCATGGGTTTCATGGCCCTGGAAGGCATGGGCTTCGCCATCGCCATCGGCGCCTATCTCTATCTCTACGCCGTCAATCCGAGCTGGCCGATCGGTGCGTCGCCGCCGGACCTGTGGCCGGGCACGGCCGAAGTTGTGCTCTATCTGCTGAGCATCATCCCCAACGAATACACCAGCCGCGTAGCCCATCGGTATGATCTTTCCAAGGTCCGTATCGGCCTGGTGGTGATGTCGCTGATCGGCATCGCGCTGCTCGTGCTCCGCGGCTTCGAGTTCGCCCATCTCAATACCCGCTGGGACAACACCGCCTACGGGTCGATCGTCTGGCTCATCCTCGGGCTGCACACGACGCATCTGGCGACCGACCTCGGCGACACCGTCGTGCTGACGGTGCTGATGTTCACGCGGCACGCAACACCGCGCCGCTTCGGCGACGTCGCCGACAACGTGTTCTACTGGAATTTCGTCGTGCTGGCCTGGTTGCCGCTCTATCTCCTGCTCGATTGGGTGCCGCGCCTATGACCGACGCCGACGGACGCACACGACTGCTCTATTGGGGGGGCGTCGCCCTCGGACCTCTGGCCTGGGCTATCAACCTGCAAGGCATCTACGTGCTCGCACACTTCTCGTGCGAGACCACCAGGACGAGCGGCACGATCATGAGCGCTGTTCTGGCCGTTGTCGCTCTTGTGGGGACTGCCATTTCGGCCCGCGCGGTTCGGCGCGGAGCCGGTGCTGAATGGGCCGATGCACAAGGCGGCGGCCCCAGGACATTCATGGCCTGGCTCGGCGTCGGCAGCGGCGTGCTGTTCGCGCTCGTCATTGCGAACCAGCTCGCCGCCTCACTGATGATCAGCCCATGCCTGCGCTGAGGATTGCAATATTGTCGCTGGCGCTACTCGCGCAGCCGGCCTTCGCGCACGGCATCTCGGATGTCGATTCCGGATCCCTCTGGAGCTACGATCCCTGGCTGCTTGCTCCACTCTACGCCGTCGGCATCGGCTTCTATGTCGGAACGCAGCGGCTGTGGCGGCACGCGGGCGGAGGCCGGGGCGTCAGCTTCCGCCAGGTCGGCGCGTTCTGGACCGGCTGGCTGGTCACGGCGCTTGCGACGACCTCGCCGCTGCACTGGCTCGGCGAACGCCTTTTTACCGCCCACATGGTCGAGCACGAGCTGCTCATGGTCGTCGCGGCCCCGTTGATGGCTTATGCGCGGATCAATGGTCCCTTGTTGTGGTGCCTGCCGTCATCAGTTCGCCCGGCAGCCGGCCAGTTCCTCAATCTGCCGATATCGGCCGTGCCGTGGCGCTTCATCAGCCATCCTGTCACGGCCACGACGCTTCATGGCGCCGCGCTGTGGGCCTGGCATGTTCCGCCTCTGTATGCCTGGGCGTTGGAAAATCCGGCGATGCATCGTCTCCAGCACATCAGCTTCTTTGCGACGGCGCTGTTGTTCTGGTGGGTGCTGCTGTACGGCCGCGGACGGGACCGGAGCAGTCGCGTGCGCGACGGCATCGCGATCGGCTGCCTGTTCATCACGATCCTGCATTCCGGCGTGCTAGGCGCGCTGCTGACGGTGTCGCCGCGACTCTGGATTCCGGCTCAGGGTGCATTCGCGGGCGAATTCGGCCTGTCGCCGCTTGAAGATCAGCAGCTCGCGGGCATCCTGATGTGGGTGCCGATGGGCATCCTCTACACGGGCGCCGCGCTGTTCTTTGCGTATCGGTGGCTGACGGCGAACGAAGCGCATACACGCCTGTCGCTCGCGCGAGACGCCGGCTGAGAGGCTGCCTTTTCATAGGAACCGGAGGTTCACGTCCGACGTTCGCCTGCCAAACATGTCCCGGAGGCGATATGAGGAAATTCTCCGTCATGGCGGCAGCAGCATTGGCAGCCGCGACATTGCCAACGTGCTCCTTTGCGCAGGATCGTCCCGCGGTGTCCTGTCCGGTCAACCATGATCAGCTGGCAGACATCCTCAAGAAGAGCGTGAAGCCCGCCGGCGGCCCGAGCAACGGGGGACTGGACAACAACGAATGGGCTGCCGTCGTCAATCGGCAAGGCATCGTGTGCGCAGTTGCCTATACTGGCAACAAGGTCGACGACCAATGGCTCGGCAGCCGCGCCATCGCAGCCGAGAAGGCCAACACGGCCAATGCATTTAGCCTGAAGGACAAGGCGATGGCGACGGCAAACCTCTACGCAGGCGCCCAGCCAGGCGGGTTCCTGTTCGGAGCGGCGCTCGGCAATCCGCCCTCTCCGGAAGTCTTGTACGCCGGCTCTCCAGAGGAATTCGGCTCGGCCCAGGATCCGATGCTTGGCAAGCCGGTCGGCGGCACGATCGTGTTCGGAGGCGGATTGGCCCTTTATGACGGCAACGGCATCACCGGTGCCTTGGGCGTCAGCGGCGACAGTTCCTGCGCGGATCACAATGTGGCCTGGCGCGTGCGTCACCAGCTTGGGCTCGACCATGTGCCGGCCGGCGTCAGCCCCAACATGAAGGACGCCATCATCTACGACATCGGGCCCGACGGCAAAAGTCCTTCCGGATTCGGCCATCCCAAGTGCAATGGCAAGGAAGACCAGATCGGGGTGGATCTCGGCGCCGGCGTCTCGGGCAACGTGGTGAGATAGTCCCCGATCTGCTGTTTGGAACCAAGCTGAGGCGCAGCGTTTGTACGTTCGCGAACCGGCCTGCAACGCCGCACGGCCCCATGACTGCCGTGGAGATCTTTACCTATGTTAGTGCGTGGTCTCACGCGTTTGCTTACCGGAATTCCGGCCGTCCTTTGCGCTTGCTGCTGCTTGATGTCACCGGCCTCGGCCCAGAGCGATCTGGCCGACCGCATGAAAGACCCAGGCCAGTGGCCGATGGCGGCGCGAGACTACGCCAACACCCGCTACAGCGAGCTCGACCAGATCAACGCGTCCAACGCGTCGCGTCTCCAGCTTGCCTGGACGTTCTCGGTCGGGGTCGACCGGGGCCAGGAAGCGGCCCCCCTGGTGGTCGACGGCACCATGTATGTGGTCAGCCCCTATGCAGGTCCCTACCCCAACCGCGTGTTCGCGCTCGATGCCACCACCGGCGAGTTGAAATGGTCCTACGCGCCGAAGCCCGAGCCCGCCGCCGCCGGGGTTGCCTGCTGCGACGTGGTCAATCGCGGGCTCGCGTTCGACAATGGCAAGGTTTTCCTGAATACGCTCGACGACCACACCGTCGCGCTCGACGCCAGGACCGGCAAGGAGCTGTGGCACACCAAGCTCGGGGAGATCAACAAGGGCGAGACCATCACGATGGCGCCGGTGGTGGTCAAGGGCAAGGTGCTTGTCGGCAACAGCGGCGGCGAGCTCGGCGTGCGAGGGTGGGTCACCGCGCTCGATGAAAACACCGGCGCGATCGCGTGGCGCGCCTACGCGACCGGCCCGGACAAGGACGTGCTGATCGGCGACGACTTCAAGCCGTTCTACGACAATCTCAAGGGCCAGGACCTCGGCGTGAAGACCTGGCCCGCCGACCGCTGGCAGGTCGGCGGCGGCACGATGTGGGGATGGATCTCCTACGATGCCGAGCTCAACCTGATCTATTACGGCACCGCCAATCCGAGCCCATGGAATGCCAATCAGCGCAGCGGCGACAATCTCTGGAGCACCACGATCTTCGCGCGCGATCCCGACACCGGCCGCGCCAAATGGGCCTACCAGATCAACCCGCACGATCTGTTCGACCATGACGAGATCAACGAGAACGTGCTCGTCGACCTCGAGATCAATGGCCAGACCCGCAAGGTTCTCATCCACCCGGGCCGCAACGGCTATATGTACGTGATGGATCGCGCCACCGGCGAAGTGATCTCCGCGGACGCATATGAGTTCGTCAACAGCTACAAAGGCGTCGACCTCAAGACCGGCAAGATCATCCCGAACGAGGAGAAGACGCCGCTGGTCGGCAAGACGGTCGAGAACATCTGCCCGGCCGCGCCGGGCGCCAAGGACTGGCAACCGACGGCCTGGTCGCCGCGCACCAAGCTGCTCTACGTGCCGCATCAGCATCTCTGCATGAACTTCAAGGCGTCGCAGGTCGGCTACATCGCGGGCACGCCCTATGTCGGCGCCGACGTGGACATGTATGCGGGTCCGGGGGGCCACCGTGGCGAGTTCATGGCGTGGGACCCCGTCGCGCGCAAGAAGGTCTGGGAAATCCATGAGAAGCTGCCGGTCTGGAGCGGCGCGCTGGTAACCGCCGGCGACGTCGCCTTCTATGGCACCATGGATCGCATGTTCAAGGCGGTCGATGCCAAGGATGGGCATGTGCTCTGGCAATTCCGCGCCGGTTCCGGATTCATCGGCCAGCCAATTTCGTATCGCGGCTCCGATGGACAGCAATACATTGCGATCCTGTCGGGCGTGGGCGGCTGGCCGGGTGTCGTCGCCAATGCAGAGGTCGATCAGCGCGTGCGCAATGCCGCGCTCGGCTTTACCGGCGCGACGCAAGATCTGCCGTTCTACACCGCGGGCGGCAGTGAGCTGCTGGTGTTCAAGCTCGGCGCGAATGGTGAGGACAGCAGCCATGCGCCCGCGAAATAGTCGTACGGCGATCATCGCCGGCGTGGTTCTGGCGCTCGCGACCACAGCAGCGGCAGCGTCGGATGGCCAGCTTCGCGTCTGCGCCGATCCGAACAATCTGCCGTTCTCGAACAGCGCCGAGGCGGGATTCGAGAACAAGCTCGCCGCCATGGTGGCCGCGCATTTCGGCGAGCAGGTTTCCTACACCTGGTGGGCGCAGCGTCGCGGCTTCATCCGCAACACGCTGAAGGCGGATAAATGCGACGTCGTGATGGGCGTGCCCGCCGGCTACGATCTCGCGGAGACGACCAGGCCGTATTATCGCTCGACCTATGTCTTCGTCACGCGCCAGGACCGCCAGCTCGATCTCTCCTCGCTGCTTGACCCGCGTCTGCACAGTCTCAGGATCGGCGTGCATTTGATCGGCGATGACGGCAACAATCCGCCGCCTGCACAGGCGCTCGGCGAGCAAGGCATCGTCGACAATTTGCGGGGTTACTCGATCTACGGCGATTATCGCGAGGCCAATCCGCCGGCGCGCCTGATCGAGGCGGTCGAGAACGGCGAGATCGATGTCGCCGCAGCCTGGGGACCGCTGGGCGGCTATTTCGCGCAGCGGTCCCCGGCGCCGCTGACGGTCACACCGATCCGGGACACCGAGCGCTTTGCGCCTCAGCAATTCCAGTTCGCCATCGCGATGGGCGTGCGCAAAGGCGACCACGCGCTGCGCGACCGGCTCAATGCCTTCATCGACGAGCACCGATCCGAGATCAACGCCTTGCTGCGATCCTACGGCGTGCCTCTGGTCGAGCTGCCCGTCACGGCATCGGGAGGACAGCAGTGATGTCGTCGCGCGCAAGCATTGTGTCGCTGCTGCTGTTGTCCGCGACGAGCGGTGTGACATTGGCCCAGCAGACCCTGCCGCAATCCCAGGAGGCACAGCTGCCGGTGCTGGCGCCCCGCCCCAATTTCGGCGGCAGCGTCGGCAACGGCAGGCCCGGTGTCTTCATGCAGGTCCCGGTCAGCCATCTGTTTCCCGGCGCACAGCCGGATCCGCCGCAGATCAAGAATCCCGTGCAGGGCGATCCGAATGCGGAGCAGCGCGGGATGACCTATTACGTCAACTTCAACTGCGTAGGCTGCCACGCGGCCAATGGCGGCGGCGGCATGGGCCCCGCGCTGAGCAACAACAGCTTCACTTACGGCGCGCAGCCCGAGAACATCTTTCTGTCAATCTACCAGGGACGGCCGAACGGAATGCCGGCCTGGGGCGGCGTGCTGCCCGACAGCGTGATCTGGGATCTCGTCACCTATATCGGCAAGCTCAGCAACGAGCCGAACCGGCAATGGGGCCGCACCTTCTCGGCCAACCCGCTGTCGCCCGAGGTCGAGCAGGTCCCGACCGAGCAGGTCTCGACCACCGATCCGTGGTCGGCCACCAAAACTTTCAATTTCGGCCAGAAGCCCTGATCCGGGGGAGAAGCCGATGATAAGTCAGGTCGTACGATTGCTCATCGCAACGCTGCTGGCGTTGGCGGCAGCGGCTTGCGAGGAAGGCAAGGCTGCGGGCCCGGACAACTTCATGGGCGATGCGCGTCGGGGTGCCGACCTCGTCAAGCAGTACCAGTGCGGCGGCTGTCACGATATTCCGGGCATCGCCGGCGCCGAAGGCAATGTCGGTCCACCCCTGCAGCGCATCGGGACGCGGACCTACATTGCCGGCTACATCCAGAACTCGCCGGACAACATGGCTGACTGGATCGAGGATCCGCAGCGCGCGTTGCCCGGCAACGCCATGCCGAGAATGGGTATCCCACAGAAGGACGCACGCGACATCGCGGCGTTTCTCTATACGCTGAAGTAGCCGACATGATCTCGACATCTCGCTCGACAAACTGGTTCCGTGGCGCACCGTGGCTGGCCGTCACCATCGTGGTCGTCGCCATCATGGGCCTTGCGCTGGCGGGCGGCGGAGCGTGGCTCGCCGCGCTGGGCGGCTCGGTCTATTACCTGATCGCCGGCGCCCTGCTGCTGCTCACCAGCTGGCTGCTTGCGATCCGCCGCGCCGAGGCGCTGTGGGTCTATGCGGCGCTGCTGCTCGGCACGATCGTGTGGGCGGTCTTCGAAGCCGGCCTCGATTTCTGGACCCTGGCGCCGCGTGGCGATGTGCTGGCGCCGCTCGGCGTATGGCTGATGCTGCCCTTCATCGCATCCCATCTCGGGCCGCGCTGGCGCATCGCGCGGCGGGCCCTCGGCGTCGTTCTCATCGCCGCCGCCGTCGTTCTTGCGGTCTCGCTGACCGGCGATCGGCACGCCCTCGCCGGCACATTGGTGGCGAGCGAGACAACGGGCGCGAGCGCCGCATCCGAGCCGGCCGCCACCTCGGCTGGCCCGAACTGGACCGCCTATGGCGGCAGCGGCTTCGGCACGCGCTATTCGTCGCTGCGCGAAATCACCGCGGACAATGCAAAGAACTTGAAACTGGCCTGGGAATTCCGTACCGGCGATCATAAGGGCCCGGATGATCCCGACGAGATCACCAACCAGGCGACCCCGCTCAAGGTCGGCGATCTGCTCTACACCTGCTCGCCGCACCAGATCGTATTCGCGCTCGAGGCCGCAACTGGAAAACTGCGCTGGAAGTTCGATCCGCAGGTCCAGCACAACAAGGCGTTCCAGCACATGACCTGCCGGGGCGTGGCCTATCACGCCACCGGGCCCGGCGCAGCGACGGCCGACGGCACGCCGGCTCCGGCCGAATGCGCGGCGCGCATTTTCCTTCCGACCAACGATGGGCGGATGTTCGCGCTGGATGCGCAGAGCGGCAAGCCCTGTGAGAGTTTCGGCCAGCATGGACAGATCGACCTCAAGGAGGGCAGCGAGATCCAGACGCTCGGTTTCTATGAAGGCACCTCGCCGCCCGTCGTGACCGACAAGATTCTCATCGTCGGCGGCGCGGTGATCGACAATTATTCCGACCGGGTGCCATCAGGCGTGATCCGCGGCTTCGACGTCTATTCCGGGCGGTTGATCTGGGCCTTCGATGCCGGCAATCCCGACCCGAACGAGATGCCCTCGGCCTCGCATCATTTCACCGCCGGTTCGCCCAATTCGTGGAGCATCTCGGCGGTGGACGAAAATCTCGGCCTCGTCTACGTCCCGCTGGGCTCGAGCTCGCCGGACATCTGGGGCGGCGGCCGCTCGCCCGAGAAGGAACGTTACGATTCGGCGATGGTGGCGCTCGACATCACGACGGGGAAGCTGCGCTGGTCATTCCAGAACGTGCACCATGATCTCTGGGACATGGACATGCCTTCGCAGCCGAGCCTGGTCGATTTGCGGTCTACTGACGGCGTGACGCCGGCGATCTACATCCCGGCCAAGACCGGCGACATCTTCGTGCTCGACCGGCGCGACGGGCATCAACTCGTACCGGCTCCGGAGAAGCCTGTGCCGCAAGGCGCTGCATCCGGCGACCGTCTCGCTCCGACCCAGCCGTTCTCCGATCTGAGCTTTCGTCCCCGCGCCATGCTGACGGATGCGCAGATGTGGGGCAGCACGATGTTCGACCAGCTCGCCTGCCGCATCATGTTCAAGCACCTGCGCTACGAGGGACCGTTCACGCCGCCGTCGGAACAGGGCACGCTGGTCTTCCCCGGTGATTTCGGCATGTTCGAGTGGGGCGGCATCGCCGTCGATCCGCAGCGCCAGATCGCCGTTGCCAATCCCCAATCGATTCCCTTCGTCTCGCGCCTCGTGCCGCGCGGCAAAGACAATCCGGCCGCGCCGAACGCGGCGCATCCGCCGGGCACGGAGCTCGGGGTCCAGCCGATGTACGGCGCTCCTTTCGGCGTCGATCTCGGCATCTTCCTCTCGCCGCTCGGCATCCCCTGCCTCGCGCCGCCCTGGGGCAACATCGCGGCGATCGATCTCAGGACGCACAAGGTGGTCTGGCAGCACCGCATCGGCACGATCCGCGATCAGGCTCCGCTGCCGCTGCCGCTCAAGCTCGGCGTCCCCATGCTAGGCGGGCCGATCGTGACCGCCGGCGGCGTCATCTTCATCACGGGAACGATGGACGACTACATCAGGGCCTTCGACGTTCGCGATGGCAAGAAGCTCTGGGAGGATCGGCTTCCGGCCGGCGGCCAGTCGACGCCGATGACATATCAAGCCGGCGGCAGGCAATATGTCGTCACGGTAGACGGCGGCCACGGCTCGTTCGGCACCAAGCTTGGCGATTACATCCGCGCCTATACCTTGCCGAAATGATCACGCCCGGCGTCGCTTCGTCCGCGCCGGCCTGCGAAGAACTTGCGACGCAGCGACGGCGACACAAGCCGCGATCCCAAGCGCGGCGAGGCCCGTGCTGATCACGCCGGCAGGCGGAAGCTGCTTCCGCGCCAGCCAGCCGCCATCGACTGATCTGCCTTGCGGACCGGCTTCGATCATGGTGCCCTCGCTGCTCTTTGCAGGATGCGCACGGGACAGCAGGAAATGAAACGCCGCCCCGAGGACATTCTCGGTGACCCGCGGAGCCATGGCGTAGGCGAACTGCCCCGCCCGCGCAGGCCAGCCGACGGCGACCTCATCGCGCGGCGCCCGCACCAGGCGGACGAATGTTTCCGCGACATCTTCGGACTGGTAGAGCAGCGGACCAGGATCGAGCGTCCGCCCGGACATGTTGGCGCCGTGGACGAAGCCCGGGGTGTCGACGATGGCGGGGAAGACGCCGCAGACGTGGATGCCGGGATGCGTGCGCAGCTCCTGGCGCAGACTTGCGGTGAAGCCGCGCAGACCGAACTTGCTGGCAGTATAGGCCGCCGCGAACGGCGTCGGCGCCCATCCGCCCAGCGAAATGTTGTTGATCAGGATGCCGCGCTTCTGGCGCAGGAAGATCGGCAGCACGGCGTGGGCGCCATGCATGGTGCCGAGCAGATTGACCTCGATGGTCCGGCGATGAAGCGCGATATCCGCATCCTGGTAGGCGCCGAACACGCCGGTGCCGGCATTGTTGATCCAGACGTCGATGCCGCCGAAGGCGTCTTCGGCCTGCCTGGCCAATCGCTGCACCGCTTCGGCATCCGTGACGTCGGTGGGGACGGCGAGCGCCCGGCCGCCCAGGGTCTCGCATTCCCTCGCGAGGCCCATCAGGATCTCGCCGCGGCGGGCCGCCAGGATCACGCTTGCACCCTTGCGGGCAAACGCCAGCGCCGTGGCACGGCCGATGCCGCTGGAAGCGCCCGTGACAACGACGCGCGTGCCGGTCATCCGGCCCTGCTCGCGGCTGCCGGCGTCTGCGGGAACCAGCCACCGCAACGATTGCCGCAGCCGCGCGGTACCGTCAGTTTGAAACCATTCGCCATGCGCGAAAATCACACGCTCGGGCGCCAAGCTCAAAAGCCGCTCGGCCGCGGCCCGGACCGAGCGTCCACCGAGGCGCAGTAGCAGACGAAGGTAGACCGGCGCCTTGCCATCCGGCTTGGCGACACCAAGCAGATTTACCGCAGCCTCGTTCGCAGGGCTGAGATGAGCGGGATCGAGGTTCTGCACGAGATCGGTGAGGACCAGCGTTCGGCTGCGCCTGTCGAACAGATCGATCTCACAAAACATCGGGGCATTCACGGAAACCGTTTCAAGATCGGCCGCCCATTCCTCGGGCGTGACATCTCCAAGCTCGCGGTCGATGCGAATGCCTGCCGAACGAACCTGCCTGCGCGCCGAAAGACCGCGGGCCGCGAAGGTCCGAGCCTGTGGCAGTTCCCGTTGCCAATCGAGCAGGAACATCCGGTGCGCGATGCTCGGCGCCAACAGGAATTTTATCGTTCCCAACCGCTCCAGCTCTCGACGCAGAGCCGGGGAATATCGCACCGGCGAATGCAGCACGAGATCGCCGTTCGACAGCCGGACGACGACCATGCGGATGGGCAGTTCCAGACCGGCGGCATTGATCGGCTTGTCATCAACAATCCAGATGTCGTCCGTGACCCGAGCGAGGTCGGCGACCGAGGAAACGGTATCGAAACTTGGCATAAGCGACTTCCATAACGGGACCTTGCTCAAGCCGCCGAGGCGGCGCTCGTTCCTGGAAGGTCCCGGGTCAAAGACGCGACCGACTCACGAAGTTATTTAGGGAGCGCTCGGAGGGCGACTAGTCCGGCGTACGCAGGCCGGGCGAACGTATCCATTCTTCCAGGGCCGCCGTGGTTTCAGCCAGGCGCGCCTTGCGGATCAGACTTTCGCGCTCGCTGCACGGCGCCATTTGCAGTGCCAGCGTCCGTGCCTGCTCCGCCGATTGCAGCAGCCGTTCCTTCAGCGTCAGGGTCTGCTTCCGTCGATTGCGCCTTTTGATATCCATCATCGTATGCCTCCTGGCTGCGCTGGACGCCCTTCGTTGTCGGGTACAGTTGCATCAGGCGGGTGCTGCCGCATTCGCATAAGTGAACCAGCCGTGCAGAATCGTGAAAAAACTCGCCGCCGAACCGGCTGGCGAGGGGCACATCGACGAGGGGTAGCCTTTGCCGGACGGTGGTCGCTCGCGAGGAACGGATCGGCCACGGGCGCTTTGGAACCCAAGAACAATTCCCTGAGCGCGGCCCCCGTGGACAAGCCAAACAACCCCGATTCATTCAGCCCAGCGTCCGAACTGGAAGGCATCTCGCCGCGCCAGACCGAGGAGATCGAGTCCCAGAGCAGGCCGAGCGCTGCGCTCATCCACGAGACGATCCGCGCCGAGGGCGAGCAGGAACTCGAGCGGCATTGGTGGGCCATCCTGATGTCGGGCCTCGCCGCCGGCTTGTCGATTGGTCTCTCGCTCGTCGTGCAGGGAGAACTTCACGCGGCGCTCTCCGATGAGACCGCGCGCCGGCTTGTCGCGCCATTGGGTTACACTATAGGGTTCCTGGTCGTGGTGCTGGGGCGGCAGCAGCTTTTCACCGAGAACACGCTGACGCCGATTCTGTCTCTGCTGCATCACCGCGACCTCGGTACATTGGTCAAGGTCCTAAAGCTGTGGGCCTTGGTGTTGGCCGCGAACATTGCCGGCACCTGGGCGATCGGGTTTGGGCTCGCGCATACGACTATTTTCGAGCCGAAGGTGACAGACGCATTCCTGGAGCTCAGTCACCATACGATCAGTGGCACCTTCTCTGCGACAGTCGTTCGTGGCGTGTTCGCCGGCTGGCTGATCGCACTCATGATGTGGCTCCTGCCGGCAACCAAAGGATCCCGGGCGCATGTTATCGTGATCATGACCTATGTGGTCGCGCTCGGAGAGTTCGCCCACATCGTCGCGGGGTCGGTCGAATGCGCTTATCTGGTGCATCGCGGGCAAGCTTCGATTGCCGAATACGTCTATGATTTCTTCCTCCCGACGCTGCTGGGCAACATCCTGGGTGGAACGACATTGGTTGCATTGTTGAACTACGGTCAGGTCGCGGCGGAGCTCGACGACGCTAAGGAATAGAAACATCCAGCAGCCGAACCCCGGCTGCCTCTCGCGTATCGACGCCGTTGCCGTGTCAAAGCAACTAGTCGCTTGAGCAAGACACGTAATCAGCGAAGCCTTGACACCGACGCATTGCTTTGCTCAAGCGCCGGTGCGATCTGGACGGCAACGGTCATCGGGGCTCCGTTCCGCTGTACCGTGAGCTTCACGGCTTGGCCGATGGGGGTCAGGCCCACCTTGTTGCGCAACTGCGCGGCAGTCCGGATCGGCCGGTCGTCGGCCATGATGACGACATCTCCCTTGCGCAGGCCGGCACGATCCGCCGGTGAATCCGCAGCCACCTCCGCAATCAGTGCGCCGTCGGTACGGCCTTTCCCCGACGAAGGATGCAAGTCGCCGAGCGAGACGCCGATCCTGCCGCGCTCCACGCGTCCGGTCGCAACGATCTGCTCCATCACACGCCGCGCCATGTTGACTGGTATCGCGAAGCCGATGCCGACATTGCCACCCGCCGGGGAGATGATCGCCGAATTGATTCCGATCAGCTCACCGCGCAGGCTGACCAGCGCCCCGCCGGAATTGCCGGGATTGATCGCGGCGTCGGTCTGGATGAAGTCTTCATAGCCCTGTTTGCCAAGACCGGTCCGGCCGAGGGCGCTGACGAGGCCCGAAGTCACCGTCTGGCCGAGCCCGAAAGGGTTGCCGATGGCCAGGACGAAGTCTCCGACCTCGAGCGCATCGCTGTCGCCGAAGGACAAGGCCTTGAGCCCGGAAGGATTCTGGATCTGGAGCACGGCGACGTCGGTCGGCGGATCGCGGCCGATCACCTTCGCCGACAATTGCCGGCCCTCCTTCGTGGTGATCTGCACCGTGGACGTGCCTTCCACGACGTGGTTGTTGGTCAGGACATAGCCGCGCTGGGCATCGACGATGACGCCCGAGCCGGTCGCGTTGATCTCCTTCTCGATTTGCCGAGGGACGTCGAAGAACTCGCGGAAGACGGGATCGCGGTACAACGGATTGTCCTCGCGAACGCGGCCATGCACCGAGATGTTGACGACCGCTGGCGTGACGTGGCGCACCAGGGGCGCCAGCGTCGGGATTGCGGCACCCGTCTTGAGATCGGGAACTTGTGCGGCGGCAGGATATGCAGCGAGCAGCGCCAGCATCAAGGACGTCAACACGAACAAACGCGAAAGATACATCTTGGTCGCCTGCGGCCTCGCATGACCTCGGGATTCGACAGCATCAAGCCTCGGACCTCGTCCCAGAGCCGAGCATCCAGGGAGATTGTAACGCCAGAAGCGGAATGACGGAGATCGCCGAGGCATGACCGATCAGCGCCATCGCCAGGACCGTTTGCGTGATCATCGGAGGCAGCTCCGCAGCGTGGCGGCCCAGGGCCGCCGCAGCCGCATCGGAACGCCGCCGCCACGCGGCGGGTCGTCGTTGTCGTCATCGAGCTGACGCAGCGCTGCAAGAATGTCGGCGAGCCGGATCGCATGGCTCAAGCCGGAGATTTCGCGCAAGGCCGGAGAGGATTCGACGGCGTACATGTCGGACGCCCAGGATGACAGGATAATCCGCTTCTCCGGCGCAGAGAGTTCCTCGTCGTTCAGGACTTCGCCGGGTGAATCGTAGTGCGCGGCAGGGTGGAAGATTGAATGTAGATCGCTGTTATTTGCGCTGGCTTTGGTTATCGGTCTTAAGTCCGTAACGCTCCTTTCCGTGGGACCACTGTTGGAAACGACGGCGGCGCAGAGGCCGCCGCCGCCGGGATTAAGTCATTGTGTGTTGATTGCGATGCGTTTGACGCCCTCGCGCGGCCTGTCGGATTTTGGCAGCGAAATCGTCAGCACGCCGTTCTTGAACGACGCCTCGGCTTTATCCTCCTGGACGTCATCGAGCGGGATCTGACGTTCGAACGCGCCGTAATAGCGCTCGGTAAAGTACTTGCCTTCACCATTGTGCTCGGCCTTCTTCTCGCCGCGGATCTTCAGGATGTCACCCGCAATTTCCACGTTCACGTCCTTTTCCGTCAAGCCGGGCAGCTCGGCCGAAACGATCAGCGCCTTGTCGGTTTCGCTGAGTTCGACCTTCGGCCAGCCTAACCGGCCTTCCATGAGCGGGGAAAGTCCGTTGGTGCCGAAACCGCGAAACACATCGTCGAACAGGCGATTCATTTCGCGGTGAAGCGTCAGGAACGGATCGAAGCTGTCGCGCGCCGGCGCAAGCTCCTGATTTTTCGACCAGGGAATGAGATCACGAAAAGCCATTGTTTTTCTCCTTCAATCGCGAAACGAGAGAGCGCGCGCAAGCGGACGCAGCGCCCTGCCCTGATCTCCAGATGACGGTTAAGCTGCCTTCTTCTCCGAGATCTGCGGGGAAGGCGGCGTCGACACGCCGATCTCGATGCGGCGGGGCTTCATGGCTTCCGGAAGCTCACGGACCAGATCGATGATCAGAAGTCCGTTCCGGAGCGAGGCCTGCTTCACCTGCACATAGTCGGCAAGATTGAACACGCGCCGGAACGGCCGCGCAGCGATCCCCTGATGGAGATATTCCCGCGCTGGCGCCGCAGGCCTCCTGCCCTCGATCGTCAGCGCGTTCTGCTCGGCCGTTACGGCGAGGTCATCGGAAGCAAAGCCGGCCACAGCCAGCGCGATCCGATAGCGGTCCTCACCGGAGCGTTCGACATTGTAGGGTGGGTAATTGTCTTCGGGCGTCTGGCGCAACGCCGAGTCCACGACATCAGCCAGATGATCGAAGCCGATGGTGGAGCGCCACAGCGGCGCGAAGTCGAATGTCCTCATAACCAAGTCCTCCAAAGAGCAAGATGGATACGAAGGAGCGCAGGACGGATGTTCGAGCACACCGGCCGGCGCCCGTGCCGGACCCGATATGGCATCCGGCACACCGCTCTCGCGGCGAAAAATCAATTAGAAAAACGGCCAGCGGTTTCAATAGGGAGCAGGAAAAAATTCGATCCGGCGACGGCCGGGACTGGAGATTTCCCGGCGCGACTGCTTCACGCGGCGTCTGCGAATGTCAGCCGCCCGAGCCGGGCCTCGGCTTCGTTCCGCAGGCGCAGAAGGCGATCGCGATCGTCGACCGCAAGCCCACCGGCCGCCATTAGCCTTTCACAATGGGCAATGACTCGGCGCTCGCCTTCGATGACAAAGCCGAGCGTCAGGTCCTGGCTGGCATCGCGCCCTCTGTTGGATCCAGACCACATGATGTCGTTGCCTCGAATCGCAGGTCAGAGAGCGGCAGGGTGGCCGCTTCTCCTTCAGCTCATCGCGGGCTGCAATCCGTCGCGATCCGACGGCATGGGATCAAGCCGGATGCCGGAGGGGCCGAGGACTGGCGACAACAGGGTATCCACCTTCATGGTTGCTGTTGCCGGCTCCCAGTTCAGCCATGGCATCGTGTTCCCATACGGCACCGGCGGCCATACGAACCGATCGACCGCGTCCGCTTTGTCGCGATCGAGACCGGGGCTCTCGGCTCCGAAGGCTGCAAAGGACGCGAGTGAGACGCCCGCACCGACGGCAAAGGCGGCCAGGCGCCGCAATATCTTTCGAGTCCTCTCCGCGCGAGCGGAGAAAGCGAGATCATTGATCATCTCATCCTCCTTTCGTTCGAAATCAGATCCATTGTCGTGACGAAGCTGTCCGAGAACTTCTTTTCTAAAGAGCGAGCCCGGCCGCTGGGCCGGGCTCGCCGTCGCGTCAGAAATCCATTGCGGGAGCCGGTGCCGCTTCCGTCTTCTTGGGCTTGTCGGCGACCAGCGCTTCCGTCGTGATGAGAAGCGAGGCAACCGAAGCGGCGTCCTGCAAGGCGGTGCGAACGACCTTGGCAGGATCGATGACGCCCGCCTTCACCATATCCTGGTACTCGCCGGTCGCGGCATTGAAGCCCCACGTGTAATTCTCGTTCTCGAGGAGCTTGCCGACGACGACCGAGCCGTCTTCGCCGGCATTCTGCACGATCTGCCGCGCCGGTACCTGGATCGCGCGCCGCACGATGTCGACGCCGGCCTTCTGATCGGCATTGGTCGTCTTGATGCCGTCGAGCACCTTGAGGGAGCGCAGAAGGGCCACGCCGCCGCCGGGCAGGATGCCCTCCTCCACCGCCGCGCGCGTCGCGTGCAAGGCGTCGTCCACCCGGTCCTTGCGCTCCTTGACCTCGACCTCGGTCGCTCCGCCGACCCGGATCACCGCGACGCCGCCAGCGAGCTTGGCAAGCCGCTCCTGGAGCTTCTCGCGGTCATAGTCGGAGGTGGTCTCCTCGATCTGCGTCCTGATCTGCTGGCTCCGCGCCTCGATGTCTTTCCTGTCGCCCGCGCCGTCGACGATCGTGGTGTTCTCCTTGTCGATCACCACCTTCTTGGCGCGGCCGAGCATCTTGTCCGTGACGTTCTCGAGCTTGATGCCGAGATCCTCGGAGATCACCGTGCCGCCGGTCAGCACCGCAATGTCTTCCAGCATCGCCTTGCGGCGCTCGCCGAAGCCGGGCGCCTTGACCGCGGCCACCTTGAGGCCGCCGCGCAGGCGATTGACTACGAGCGTCGCAAGCGCCTCGCCCTCGACCTCCTCGGCGATGATCAGCAAAGGCTTGCCGGATTGCACGACCTGCTCGAGCAAGGGAAGCATCGTCTGCAGGCCTGAAAGCTTCTTCTCGTGGGTCAGGACGTAGGGATCCTCGAGCTCGACCCGCATCTTCTCCGCATTGGTGACGAAGTATGGCGAGACATAGCCGCGGTCGAACTGCATGCCTTCGACCACCTCGAGCTCGGTGTGCAGGCTCTTCGCTTCCTCGACGGTGATCACGCCCTCGTTGCCGACCTTCTGCATGGCTTCTGCCAGGAAACGGCCGATCTCGGTGTCGCCATTGGCGGAGATGGTGCCGACTTGGGCGATCTCGTCGTTGGCGGTGACCTTCTTGGCATGCGACTTGAGGTCGGTCACGATCGCGTCCACCGCGAGGTCGATACCGCGCTTCAGGTCCATCGGGTTCATGCCGGCTGCGACGGCCTTAGCTCCCTCCTTGACGATGGCTTGCGCCAGCACGGTCGCGGTGGTGGTGCCATCGCCGGCCAGATCATTGGTCTTCGAGGCGACCTCGCGCACCATCTGCGCGCCCATGTTCTCGAACTTGTCCTCGAGTTCGATTTCCTTGGCGACGGTGACGCCATCTTTCGTGATGCGCGGCGCACCGAACGATTTTTCGATCACGACGTTACGCCCTTTCGGACCGAGCGTGACCTTCACTGCATTGGCCAGTGTGTCGACGCCCCGCAGCATCCGCTCGCGGGCTTCGGTCGAAAACTTGACGTCCTTGGCAGCCATGTTGAATGCTCCTTTCCGTTCAATGACTGTCAGCCTTATGCGGCCTTCTTCAGCGCGCCGGTCTGCTCGACCACGCCCAGAAGGTCGCCTTCCTTCATGATCAAGAGGTCCTCTCCGTCGATCTTGACCTCGTTGCCAGACCACTTCGCAAACAGCACGCGGTCGCCGGGCTTCACGTCCAGCGGGACCAGTTGCCCCTGCTCGTTGCGCGCCCCTGGGCCGACGGCAATGATCTCGCCCTGCTGCGGCTTCTCCTTGGCGGTGTCGGGAATGATGATGCCGCCGGCGGTCTTCTCCTCGGCATCAACGCGGCGCACGAGCACGCGATCGTGCAATGGACGGAAATGCATGCACATCCTCCTCGATAGGTTCAGCGATGTTCAAAACCCGGGTCCGGAACCGGCCCCCGGGCGGAAACGACCTAGGATTGGAATTTTTTCCGTTCAAGGGCCGGCGAAGATTTTTTTTGGTCCGCGACAAGCCGGTTAACGGCCTCCCGGTCGGACGAGGCGGTACGGCCCGGCTCGGCCGGATGTGCGTCGCGAGCGAGGTGAAAGCGTTGGCCGCCGCTGTCGGATTCGGACCGAGGTCATCGGCGATCCGCACGTCGATCATCCGGCCCCTGATACCGCCCTTGTTGTTGACCTGCTTCACCGCGATCGCGCCGCCATTCTTCCTCCATTGCCCGTTCTGGGCAAACAGGCCTGGAGGTGCCGATGCGGGTGGAATCGGCCGCTTGGGCGCGGCCGATGATAGCCGGCGTGGCAAGCGACACCATGACTTTCCTCCGACGTATTCGTGGACCCCGCCTCAATCGGGCGGTTGCTTTTCGAAAGGTGGAATAGGCTCAGGCGCCCCCACGAAGCGGGCGGAGATTGAAGGTGCAGGCTGCCGAGAACAACGCCATCGCGGCCATGTAGACGACGCCCCCGGAGGGCGAGTCGTAAGCGGCGAGCAGCGCTGTCGCGATCAGCGGCGACAGACCGCCGCCGAGGATCGGGCCGAGCTGCTGCACCAGCGACAGGCCGCTGTAGCGGATGCGCGCTGGAAACAACTCAGAGAAATACGCGCCTTGCGCGCCGCGTTGGTGAAATAACAGAACTTTGGCCAGCAAGTGCTGTGCCGTCATCTGCAAGCATCTTTGCCCCTCGCAACTAAACCTCTCGAGCTTCGGATAGCTCGCTGGTCAAGCGCTTCTCATTGTACGCCGCCGTCCATGACTGCGGCATCGGCATCAGCGCTTCCTTCGTCGCCGCCCCCTATGTCGCACGCGGCGGCCGGTGCTGGCGGATTCCGCCGTGGAGCGTGACATCATCTCCGCGCTCTGGCCCGCCAGCCGAAGTTCCAACCTCGCCGGGCGTGCCTTCCTGGACCATTTTAGCGCGCCCGGCATGTCGGACCGGGCCGCGGGAATTGTCGAAACGTTAGCCGGATGCTATGCGCAGCTTTGGACGAGAGGGTCTTTAGGCTGTTCTCGCGCAGAGGTTATAGTGAAAAATGGGCTGCTGTCGCAGTAACCACATAGTGACGTCCGCACTTCAGCTGCGCCTCTTGCGGTCTCCAGGCGCAACACGAGCGGAGTGGCTGGCGCGACTCACTTCTCAGCTGAAAACGGACGCCACGGCGACTTCTCCGACATTGCTGAGGGCCTGCTAACTTTCGCGTTCCGAGAGAGGCATATACGTGAGCCTTTCGCGGCGCCGCCGTCAAGCTGAGCCAAATCCTCCCGAATGCTAGATCAAATTGACTGGCTCCCTCCACGCAAGGACAAACACGAAGCTAGTGAGCTGATGCGGGGAAACGGGATTGTGCCAAAGCTCCGGGAGTCGTGCGCCGGTCTTCGGCAGGCGCATTGCCATCAACGGGGGACGCAGCGAAGACGAGATCTCAGCGGCCATCCGTGAGGCTGTGGGCGCCATCGCGTCCACCTGACATCGATCCGGCCAAGCGCTGGCGTACCTGCTCTAAAATCTGTTGTCGTCTGAGGACTTCTAGCTGAGAACCGCCGTCCGATTTCGTAAGAGGCTGAGCGCCCCGACGCGTCGCGGGCGCGACGGATAACCCGCGCCGCAACAACATCAATACGCCGGTTGACCGCGCGTCACGGGTCACCCGGATGCAGACATAAGCGTGGGACATAGCAGCCCTGACTTCGCAGCCGGCAACTTGATAAGTGTGTCGGGCGCGCCACGGTTGCTGGCAAATAGCGCAATGTCACCCCATCGGGTGACGCGACCAGCGTCACCCTCCTCTACCCATTCAACATCGGATAAGCGCCGGCTCACCCGGCAATGTTGAAAGAAGCTAGACATGCCATGCCACAAGCCAGCCGTGACATCACTAAGGCTGATGGCCACAACCGCAAGCAGCACTACATCTCGCAGCCCCGCTCGTCGCGCGGTCGCTTATGATATCGTTCCAATTCTGAATCCGGCTTTCCTATGAAACATATTGTTGCTGGTGCGTTGCTTGTCGGAACCGCCATCGGCAGCGCCCACGCGGCCGATCTGGGCGCTCGGCCCTATACCAGGGGTCCGGCCTACGTTGCTCCGCAGATCTACGACTGGACCGGCTTCTACATCGGTGTCAACGCCGGCATCGGCGTTGGCCGAAATCGGACCGATCACAGTGTTCTGCCGGACGTCACGTTCGGTCACTTCTATTCGCAGCCGCAGGGCTTCGCCGGCGGCGGCCAGCTTGGCTACAACTGGCAGACCAACAGCTCCTTCCTCGGGCTTGGTCCGGTCGTATTCGGCCTGGAGGCCGACATTCAGGGCGGCGACACGCGCGACGGTCGCACCACACTGAATGGCGATGGCTTTGTCACAAACTTCAATCAGCGGATCGACTGGTTCGGAACCGTCCGCGGTCGCGTCGGCATCACGGACGGCCCGGTCCTCAGCTATGTCACCGGCGGCTACGCCTACGGCAACGTCAAGACAACCACAGCACAAGCCGAATTCTTTGGTACTGTTTCGACGGCATCGACCGACCGCCTGCAGAGCGGATATGTCGTCGGCAGCGGTGTCGAGGCCGCGCTGGGGGGTAACTGGACTGGCAAGATCGAGTATTTGTATGTGAACCTCGGCAAAAAGACTGACGCCTTTACGGGAGCGTTCGCCCTTCCGCAAACCGTCACGACCGATGTTCGGGAGAATATCTTCCGGGTTGGCCTGAACTATCGCATCGGCGGTAACAGCGCTTATGTGCCGGTCGCTGCGGCCAACTGGACCGGCCTCTATCTCGGCGGCAATGTTGGTTCCGGCCTTGCCCGCGACCCCAGTGCGCTCACGCGCACGTCGTTGGGGGGCCCTACGACGGATACGTTCAATCTTGCGCCGGACGGGGTCAATGGCGGCTTGCAAGCCGGCTACAATTGGCAGGCCGGCAACATCGTGTTCGGTCTCGAAGCCGACATTCAGGGCTTGAGCCAGCGCGACAACAAGACCTGTGTCTTGGGATGCCTTCCTGACGGGCGGGGGTCGGCCTCCTACGATGCCAGACTGCCCTGGTTTGGCACCGTGCGCGGCCGCATCGGCTATTCAGTCGGATCGACGCTGTTCTACGCCACCGGCGGTTACGCCTACGGCGGCGTCAAGACAGATGTCACCACCATCACTTTTCCGGGGATTGCCGCGACTGAGGGCCTCCGCGAGAACCGCGGCGGCTATGCGGTTGGCGGCGGCATTGAGACCCCTTTCACCTTCCTAGCTCTTTTCGGACCGAACTGGACGACGAAGGCCGAATATCTCTATGTTGATCTTGGTCGCACAACGCAGACATTCACTGACAGCGCTGCGACCTACAGCAATTCGACGAAGGTGACGGAGCACATCTTCCGCAGCGGCATCAACTATCACTTCAATTCGCCGGTGGTTGCGAAATACTGAGCGTATCCAGAGACGTAATATGAAGCTCGGTTTCGTGCAAACTATAACGCTTGAGGCTGATTGAGTAGCGTACGCCACGGCGGAAGCGATACGAAAGGTAACAATTTGAGGCCGGATCGCTTGTTCGCAAGAGATCCTCGCAATGACGGATCTCACATCTGCTGGTATGGCTCGCGCTCAGCGCCGGCGAAGCCCACGACGTTCGACTTGCCGAAATTGCTGTCTCGTCTGGAGCCCGGGTCATTGCTGCTTGCCGACCATGACTATGACGCAAATCGGATCACAGAGCTTGCCATGAAACAAGGCGCGTGGGTCAAGATCACGCCGGAAAGCAATCGCTGCGATCCGATCTGCTTCAACCCGCATCTCTATCGCGTTCGCACCAAGTCGAGCAGTTCTTCAACAGAATCAGCCCTTAGCGGACTCTAGCAGTTCGCGCCCTTGAAGGAAGTGTGCAGCGACGACTTGAGTAAATTCGTGTATGCACCAAAACCGTGTCCGAGGACGATTGACGAAGGGCTTTATATGCATGCTCAACGCGGAACTAGCCTATTGCAAGGAACAACTTCGAGTAGTGCAGGCTAATACTCGATTTGATGCTCACCATGCAGACAATGGATTTGGCGGCCGTTCAAAGAATGAGATATTTGTCGCGGGCCGGCAAGCAGCATCTGCATCACGGGATGCAGCGCATCGATCGCCATGGAGAAGCCGCCGGTCACCCTTGTGTCGCGCAGATCGATATAGCCGACACCCTGCGGTCTCAGTTCCGGCTTACGACCAAGATCGGATAACTGAACGTCGAGCATGAATGTCAGTGCCGCCGTTCTGGCCTTCACCTGCAATCGTGTCGGAAAGCAGAATTTTGCCCGTCACCAGTATATGACAGCAGCCGCTATTAGGACGTTTGCCTTGTGTCTGAGGCAGCCTGGCGACCGAAGCCGACGAATTGCGAGCTGCAATAAAAGGAGACGTCACTTCATAATACCATTTGAGGACGAAGACACTAGGCACTTTACGACTGCCACGTTCCTGGTGCACCATTCTCGTTTCTGAGCCTTATCAGCCATACCGGTCGGAGCTGCTGATGCTTGCCCGTCTTGCTCATCGTGTTTTCGGCACAGTTCTATCCGCCGTTGCTGCATCCAGCGCATTCGCTGAGGCCGGGCCGAAGGTCGAGGTCGTATCCCAGATAGGGCATCCAAACATTATACAATCAGTCGCCCTTTCACCCGACGGCAAGCAAGCTCTCTCAGGCGGCTTGGATAATACGATAAAGCTCTGGGATGTGAGCTCGGGCCGATTGCTTCGAACGTTCGGCGGGCACTCGGACGCGGTGAACTCTGTTGCCTTCTCTCCCGTCGGGGGGAAGGTCCTCTCTGGCAGTTCGGACAAGACACTCAGACTATGGGACGCAAGCACGAGTCAATTGCTTCGGACCTTTGCCGGACACTCGGATTCCGTGAATTCAGTGGCTTTTTCTCCCGACGGCAGCAAGGTTCTCTCAGGCAGCTCCGACAAGACGCTCAAACTGTGGGAAGAAAGCACGGGTCAACTGCTTCGCACCTTCAACGGGCATCCGGGTTCGGTGAACGCGGTCGCCTTCTCTTCCGATGGAAGCAGGCTTCTTTCCGGCGGTGACGACAAGACTCTGAAATTATGGGACGCCCGTTCCGGGCAACTGCTTCGCACCTTGAAGGGACATTCGGATTCGGTCAGCGCGGCCGCTTTCTCCCCAGATGGCGCCAGACTTGCCTCGGGCGGCGTCGATAATTCGCTTAAGGTATGGGACGCGAGCACGGGCCAACTGATCCGCAATCTCGCTGGACATACCAATACTGTGCGTTCAGTTGCCTTTTCGTCCGACGGCGCTCAAGTGCTCTCTAGCAGCAGCGACGGGACACTGAAGCTGTGGGACGTGACGACGGGCAAATCGGTCGGCACATTCAAGGGTTCTGCCAGGCTCACTTCGGCCGCCCTTTCTTCCGACGGCCGGAGCGTGCTCGCGGGCAATGAAGAGAACACTGTCGAGCTATGGGACGTGCCGACTGGGGCGAAGCTGCTGACTTTTGGTACCACCCTGAGTTCGGTGGTCGCGGTCGCCCACTCGCCCGATAGCACGACAATCCTCTCTGGCAGCAATGACAATACCATCAAGGTTTGGGATGCAGCCACAGGGCGGCTGGCGCGGGTCATCAAGGCCTCCGACGCCGTGACGTCGATCGCGTTCTCTCCGGAGGGCCGCAGAGTCGTTTCAGCAAGCGCCGGCTCGGAAGATCCGCCGAGGCCCGACAAGCTTGAGCTTTGGGATGTCGCCTCCGGCAGATTGCTGAATGATTTCGCCGGAGATTTGAGCGCTGTCAGCACGGTCGCGTTTTCTCCGGACGGAAGCAAGTTGCTCACGGCCGGGGCCTATGAGAGCGACACGGCCCTCCAGCTTTGGGATGCGCCCACGGGCACGCTGCTGCGCAGTTTTAAGGCGACGACCGGTGTGTTTGCGGCGGCCTTCTTTCCCGACGGCAAAAGGCTGGTATCCGCCGGGAGCAACGTGTTGCAACTGTGGGATCCGGCCACGGGAAAGTTGTTGCGAACCATCAAGGGCGCGGGCGAATTGTACGCGGTCGCAGTTTCTCCCGATGGCAAAGTGCTGGTCTCGGGCAGCGACAAGGGGCTGCAGTCTTGGGACCCGGCCACAGGCAAGCAAATGCGCACCTGGACATTTGGGAGGGTAGCATCGCTCGGCTTTTCGCCGAATGGAAGCAAGCTCCTGGTGGGCAGCTGGGACAACACGATCAGGGAAGTGGATGTAGCGACGGGAACTGTGTCGCGCGTCCTCACCGGGCATTCGGGCAAGGTCAATTCGGTCGCATTCTCCCGCGATGGCCGTAGCATTGTATCGGGCAGCGACGATGGCACCGTACGGCTTTGGTCGGGCTCGGCCGGAACAGACGCGGTCGGCGTGCTTGCAATGCAAGACGGAAACCGACTTGCCCTGACCTCCTCCGGCTTTTTCGACTTCGACGGGGACTCGAGAAAATTCGTACACCTCGTCCGCGGCTTTGATGTCATATCTCTGGAACAGGTTCACCAGTCGCTCTTCAGCCCGGACCTCGTGCGCGAGGCACTGACGGGTGATCAGAATGGGGAAGTCAAGCGGGCCGCAGGGGTCGTCGACCTTGAAAAGGTGGTCGAGAGCGGGCCTGCTCCCGACGTGGAGATCACGTGGCCGATACGTGGAACGACATCCGAAGCAGATATCGTCAACGTCTCAGCCCAGATCAGGGATCGCGGCAAGGGCATCGGCCGCGTCGAGTGGCGCGTCAATGGTATTACCGCCGGCGTTTGTCACACGGCCTGCCTCGATCAAAAGGGCGAAGCGCATCGGCAGCTGGCACTTGATCCAGGCGAGAACACGATCGAGGTGGTTGCCTACAATGCGAAGGACATTCTTGCGTCGTCTGCAGTGCGAACGGCCGTCATCTTTGCGGCCCCGCCCGATATGAAACCGGCGAAACTGCATGTGCTCGCCATTGGCATCAATGACTACGTGGATCAGGGTGCGATCCTTTCTGGAGAAACCGCAAGACGATATTTTCCGAAGCTAGGGCTTGCGGTTGGTGACGCGAAGGCCGTTGCGGCGGAATTCAAAAAGATGGGAGAGGGCCTATATAGCGACGTGAGGGTTCGCACCGTCCTGGATGAGGAAGCCACGGTCGCCAATCTCGACGCCGTCGTGACCGACTTCGCGAAGGGCATCTCTCCGCGGGACACGTTCATTCTGTTCGCTGCCGCCCATGGCATCACAAACGAAGGCCGGTTCTATCTCATCCCGCAGGACTATCAGGGTGGACCCGATCCCGAGGCGCTGAAGACGCGTACTATCGATCAGCTCAAGCTACAAGACTGGATCGCAAACCGGATCAAGGCCAAGAAGGCGCTCATATTGCTCGATACCTGCGAGTCGGGCGCTCTTACCAGCGGTTATCTGCGCTCGCGCGTCGATGGACCGGCATCGGATGCGAGCATTGGTCGGCTCCACGAAGCCACAGGCCGCCCGGTCCTGACTGCGGCTGCGCAAGGGCAGGAAGCGGCTGAAGTTGGGGGCATCGACCATGGCCTGTTTACAGCGGGTCTCCTCGACGGCCTGCGTCACGCCCAGACAAATCGTGATGGTGTGCTCATGCTGTCCTCGCTGGCAGCACATGTGCACGATATAGTGTCGAAGCTGGTCAAGGACCTCAACGAAAGGGAGACGGTGCTGAGGCGTGGGCCCGCAGGCGGCGAACAGTCCGTGCGGTTCGGCAGCCGGGGAGAGGATTTTGCAATCGTTCGCAGGCCGCAATAACTGGTGCAGGCTCAGCTTTTGGATCATGGATATTGGCACCCGTGATCCGTCCGCCGCAGACGACCTTCTCGTCACTCCCGTTCCGCACTGGCCAAGATAGACGCTTCAGCGCGGTGCGGTGGAGCGAGACTTTTGTTCCAGTCCGCAGCCAATCCCGTCTCGCGGTTTTATTTGCACGGACGGTACTTTTTGCTCCGTCGGGCAAACAATGATTCCGTCTGAGCTACGTAGGATAATAGGAACGCCAGTCGATCGGAGACCTGAGGATGCATCGCCGGCGGCTTGCGGTGGAGCTTAAGGCCAGAACAGGGATAGACCGCCGTGCGTCGATTGCTCAGCTCAAGCAGGATATCGCAGCCGTCGAAGCGGGCCTGCATAGGCTGTCGGGCCCATTATCCGGATAGCGATCGCCGCAGTCCGGAAACATTCGCCCCGCCGAGTCTTGCGGCTCGACGGGGCTGAAGGTGGATGGAGCGAGGCGGCGATGCGACGCCGGTGTCGCCCCAAGGACCTGCGTCCCATGATGCTTGGGGAATATTTTCCCGCAAGGCAATATGTTGGGCAATCGCCTTTATGTTGTAAGTGGCCCGTGGCTCCAGCTTTGAATCACGGGACATTGGACTTGCGCCGATACCTGATGCGATAGAACTGGGCTCCTCCGCCCTTGCGTCGCACACCGATGCTTATCGCCTGCATCTCGCGATCGATGCGACCTGCATCCCATAGACGGTCCAGCGCTTTAACGACGTCAAGCGTTCCTCCGTCCGACGGACGTTGGATCTGGGCGGCCGTCTGCCCCCCTTTTGACCTGCTAGCTTTCCGTCGAGTGAACTATTTGGACCTTTGCCCATCCCTGACGAAGTCCTCTCAGGTCTTGCGCGCCGTCCACGTCCCGCTACATTTTGCTGCGCCGGAATAACCGCTCCATGACCCCGAGCCGCGGGTCGGCTCCAACCGTCCGGCGCCACTGGCATATTTGTCCTGCACCGCGACAGAGGCGCGTGCTGCGCCGCTTCGCGAAACCCGCCCGTGAAACTTGACTAAGTTTGGATGAGATATATTGCCATTGAGAATGTTCACATCGAAATCATACTTGGCATCGCAAGTCCCGGACCGTGTCTCAAACGTCAAATGCCACGCTCCATCGAATGCACCGATCGGGTAGGAGCGCGCTTCTGCTGGCGGGGATATAATCGCGGCTAGACATCCTGCTGCTATCCAGACGAAAGGTCGCCGCATTGCAGATCCTCGATGGTCAAATCCAGCTCTACAAATTAGGAAAGGAAGGAACTGTTTCAAGTGTCGATTCGCAATCGCTCGAACCAAGCCGATGCCTCCGAGCGCCGCAGATTTCGCAACCATGTGGGCGCGTCGTCCGCTTTTGATGCTGGCTTGACAATGGCAAGCTTGTCGATCTTCTGAATATCAACCAAGTCGGCCAGACACCGCGGATGGTCAGAGCGCGGCTCGACGAAGCAAGGCTGGAGATGCAAGGCAACTCCTTGAAATAGTGGACGAACAAGCCAGGACGAGCACGCCCGGCAGTATGTTAACGCCGCATTCTTGGCTCGAAGATGGGCGAGCGCTACTTTCGCATTTGGGACGATCACCCCTCATTGGTGTTGACAGGCGGAAACATCGCGAACAGGCGCGCCAACTCAACTTGCGAATGGGTGCCGGTCTTTTCGAAGCAGTGGCGCAGATGAGTCTTGATCGTCGCCGACGTCACGCCGAGCACGGCCGGCATCTGCGCGCCGGCAACGCCGCTCGCAAGCAACGAGGCCACGCGCGCTTCTGCGCTCGTGAGGCCATAGACTGCCTGCATGGCTGAGGCTGTCGCGCGCGACTTCGCCGCGGGATCGACGATCACGACCAGCACACGGGCCGGGGCCACGAGGTCCCAAAACTCAAAGGATGACCGTGGCAGCGGCACTGCCAAGACGAGCAAAGGAGCGGCGCCCGAGAGGCGCTTGATGCGCACCGGGCGGGAAAGCGATGTGCTGAGACCGGAGGCGACGCCGAGAGCTTCCTTCAGCGTTCGCGACAGCACCTGCCGTTCGTCGGTCGATGCGGAGACGAGCTGAAGGGGGCCGCCCGAATCGTAGGCGATGCCGTCCGATTGACGCAGCAGTGCTTCGGCTGCGCTGTTGGTCTGCGTGATGCGGCCGTGGCGATCAAGTAGGATCGCGGCGTTCGGCATCAGATCCAGCATGGCGGACAAAACTTGCTGCCCATCCCCCCGCCCGCCGAGCAGAAGCGACGCATCGAGGGCTCGGCAGAGATGCGGGCTGAGCCGATCGAGCAGGCGGACACGTTGATCCGCCTCGTCCGTGCCGCGCTCCGAGAGGCAAAACCCGAAGCCACCGACGCTGCCGTCGACTGCGAAGCCCCGGTAGTTGATGTCGAGGATGTCAGCATGCCCCCAGGGGGCGAGCACGTCGGCATAGAACGCAGTCTTCTGAATCGAGCCGGGCTCCACGAGGGAGTTTGCGCTGACGGCCTTTCCAAACGGAACTGTCGTGATGGCCACTGTCCAGGGATTCCAGGCGTAGTGCTCTCGGAAGATCGCGGATGGTTCGTCCGGCAAGCGGCCGAGGATCTGGGTCGGAGCCTGCTTGCTTCCATGCGGAGGAACATAGGCCAGCATACCTCCGAGAGCGCCGAGATGGTCGGCCACACCGACGAGCACGTCGTCCCAGCGCTCGGGGTCGGCCACCGCGCCGTAGATCAGATCGAGTAGTTTGGCTTCCAAGGATTGATGCTCCCGACGAGTGAGCTCAGCCCCGACTGTAACGCAATCAGGTGACAGGTCGTGCTCAAATTTCCGTCGCGCCCACTTCGGACAGCGACGTGGGTTCCATGACGCGATTGTCGGACCACCCTGGGCACGTTCAGCTCAAGTACTGGATCCTACCAAGAGTAGCGCACAGCGCCCTTGCCGGCATAGCTGCGAACAATATCCGCAAACTCGCCCTCGAACGTCGCCGCGGCCGACCAGCCGTTCGTCAATCGCACTTCGGCCGATGCGCTCGTCAGCGCGGAGTTGTGCGGCTGAGCGGCACCGTTGACGACGAAGCTTGCGCCCGGCAGCGCCTGGAATGTTGCAGCGGCCGAGCGATCCGCGTTGAAATCATGCGCCCAGGCGAGCCGGCCGCGCAATGTCAGCATCGCGTTGGACAGGGCGAAGGATTTATCGCTGCGCACGCCGAGCTCACTCCGCCTGTCGGTGACGCTCTTCGCGCCGTAAGCGAGTGCAAATGCCGGCGTTCCCACCAGGGCCGATTCCGCATAGGCTGGCAGATCGAAGGTGGTGAACTGGCTTGCGGCATAAGGCGTGAGGCCAAGGCCGCCCAGCCAAGGTGTCGCGAAGCGGTAGCCGCCTTCGATGCGGCCGGAATAGGCATTGGCATTGAACGCGGCATGCAAGCGGTCGACGCCGGCGATGGTCACGGTGCGATCGGTGGTGATGTCCTGAAAGCCGTAGGCCAGCGCCGCCGAGACATAGGCGGGGCCGGATTTGTGGCGCACGAAGGCGCCGGCCTGGAACAGGTCGGATCGGCCGTAGCCGCTGCCGTCGACAGAGAAGCTCGTCCCGCCGCCGGCGAGCGCGAAGCCCGCGACAGTATCCGGAGAAAAGCGATAGTCGGCGCCGACCGCGACGCCGGCAAGGCTGCTTGTCGTGTTGTTGCTGCCGAGCGCCGTGTTTCCGTCCGAGGCTTGCGAGCCGCCGAACCCGGCCGCCCATACGCTCCAGCGTGGATCGTAGACCTTCGCGAGAGGTGCCTTCGCAAACATCGTGGCATAGGCATCGCGTTCCGGCCGGGATGTCCCGCGGCGCGCATGGTCGGCCGCAAAGGATGACGCGCCGGACGATGTCACGGTGTCGCCGCGGCTGGCGACGAAGGGATCGGTCAGGACGCCCATGAACTGGCTCATGGCGTTGAACGTCGTCTGCTGGCTGCCGGCGGCGGTCTCGCCCGATGCCTGACTGAGGCCGGCAGGGGTCAAGGCCGCGTAAATGCTGGAAATGCCGCCGTTCGCAATGAAGGCATTGGTCAGCGCGTTGCCGACGTTCTGCTGATTGGTATTGAGGCCGCCGGGAATTGCGAAGTGGAGGACGAGGTCGAGATAGATGTCGTGGTTGTTGGCGTCGTAGCTCAGGCTGGTGCTGAAATTGGAGGACAGGTTGGTGTTGAGCGCGCCGAAGCTGCCATTGATGCCACCCGCGGCGCTGAGGATCGTGTATTGCCGGCTGACGTAGCTTCCCGGTGAGAAAACGGCCTGCACGGTGGCGCCACCGAGCGTGGCCGCGCCAGCGACGATGGTGCGATCGGCGGAGGTGGGGGAGAGTTCGATCAGGTAGGTCGAGGCCGCCGTAAACGAGAGGCTGCCCGTCACGTTCAGCGTTCCGATCGACTGACCGGGCGCGAGCGTGCCGCCGTTGACCGCGACGTTGCCGACAGTGCCTGTGCCGCCCAGCACGCCGCTCGAGTTGACGGTGACGCCGCTTGCCGACGTGATATCGCCGCTGACCAGCAGCGTGCCGCCATCGATCTGGACCGGGCCCGCGAAGGTGCTCGTGCCGGTCAGGGTCCAGACCGACTGGTTGGCCTTGAGGAACGTGCCGAAACCGCGATATTGTCCGGTCGGACTGAGCTGCGAGATGTCGAAGGTCGCCGCGCCGCTGCCGCCGAGCTCGAAGGTGTCGTTGCCGGTGCCGACGACGGCTCCCGAAATGCTCGATCCCGGCGCAATCGTCAGCTTGTTGCCGGTGCCGTCGAACAGGATCGCGTCGATCAACGTCGCGCTGATGCTGCCGGCATTGTAGACCGTCATGCCGCCTGCCCCCGGGTTCGCGAGGATGCCGTAGCCAAAGCCGCCGATGGTGCCGCTGTTGTAGATCGCGCTGTCTGCACCGACCCTTATGGCAGCCTGGCCACTGCTGGTAACGACACCGCCGGCGAAGTTATTGATGATCGAGTTAGCACCGACGCCGATGGCGGCCTGGACGAACGAACCCACGCCGGAGATGGTCCCGTAGTTGTTGACGAGCCCGGCCTGGTTGACGGTCACGCCGTATGCGGCTCCAGAAATGGTGCCTCCGGCACGGTTCGTGATGGTGCTGGCAGCAAATCCGAAGGCGCCACTTGCGCTCGTGCCCGCGACGGATCCGGAATTGTCGAGCACCAACGTGAAGCCCGACACGCCGTACACATTGCCGGTGATCGTCGCTCCCGCATTGTTGGTTACGGTCGTGAGTGCCAATCCGTCGATCCCGAATCCGTTCCCGTGGATGGTTCCCGAGTTCGTCACCGAAAGCGGATCGGTGCCCCCCGTCGAGATGCCGGATTGGTCGCCTGTGATCGTGCCACCGGCCTTGTTGATGACGGTTCCCTGGCCGAAATAGATGCCGCGCGCGTTGGCGGCCGTGCCGCTGACGGTTGCTCCGCTTTCGACCGTGACGACTGCATTCTCCGCACCGGTTCCATAGCCATTGGCGCCTGCACTCGTACCCGGAGCGCCGCCGCCCTGGTTGATTGTCGTTCCGGTGCAGGTTGCGATCAGGTTCGGCTGGCCGGCCGCCTGCGGCGTGCAGTCCGCCCACGCCGACTGGCTTGCCAATAACGTTGCTGAGAAGATCAGCGAGCTTGCGAGATATCGTGCGAGGAAGCGATTGCGCACGCCATGACGGTGGGAGTCGGCGCCATAGTTCCCGCAACTTGATCGTGGCATTGCGCATTCCAATCTTCATTCCCGTCCCGCGCGGGCGTCTTGACTCGCATCGCGCGGGATCGCCTAACCAGATACCGAACAGCGGCATTGATCGCGTCCCCCACCCGGGTGAGACCGCAACGCATTCTCGGCGGCCGTGGCGTGGAGAGCACACCGAACTTTGGGATCAACTCTTTGCTCAAAATGAGGGCACGCTGCATACTCACCATGCCAATTTCGGACTGTGGTTGCCCCACCTAGCGAACGAGAGTGGTGGCGCGACATAGGCTGGTTAGATATGTCCGTCGGTGATCCACAGCGAAACCAGGTGTTTCGCAACGGTGCATAGGACGAATTTTTAAGAAAGGTCACCAGCTGCATTCTCTTCGCGTTGAAGCGCATGCAGGAAATCGGCGAACCGCTGCGCATGGGATGCCGCTGTGAAGATTAGCCAGCCGCGCTCCTCACCATATCCTATTCTGGCAATGCGAATTTCCTGTTGCGCCGTCGGGTGCGTGTCTCTATTTGCGCTCGGTGCACGCGGCCGGTGGACGCTCCTACTCCTGGAGCGGCCTGATCGTCGCCGTCCTCACGGGTCTACTAAGCTGGTTTGGTCAGCATGGATGGCGATGGCTTCTCTGACGCCATACCCATGTCTGCGCGAAGGATCGTGACCCGAAGAGCGGAGACCCTGCGGCTCCGCGACACTCCGCATGCGGATGCGTAGAGCCCGACCGGCATGGCCGGGCGCGCCGTAACCTGCGAAGCAGCAGCTGATCACTCGAGCTCAAGCGCTCAACCGAGCCTCAGCTCCTTGCAGTTGTTCGAGGGAGAGAACTCGGGCGGTACGCGCTCCTTGCTCCAGATCTTGTTGCCAGCCCTGCGAGGGCTTAATCGGCACTGCTCATTCCTCTCTTCAAAGTACCGATCGATCGCCGCCTTCGCTTCGTCTGGTGACTGATAGTTGCTGTTGTGAATAATGGCGCGGTCCATGCCGCTGAATACGGATTCAATGACATTGAGGAATTGCGCTCGCGCGCGTAGCGGCGCGATCACGACTGTCGGCCCAACGATACGGCTGTTGTGGTCTACGACCGTTCGGTTCAGCTCCTTCGAGACGTGCGAGGAGGCGGCATCCCAGGAGAGATAGATGCATCGGCGGTCCTGATATTGCTCGAGGAGCACCATCATCATGTGGATCATCTCTGCCGTGTTCTTCTTCTCGCAGTAGAAATGCGTGAGCTGATTGGATGAGAGCTCAATTGCCGCTGTGAGGGTGGCCGAACCTCGCGACTTTTGCCATTGCTGGACGAGTGGCCGTTCGCCCGGAGCGGTGAGCGAGCGGCCCGGCTGGTGCTTGACGGCAAACGGGCCGAATTCATCGATCGAAAAAAACGCCTCGTCGGGGGCAAGGTTCTCAATATCGACTTTATACGGTCGAGTTTCTGCGAGAATCCGGATTGTTCGACGTCAAGACGATGCGGGCCTTTCGCCACCGGTATCCAGACGACTTTATGATCTTGCGGACAACATCCTCGCCGGCAGACTGCCCCCTTTGCGCAAGGACGCGGCTGAGATCCGCGACCTTCCATGTGGCGCGGTTGATCCCGAAGAGTTCTTCTCCGAGGGACAAAAGGGTTCGTCGGCGATGCTGCACAAGCGCAACCCGGTGCTGTCGGAAAACCTCACCGTCTCTCGCGCATGGTGCGGGCCTATGTGACGCCGCCCACCGCCACCAATGTTAGCTCCGGGTAGTGCCGCCGTCGCAAAACTACCAGGGCACATTCTTCAGCTTCTGCGCCAAAAAGTCGGAGAACACCCTGACCTTGGGCGCGAGATGCTTGCTGCTGCTGTACGCAACATAGACGCCAGCTTCCGGCACGCTGGTCCAGTCCGGCAGGAGCAGGACGAGACCGCCCTTCTGGATGCTGTCATGGCAGAGATAGCTGGCGACCAATCCGATGCCGCGGTCACGCAACGCCGTTTCGTAGATCGCTTCCGAGTTGTCCGACCTGAATTCACCGGATACCTTGACCTCCTCGATCCGGTTGTCAAGCTTGAAGCGCCAGATGCTGCCCGATGCAGAATAATGGCTGAAGCTCAGACAATGATGGGACGCCAGATCGGCCGGCTCGCGGGGCACGCCGTGCCGCTCGAGATAGGCCGGAGACGCAACGACGAACCTGCGGTTGTCGGCAATCTTGCGAGCGATCAAGGTCGAATCCGGCAGGCTTCCAGTCCGCACGACGGCATCGTAGGACTCCTCGATGAGATCGACAAAGCGATCCGTGTAGTTCGCCTCCACTCTGACTTTCGGATAGGCGTCGAGAAATTCGCTGATGATCTCGGACAGTTTGAGCCGGCCGAAGGCGACCGGAAAGCTCACACGCAACAGGCCGCTTGGTTCCGAATTCAACGATGCGATCATCGCATCCGCGTCGGCAAGATGATTGAAGATCTGCACGCATTGCGCGTGATAAAGTCGCCCGGCCTCCGTGAGCGCTACGCGTCTCGTCGTTCTTTCGAACAGGCGCAGTCCCAACGCGTCTTCAAGGCGCGATACTTTGCGGCTGATCGTCGAAGGCGACGTCCCGATGACGTTTGCCGCTGCGATGAAACTGAGATGCTCCGCGACGGAGACAAACGACGCGATCAAATTGAGCCGGTCAACGTCGATCGAAGACCGGGCATTCGAGCCAACATTCCGCATGGCCACCTCTTATTGTGCGGCCCTCCCATTGTTTCCTTCCTAACCATTGGATTAAGCAAGTCGTGTGCCATGGCTCCAGAGGCGGCAAATTTGTCGCTTTGCGATCGGGAGCGCCTCGATTTGCCGATGCATTGATCGCCACTGCTGGAATTGTACACAATCGGCCACTACCGCGCGAAATGCGCAACGGTTGCGACGCCTTGTATTCAACATACTGAGCAAGGAAGAGGCGTCTTCAGCGGCGCGGAAGCCTCAAATCAATCCGAGCTAGGTCGCGACATAAACGCGCGCCAGCGACCCCTCGAAACCCTCCGCATTGGTGGAATGGTCCCTCACCCGGCTCTGGCTGATCGTCAACCATGACGGCATCGCGATCGGGAAGTTTGGAACGTCACGCATGACGATCTCCTGGATCTGCTTCCATTTCGCGATGCGATCGGCGTGGTCCAGCGATACCGCCGCAGCTTCCAGCAGCGCATCGACGTCTGGATTGCTGTAGGCCGTTCCGTTCGAGAACGGCACACCCTTGATCAGGTTCTTCGACCAGTACAGTCGCTGCACGCCGACTTGCGGATCGAACAGATTGCTGATCGACGCGAGATGCAGCGCAAAGGCTCGCTCAGTGTAGACACGCTTGACCAAGGTGCCCATGTCCTGGCCGCGTAATTCGACTCCAATTCCCGCTCGGCTCATCGACGCCCGGAGGAACTCGGCGAGCACCCGCTGCTCTTCGGTCGTGTAGTCCAGAGTGAGACTGAAACGCATCGCGCTGCCCTTGCGCAGATAGCCCGCCTCATCCAGCAATTTGGCCGAGGCGGCGACATCGAACGGATAGGGCGACGGCTTGTCGTAGTGAAAATCCTTGTGATAGGGCACAACCGGCGCGGCCGAAGGGACGGCGTTCCCGAAAAACACGACCTTGCAGATGGTCTCGCGGTTGATGCAGTGGGCGATGGCCTGCCGTACCTTGAGGTTCTTCAGATAGTCATTCTCAAGATTGGCCTCGAGGACGATGATGTTGGGCGGATCATAGGCATAACCCCTTTCCTCGATGGTAATTTTCGGGTTCTTGGTCAGCCGCTCGACGTCGCGATAGGGTACCGGCGTCCGATAGCCAAGATCGACGTCGCCAACCTCGTAGGCGACCGTGCGCGCCGCAGGATCGGGAATGAAGCGCGCCACCAGCCGATCGATATTGGGTAGAGATTTGTTCCAGTAGTCCGGATTGCGGTCCCAGATCACGTGACTGCCGCGGACCCATTCCTTGAAGACGTAAGGGCCGGTTCCGATCGGCGCGGTGTTGTTGACGTGGACCAGAGGATCCGCATCGCCATAGCGATGTTTCGGCACGATCGGCGACTCCGCCGATGACATCGCCGCCAGCAGATACGGCGTCGGCTTTTCCAGCCGCAGGACCAGGGTATACTTGTCGGGCGTCTCAATCGCCTTGACCTGGGCAAAGGTCGTCCGGCCACGCGGATGCAATTTCTTCAGCACAGAGATCGAGAAGGCTGCGTCCTCGGATGTGAACTCCTCGCCGTCGTGCCACTTCACACCCTCGCGCAACTTGAACGTAAAGGTGAGGCCGTCGGGAGCGACCTCCCAGGCCGTCGCCAGCAAGGGCTGCGGGTTCATGTCATGGTCGAACTCCAGCAATCCCTCCGTCACCTTGGCGCTGAACACCAGGCTCGAGGAGTTCACGAACGACAGCAGGGCCGGCGGCTCTCCGGCCTGGACCAGTGTCAGCACACCGCCTTTCTGCGGACCCGCGGCCGCAGCTTGCGGATCGATTGCTGCGGCGATCCCCAGCGCTGGTAGCGAACACAAGCCTGCGAGAACCGAACGCCGATCGGGATTCATGTCAGCCACTCCTACAGTTCCTCGTTTGCCAAGCCAAACCGGCAAACCCGCTATTCCGCGGCGGCAAGTCCAAAGCCGTACAGATCGCGCGCGGTCTCGGGTGAGATCAGCTCATTGGCGAGATCGGCCTCGACCATCGCACGGTCCCGCGTCGCGGGATCGCCGATGCCGCCGCCGCCGGGCGACAGGATGATCACGCGATCTCCGGCGGGGATCAGGTGTTGGCCCTTGCCGGCGAGCTTCTTGCCGGACCTCAGGCTGATCACGCCCGCGGCCCCGTATCCCCCACCGCCAACACCACGAGCGGGATGATCGACGCGTTCATACGTGGTGTTGTAGAGAAACGCTTCGTTGATACCGTTTTCCATCTCGATGTGCTGGCCAAGGCCGCCGCGCATACGGCCAGCGCCGCCGGAGTCCTGGCGATATTCCTTGCGCCAGACGATGACCGTCGACATCGACTCGAAGATCTCGATCGAGCCGCCGCGTACGCCGCTCGGAAATCCGGTTGCTGACATGCCGTCGCGGAACGGTAGCGCGCCCATGCCGCCGGTGGTCGTGACCTGGACCTGAAAGCGATCGTTCAGCTTCGGCGGACTGGTCCTCGGACCGAGGATCGTGATGCCCCACAGGGCGCAAGTACTCTCTGCAGGTACGCGATCCGGGATCGCCTGCCGCAGGCAGCCGAAGACCAAATCCGGCAGCATCAAGCCGACCTGGCTGCGTGAAATCACCGCCGCCGGCTTGATGGCGTTGAGAATGCAGCCTTCCGGCGCGAACACGGTGCGCGGCTCCAGCGAGCCGGCATTGTTGGGAATATCGCGGGCGATGATGCAGCCGAGCGCATAAGACGTGTAAGCCAGCGTGTAGCAATACGGCACGTTGAAATTGTGCCGCGTCATCTTGACGGAGCCGCTATAGTCGACGTGGATGTTGTCCTCGGAGATCGTCAGCGCCGCCTTCAGTTCGATCGGCTCGCTCTGTCCATCCAGGAAGAGCGTAGCGTGCCATGTGCCCTTGGGAAGCTTGGCGATCTGCGCGCGCACCGCGGTGCGCGAGGCATCAATGATGTGGTCAGCGACCTCGTCAAGCTCGTCGAGCCCGAATTCGTCCATCATCTCCAGCAGACGGACGCAGCCGACATCGTTGCAGTTCATCAGCGAATAGACGTCGCCGATCGTCTCCACCGGCTGGCGCGTGTTGGCGCGGATCACCGCCATCAGCGTTTCATCGAGGACGCCGCCATTGACGATCTTGAGGATCGGCAGGTACAGCCCTTCCATGAAGACATCGGTCGAACTGACCCGGTCGATCAGCCCGCCGATGTCCATCACGTGGCTGTTGCAGGCGAGGAAGCCGACCAGCTCGTCGCCGCGGAAACAGGGCGTGGTCAGCGAGATGTCGTTGGTGTGGCCGGTCCCCATCCAGGGGTCGTTGTGGATGAAGACATCGCCCGGCTGCATGGTGGCGATCGGATAATGGTCGATCACATGACCGACCGCCAATGCCATCGAGTTGATGTGGCCGGGCGTTCCGGTCACGGCCTGCGCCAACATCCGGCCTCTTGCATCAAACACACCGGCGGCAAGGTCGCCGGATTCACGAACGATGGTGCTAAACGCCGTCCGTTGCAGCGTCTGCGCCTGCTCCTCGACGACCGCGATCAGGCGGCTCCACATGATCTGCTTGTCGATAAGGCTCGAAGACACCGCTTTATCCATGCTGATATTCCCGAAGAGGTTTCGTTCGCGGCGCTTCGGATGGCTGTATCTTCAGGCCATAGACGTCATGCGCCGCTTGCGCCGAGATCAGGCCGTTTCTCAGGTCTGCCTCGACACGGTCCCGGTCACGATGCCTGGGATCGCCGATGCCGCCGCCACCGGGCGACATGATCAGGACCCGCTCGCCGGCGGGGATGAGATGGCGGCCCTTGCCCGGCAGCTTGGCGCCGGATTTCAGGCCGACATAGCCGGCCGCGCCGTTCAGGCCTTCATCAAAACCGCGCGGCGAGAATTTTATCCGCTCGAAGGCGCCGTTGAAGAAGAACGGCTCGTCGAGGCCATTTTCCATTTCGATGTGCTGGCCAAGGCCGCCGCGCATGCGGCCGGCGCCACCGGAGTCCTGGCGGTATTCCTTGCGCCAGACGATGACGGTCGACATCGACTCGAAAATCTCGATCGGGCCGCCGCGCACCCCGCTCGGAAATCCCGTCGCCGACAGGCCGTCGCGGAACGGCAGCGCCCCCATTCCGCCGGTGGTGACGACACCGACCATGAATTCTTCACCGAAGCGCGGCGGGCTCGATTTCGGACCGCTTGCGCCGATATTCCACAGCACACCGGAGCCTTCCGCAGGCACACGCTCCGGGATCGCCTGGCGAAGACAGCCGAACACGAGGTCCGGCAACATCAGGCCGATGAGATGCCGGGCGACCACCGCAGCCGGCTTGAGCGCATTGACGATCGAGCCTTCCGGAGCTGCAACGGTGCGCGGCTCGAGCGAGCCCGCGTTGTTGGGAATATCGCGGGCGATGATACAGCCGAGCGCATAGGAGGTGTAGGCCAGCGTATAGCAGTAGGGCACATTGAAATTGTGCCGCGTCATCGCCGCCGATCCGGCGTAGTCGACGTGGATATTGCCCTCCGAGACGGTCAGCGTCGCCATGAGCTCGATCGGTTCGGACTGACCGTCGATCATCAGCGACGACCGCCAGGTTCCTCTTGGCAGTTTGGCGATCTCGGCCTTGACCGCGTCGCGCGAGGTATCGATGATGTGGTCGGCGAGTTCGTCGAGCTCGTCGATTCCGAACTCGTCCATCATCTCCAGAAGACGGACGCAGCCGACATCGTTGCAATTCATCAGCGAGTAGACGTCGCCGACCGTCTCGACCGGCTGACGGGTGTTGGCCCGGATCACCGCCATCAGCGTTTCGTCGAGAACGCCGCCGTCGACGATCTTGAGGATTGGCAGGTACAGCCCCTCCATGAAGACGTCGGTCGACGATGACATGTCGCGCAGCCCGCCGACATCCATCAAATGGCTGTTGCAGGCGAGAAACCCGACCAGCTCGCCGTCGCGAAAGCAGGGCGTCGTTAGCGAGAAGTCGTTGGTATGTCCCGTTCCCAGCCACGGGTCATTGTGGATGAAGACGTCGCCCGGCTGCATCGTCGGGATCGGGTAGTGATCGATCACATGACCGACGGCCAGTGCCATCGAATTGATATGGCCGGGCGTGCCCGTCACGGCCTGCGCCAGCATCCGGCCGCTTGCATCGAACACACCGGCGGCGAGGTCGCCGGACTCGCGAACAATGGTGCTGAAAGCGGTCCTCTGGAGCGTCTGCGCCTGCTCCTCGACGACCGCGATCAGGCGGCTCCACATGATCTGCTTGTCGATGAGATTGAGACGCGCTTTGCTCATAGCGGCATCCCCTTGCGCTCCATCACGATCGCACCGAGCCCGTCGATCCAGGCATCGAAGCTCTCCGTGATGTATGTCGAAGTCTCCTCTTCCGCGATAATCGCCGGTCCCGACAGGCGGGCACCGACCGCAAGCTTTTCGCGACGATAGCGCGAGACGTCGATCGTCTTGCCGGCCTTGCCGTCGAAAATCCGAATGCTTTCGCCGGGCGCAGCCACCGGATGTTGATCGACGTCCTGGATCTGCTCGGGCAGATTCGAAACGGTCGAAACGTTGACCGACCAGGCCATGATCTCGATCGCCGCCGCCGGAATCGAGCGGCGGAAGAGCTTCTCGTAGTCGGCCTCGTACCGCTCGCGCAACGCGGGCGTGTCGGTTGGCAGGAGATCGCGAACCGGCAGTTCGACAGCAATCTCGTGCCCCTGGCCGACATAACGCATGAACGCGACGCGGCGCTCCACCACCGGCTCGCCCTGCGCCGCCGGCTCCACCCATGCACGGATGTCGCGCGACATGCCGCGCAGGAGTTCGGTCGCAGCCGCGGCGTCGAAGCCTTCCAGCCTCATGTATTTGGTCTTGACCATCTCGTAGGAAATCGGCGCAGCCAGGAAGCCGACGGCGGAACCGACGCCCGCGTTGGGCGGAACGATGACACGATCGGCTCCGATTTTCTCCGCAACCCGCGCCACATGCAGCGGCGCGGCGCCGCCGAACGCAATCACCGTGTGACTGCTGGCCACGGCGCCCCGCTCGACGGTATGGACGCGCGCCGCGCTGGCCATGTTCTCGCACACCATTTCGTAGACCGCATAGGCGGCCATCTCGGCCCCGAGCCCGAGTGGATCACCGATGACTTTCTTGAGGGCCGACTTCGCCAGGTCGGGATGAAGCTTGATGGTGCCGCCGGCAAAGCTCACGGGATCAATCAGGCCCAACGCGACGTCGGCATCGGTCACGGCGGGATCGGACCCGCCACCATTGTAGCAAACCGGCCCAGGCACGGAGGACGCACTCTCTGGGCCGACCGTCACCCGCTTCAGTGAATCGAGCCGTGCCAACGATCCGCCGCCAGCGCCGATTTCGACCATCTCAATCACGGGGATGCGAACCGGCAGGCCGCTGCCTTTCAGGAACCGAGCCGCCCGGTCGACCTCGAACACCCGCGCCGTTTCGGAACGGAAGTCCTCGATCAGGCTGACCTTGGCCGTGGTGCCGCCCATGTCGAACGCCAGCACCTTGCGCTCGCCGAGCCGCGCTGCGATCTGCGCTGCGAACACCGCGCCGCCAGCCGGGCCGGACTCAACCAACCGCACCGGGAATTTTCGCGCCGTTTCGACCGAAGTGAGGCCGCCGCCGGACGTCATCAGGCACAGCGCGCCGCGAAAACCCATCGCGTTGAGCTTGTCCTGCATGCGCGCCAGATAGCCGTCCATCAGTGGCTGCACGTAGGCGTTCGTGGCCGCGGTCGATGTCCGCTCGAATTCCCGGACCTCGGGACAGACCTCCGACGACAGCGTGATGTAGAGATCCGGCATTTCCGAGCGCAGCAGATCCGCCGCCGCCCGTTCGTGGTCCGAATTTGCATAGGAGTGCATGAAAACGATCGCGACGCTCTCGACCTTCTCCGCCTTCAACTGCTGCGCGACGTTCCGGACATCCGCGTCGTTCAGAACAAGACGGACGCCGCCACGTGCATCCATTCGCTCGCGCACCGCAAACCGCAGCGGGCGCTCGACCAGCGGCTTCGGCCGCACCAGTGCCAGTTCGTACTGGTCGTAGCGGCTTTCAGTACCGATCTCGAGCACATCGCGAAATCCGTCGGTGACGAGAAGCGCGACCTTGGCGCCACGCCTCTCGATGATGGCATTGGTCGCCAAGGTCGTTCCGTGGACAAAAATGTCGACGTCAGCGATGGCTTGCTCGGCGCGCGCCAGAATTTCGCTCACACCGCGCAGGACGCCCTCTTCCGGCGACGCCGGCGTCGTCAGAACCTTTCCGGTCCAGCGCCGCAACCCGTATTCGAGCACGACGTCCGTGAACGTGCCGCCAACGTCGGCAGACAGCTTGAGTTTCGGCGCACCCATCAATCTCGGTCCTCTATCGTTGCCGCGCGCGACGAGAGGCCGATCACAACGGATGGCATCGCGTCGACGGCGTCATGCAGGCTCCGCCCAAATCGATGCCGGGCAATCGATGCCTTTCGCACCGAAATTTCTGGCATGCGGCTCACCCCCGTGAATAGTTTCATTTTTGAAATGATCTATTGCAAAAGACCGGCCAAAAGCGTGGCAAAAGCGATGGCGAACGGCTGCGATATCTGCGCTAATCCCCGCTCAAACGTCGCGCTCACGCTGTAGCGACGCAATATGCGAAATATCGCCTGGTGCGGCTACCGGTCACATGACACAGGTCATCGAATACTTCTTTTCCATCAGCTCTCCCTGGGCGTATCTCGGCGCCGCGCGGCTGGTCGCGCTGGCTGAACGTCACGGCCTTTGCATCAAGCCACTGCTGATAACCACCATCGACGAACACGGCTGGATCCCGCTGAAGAGCAAGCCGCCGGTGCGCCAGCGTTACATTCGCTCGGAGATTGGGCGATGGAGCCGCCATCTCGGCGTCCACATGCAGACCGACAACCGCCCGAGTGATCTGAAGAACCCGACACCTGCCGCGACGATGGTGGTCGCAGCGGAAACCACTGGCGCCGAAGGCTTGCCGCTCGCCCTCGCACTGCAACGCGCCTACTGGGAGCGCGCGGCCGATATCGGCATTCCCGAGATACGTCGCGAGATTGCCGATGCGAACGGCTACGACGGTGGGCATCTGCTCGCCTGCGAACAGACCCAGGCGGTCGGCGCGCGCTGGAAAGAGAATCGGGCTCGCGCGATCGAATGTGGCGTCTTCGGTTCGCCAACCTATTTGTTCGAGGGCGAGCTCTACTGGGGTCAGGACCGAGTGGACTTTCTCGAGCGTCACATCGCAACCGGAGCGCCGGTATGACGCACGGCTGCCTTCCCATCGTCAGCCCCCGGCTCGCAGAGAGCGCGGGATCGTGACCTTCGGCCCGGCCCGCCAGATGTTTCGTCGCGTCGCGATCCAGGCGATCCCGACCGTTCTCGGCATCATCGCGCTGAACTTCCTGCTGCTGAACCTGATGCCCGGTGACGCCGCCGATGCGATTGCCGGCATGTCGGGTTCCGCAACCGCGGAGACGATGGAGACGCTGCGCCGAACCCTTGGGCTCGACCAGTCGCTGGCCACGCGCTTCATGACCTATGTCGCCAACATTGCCGTCCTCAACCTCGGCACATCGAGCAACTACGGCGTGCCCGTCGTCAACGTGATCATGGAACGCCTTCCGAACACCTTGGTGCTGATGCTGTCGGCTTTCTTCATTGCCGTCACGCTCGGAATCCTGCTCGGATGGATCATGGCGGTCTTCGCCAATAAATGGCCAGACCGGCTGCTGACGGCGATCGTCCTGCTGCTCTACTCCGCGCCTGGATTCTGGGTCGGCCTGATGGCGATCGTGCTGTTCTCCGCGCGCCTCGGGTGGCTGCCCTCCGGCGGCAGCGAAACGATCGGTGTCGGGATGACCGGTCTCGCGCTGCTGCGCGATCGGGTTCTGCATCTGATCCTTCCTGCCCTCGCGCTTGCGACATTCTTCGTCGCCATCTATGCGCGCCTGACCAGGGCCGCCATGCTCGACGTGCTGCGGCAGGATTTCATGCGCGCCGCAACCGCCAAAGGGCTGCACCCGCTCGTCCTGCAATTTCGCCACGCATTGCGCAACGCACTGATTCCGGTGACCACGGTCGCGGGTCTTCACCTCGCCAACCTGCTGAGCGGCGCCGTGGTGGTGGAAACCGTCTTCAACTGGCCCGGGCTCGGTCGCCTGACCATGGATTCGCTGGTCGCCCGCGACTTCAACGTGCTGCTTGGCATCCTGTTGCTGTCGTGCATCGTCGTCATCGTGACCAACGTCATCATCGACTGGATCGTGATGTGGCTCGATCCGCGGATCGAATTCTAGCTGCAACGGGACAGGCGGATGGATCATGACAGATGTCGTCGTTGACAGTTCGGCCGCTCCGGGCGCGGCCCCCGTACCGGGTGCGGCGCGTATCATGAGCGCCAGGCTAAGATCGCTGCTGACATGGTTGCGCGACCCGTTCCTGTGTCTCGCCATGATGCTGCTGATCGGCGTCGTCGCGATCGCGTTCGCCGCCGGACTGATCTACCCTACTGATCCGCTCGATATGGTCGCGCCGGCGCTGCTGTGGCCCGGACAGGACTGGGACTACCCGCTCGGGACCGACGCGCTCGGCCGCGACCTTGCTGCTGGCGTCGTCCATGGCGCACGGGTCTCGCTGCTGGTTGGGTTCTTCGCCGCCCTCATCGGTCTCGTGATCGGCACCACGATCGGCGCGCTCGCGGGCTATTTCGGCGGCGTCATCGACAATGTCCTAGTACGTCTGACCGAACTATTCCAGACCATCCCGGCGATCCTGCTGGTGATCGTCATTCTCGCGATCGGCGATCCGTCGATCTTCCTGATCGTGCTGTCGATCGGCCTCGCCTCCTGGCCGATGATCGCCCGGCTGGCGCGGTCCCAGTTCATGACATTGCGCGACGCCGACTTCGTCATGGCCGCACGCGGTCTCGGCTATGGCACTCCGCGGATCATCGTCCGGGAGATCCTGCCGAATGCGCTTCCGACTCTTGTCGTTGCCACATCGGTGCTGGTCGCGAACGGCATTCTTGCCGAAGCCGGCCTGTCGTTCCTCAATCTCGGCGATCCCAATCGGGTGAGTTGGGGCAGCCTGATCGGCAGCGGCCGGACCATGCTGCGCAGCGAATGGTATCTGACCGCGCTGCCCGGGCTCGCGATCGTGCTGACGGTGCTCTCGATCAACGTCATTGGGGATCGGTTGACTGACATCCTCAATCCGCGATCGGAGACACGATGAGTCTGCCGCAACGACCTCATCCCGTTCTCGAGGTGCTCGATCTCAGGATCGGTTTTCCGCGAGGCGAGGCGGTGCATGGCATCACCTTTGCCATTGAACACGGCAAGACCCTGGCGCTCGTCGGCGAGTCCGGGTGCGGAAAGTCGCTGACTGCGTTTTCGATTCTGCGGCTGCTGCCGCCGGCCGCCTCGATCGCCGGCGGACAGGTGGTGTTCAACGGCCAGGATCTCGCGACGGTGTCCGCGCGGGAACTGCGCCGCATTCGTGGCAAAGGGATATCGATCATCCTGCAGGAGCCGATGACGTCGCTGAACCCGGTGCTGACGATCGGAGCGCAGATCTGCGAGATCATCCGGCGGCACGAAGGGCTGTCGCGCAGCAAGGCCAAGGCCCGTGCGATCGAACTCCTCGACCTCGTCGGCATTGCCGAGCCGCAGCGCCGCCACGACCAGTTTCCGCACAATTTTTCCGGAGGAATGCGGCAACGCGTGATGATCGCCATCGCGGTCGCCTGCAATCCGCAGCTGCTCATCGCGGACGAGCCCACCACGGCGCTCGACGTCACCATTCAGGCCCAGGTGATGGAGCTGCTCGATCGCCTGCGGCACCAGCTTTCGATGGCGATGCTGCTGATCACGCACGACCTTGGCGCTGTGGCGCAATGGGCCGACCGGGTCGCGGTGATGTATGCAGGCCGGATTGTCGAGCAGGCCTCGGTCGGCGAGTTCTTCGCGGGCCCGAAACACCCCTATTCGCAGGGCCTGCTCGCATCGTCAGTCGGCGACGAGGCGCACTACACTGACCGGCGGCTGACGGAGATCAAGGGTTCGGTGGCGTCTGCGGCCGGAGCAACCGGCTGCTCGTTTGCACCTCGCTGTCCGAGGGTAGCCGCCGCCTGCCACCTGGCACAGCCCGCGCTGGCGACGATCGCGCCCGGCGCCATCCGCGCCGGATGGTCGGTCGCATGCTGCCAACTCCAAGCTCAGGGAGGCCACACCGATGCCGTTGCTGTCGGTTGAGAACCTGCGGACCAGCTATACTTCGCGCGGGCATACGCTGCATGCCGTCGACGGCGTTTCGCTCGAGGTCGCCGAACACGAGACGGTCGGGCTGGTCGGCGAATCCGGCTGCGGAAAATCAACGCTCGGCAAGACCATCGTCCGCCTGCTGCGGCCGAGCGACGGCACGATACGCCTCGACGGACAGGACATCAGCCAACTCGACGAGCGATCGCTACGGCCGGTTCGCCGCTCCGTCCAGATGGTCTTTCAGGATCCGTTCGGCTCGCTCAATCCGCGGCAGCGGATCGGGACCATCCTAGATACGCCACTCAAGGTTCACGGCATCCGGGATCCCGAAGAACGGCGACGGCGGATTCTCGACATCACCAGCAGGATCAGCATCCCGCCGGAGGCGCTTCAGCGCTATCCGCACGAGTTCTCAGGCGGTCAGCGCCAGCGCATCGGGATCGCACGCGCACTGGTCCTCAATCCCAAACTGGTCGTCTGCGATGAACCGGTGTCCGCGCTGGACCTGTCGATCCAGGCGCAGATCCTCAACCTGCTGGTCGACCTCAAGAGGGATCTCGGGCTCGCCTATCTGTTTATTTCGCACGACTTGTCGGTGGTCCGTTATTTTGCCGACCGCGTGCTCGTCATGTATCTCGGCCGCATCGTCGAAAGCGCCGACCATGCCACGCTCTGGCGCAACCCGCGTCACCCCTACACGCGCGCGCTGTTGGCCGCCATTCCATCGGCGCGCCAAGACAAAAAGCTGGCGGCGGTGCTTGCCGGTGAGGTCGGACAGGGCATTCCGACGTCCGGGTGCCGGTTCCGGACGCGATGCCCGGTTGCCGTCAAGCAGTGCGAAACCGACGATCCAGCCTTACGAAAACTTGCGGACGGCAACGCGGTTGCCTGCCATCTGGCGTAATCTGGCACTGCCTCCCATCCAACGAAAGCACCGCGGACAGAGATCATGACCAGCCGAGAGACGATCAGCTTCGAACTGTCGCAGTCCGCGCTCCAGGCGCGCCGAAACGCCAAGTGGAATCAGTACGATGCCGACGTCCTGCCGGCGTTCGTCGCGGACATGGACTTTTCCGTCGCCGCCCCGATCCAGGCGGCGATCAAGCGGATCGTCCGGGATGGCGACTATGGCTATCCGCTGCGCGACGGACAGAAGTCGGACCGACTCGTCGCCTCGGCCTTCGCCAACCGGATGAAGTCCCGCTACGGCTGGGAGCTTTCGCCCGATCTCGTGCTGCCGTTGGCGGATCTGGTGCAGGGCACCTACGCGCCGATCCTGGCGTTCTCGGATCCCGGCGACAGCATCGTCCTCCAGGTCCCGAACTACCCGCCGTTTCGCGACGCCATCAGCACGACGGAACGCCGGCTTCTGGCGCTGCCGATGCGCGACAACGGGAGCCGCTACGTCTTCGACATGGACGAACTGGCAACGCTGGTGGACCAGCGAACCCGCATCTTCGTGCTGTGCAATCCGCAGAACCCGACGGGACGGGTGTTTTCCCGGGACGAGTTGCTGTCATTGGCCCGCTTCGCCGTCGAACACGATCTCATCGTCATTTCGGACGAGATCCACTCCGATTTGATCTATCCGGGGCACGAGCACATTCCGTTTGCCTCGCTCGGACCCGACATTGCCGCGCGCACCGTGACTCTCAACTCGGCGACCAAGAGCTTCAATATTCCCGGCCTGCGCTGCGCCGTGATCGCGTTCGGCAGTGACGACCTGCGCAAGCGCTTTCACAACCGTATCCCACTCCGGTTGACAGGTCAGGCCAATGTCATCGGCGCCGACGCAACGGTGGCCGCCTGGACGGAAGGCCAGCCCTGGCTCGATGCCGTGATGGACCACCTTCACAAGGTGCGGAACAGAGTGGTGGATGTGCTCGCGGCGGAAGTGCCGCAAATCCGCTTCCATGCGCCGGAAGCCACTTACCTGACCTGGCTCGACTGCCGCGAACTCCGTCTGTCGGCAGCGGCATTCCAGTTCTTCCTGAACAAAGCCCGCATCGGATTCAGCGCCGGCGAAACCTTCGATCCCGATTGTCCGCAGTTTGTCAGGCTCAATTTCGCAACATCGATGCCGATCCTCGACCAGATTCTGGATCGCATCATCGTCGCCGCGCGGCAGAACGACCGATGACCGGCGCCAGGGGCGCGAGGCAGACAGGTTAGCGGATCTCATTTACGTAGTGATGATGTGCAGTCGTGGCGCGGTGCTCGCTCAGGAGCGCAATGGCACCCGCTTGATCGTACGCCTCCTCGCGGATCACCAGAACGGCGTTCGGCGAAGCTAGCGCAAGTAGACGCCGATCCTCCTTGTCGGCAAGCTCCGCCAAGAGTTTCTCGCGTATCGCCGCAATGCGAATGCCGTAGGCGTCGAGCAGATGGAGATAGAGCAGCGCAGGCACGTTCGCCGCCTCGCGCGGGAAATCAGGCACGCGGCGCGCAATGAGCCGTATTCGCGAATGCATCACCGGCACGCGGCCAACACGTCGGATGCGGTGAAGACAGAGCAACGGCTCACCAACGGCTTCCGTGAAAAGCACCGCCTCCTCTGCATCTGCCGGCCGCAACACCACGGACAAGACTTCGGGCACAGAGCGCTGGAGGCTACCGTCTTCGCCATGAAGTCGGAAATACTGGAAGAAAAAGCGCAGACTGTGTTGCGGTGCGCGGCCGGTCACGACCGTTCCGGTCTTGCGCCGGCGCACCAGCATGCCGTCCGCCGTCAGGTCCGCGAGCGCCCGGCGGATGGTGCCGACCGCAACTCCGTATCGTGCCGCAAGCGTGACTTCACCGGGAAGCACCGTGCCCGGAGGCAGTTCGCCCACCAGGATCGCCTCGGCGATCTGCCGCTTGACGTGCTCGTACAGCGGAACCGGCAGGCTGGATGGGCCGCTCGCCGCCGCTTTTGCCTGTTTACCGGTCACGCCTGCCTCATTCTTTGGAATTGACAGCGATCGGCTTCGCCTATTTCTTTATAGAATATAGAAATGAGCTGCTGCAAATGGTTTCTCCAGCGCCAGGCATTGGACAGGTCGGCCCGACGCTGGCCGACGGTTTCGCCGAGATCGAGCGCACGGCCGAACGTGCGATCGACGATCTTGCGCGGATGGTGGCAATGGACACGACTTTCCCGCCCGGCGCGGGCTACGAAGCGTTTGCCGGCTTGATGGAGAGTGCTGTTGCGGCGCTCGGCCTGGACTGCCAACGCGTCGATGTCCCCGAACATTTGTGGCGCGTGACCAGCGGCCCGGCGCAAGGGCGCAGAACCAATCTCATCGCGCGCCGCCGCTCGGGCAGGCCGGTGCTCGGGTTGTATTTTCATGTCGACACCGTGCCGTCAGCGCCCGGCTGGAGCACCAATCCGTTCCAGTTGACGCGCGACGGCGATCGCCTGATCGGCCTCGGCGCTGCCGATATGAAGGGCACCATCGCGGCCGTGCTGCTCGCGCTGCGCGCCGCCGACACGATCGGCCTTCCGCTCGGCTACGACCCGATGCTGCTGCTGTGCACCGACGAGGAAGGCGGACTCTATCCCGGCGTACGCTATCTGGCGGAGCAAGGTTTGCTCGAAGGCCACATTCTCAACTTCAATGGTGCCGCAGCGCCGCGCATCTGGGCCGGCTGCTTTGGCCTCTTCACGCTTCTGGTGCGCGTCCACGGCAGGGCAGTTCACGCAAGCGAAGCCAAGACCGCTGGCTCAAGCGCCAACGCTGTCGAGGTCGCGCTGCCGATCCTCAATGCGCTCGCAGCATTGAAACCAACAATCGCCGCGCGGACGTCCGCCCTGCCTGCGCCGCCGCTCGCGGCGCATCCGCTCGCAGCCCAGCTTGATATTTCCGCAGCCCATGGCGGCCAATGCGGTGGCCAGATTCCATCGCTCTTCGAAGTTCTCGTCTGTCGGCGCTATGCGCCGGAGGAAGACTTTCAGGCCGCGCGCGCCGAAATCGAGAACGCCGTCCTTGCGGCGGCCGCCGGAGCTGACGTCGAATTGGTTCTCACCGGCCACCTCATGCCGACATCCGATCCGACAGGCCCGCACTGGCCGCGCTGGCAGGACGCGCTTTCGGTCGGGTTCGGATACGCACCGGACGATTTCGCCAAATGGGGTGCGACGAGCTGTTCCGATTTCGGCTGGGTGCAACAGACCGGAATGCAGGAGATCCTGCTGACCGGCCTCGGCCGACCGGAAAGCCGTATTCACGCGCCCGGCGAATTCACCACGCGCACCGACATCGTGGCGCTGGCGAAATCGGTCCTCGCCTATCTGTCCGCCGAATTCCGCGCCGACCTTTCGCCCGAAGCAACCGCCATTCGCTAACTCCAGGAGCGTACTCCCATGCTGTCAGTCACCCGCCGCCTGTTTCTTGCCGGGACCGCCATCAGTCTCGTCACCTTGCCCAGGATCGCCGCCGCCGATACCTCCAAGCGCGGCGGCGTGCTGCGGATGTCGATCGACCAGGCTGCATCGGTCATCCATCCGATGCTGGCGCGTGTGAATCCGGAATATCTCGTCACCGAACTGCTCTACTCCAACCTCACCCGGCTGAAGCCGGACATGACCGTCGAGCCTGATCTGGCGATCTCCTGGGAGCCGAACGAGACGCGGACGGAGTGGACCTTCAAGCTGCGCCCGGGCGTGACGTTCCACGACGGCTCGCTGCTGACGTCGGAAGATGTCGTCGCCAGCATCAATGCGATCCTCGATCCGAAGACCGCCTCCCCCGGCCGCACCAATGTCGGCCCGATCAAGGAAGTCGCGGCGACCGATCCCCTGACGGTCAAGTTCACGCTCTCCGGCGCCTACGCCGACCTGCCGGTGGCCCTCACCTATCTCAACGCGCGTATCGTTCCGGCCAAGGTCGTCACCTTCGACCTCGCCAGCCTGTCGACGACGGCGAACGGCACCGGGCCGTTCAAGCTCGTGTCCTACGAGCCCGACCGGAAGATCGTCGTCGAGCGCAACGCTGCCTATTACGATCCGGCGAGACCCTACCTCGACCGCGTCGAATTGCTCGTCTACCCCGACCGCACCGCCGAAGCCTCGGCGATGATGTCAGGCGAGATCGACCTGCTCCTGACGACGACGCCCGGCGAATATGAGCGGCTCGTCAAGGCCAGCGGCGTCAAGGCGCTGCGCACGCCTTCCGGCCAGTTCCTCAACATCAACCTCGGATGCGACCAGAAGCCGTTCAGCGACATCAGGGTCCGCCAGGCCCTCGCCTTGGCAGTCGACCGCGAGGCCGCCGTCGGTTTCGTCGCCGGCGGCTACGGGACGCCTGGCAATGATACGCCGCTGAACTCCGCCTATCATTTCTACAAGAACATCCCGCAGAAGAAGCCCGATATCGCCAAGGCGAAGCAGCTTCTGGCCGAGGCCGGTTATCCGGGCGGCATCGACCTGACGCTGATCGCCTCCGACCGGCCCGCCACCCGCACCCAGCTCGGCGTCGCGGTTCGCGAAATGGCTGCCGCGGCCGGCTTCCGCATCAACGTGCAGACGATGCCGCACGCGACCTATCTCGACCAGGTCTGGAAAAAGGGCAATTTCTACGTCGGCTTCTACAACATGCAGCCGACGGCTGACGCGATCTTCAACCTGCTCTACACGTCCAACGCGACCTGGAACGAGACCCGCTGGAACAACAGCACGTTCGACACCGTCATCAATGCGGCGCGCGTCGAGACTGACGAGACAAAGCGCGCCGCGCTCTATGCCAAGGCGCAGGAGCTGATGAACAGCGAGGTCCCCACGGTGATCTCGGCGTTCTTCGACCTTCTAGCCGCCCAGCGCGCCTATGTCGAAGGCTACACGCTGCATCCACGCGGCTCGGTGTTCCGCCTCGACATGGTCTCGCTCGGCGCCGGCGCGCCTAAGCGCGCCTGACGCCGGAGAGATCGCGTGTCACTTGCCTGGCTTGCGCGCCGTCTGCTGCTGATGGTCTACACCGTCATCGTGGTCTCGATGCTGGTGTTCGCCATCACGCAGATCCTGCCGGCGGACGCGGCCCAGTCGCTGCTCGGCGAGAACGCGACGCCGGACGTGCTGGCGGCGCTCAGAGCCAGGCTCGGGCTGGGCGATCCGGCCTGGCAGCAATATCTGCGCTGGGCCGGCCACGTCTTCAGCGGCGATTTCGGCATCTCGATGCGAACGAGCCAGCCGGTCGGCCCGGATATGCTGACGGCGCTGTCGCGCTCGCTGCTGCTCGCGGCGGCGTCGATCCTCGTCACGCTCGCCGTCGCCGTGCCGCTCGGTGTGGTGGCGGCGCTGCGGCAAGGCAGGCTCACCGACACAGGCGTCAGCCTCATCGCCTATCTCGGGATCTCGCTGCCCGAATTCGTCACCGCGACACTGCTTGCGCTTCTGCTGGCCGACACGCTGCATTGGCTGCCGGCAACGGGCTACGTCTCGTTGCTGGAAGATTTTGGCGACGGCATCCGTCATCTGGCGCTGCCGGTCTTGACCATCTCGGTGATCCTCATCGCACACGTGGTGCGCATGATGCGTTCCGAGACGCTCGACGTGTTGAAATCCGACTACATCCGTGCCGCACGTTTGAAAGGATTGCCGGAACGCGCTGTGCTGTTTCGTCACGCGCTGCGGAACGCGATGCTGCCGGTGGTCACGATCATCGCGCTGGACGTCGGCTATCTGCTCGGCGGCATCATCGTGATCGAGGAGATTTTTGCCATTCCCGGCATCGGGCGTGCGCTGATGGTCGCCATCACCACGCGCGACCTGCCATCGATCCAGGCAGCCGCCTTGATCATGGCGGCGACCTACGCCGTCACCAACACGCTTGCCGACATGGCCTATGCCCTTCTTGATCCGCGGATCCGCTATGACTGAGCTGTTCATCCGCCTGATCCGAAGGCCGCAGGGTCTGATCGGCGTCGCGCTGCTGGCGCTCATCGCCATTGCCTGCCTGTTCGGCCCGGCGCTCGCGCCTTACGCGCCGGAGAAGATCGACTTCCTCGGCCGGTTTCGTGCACCCGGCTGGCAGAACTGGCTTGGCGCGGATCAATTCGGCCGCGACATCCTGAGCCGCCTGATGGTCGGCGCGCGTTCGACCGTACCGATGGCGCTCGTCGCGACCCTGGCCGGCAGCGCAGCCGGCGCAATCATCGGCGTCGGCTCGGCCTATCTCGGCGGCCGGATCGACGAGGCCATCATGCGCACCAACGACGCCGTGATGGCGATCCCCGGTCTTCTGATGGCCCTGCTGCTGGTCTCGACGCTCGGCAACGGCACCGGCAACGCGGTCATCGCCATCGCGATTGCCTTTGCACCCGGCATGGCGCGGATCACCCGCTCGGTCGCGCTCAACATCCGCAATCAGGATTACGTCAAGGCGGCCATCGCGCGCGGCGAAGGCGCGGTGTGGATCATCTTCCGCGAAATGCTGCCCAATGTGATGGCGCCGATCGTGATCGAATCTACCATCCGCGTGTCCTTCGCCGTGATGCTGTTCGCAACCCTCAGCTTTCTCGGCGTCGGCGCCCAGCCGCCTGCGTCCGAATGGGGGCTCATGGTGGCGGATGCCCGGCAATACATGTATCAGGCGCCGTGGGGACTGATTGTGCCATCCGCTGCGATCGCGCTCACCGCCATCGCCTTTAACCTTTTGGGCGACGGTCTTCGCGACGCTCTCAATCCGAAGGACGAGCGGTGACCCCGGCGCTTGCCATCAAGAACTATACGCTCGACTACGCGACGGCCGCCGGACCAGTGCGCGTGCTGCACGACATTTCACTGGAGGTCAGGCCGGGCGAGGTGCTGGGCCTCGTCGGGGAATCCGGCTCCGGCAAGAGCTCGCTCGCTTGGGCGCTGATGCGCCATCTGCCGGAGAATGCCCGCGAAATCGCAGGCTCCCTGCATCTCGGCGACACTGATCTTCGACGCCTGAGCCCACGCGAGCTGACGAAAGTCCGGGGACGCCGGCTCGGCATGGTGTTCCAGGATCCGTCGACCGCGCTCAACCCGACACTCACCATCGGCCGCCAGGTCACGGAGACGCTGATCCAGCATCGCGGCCTCAGCCAACGCGAAGCGAGTGCACTCGCCATCGACCTGCTTGGTCATGTCGAGCTGCGCGACCCCGCTGCGATCATGCGGCGCTATCCACACGAGATCTCCGGCGGCGAGAAGCAGCGCGTCATCATTGCCATGGCGTTCGGGTGCCGGCCCGATGTCATCCTGTTCGACGAGCCGACCACGGCGCTCGACGTCATCACCGGCGCACGCATCCTCGAACTGTTTGCCCGGCTGCGCGAGGAAACCGGCGTTGCCGCGCTCTATATTTCCCACGACCTCGCGCTGGTGACGCGGGTCGCCGACCGGGTCGCGGTCCTGAAACGCGGCCATCTGGTCGAGCAGGCCCCGGCGGTCGACATTTTCCGCGCGCCGCGCCATGCCGATACGCAAGCCCTCGTGCAGGCCGTGCCGCGGCCGGAACGGCGCCTCATTCACGACAAGTCCAGTAACGAGATCCTTCTCGCGGCTTCGGACATCGAAGTTCACTACGGCCGCGCCAGCCTGTTCGGCCATGCGCCGCCGCCCGTAACCAAGCGCATCGGCCTCGATGTGCGGGCCGGTGAGATCCTCGGCCTCGTCGGCGAATCTGGCTCAGGCAAATCCTCCATGGCCCGCGCGCTCACCGGTCTTGCCCGCTTCTCGGGGAAAGTCCGCTTCGACAATCGCGAGATCACGGGCGCGCATGACATGAACGCGGCCTATCGCCGCGACGTGCAGATCATCTTCCAGCATCCGGATTCCTCGCTCAACCCGCGTCAGAAGGTCGGCGAAATCCTTTCGCGTCCGCTCAAGCTCTATAGCGGCAGCGTCGCCGAGATTCCCCGTCTTCTCGAGCAGGTCCGCCTGCCCGCATCCTATGCCGGTCGCTGGCCGCACCAGCTCTCCGGCGGCGAGAAGCAGCGCGTCGCCATTGCACGGGCCTTTGCCGCGCGGCCAAAGCTCGTGATCTGCGATGAGATCACCGCACCGCTGGATGTGTCCGTGCAGGCCCAGATCATCGAATTGCTGCTGGCGTTGCGCGCCGCGACCGGCACCGCCTTTCTGTTCATCACCCACGATCTCAACCTGATCCGTCAAATCGCCCATCGCATCGCGGTGATGCGCCAGGGCGAGATGGTCGATTTGTTACCGATCGAGGATTTCGACGCAGATCACGTTCATCCTTACACAAGCGAACTGATGGCCGCCTCCCCCGTACCCGTCGGCTGACGACAAGGATTTCCCCCATGAATCACAACGCACTTCTCGCCCGGATCGATGCGCCCGCCGCCCTCGACCTGCTGTCCCGCATGGTGCAGCACAAGAGCTACTCCAGGACGGACGGGGAGAAGCAGCTCGCCTCCTTCATGGCCGGCCGCATGCGCGAGATCGGCCTCGACACCGAGCTCTCGCCGTTCGGCAGCGAGGGCCGCGTCAACGCCGTCGGCCGCTGGAAGGGCAGCGGCGGCGGCAAGAGCCTGATGTTCAACGGCCATATCGACACCAACCCGGTGACCGAGGGCTGGACCGTCGACCCTTGGGCAGGCAAGGTCGACGACGCCTTCATCTACGGCATCGGTGTCTCCAACATGAAGGCAGGCGATGCCGCCTACTTTTGCGCAGTCAAGACGCTGATCGACGCTGGCGTCAGACTCAGAGGCGACGTCATCCTCACTTACGTCGTTGGCGAGCTACAAGGCGGCGTGGGCACCTACTCGCTGGTCGAGCAGGGACTTCGCGCCGACTACTTCATCAATTCGGAGCCGACCGATCTGAAGGCGATGACGATGCACGCCGCGGCCTTCATGTTCATCATCGAGCTCACCGGCAATACCCGCCATCTGTCCAAGCGCGAAGAGGCCGTCGACGCCATCACGGCGGCGTGCGATCTTATCCCGCGCCTCAACGCGATGAAATTTTCCGGTGCCCTTTCGCCGGAGCATGAAGGAATCAACCGTGTCCATGTCGGCGTCGTCCACGGTGCGCTCGGGCGCGAGCTGCACGAATGGCGCACGCCCCAGGTTTCCGACTTCGTGCGGATCAAGGGTTCCGGCCGCTATGCGCCGGGGCAGACCGAGGTCGGTGCGATGGCCGACATGCGCCGCGAGCTCGATGCGCTTGAAGCACGCTTTCCCGGCCTCAAGGCCAAGATCATGTCGGAGGACCGCTCCGGTGTTCCCACCATGCCGCCGTTCGAAGTGGCACGCACGAGCCCGATCGTCGAGGCCGTCAACCGCGCCTATCGCGCGGTGCGTGGAGAGGAGCAGCCGACGGGCCCCGTTGCCCCGAGCTGCTTCTACGGCACCGATGCCGGCCATCTACACCATTTCGGCGGGATGGAAGGAATCGTCTGCGGTCCGGGCGGGCGCTACAACACCATGCCCGACGAGCGGGTCGATATCGTCGACTTCGTCGACATGATCCGCATCTACATGCTGGCCATTCTGGAGATCTGCGGCTAGCGGGCGCTCTCGGACGCGCATCCGATCCCAGGGAAGGCAGAATGGCGATGTTGTTTCCGATCGACGAATATGAAGCGCGCGTGAAGCGCGTTCGCGAGCAGATGGCGGCTCGCGACCTCGATGTCCTGATCATCGACCAGAGCGAGTTCCTCGCCTACGTGACCGGCTTCCTGATCTCGGAGAACATGTACCGGGCCTGCCTGCTGCCCCGCGACGGCGAGCCGATCATGATCCTTCGCGCCGTCGATCTCGGCCCGTTCGCCGAGAGCTCGTGGCTGTCGCGCTCCGTCGCCTTCGCCGATTGGGAAGATCCGGTCCAGGTGCTCGCCGACACCATCCGTAGTCTCGGCTGCGCAAAGAGCCGCGTCGGGCTCGACGAAGACTCCTATTGCATGCCGCTGTCGCGATTCAAGCATCTATCGGCGCAACTGCCGGAGGCGCATTTTGTCGACTTCTCCGGCGTGGTGGCCCTGCTTCGCGCCAGGAAGAGCGCAAGGGAAGTCGCGGTGCTCCGGCGCGCCGCCGCAATCGGCGACCTCGGCATCGATGCCGCCCTGAAAGCATCCGGCGAAGGCCGATCGGCCCGCGACGCGGCAGCAGCCGTCTATCAGGTCTTCATGCAGGAAGGCGCCGACGCCGCACGCGCGGGGATCATTACCGCTGGTGTCGGCAACGCCTTTCTGCACGGCGGGCTGACCAAGCAGCCGCTCGCCAAGGGCGATATCCTGCATATGGAGCTGCTGCCCTATATCGACGGCTACAGCGCCCGCCTGATGCGCTCGGCCGTGATCGGAGAAATCGACCCGCGCCGGTCGCATCTTGCCCGGCGGCTCATCGATATCCAGGACCGGCAGTTCGAAGCGATGAAGCCGGGCGCGAGCGCTGCCCAGATCGACGCACTGGCAAGAGATGCCATGCTCGCCGATGGCCTGCGCCCCGACTACCCCAACATCACCGGCTATTCGCTCGGCTGCTATCCGCTCCACAGCCCGCGCACCAGCGACTTCTCGCGCATTTTCCTGCCCACGGCCCATTGGACGCTGGAGGAAGGCATGGTGTTCCACATGTACGTTTCCGCCGACGGCATCGCGATCAGCGAGACTGTGCTCGTCACCGAGTTCGGGCATGATTGTCTGACGCGCTCGCCGCGGCAAGTGTTTCAGGTCTGAGCAACGCACGACCGAGAGACAGGTCCCCTAGGTGTGGCATTTCGTTGTGTAAACGGGATACACTCTAGGTTGCCGCTAGTTCGAAAATACTATTGAGCCCAACCCATCGGCTGCGGGGTTCGATCCGGAACGGCACGTTCCCGTTCCGACAATTGGGATTGCTTCGTCAGCACTCGACAAGCTCCCCTACCCTGCGAAAATCTATGACGTGCACGTTCCGCCCCCGGAGCGGGCGGCACCTACCCACTTCAGAAGGCCTGCTCACATTGGCTGTAATGAGATTTTTCTTGATCTCCCGGTGCACACGGCGCCCTCTAACCCACTGACAGACTTAAACTCTCGCTCCAATCCATCATGGGCAAGTTTAAGCTAGCTCCAGCAATCAATGTCCGATTGGAGCCAATCAGAGAAACGTTCGTCCACTCCCCTGCCCCACCGTACGTTCAAATCGTGGAGCTGCCGCTTCGAACGCAAGCGGCTTGGACTTTGCGTGCCGTGCGAGATCTGTCCTACGGTTTGCGTGGGCAAGCAGTGGGGCGGAAGGGGTGTCTGTCAAACGATGCTGATATCGCACGCTTTTTCGGGCGATGCCACGCGACATCTACGGTCCTCGCCAGGGCACCTTGCGTGCGTGGAATACGCTGCTGCTAGCTCAAAATGGGGAATCGCCGCGTCCGGAAGCTCCTGCCTTTCTCAGCGAGATCGTGACCTGGCTGATATTGGCAGCGAGCTCGAGCCCCGCTTTCGGGCCTTGCAGCACGATGGTGACGCCCTTCTCGTTGCGGAGATGGACGCCGTTGACGCCGCCGACGAGCGCAAAGCCGCCGCCGACGGAACGGTAGGTGCCGGCGAAGTCGCCGACCTCGCGGATATCGGAGGCCCAGCCGTCGAGGCGACCGATCGTGGCGCCGGCCGTGATGCCGAAGCTCAGGCCTGTGACCTTGAAGGGATAGGTCTTGCCGCGATAGGACAGCACGCCCCAGCCGGCGCCGCCACCGACCAGGAGGCCGGCTTTGACGATCTTGACCCGGACGTGGCCGGCCGCCTGGGCGAAGGATGGCGGCGGCGGTGCCAGGAGCGCGAATGCCAGCAAGAAGATTGCGAGCAGACGGAACACGTGAGCACGCCGTTCAGGGTTTTGCGGCATCGACCTTCTTCCAGGTCTCGTCGGGATCAAACAGCGTGGTCCGCTCGGCGATGAACTCGGTGCGCTTGCCGAGATCCTTCTGGTAGACAGTGCCGGCGTGATTGACGAGGAAGGTCATCACGCCAGAATTGCCGTATTCGGCGGGCCAGGCGATCAGGCCAAAGCCGCCGATCATCTTGCCCTTGACGACATAATTGAGGGCGCCGCCCGGCGCATCGCGGCCTTGTCCCTTGAGGATCCGGAAGTAGTAGCCGTGATAGGGCGCGGGCCCCACATTGCCTGCCTTATAGCCCTCCTTGGAGGCCTCGGCCGCCAGCGCGCCGAGCGGGCTCGGATCGCTGTCGTCGCGCCAGAACAGCCCGTCCTTCTTGCCGGGTGACGAGACGATGCGCTGGGCGTAAACGCCGGCGCCTTCACCGCGATCCTTGTCGGCGTATTCGTTCTGCGCGTCGACATAGGCGAGCGCGGTCTGGATCGCGTCGAGCTCGTTGCGGCCGATGCGCCGGCGAAGCACCTCGATGCGCCCCTCGGCGGTGTCGAACTCCCACCCAGCCTTGGTGTTGACCAGCGGAATCGGGAACGGGAAATCATCCGGCCCCAGCATCAGGGTCGCAGTTTTGTTGCCCTCCGCCTTGATGCCGTGCTTGACGTCGTACATCGAGATGAAGCGCGCGCGGATATCGCTGTCGGCGACCTCGTCTCCGGACGAGACGATGTCTTCGGCGGCTCTGCCGAGCACTTTCAGGATATCGCCTGGCCCGCTCTTGACCGCGGCCGCGAGCGCGGCTGCCGCATCCTCGGGCGACCTGTAGGACTGCTGCGCTTGGGACGGATTTAACGGTGCCAGCGTCAGCAGGCCGAGCAGAGCCGCACGCCGAAGCCATTTCGGGCCGTTCATGGCATCACCTCCGCAGGGATCTTCGCGCCGCCGGCGAGCCAATTGCGATAGGTGCGGAATGTCAGGCCAAGCTTGTTGTAATAGACGCGCAGATAGCCGTCGTCGCCGCGGGCGACCGCGTCAGGCGCCACACGTTCGACCTCCTGTGCCATGACACCGACGTAAGCCCTGTCGCTGCCGATATAGCTGAAGCGGTAATAGCCAAGGCCGTTGGCGAGATGGCCCAGCAGGACGACATCGTGCTTGAGCGCGATATCGGAACGCCGGCCACCGCCGCGGCCGCCTCCTCCGCCTCCACCACGGAAGCCGCCACCACCATGCATGGCCATTCCGCCACCGCCGCCACGACCGGCAAAGCCGCCGCCGCCGCGCGGCATGCTCGCCATACTCGATCGTCCGCGCGCCGACGCTGCGGCCGCCGCCCGGCCGGAGGAGACGTTCATGGCGCCGCCGCGACTGCCGCCACCACCGCGGTTGCCAGCGCCCCCGCCGGCCCGGTTCGCAGCCTTGGCACGGTCGCCGCCGCCTTTGGCGCGATCACCGCCGCCCTTGGCGCGGTCAGCGGCGCCAGCACGATCACCGCCACCGGGCCGATCCCGCGTTCCTGCGCCCGGACGATCGCCAGTACCCGGACGATCTCCACGATTGCCGGCGCGATCGCCCGCGCGATCTCCCGGGCCACCCTTGCTCAGACGCAGCACCTGGTTGCCGTCACGCCCGCGGAAATCCATGCGGTCCGAGTCCCCCGCACGGACGTTGTTGTTGCCGAAGCGCTGCTGGACGTTGGTGTTGTTGTAGCGCACGCCCTGGCGATGCGCCGGATTGTGCTGCCAGCCGGTGTTGATGTTGGTGGTGCGATGATTGACGTAGACGTTGCGATTGCCCCAGTTGCAGCCGCCGCCCCAGTAATTGCCCCAGCGTCCGATCGCCCAGGCCGTGCCGAAGGCGATACCGGCTGCGACCACGCCCGCGCCGATATAGGAGGGATAGCCCCAATAATACGGCGGATATTCCGCATAAGGCCACGTGCCGTAGACGGTGGCGGGATCATAATAGGGCACGTACATCGTCGAAGGGTCGGCCTGCTGAATCACGATGGCCTGCTTGCCTTCCTGGCTCTGCACACTGACCTTCTGCTGCTTGGTGGTGACGAGCTTCTTGTTGTCATAGGCCTTGCTGCGCAGACGCTGGATCGCATCCATCACGTCGGGCTGCTGGGCGAGAAAGGCGTCGCCGAGCTTTTGGGTCCATTCGAGCTTATCGCTCATCATCGAGAGGACATCGGCCGTGCTGGCCAGCGCCTTGATGCTGTCGTCCCAGCCCTGCTTGTCGACCTCGGTCTTGAGCGCATCGCCCTTCAGGGTCTTGCGCTCCTTCAGAAAACGGTCAGCCTGAACCACCTCGAGCGGATAGGTCGATGCGGCCAGCACATTGGCCAGCAGTTCGTCGGGAGAGAGCGCGATCGGCGCGACCAGCGCTTCGAGCTGGGCCGGCTTCAAGAGCTCGACAGTCGGAGCCGGTGGAGTTGCGGACTGCGTCTGAGTGCCCGGGCTCGCCGGCGGGGCGGTCTGCGCCGTCGCCGCGACGGGAAGCGCCAACATCAGCGCAAGCGCCATCAGGGTCGTCTTGCCGCAGCGAAACATCACACCCTCCATCGGACTTTGCGTCGGCGAGAATCCGGCCGGTACGAGCGGGTTTGTTGATCGAGATCAAGGAACGGCAGCTTCGCCCGATTGTTGCGGCGCGAGAGTGCCATGATCGGGCGTGATGTCGGCCGCTATCCGATGATCGGATACCTGATCGTGAAAAGCGCGCCGCCCGACGGCTGGTTCTCGGCAACAATCGTTCCGTGATGGGCCTCGACAATGGTCCTGACAATGGCAAGTCCCATGCCCATACCCTGCGGCTTGGTCGTGAAAAACGGCTTGAAGACGTTGGCAAGGTCGCCAGCCGCAATCCCGGAACCGGTATCGGCGATCTTGATCTCGGCCTGATTGCCCACGCGCGACGTCGATACGCTCACCTCGCGCCTCTGCATGCCGGCATCGGAAACCGCATCCATCGCGTTGATGATCACGTTGAGCACGACCTGCTGGAGCTGTACGGGATCACCCTTGACGCGAAGATCGCTCAGGATGGGCAGATAGATCAACATAGTGCGCCGCCCGTGGGCGACCGCGGCCACGAGGTCGATCGCTTCCCGTACCATGTTGTTCAGTTCGATGTCCTTGATCTCGAACGGCGACTTCGTCAGGACACTGCGCAGCCGGCGGATCACCTCGCTCGCCCGCTGGTCGTCACGTCGGATGTCGGCGAGGATCAGACGGATCTCGTCGATGTCGGGCGAAGCGCCACTGAGCATGAGCTCGGCCGTCTCGGTGTTGGTCAGGATCGACCCCAGCGGCTGATTGAGCTCATGCGCGATCGAGGTCGTCAGTTCGCCGACGGCCGAATAGCGGTTGGCGTGAGCGAGCTCGGCCAGACGCTGGCGCGACTCGACTTCGGCGACCCGCCGGCGTTGACGCTCATGGAGCAAGCCAATGATCAGGCCGGCCTGCACCAGAATGATCGCGGCGATCAGCAATATCTCCCGGTGGTAGACCTCCCACATCGTCGGCGCCCGGAACACGACTTCACTGCCGTTAGGCAGACTGCTTTCGCTGATACCCCAGCGCTGCAATTCCCGCCAATCGTATCGCGGCGGTCCGAATTCGATCGCTTCGTATTTGATGCTGGCCGGCTTTTCGCCCCCCAGGATTCGCATGACGGCATCGACAGTCCTCCGGCTGGTCTCGCCGGTCAATTGCATCGGGCCGCCGACGGTGCCGTCACCGAAGAAGGCTTCCTGATAGGAAAAGATCGGGGCGTTGGCGACAGCGTGCAGGCTGCGCAAGGCGATGTCGCCCTCATAAACGATCCCGGCGGCATCGACCGACATCAGGCCCCAGAACAGCACCGTGTTCGGCGGGAGCTTCGCGGCACGCTTGAGTATTTCGTCGAACACTAGGTCCGAATACCAGACGAGGCTGACGCGATCCCCCAACGGCATCAACTCCCGCTTCACTTCCTCGATCCAGAACGTCTCGAGTCGCGATGCGCCAATCACCATGCCGACGCTTTTGGTCGACGGCATGACGCGGAGAATGTCGTTGAACACCGTCAAAAAATCCAGGCGGGCCGGCACGACGACGTCGTTGTCGGTGAGATCGGTGCGGTTCACCAGCCGCTCCTCGACCACGGTCAGCACCATGGGTGCATCGGGAAATAGCTTTGCGCGATATCGCTGCACGAACCGCGCGGCCGGCGCGCCGATACTCAGCACGACGTCAGGCGGCGCGCCCTGGTAGAGCGAGTGCAGGTAGTCGACGAAAGGCGCTTCCGGGCCCGGATTGTTGAAGCGTGCGGAGAGCAAGGTGTGCTCCTGGATATCGAGCGGCCAGGGCGATTGGCGCTCGAGCCCGGCTTTGATGCTCCGCGCATATTCGCTCCAGGGCCGGAATTCGCGGCCGAAGGAATGCAGCATCAGCACGCGCTTGAGTTCGCCGCGCGGGCCGCGCTCGACCGCATCAGCGGGGCCGGAAAGGATGCAGGCGGCGAGCAACAAGACAACGCCCAGCCCCGCGACCGCAACCGGCCGCGGCTTCACCGACGCAATGAACATGCGCCCGCTCATCCTCGTCTCCCGACGGCTCTCTTCGACCGCTTCGAGGCGCAATTCTAGCGGGCGCCGCGCCATTGTGACAGCCCCGAGGACGTCGTAAGGGGCCGTTAATGACCGCTCAGCACCAGCGTCTGGATGGGCAGCAGAAGCGCCTGGATGCGTAGCAGCAGCGCGTGGACCAGACCGACGCCGTGGACGACGTGCAGCGCGATTTTTCGGCTGGTCGGCGTGTCCTTGGCAGCGATCTCCTCGTGATTGCTGGTATAGGCGTTGACGATACAGCTCGACCCCGGCGTCACGCCCTCGAGGCCACCCTTGTAGAGCGGCTCCAGGAACACCAGAATGGTGCCGGGCCGCACCGCGTTCTGCGCCTCGAGCAGCTGCTCGCCGGAACGGAACTGGCCGGCCGCGATGTAGTCCTGCACTGTCGTGATCACCATCGGGATGATGACCCACGGCTTCGAGATGCACGTCGCCTCCGCCACCATCCCGGTCTTCATCACCTGCGCCTCGATCTGACCGAAGCCAGCCTGAAGGACGGATCGGCCGGCTTCCGCCGGAATCAGGATGCCCGCCGGCCGCATCAACTGATTAACGACGTCGCCGGGACGGACAAGGAACTGCTCGACGCGCCCGTCAATGCCGGCGCGAACCTGTGTCTTGTCGAGATCGACCTGAGCTTGATCAAGCACCGCCTCGGCACTCGCCTTCTGCGCCGGAAGAGAGGTCGAGACCTGTAACGCCGCCGACTGCCGCGCGGCGGTCGCGGCATCGATCCCGGACTGACGCTGATCGACCAGCACCTGCAACTTCTCGATGTCGCGCTGCGGCACGATGCCGGGATTGCGGCGCTGCAGATCGATCTTGACGTCGAGTTCGTCCTTGGCTTGCTGGTAATTTGCCTTCGCTTCGCCAATCTGCGCCTCAGCCTTGACCACGTCGGCCTGCGCCGACTGCATGGTGGCATCCACCTCGGCGATCTTGCGCCTGGCGGTCTCGACCGCGGCCTGTTGCTTCGAGGCATCGAGCGTGAACAGGACGTCGCCCTTCTTCACCGGCGCGCTGAATCCGATCTTGACTTCTGCTACGCGGCCGGAGCCCTCGGGCAGGATCGGCACGGTCCGGAAATAGAGCGTCGCGTTCGACGTCGCTGGATGGAAATAGAGGATCATGGTGATCAGGGAGACCGTCAGCATCAGGCAGCCGGTAATGCCCCAGCGCAGCTCGTACCAGATCGAGAAGAAGGTGATCTCCTTGCCAAAGCGCTTGCCCTGGACGTAACGGCGGTAGAGATAGTCCGGCAGGATCGTCAGCAGCGAGCAGAACATCAGCTCAAACATGGCTGTGCTCCTTCTCCCTGGCGGGCCCCGGATTGTCCGTTGGCGGCGGCGCGCCGCCCGCGGGGAGCGGGCTGGTCGCCGCAGTCGCGTCACCGTCTTCGGGCGTCGCATCAGCGATCTTCTCGACGGAACCCGCAATGCTGCGCAGCGGACCGCCGAAGTCGGGAATGTCGATCATGGCCAGCAGCAGGCCCGCGATCCAGAAGATATGCATGTGCGTGAACAGCGAGATCAGCCCGAGCACGGCAACGAACTCGAATTGAAGCTTCTGCGATTTATGGGCCATGCGTTCCGGCAGGCTGTGCAGCTTCCAGTACAGCGTGCCGACCCAGAGCACGGTTCCGATGAGGAAGATCCCCATCACCACCATCAGCGTGTCGACCCCGCTGCCCGGCGCCAGATAGAACGGCAGATGATGCGGCGCCATTGGATGAAGCTGTTCGCTCAAGCGTCTCTCCCCATCGCGGGCGCGGCCGATGCTATGCTGTTGCGCGATTGTGGTCAGACGGATCGCGGCTTTGCTTGATTTGGATCAAGGGAATGACCCCGGCCCCGCCTAGCCTTCGGGAAACGCGCAGTCCAGATATGGGAGCCGTCAGCCATGCCCGGCATCGATGATCTGATCCCCAGCGCCACGCAGCTCCGGAAAGAGTCCGCGCTCAAGGACGCCGAAAAGGCCGATGAGTACGTGCGCCTTGCCGCAGCCGCCGACGCCGAGAAGCGCGCTCTGATCGAGCGACTGAGCAAGCCCTCCGGCAAGAGCGAGGAGGAGAAGATCCAACTCGCCGCGACCATCATCCAGCGTGCCGTGCGAAACGGCCTCACCGAGGTCATGGTCTATCGCTTTCCCAATTCACTCTGCACCGACAAGGGGCGCGCCATCAACCAGATGGAAAAGGGCTGGGAAGCCACGCTGACCGGAATCCCGAAGGAAGTCTTCCAGCTCTGGACCGACTATCTGAAGCCGCGCGGCTATCGCATAGCCTATCAGGTGATCGATTTCCCGGGCGGCGTGCCCGGCGATATCGGCGTGACCATCTCGTGGGATGAGTGATTGCCCGACGGACGCAACGGTGAATGGACGATCATGGCCAAGAACGCGTCTGCAGAGAAGATGAAGCGGAAGGACTACGAGAAGGAGCTCCAGAAGCTTCAGGTAGAGTTGTGTCACCTCCAGGAGTGGGTCAAGACCCAGAAGCTCAAGGTGATCATCATCTTTGAGGGGCGCGATGCTGCCGGCAAGGGCGGCACCATCAAGGCATTGACCGAAAAGGTCAGCCCGCGGGTGTTTCGTGTCTGCGCCCTGCCCGCGCCGTCGGACCGGCAAAAGTCCCAGCTGTTCCTGCAGCGCTATATCGAGCAATTCCCGGCCGGCGGTGAAATCGTGATTTTCGACCGCAGCTGGTACAACCGCGCCGGCGTCGAATACGTCATGGGCTTCTGCTCGCCGACCGAGCACAAGCGCTTCCTGGAATTGTGTCCGCTGGTGGAGAAGTTCGCCGTGGACGCCGGCATCACCCTGATCAAGCTGTGGCTCGAGGTCGGGATGGAGGAGCAGGAGCTTCGCTTCAAGGCGCGCATCGAGGATCCGCTGCGGCAGTGGAAGTTGAGCCCGATGGATACCGAATCGTTCGGCCGCTGGTACGATTACTCCCGTGCGCGCGATATGATGTTCGAGGCGACCGACACCAAGCATGCGCCGTGGCGACTGATCCGCTCCGACGACAAGCGGCGAGCACGGCTCAACGTCATCTCGCATATCCTGAGAACGATCCCTTACAAGAAGGTCAAGCGGGAGAAGGTCAAGCTGCCGCCGCGGTCCCACAAGGGGCGCTACAACGACCAGGCGAGCCTGCGCGGACTGAAGTTCGTTGAAGAGCGATACTGAACGCGCGATGTCAAAGGCAAAAGGGCTGCGGTGACGCAGCCCGTTTTCCTAAACCCTGCTCGCCGTCTATTTCAGGCGGATCGTGACGCCGCCGACCGCAGCCGACACTTCCGCACCGACCTTTGGGCCGCTGAGTTGAAGGATCACGCCATTGCTGTTCTGCAACTGCACGGCACCTGCACCCGCCGCAACCGCCCCACCTGCCCCGCCGGCCGCATAAGAGCCTTCGATCGATGCCGGTCCCCTCAGGTTGAGGGCGCGGCCGACGAACTTGGTGGTGGAGGCACCGATCGTGAAGCCCACGCTCATGCCGGATGCGGTGAACGGATACTTCTTGCCGTGAAGCAAGAGGACGCCCTCCCCGCCGCCAACACCGACAATGAAGCCGCCCTTGGTGAAGACGACGGCGACCTGGCCGGTCTCAGCACGCGATGGCGTGCTGAAACCGGCGAGAGCCATGAACGAGGCAACCAGAGAGGCGTGGATGGCGGTCTGTCTCATGACTTTCGTTCCCCTTTGACAATGATATCGGGGTGATCCGGAACGACCGGCAACCCCATCGGTTCGCCGTTACTTTCGGTTCGCCATTATTTGGAGCCGCCCTCCGCCGCCTGGTAGGCGTCCCGATAACCTCGCGCGATGGCACGCACGCCCCGCCCAATCTCGTCGTAAACGTCGTCGGAGAGATTTGCCAGCGACACCCGAAGCGACCATTCGGGTGCGTCGAAACCGCCGCCGTTCAGCAACACGATGCCATGGGCTTCGGCCAGTCGAAACGCGAGATCGAGCGGATGAACGTTCTTCTTCAGGTAGTCGACGGCCTTGTCGCCAATGTTCTTCCGCGCCCAGAATTCAAAATCGATGAGGCCGTAATACGCATCGTAATTGGGGTTGGGGGTAAGCTTGTCAGCAAGGCCGAGGCCGTCGAGCAGCGACCACAGCCGCTTGTTGACGATCTCCATGCAGGCTGCCTGATAGGCCTTCTTGGTGTCCATCATCTCCGAGAGCGAGAACAGGCTCATCATCACCTGCTGCGGCAGCGACAGACCGGCCGTGTGATTGAGCGCGACGTCCCGGCTGTCGGCAACGATGCGGTCTATGATCTTCAGCTTGCGCGGCTCCAGCGTCAGCGGCCCGTAACGCTTGTCGAGCGCCTTGACGGCGTCCTCGGGCAGCTTCGCGATCATCTTGTCGAAGATGTTGTCTTCATGAATGGCGATGGCGCCGAGCCGCCATCCGGTACAGCCGAAGTATTTCGAATAGGAGTAGACGCCGATGGTGTTGTGCGGCAACTCGCCCAGCAGCGAGCGGAAACCGTGGACGAAGGTCCCGTAGACGTCATCGGTGAGCAGCATGAGATCGGGGCGCTTGGTCTTGACCAACTTGCTCAGCTTGCCGATCGTTTCCGGGCTTACCCCCATCCCGCTGGGGTTGGCCGGATTGACGATGAAGAATGCCTTGATCTTCGGATCCTCGAGCTTGGCGATCTCCGCGTCGGTGAACTGGAACTTGTTCTCCTGCGGGGCCCTGATCTGGACAACCTTGAGATCGTAGTCTTCCAGATGCGTCATCTCGATGTAGGGCGTGAAGATCGGCGTTCCCAGTGCGATGGTATCGCCGGGAAGCAGCAGGCGGTTGGCCTTCAGCGACTTGAAGAGGTAGCACATCGCCGCCGTGCCGCCCTCGACCGCATAAATGTCGAACTTGCCTGATGGCCGCGGCTCGCCGCAAACGGCCCACATCAGGTATTCGTGCACAATCTTCTCGTTGTGCACCAGCATTCGGTCCGGCACCGGATAATTGTCGCCGATGATGGAATCCACCAGCTCGTGGATGAAGGCGTCCGGCTCGAAGCCGAATTTTTTGACCGCAAAAGGCAGCATCTCCAAAAGGAAACCCGCGCCCGGCATGTCGGAATGCTGGGCGAGCCAGGCCTCGTAACGCGCGGCAATGCCTTTCGGGTGGGGCATGCCGCCGATCCCGGCCGGGTGCTCCATGACCCGCTTGCTCTCGGTGATGGCGAACTGTCCGAGAAGGAAAAAGCCTTCGCGCGGCGTGGTGGCCACCCAGTTCGGATTGCCGCGGCCGGCGTTCAAGAATGCGGATTGCGTTCGCTTCGACGTTGCCTTGGCAAGGTTGATCAGCTCGTCCTTGATCTCGAACGGGCTCAGTGCCTCGAATTTCTTCAGCGTCAAGATATCGGCCATATGACACTCCCCAACATTGCGATCTGATGGAACCGAGCGGACCAGGCTCCCGCGCCTGCGTCATCGCACTCAGAGTGATTGGCGGCGGATGGCGACCCTTGATCTAGCTCAAGGGTTTGGCCATCACGAAAGCGCTGCGCGATGACGCTGTCGACTTTGGACACCGCAAGGCCCAGCCGTTGACATAAATCAACATATTGCGTTGGGGCCGCCGCCTGATGTCGCTCGATACGGCTCCAGATCTCGTTCTCGAGATCTTCGCATCCGGCGTGGCGCGGAGCGAGCTGGGCGCAAGCTGATGCATGAAGGGGTGACATCATGATCGACTGGTTCTTTCAGACGCTCAAGAGCTATCCGGAAATTGCGATCTTCCTATCGCTGGCCCTGGGCTACTATTTCGGCTCTTTCACCTACAAGGGCCTCGGACTCGGGGCTGTCACCGCGACGCTGATTGCCGCGGTGATCATCGGCCAGATCGGGATTACGATTACAGGCCCACTCAAGCCGTTCTTCTTCCTGATGTTCCTGTTCGCCATCGGCTACGGCGTCGGGCCGCAATTCGTGCGCGGCATCGCGCAGGACGGCATTCCGCAGGCGATTTTCGCGGCGGTGGTGTGCGTGTTCTGCCTGATCGCCCCCTATGTCGCGGCGAAGATTGCCGGTTACGATGTCGGCTCCGCTGCCGGACTTTATGCCGGCTCGCAGACGATCTCAGCGTCCATGGGGCTTGCGACCGATGCCATCAACCGTCTCGGGCTGTCGCCGGAAGACACCAAGAAAATCCTCGACGGCATGCCTGTCGCCTACGCGGTGACCTATATCTTTGGCACCGTTGGATCCGCAATCGTCCTCGCGCTGTTTGGCCCGGCGCTGCTCGGTATCGATCTCGAAGTCGCATGCAAGAGATACGAGGACGAGTACGGCGGCAAGAAGCAGTTGGGCGGACCCGGCACGGCGTGGCACCAGTTCGACGTCCGTGCATTCCGCGTTCGCGAGCGCGGCCCGGCGGTCGGGAAAACGGTGCAGGAGGCCGAGGCGCTCATCCCCGACCAGCGGGTGTTCATTCTGCGGCTACGACAGGACGGGAAGATTGTCGACGCTACCGCTGATGCCGTGATTCACGCGGGCGATGTCGTCGCGGTGGCAGGCCGGCGCGACGTGCTCGTGCAGCTGATCGGCGAGCAGGCCGAGGAGGTCGACGATCGCGAGCTGCTCTCCATGCCGATCGAAGGTGTCGATGTCTACGTGACCAGCAAGGACGTCGACGGCAAGACCTTGGAGGAGCTGGCCAAGACGCCGGCATCGCGCGGCGTGTTCCTACGCAAGATCACGAGAGGCGCGATCGCGATCGAGATCCCGATTCTTCCCAACACCAAGATCAATCGCGGCGATATCGTCACGATCGTCGGACGCACGCCCGATATCGCAGCGGCGACAAAGATGTTAGGCCGGGCGGATAAGGCAACTGATATGGCCGACGTTGCCTTCGTTGGTGTCGCCATCGCCATCGGCGCGCTGGTCGGCGCGGTCGTCTACAAAATCGGCAGTGTCCCGCTGACGTTGTCTACCTCCGGCGGCGCGCTAATCTCGGGCCTGTTCTTCGGCTGGCTTCGCTCCGTGCATCCGACCTTTGGTCGAATTCCCTCACCGACCGTCTGGTTCATGAACTCGGTCGGCCTGAACGTCTTCATTGCGATCGTCGGCATCTCGTCGGGTCCGGGCTTCGTGGCCGGACTGAAGGCGCTCGGCATCGGGTTGTTCCTGTGGGGCATTGTTGCTACGACCGTCCCGCTGATCCTTGCAATGTATGTCGGTAAGTATTTGTTCCGCTTCCACGACGCCATCATCCTCGGATGCTGCTCCGGCGCACGGACCACCACAGCTTCGCTTGGTATGGTCTGTGATCGCGCCAAGAGCCAGATTCCGGGGCTTGGCTATACCGTCACCTACGCTGTCGGAAACACGCTGCTGACAATCTGGGGCATGGTGCTCGTCATGCTGATGACGTAGGGAACGGGCGGGATGAGATGC